>Ga0207657_10000046_pt1 | contig 113887 bp, 126 predicted proteins | sample KBSC33metaG_FD_184316 | JGI IMG/M metagenome (GOLD analysis project Ga0207657, IMG submission 184316) | Corn rhizosphere microbial communities from Kellogg Biological Station, Michigan, USA - KBS C3-3 metaG (SPAdes) (version 2) | ecosystem: Host-associated > Plants > Roots > Rhizosphere >...
TCGGCATCGGCGGAACCTCGGCGCCGCCGACCAGTGCTGCCTGAGATCAGTGCTGCCTGAGATCAGTGCTGCCTGAGATCAGTGCTGCCTGATCAGCCCTGCCGATCGGCCCGGTGAAGCATCGGCCCGGGTGAAGCTCACTCGTCGCGCAGGAAGGACGGGACGTCGAGCGACTCGCCCGGGTCGAACTCCGGCCCGCGGCCGCCGAGCGGCGCACCCTCGGTGGCCCCCGGCCGGGAGCGGCGGCGGCGCTGGGCGCCGAAGCCGGTCGCGATCACCGTCACCCGTACCTCGTCCTTGAGCTGGTCGTCGATCACCGCGCCGAAGATCACGTTCGCGTTCTGGTCGGCGGCGCCGGTCACCACCTCGGCAGCCTCGTTCACCTCGAAGAGACCGAGGTCCGGCGGGCCGGAGATGTTGAGCAGGATCCCGGTCGCCCCCTCGATCGACGACTCGAGGAGCGGCGAGCTGACCGCATGCCGCGCGGCCTCCCCGGCGCGGTTCTCGCCGGTGCTCGTGCCGATCCCCATCAGCGCAGAGCCGGCGTCGCGCATGATCGTGCGGACGTCGGCGAAGTCGAGGTTGACGATGCCGGGCACGGTGATCAGGTCGGTGATCCCCTGCACGCCCTGGCGCAGGATGTCGTCCGCCATCTTGAACGCGTCGGAGAGCGGCGTCTTCTTCTCGACCACCTGCAGGAGCCGGTCGTTCTCGATCACGATCAGCGTGTCGACCTTGTCGGAGAGCTCGCCGATGCCCTGCTCGGCCTGCTGCGCGCGGCGGCGGCCCTCGAACGAGAACGGCCGCGTCACGACGCCGACCGTCAGCGTCTCGAGCTCCCGTGCGATCTCGGCGACGATCGGGGCGCCGCCGGTCCCGGTGCCCCCGCCCTCGCCGGCGGTGACGAAGACCATGTCGGCGCCCTTCAGGGCCTCCTTCAACTCGTCGCGCGACTCCATGGCGGCCTCGCGGCCGACGACCGGATCCGCGCCGGCGCCGAGCCCGCGCGTCGCCTTCGCGCCGATGTGGATCTTCACGTCGGCGTCGCACATCAGCAGGGCCTGCGCGTCGGTGTTCACGGCGACGAACTCGACGCCCGTCAGCCCTGCGTCGACCATGCGGTTGACGGCGTTCGTGCCGCCGCCGCCGACGCCGACGACCTTGATCACAGCTAGGTAGTTACCGGAGCGGTCTCTCATATCGATGTGGCTCGACCTCAAGCTCGAGTGCAGAGTGGGGCTGCCGAGCGCCTCCTTCCTTCGGGAGAGTATGGGCGGTTTCCTGCCGTGTCAACGCGGAAACGTGCAAGCTCGACCTGCCTAACCCTAAAGCTCAACCTCCGACTTGAGGTGTTGCGGAGAGCACCGGACGCACCGGAACGCTCACGTCGAGGTACCCCGCCGGGTCGCTCGCGGCCCTGGTTGCGCGCAGGATCCGCTGGGCGACCGCGAGCTTCAGTCGCAGGTCGCCGTCGTCCCCGAGCCGCACCTCGAAGCCGCTCGCGAGCACGAGGGTCAGCTCGCTCGCACCCACCTGAACCACGTGCACGCCGCCGGGAAGCGGCGCTCCGCGCAGCACGGAGAGGGTCTTGGCCGCGGCGGCGGTCACCGGCGAGAGCTCCGCGCCGACGGCGACGTGGACGTCCTTCGTCACCCAGAGACGTGGCAGGCTCGAGCGGCGCGGATGGGCGAGTGGACGGATGACGCGCCCGGTCGCCGAGACGAGGTAGGCCTCCGTCCCGGGCACGCGCCGGAGCACGAGCACCGGCTGCTCGGGCCGGACGACCACCCGCAGCGTGTGCGGGAACGCGCGGTCGTAGGTGAACGAGCGCAGGCCGGGCAGCGCCGCCAGCTCCTCGTCGATGCCGTCGCCCGAGACGCGCAGCAGGCTCGTTCCGAGCTCGACGCGGAGCGCGTGCCGAACCTGGGCGCGGAGCGCCGGCGTGCCGCCGCGAACGTCGACGGCGCGCACGGCGAAGACGGAGGTCTCGCGCGCGCCGATGTAGGCCAGGGCGGCGAGGAGGAGCAGCGCGACGCCGACGACGATCGAGCGGCCGGAGGGCGTCAGACGCCCGATCTCGGGCACGCCGCGGCGCGCGGGAAGCACCGCGGTCCGGGCGCTCGTCCTCCTGCGGGCGGCCACCCGGCACTCTTCTACGCCGAGTCGGCTTCCCCTACGCCGGTCGGGGGAGCCCCGGGAGCTCGAGCGGGCCGAGGAACTGCACCTCGTGCTCGAGCGTGACGCCGAAGCGCTCGTGCACCCGCCGCCGCGCCTCGGCCATCAGCGCGACGCAGTCGGCGCTCGTCGCACCGCCCGCGTTCTCGATGAAGTTCGCGTGCCGCGGCGAGATCAGCGCGCCGCCGATCCGGTGGCCCTTCAGGCCGCACTCCTCGATCAACTGCCCCGCCCCACGCCCCGTGCCCGGGTTCTTGAAGACACTGCCGAACGTGCGCTTGTTCGTCGGCTGGCTCGCCTTGCGTTGCGCAAGGAGCGCCGCGACCCGCTCCTTCACCGCCTCCGGCGAGCTCGGCTCGAGCTGGAACCGGGCCCGCGCCACGACCTCGCCGGGCGTGAGGGCGGAGTGCCGGTAGGAGAGGCCGAGCTCCGCGGCGGCGAGCGTCCGCACCCGCTCGGCGTCGACCACGACCGCGTCGACGAGCACGTCGCGCCACTCGACGCCGTAGGCGCCGGCATTCATCCGGACGCCGCCGCCGGCGGTGCCGGGTATTGCGGAGGCGAACTCGAATCCCCCGAGGCCTGCGGCCCGCGCGCGGTGCAGCGCGACCGCGTTCGGCGCCCCGCCCCCCGCGACGAGAACGTCACCCTCGACATACGCGGTCGCGAGCTCTCCCGCGAGCCGCAACACGAGCCCGTCGACGCCGCCGTCGTGCACGAGCACGTTCGAGCCGAGCCCGATCACATGCACGGCGAGCCCGCGGTCCGCCGCCCAGCGCAGCTCGGCCTGCAAACCTTCGACGCTCTCCGGGCGGCCGAACCAGCGCGCCGAGCCGCCCGTCCCGATCGTCGTGTGCCGTGCAAGGCTGACGTTCGCTGCCGGGCCGGATTCCGCCACCGCGAGAACCTAGCCGCGCAGGAGCGGGACGGCACGATCGACATCGCCGGCGCCGACGACGAGCAGCACGTCGCCGCTCGCAGCGCGCCGCCGAAGCCGGGCCGTCCCCTGCTCGACGGTCGGCGTGTATGCCGCCAGTAGGCCAAGATCGCTGAGCGCGTCGACCACGAGCTTCCCGCTGACCCCCGGGACCGGCTGCTCCCGCGCGGGATAGACGTCGGTCACCGTCACGTCGTCGGCGGCGGCGAGCGCCCCGGCGAGCTCCCCGGCGAGATGCCGCGTGCGCGAATAGAGGTGCGGCTGGAAGAGCACGCGCAGCGTCGCACCGGGAAACCGCTCTCGCGCCGCTGCGATCGTGGCCTCGACCTCGGTCGGGTGGTGGGCGTAGTCGTCGACGATCGTGACGTCGCGACCGTCGAGCGCGAGACGGTGCACCTCGAAGCGGCGCCCCGTGCCCGAGAACCGAGCGAGCACCGGCTCGGCCTCGGCGCGCGGCACGCCGGCCAGCTCGAGTGCCGCGAGCGCGGCGCCGGCGTTCAGCCGGTTGTGCGCGCCGGGAACGGCGAGCTCTCCCTCGAACGGCGGCGCGTCGCGCACCGTGTGCGCTGCCGTCGCAGTCCACGCCTCGAAGGCGCGCTCGAGCTCGCCGACCGATGCGTATTCGCTGTGATGGTCGAGCTCGACGTTCGTGACGACGGCGATCGTCGCCGGCAGGTCGAAGACGGTGCGGTCCGACTCGTCGGCCTCGACGACCAGCAGCCCCGCGCCGGCGCCGGCGTTCGAGCCGAGTTGCGGTACCGGCGCTCCGATCAGCCACGCGGGATCGCGGCCGGTCTCGCGGAGCACGAACGCGATCATCGCGGCCGTCGTCCCCTTGCCGTGGGTGCCGCTGACGACGATCGCCTCGCGCGCGGCGACCAGCTCGCGCAGGAACTCCCTGCGGCGCAGGCCGGGAACGCCGGGGTAGGCCGAGGAGACCACCGCCTCCCAGCCGTCCGGGACGACGGGCTCGGGCGCGATCTCGATCTCGACGCCCTCGAGGGCGTCGAGGTACGGGGTCCGCACACGGTCCCAGCCGCCGACCTCGGCGCCCCACGCGCGGGCGAGCTGCGCATAGCCGCTCAGGCCAGCGCCGCCGATGCCGACGAACCAGAGGCGGCGGCCGTTCATCGCTTGGCGAGCGCGATCAGCTCGTCGGCGATCTCCGCCGCCGCATCCGGCCGCGCCGCGCTCAGCATCGCGCCGCTCATTCGGCGAAGGCGCGTGGGATCGTCGAGCAGCGAGCGCACGAGCTCCGGCACGTCGTCGAGGTCGAGCTCGCGCATCATGATCGCGCCTCCCGCACGGACGAAGTGCTCGGCGTTCAGCGCCTGGTGGTCGCCGGTCGCAAAGGGATACGGCACGAGGATCGCCGGCTTGCCGGCGGCCGCGAACTCCCAGACCGTCGAACCGGACCGGGCGAGCACGAGATCGACAGCCGAGATCGCGGCCCCGAAGCGCTCCGTCTCCGCCACGACGCGGTAGTCGTCTCGGTGTACGCCGTGGCGGACGAGCTCGACGTCGCGCGCCCCGGTGACGTGCAGGATCGGCGGCCCGCTCAGTCCCCAGGTCTCGACGACGAACTCGTTCAGCGCCTTCGCGCCGGCCAGCGCGCCGAAGACGCCGAGCACCCGTCCGGTCGAGGGCAGCTCGAAGATCTCCCGCGCCTCGTCCTGCGGCATCGGCCGCGAGCGCGGTGGAATCGGACGGCCGACCACGCGCACCTTCGCGCGATGTCGTGTCGCGATCGGATACGCGAGGAAGAGGCGCTTCGCGAACGGCACCGCAAGCCGGTTCGCGAGCCCGAGGTGCGCATCGGCCTCGGTCAGGGCGGCCGGGATGCGCAACGTCGACGCCGCGAAGACCATCGGCCCGGCGACGAACCCGCCGGCCCCGAGCACGACGTCGGGCCTGCGGCGGCGGAGGATCGCGCGACACGCGCGCGGCGCTGCACCCGCGAGGAGCAGCGACCGGGCGAGCGCGACCGACGGCCGGCGCGGAAAGCCCGTGATCCGGAACGTGTCGAGCTCGTAGCCCGCCTCAGGAACGAGCCGCGCTTCGACGCGATCCGGCGACCCGGCGAACGTCACGTGGACGCCGCGTTCCGTCAGCACCTCCGCCACTGCGAGCGCGGGCAGGACGTGACCGGCCGTCCCGCCGGCTGCGATCAGGCACCGAAGCTGCTGCTGCACCGCCACGATGAGCGATGTTAAGGAGAATCCCGACCCCGGCAAGCAGGACGACGAGGCTCGAGCCGCCGTAGGAGAGGAACGGGAGCGGAATCCCGGTCAGCGGTGCGCTTCCCATCACGGCCAGGATGTTGATCGACGCCTGCCCGCAGACGAGGACGGTCAGTCCGGTCGCGAGGTGCTTTCCGAACGGATCCTTGCAGCGGCGTGCGATGTCGAGACCGGCGTAGGCGAAGAGCGCGTACGCGGCGATCACCGCGGTGACGCCGAGGAGACCCAGCTCCTCGCCGATGTTCGCGAGCATCATGTCGGTGTGCGCCTCGGGGAGGTAGAAGATCTTCTGGACGCCCTGGCCGAGCCCGACCCCGAAGAAATGGCCCGAGCCCATGCCGATCATCGCCTGGACGATCTGGAAGCCGGTTCCCTGCGCGTCGTGCCACGGGTGGAGGAAGGCGAAGAACCGCGCGCGTCGATACGGCTCCATGTAGATCGCGATCGTGCCGAGGGCGGCGGTGATCGCCACGCCGCCGGCGAGCGTCCGCGTCGGCGTGCCCGCGACGAGGAGCATCCCGATCAGCATCACCATCAACGCGATCGCCGTCCCCATGTCCGGCTCGAGGATGAGCAGCACGCAGAAGACGCACGAGAGCGCACCGATCGGTCGCCAGAGCCCGCGCAGGTCCCGCGGTGCGGGCTTCCGCGACAGGTAGGCGGCGGCCCAGATGCAGACGGCGAGCTTTGCGAGCTCCGAGGGCTGGAAGACGGCCGGGCCGAGCGAGATCCACCGACGTGCGCCGTTGATCGCCGGCCCGATCACGAGCACCGCGGCGAGCAGGGCGAGCGAGCCGCCGACGAGCGCCGGCGCGAGCAGGCGCAGCCGCCGATAGTCCCAGCGCTGCGCGAACACCATCAAGACGATGCCGAGCGCCGCGTAGATGCCCTGGCGCTTCAGGTAGTAGCTCGGATCCTTGCCGCCGACGGCGGCCGCGGCCGAAGTCGCGCTGTAGACCATGACGAGCCCGAACGCCACGAGCGCCAGGGTGACGAGGATGAGCAGTCTCGAATCGAGCTCGCGCCGACGCACGCCCGTTACTTCGTCGCGAGCCTCCTGAAGGCCTCCCCGCGCTGCTCGAAGTTCTCGAACTGGTCGTAGCTCGCGCACGCGGGGCTGAGCAGGACGACCTCGCCGGGCGCGGCGAGCTCGGCGGCGTGGGCGACCGCAGCCTCGAGCGTCCCGTCGCGGTCGCCGGCGATCAGCTCGCCGAGCCGTTCGGCTTCGGCGCCGATCAGGTGCACCGAGCGCACGTTCGGCCCGACGGCGGCCGCGAGCGGCCGGAAGTCCTCGCCCTTCGGCGAGCCGCCGAGGATCAGGTGCACCGGCTCGTCGGCGTACGCTGCGAGCGCCCGCAGCGCGGCCGCGACGTTCGTCGCCTTGGAGTCGTTCACGTAGCGGACGCCTTCCCGCTCCCCCACCACCTCGAGCCGGTGCGGGACGCCGGGGAACGTTCGCAGCGCCGCGGCGATGTGCACGTCGTCGATCCCCGCGCCGCGCGCGGCGGCCGTCGCGGCGGCCGCGTTCTCGCGATTGTGGGCGCCGCGGAGCAGCGGCTCGGCGGGCAGGTCGTCGCCGGCGGAGAACTCGATGCCCTCGAGGCCGAGCCCGCGCGGCACGATCTTCACGCGCGCGCGCTCGAAGACGCGGAGCTTCGCGTCGCGATATGCCTCGAATGAGCCGTGCCGGTCGAGGTGGTCCGGCTCGAGATTGAGGAGCACGGCGACCTCGCAGGAGAACGCGTGCACGTCCTCGAGCTGGAACGACGACAGCTCGCAGACGACCCAGTCCGCGCGGCGCACGGCCGTCAGCGGTGTGCCGACGTTCCCGGCGACCGCCACGTCGCGGCCGGCCTCGCGGAAGATCGCACCGAGCAGCTCGGCCGTGGTCGTCTTGCCGTTCGTGCCGGTGATTCCGACGAACCGAGCGCCGGGGAGCAGCGTGTACCCGAGCTCCACCTCCGACCAGACCGGGATCCCGCGGCCGCGGGCCGCCACGACGAGCGGCTTGTCGCCGGGCACCCCGGGCGACTTGACGACGACGTCGACGCCCTCGAGCAGCGAGAGGTCGTCCTCGTTGCCGAGCGATCGGTCGACGAGCACCGGATCGTCGAGCCGCTCGGCCGCGGCTCGCCCGGACCGGGCGAGCCCGTAGACGAGCGCCTTCATTGTGGACGGATGTTCGGGTAGTACTTGTAGAAGAGCGCGAAGCCGGCCGCGCAGAAGATCGCGGTCACGATCCAGAACCGCACCATGATCTTCGTCTCCGACCACGCCTTCATCTCGAAGTGATGCTGCAGCGGCGCCATCAGGAAGATGCGCCTTCCCCACCACTTGAAGCTCAGCACCTGGAGCATCACCGAGATCGCGACGATCGCGAAGATGCCGCCGACGAAGAGCAGCAGCAGCTCGACCTTCATCATGATCGCCATCGCGGCGATCGCGCCGCCCAGGGCCATGGCGCCCGTGTCGCCCATGAAGACCTCGGCCGGGAACGCGTTGAACCAGAGGAAGCCGACGGCGGCGCCGATCAGCGCCGCGCCGATGAACGCGACGTCGAGGCGGTTCTCGATCCTCCCGTGCGGGCCGTGAGACCGGATGAAGATCGTCACCGCCATCGCGGTGAAGGTCGCGAGGGCGATGATGCTCGTCCCTGCCGCGAGCCCGTCGACCCCGTCGGTCAGGTTCACCCCGTTCACCGCGCCCGCGATGATCAGGAAGAGCAGCAGGTACCAGGCGGGGCCGAGCGGCAGCCACCAGTCGACGATCGGGACGAAGACGTCGTGGCGGAGCTGCTGGTGGTGTGCGGCGAAGCCGACGGCCACGGTGATGGCGAGCAGGAGCAGCATCTTCCACCGTCCCGAGAGGCCGAGCGAGCGCTGGTTCCGCAGCTTCATCCAGTCGTCGAGGAAGCCGACCGCGCCGCAGGCGAGCGCGGTCCCGAAGATCGTCAGCGCCGGCACCGTGTAGTCGGAGAGCGGCAGGAAGGCGATCGTCGCCGCGGCGACGATCAGGAGGCCGCCCATCGTCGGCGTGCCCTGTTTCACGGCGTGATGCTCGGGGCCTTCCTCGCGGATGTGCTGTCCGACCTCGTTGCGGCGCAGGAAGGCGATGAAGGTCGGCCCGCCGAGGATGGAGATGATCATGGCGACGAGCGCGGCGACGAGAACCCTGGCCATCAGGCTTCCAAGTTCTCCGCGACGACTTCGAGTCCCACCGAGCGGGAGCCCTTGACGAGGATGACGTCGCCGGGACGCACGAGCTCGAGCAGCCGCGGGACGGCGTCGGCGGCCGACTCGACCCAGTCGCCGCCGTAGTCCCGCGCGAGCGGCCCGACGGCGATCACGTCCGCGATCCCGAGCTCCGTGAGGAGCCCGCCGATCTCGCGGTGATACGCGGGTGCACCCGGGCCGAGCTCCGCCATCTCGCCGAGCACGGCGACCGGCCGGCGGCCCGCCGCGCGCTGCACGAGATGCTCGAGCGCGGCTCGCATCGACACCGGGTTCGCGTTGTAACAGTCGTTGAGGAGCAGGCCGCCGCCCGGTAGGCCGCGCTCCTCCTCGCGGAGCTTGGAGAACTCGACCGTCAGCTCCGACTCGGGCAGCGGCACCCCCAGACAGGCGGCGACGGCGATCGCGGTGCGCGTGTTCGCAAGCTGGTGCGCGGACGAGTAGCTCGTGCGAAACGGGATCGCGGCCAGCTCGTCGACCCGCTGCACGACGAGGTCGTCGCGGACGAGATACGGCTCGAGCAGCGGCTCGTCCGGTACGACCGCGACGCCGCCGGCGGGGAGCGCCGCGATCAGCTCCGCCTTCGCACGCGCGACGTTCTCGATCGTCTCGACGAGCTCCAGGTGGACCGGGCCGACGTTGGTGATCACGCCGATGTCGGGCTTGACGAACGCCGCGAGCCACGCGATCTGCCCGAGGCCGCGCATGCCGAGCTCGCTGATGCAGATCTCGGTGTCCTCCTCGATCCGGCAGATCGTCAGCGGGACGCCGACCTCGGTGTTGTAGTTTCCCTCGTTCGCGATCGTCCGCCGGTGCGGCGCGCACAGGGCGAAGAGGATGTCCTTCGTCGACGTCTTGCCGGTCGAGCCGGTGACGGCGACGACACGTGCCGTCGAGCGCGCACGCACCGCGCCGGCGATCGCGGCGAGCGCCTCGAACGGCTCGGTGGGGACGAGCGCCGCGGAGGCACCGCGGGCGAGCGCGTGCTCGACGAAGTCCTCGCCGCCGCCGACCGCGACGAAGAGGTCGCCCTCCCGGATGCGGCGCGAGTCGACCTGCATCCCGGTGACGGCGTCCGCCCACGGCCGTGCGATCAAGCGACCGAGCGGCTCGACGACGTCCAGCTCGAGCGGGATCACGTCAGCACCTCGCGGGCGACGAGCCGGTCGTCGAACGGGACGTGCCGGTCGGCGAGCTCCATCTCGGTATCGGCGCCCTTGCCGGCGATCACGACGACGTCGCCGGCCACGGCGTCCGCAAGCGCGGCTTCGATCGCAGCGCGGCGATCGAGGACGATCTCGAGCTCACCGCCCGCAACCTCGCGGGCGATCGCGGCCGGATCCTCGCTACGCGGGTTGTCCGTGGTCACGATCGCACGGTCGGCGAGCCGCGCCGCCACGCGGCCCATCACCGGGCGCTTCTCGCGGTCGCGGTCGCCGCCCGCGCCGAAGACGACGGTCAGCCTGCCGGCGCCGAGCCCCCTGGCCGCCTCGAGGACGTTGGCGAGCGAGTCGGGCGTGTGCGCGTAGTCGACGATCACCGCGAACGGTTGCCCGGCCTCGACCGACTCGAAGCGGCCCGGGACGCCGGCGAGCGACTCGACGCCGGCGCGGATGGCGCCCTCGTCGACGCCGAGCTCCCGCGCCGCCCAGATCGCGCCGAGCGCGTTCGCGCGGTTGAAGCGGCCGCGCAGGCGCAGCGCGATCCCGTCCAGATCGTCGTCCGGGGTGAACGTCCGAGCATGGGACAACTCCCGGGCGAGGCGCTTCCCCCAGGGGTCGCCGATGTTGACCACCGCGCGCTCTGCCTGATCGAAGAGCGCGCGCTTCGCGGCGTAGTACTCCTCCATCGTGCCGTGGATATCGAGGTGGTCCTGCGTGAGGTTCGTGAACACGAGCACGGCGAACCGGGTCCCGGCGAGTCGGCCCTTCGCGCTCGCGATCGAGGTCGCCTCCATCACGCACGAGCGGTCGCCTGCGTCGAGCATCTCGCGGAACAGTCGTTGCAGGTCGATCGACTCGGGTGTGTTCAACCCGGTCGGCCGTGCCACGCCGCCGACCAGCCGCTCGATGTTCGTGAGGAGCGCCGGCCTGCGGCCGGCGGAGCGCAGGATCGAGTGGAGCAGGAACGCGGTCGTCGTCTTGCCGTTCGTCCCGGTGATCGCCGCCACGTCGAGGTCGCGCGACGGATCGCCGAAGAACTGCACCGCTGCCGGCCCCAGCGCCGCCCGCACGTCCGGGACGACGACCTGCGGCACCGCGGCGTCGACGCGTCGCTCGACGACGAGCGCAACCGCACCAGCGGCGACCGCGTCCGACGCGAGGTCGTGGCCGTCGACGCTCGCGCCGCGAATGCAGAAGAAGAGCGTGCCGGGACGGACGGCACGAGTGTCGTAGGCGAGGTCGCGGATCTCCACCGACGGCGCGTCCCCAAGCCCCAGCCGAGTCAGATCCATCGGGCCTGAGCCTAGCGGCGTCGCCGAAGCCGCCTGTGCCTAGGGCATCGTCGTGTCGGGCGGGACCGACAGGTACTGCAGGTCGAACTTGGCGATCTGGGCGAAGGCCGGTGCGGCGACGACGCCGCCGAAGATGTTCTCGGTCGGCTCGTCCACCTTGACGAGCACGAGCAGCCGCGGCTTCGCGACGGGGACCATGCCGACGAACGAGGCGACGTACTTGCCGGTCGTGTAGCCGTGCGGCCCCGGCTTCTGCGCGGTGCCGGTCTTCCCCGCGACCGAGTAGCCGGCGATCGCGGCCTCGCCGCCGGTGCCGCCGTGCTCGTCGACGACGCCGGTCAGCATCGCCTTCAGCGCGGCGTCGACGGCGGGCGTGACGATCCGCACGTGCTTGAAGTGGCTCAGCCTCGTGCCGCCGACCCGCTCCACCAGGTGCGGCTGCACCCACACGCCGCCGTTCGCGATCGCCGCGTACGCCGACGCCATCTGGATCGGCGTCACGGCGATCCCCTGCCCGATCGGGACGTTGCCGATCGTCGAGCCCGACCACTGCTCGGGCGGGAGCACCTGGCCGGGGCTCTCACCGGGGAAGTCGAGCCCCGTCACCTTGCCGAAGCCGAACCGGGTGATCCAGTCCGAGAGCTCGGTCCGGCCCAGCCGCTCTGCGATCGTGACTGCGCCGACGTTCGAGGAGTGCTGGAGGATCTGCGAGACGCTCAGCCGTTCGGTCGGGCGAAGCTCGGCGTCGTGAATCGTCCGGTCCGCGACGTGGATCGAGTACGGGAGCGTGAACCGCGTGCCGGGCGCAACGAGCCCGGTCTGAAGCGCACCGGCGATCGTCACCAGCTTGAACGTCGATCCCGGCTCGTAGGTGTCCGTGACGGCGCGGTTGCGCTGCACCGCAAACGGCACCCTGCCTGCGTTGTTCGCGTTGTAGCCGGGAGCCTGTGCCATCGCGAGCACGGCCCCGGTCCGGGGGTCGAGCACGATCGCGGTCGCGGACTTCGCGTGCCATCGCGCCACGGTCGCGCGCAGCACGGCCTCCGCATTCGCCTGCATCGTCTGGTTGATCGTCGTGAAGACGTTGTGGCCCTGCCGCTCGGGCGTCGAGCTGATCACGTCGATCGCGCGGCCGAACGGGTCGCGCACGATCGTCTGCTTGCCCGTCTTCCCGGTCAGCTGCCGGTCGTACTGGAGCTCGAGCCCGCCGAGGCCCTTGTCGTCGGTGCCTGCGAAGCCGATGAGCTGCGCCGCGACGGAGCCGAGCGGATAGGCGCGCTTCTCCTCGGGATACGCGTTGACGCCGGCGAGGCCCTTCTTGATCAGCTCCCCGGCGGCCTTCGGGTCGGCGAATCGCTTCACGTAGAGGAAGCTCGACTTCTTGTTCAGGAGCTGCGGGTACAGCGTGTTCGCGTCGACCCCGAGCAGGCGGTGAGCGGCGACGGCCACCGCGCGCGCGTTCCGGACCTGGCGCGGATCGGCGTAGACGGTCATCGTCTGCTCGCCGATCGCGAGCTGAACGCCCTTGTCGTCGAAGATCGTGCCGCGGCCGGCCGGGATCGTGATCGACTCGTGATGCTGCCGCTCGGCCATGCCGCCGAGCTCGGCGGCGCGCACGCCCTGCAGCCACACCGCGCGGGCGAGCGTCCCGGCGAAGACGAGGACGAAGACCGCGAGCAGCAGGCGAATCCGGCGGTTTGCCTGCTTCTCGCGCACTACTTCGCGAGGTCGACGTACCCGTAGGTATCGGGGTCCTTGTAGACGAGACCGAGCCGGGTCGTCGCCGTCTGCTCGATCCGGGTCGACGAGAGCAGCGCCGAGTAGTCCGACTGGAGCGCCGCGTTCTGCGCGAGCAGCTTCGACCGCTCGCTGTTCGCGGAGTCGAGCGACAGGTTGAGCCTGAGCACGGCCACGTTCACGAATACGACCCCGGTGAGCAGAATCCCGCTGACGACGATCCAGAGGATCCCGCCGCGCGCCCGCGCCTTCGAGCGCTTGCGCGTCCGCGGACGGGGACGCGCGACGGGCTCTGCGATCGCGGCGTGTGCCTGGGCGTGCGAGGCGCTTGCCATCACTCGACCTTCGTCCCGACGCGGAGCCGTGCGGACTGCGCACGGGGGTTCCGTGCCACCTCGGCAGGGCTCGGACGCACCGCACGCCGCGGCGTCGCGCGCATCGTGGGCTTCGAGCCGCACGTACAGATCGGGAAGTCGGGCGGGCAGGTGCAGCCGTGCTCCTGCGAGCGGAGAAAGCGCTTGACGACTCGATCCTCGAGCGAGTGGAAGGAGATCACGGCGAGGCGGCCGCCTGGACGAAGCATCTCGAGCGCGGCGGGAAGCGCGCGCTCGAGCGCGCCGAGCTCGTCGTTGACGTCGATACGGAGGGCCTGGAACACGCGCTTGGCGGGATGGCCCTCGCCGAATCGCGCGGGTGCGGGGATCGCCGCCTTGATCACCTCGACGAGGTCGCCGGTCCGCTCGAACGGCTGCGTCTTGCGGCGGCGCACGATCGCGCGCGCGATCTGCCGCGCATACCGCTCCTCGCCGTAGCGCTTGAAGATGTCGGCGAGCTCGCGCTCGTCGCCGTCGTTCACGAGCTCCCGTGCGGAGTAGAGGGCCCCGGGATCCATGCGCATGTCGAGCGGCGCGTCGACCGCGTAGGAGAAGCCACGCTCGGGCCGGTCGAGCTGCATCGACGAGACACCGAGGTCGAGCAGGATCGCATCCGCCCTGACGCCGTTCCCGGCGAGGTGGTCGAGCACGGCCGAGAACTCACCGTGGTGGAGGCGGGCCTTGACGCCGGTCTCGCGACGCACGCGGTCGAAGTACGGCGCGACCGTCGGGTCGCGGTCGATCGCGATCAGCTTGCCGTCGCCGCGCAGGCGCGCGGCGAGGAGCGAGGCGTGCCCGCCCGCCCCGAAGGTGCCGTCGACGACGGTCTCGCCCGGCCGCGGGTCGAGGAGGGCGATGACCTCCTCGGCGAGGACGGGGACGTGGTCGGTCTCAGTTGGCAAGACGCTCGGCAACATCTTCCGCGCTCCCTTCGACCTCGTGCATCTGCTGACGCCATTTCGCTCGATCCCAGATCTCGAGGTGGTCGTAGACGCCGGCGACGGTGACCTCGCGGCCGAGGCCCGCGTGCTCGATCAGCCCGGCCGGGAGCACGAGGCGCCCCTGCTTGTCGAGGTCGCCCTGCGCCGCCCCGGCGAAGAAGTGGCGCTGCATCACCCGCGACCCCTCGGCGAGCGGGTCGAGGCTGCGAATCCGGTCGGACAGCTGCTCCCACGCGGTGCGCGGATATGCGAACAGGCACCCGTCGAGCCCCCGCGTGACGACGACGCCGTCCTCGAACGCCGCCCGGAGCTTCGCGGGCAGTGTGAGGCGGTTCTTGTCGTCCAGCGCGTGCTCATGTTCACCCAGCAGCATGGTCCACTGCGCCCCACCTTACCCCACTTCTCCCCACATGTAAACCCCTCCGGCGCAGGCCGAACCGGAGCTTGTAACAGTCTGTTACTTGCCCTGTCCGGCCCGGGATCGGGTCGGGGCCGGTTAGACGAGCGCGACCGGGTCGCCGACCCGGACACGGCCGGGCTCGGCGACGGCGGCATGGATGCCGAAGGGGAGCGGCTCGGTCCGCTCGAGCCGGCCGCGGTAGTCGGCGAGCGCCTTCAGGGTGTCGAGGTCGACCTGTGCGGTGTCGGGATCCTGGGTCGTGATCGCGCAGCGGCCGACGTGCCCCTGCGGGACGACGACCGCCTCGCCGACGCGCAGCCGGCGGCCGGTCCAGGAGTCCTCGGCGTGTGCGTCGATTCCGTCGATGCCGAAGTTCATGCGGAAGCGACGCGCGTCGACCGTCTCGACGCCGAGGACGTCCGCGAGCGCGCCGAGCGAGCGCCGGCCGAGGAAGGTCGCGGCTCCGCCGCGGCCCCGGTCCGGAGCGGTGAGCGCGGGCTCGACGAGCCGGACGGGCTCGCCGACCGCGCGCGAGACGGCCGTGGCCCACGGCCCCTCGACGAGACGCGCCGGGCGTGGACGGCGGTGGAAGTGCGTCATGACCTCTTCCCCACGCTGGACGACGCCGGTCACCTCCGCGCCGTCGGCGAAGCGCAGGGTCAGCGTGTCCGCCGGGCCGTCGTAGTCGGCGCGCACGAGCTGCAGCGGCGGAACGTCCTTGTTGTTGACGAGGCGGCCGCGCTCCGTGATGAAGTAGAAGCGGCGATCGTCCTTCGGCCCGCTCTCGAGCAGGTCGACCTCGTCGAGGAGATGCAGTGCCGTCGCCTTGACAGGCGTGTACGAGATCCAGGCGACGCGCGCGCTCACAGCGGCCAACGTTAGATGAAGAGCTGGCTCGCGTACGGGCCTGCGCCGCCGAGCACCGACGCGCCCGCGCGCGCGGCGAACGCGAGCGCCTCCCCCGTCGAGTCCCCGCGCGCGAGGGCGAACGAGAGCGCCGCGGCGAACGAGTCGCCCGCGCCGTAGGTGTCGACGACCGGCGGCGCGGGCGCGGGCTCGTACCGCTCGCCGTTCACCGTGCCGCCGCGTGCGCCTTCGGTGACGACGACGGTCGCGGCAGTCAGCGAGCCGTCGTCCTGCTCGCCGGGATCGGCGGCGCTGCCGACGAGCAGCTCGAGCGGGACCCCTCCCTCGCGGAGCGTCGGCAGCTCGCGGAGGGTCGCCGCGAGAAATCGCGCCGCCCGAGCGTCGCGCAGCGCCTCGGGCCGTCCCGAGACGAAGAACACGAGGTCGTAACCCCCGAGCGGCAACGGGCCGTGCGGGAGCAGCTTGTCGCCGAGCACCGTGATCGTGCGCTCGCCGTCGCGGTCGACATGCGTCCAGGCGCGCCGCGTCTGCCCGCCCCGCTGCACGTGGACGTCGATGCCGAGCGCCGCAAGCCGCCGTTCCGCGGCGTGCCCGAGCTCGTCGTCTCCGAGCGCGGTGAAGAGCTCGCAGCGGCCGGCGAGCCGCGCGAGCTGGCGCGCGACGACGGCGCCGCCTCCGGCCGGCTCCTCCCAGATGCGGTCGGCGTGGACGATCTCCCCGGGACCGGGCACGTTCGGCACGCGCGCGAATTCGACCCACTCGACGTGCCCGACGACCGCGCATCTCACAATTCCGCACCCTGCCACGTTTCGGACAATGATGGGGAACGTGGCACAGGCACCGGTTCCGCCGTTCGAGCGCTTCTACCTCGCGCATCGCGACGAGGTGCTCGCGTACTTGCGGCGGCTGCTCGGCCCCCGCGCCGAGGACGCGTGGCAGGAGACCTTCCTGCGTGCGCTTCGTGCATACGGCCGGCTGCAACACGGACGGCACCTGCGCGCGTGGGTCTTCACGATCGCGACCAATGTGGCGATGGACGACCTCCGCGCGAAGCGGCCGGAGCCGCTCACGGAGGCGACGGAGCCCTCGGTCGAGCTCGGGCACGACGCATTTCGCGAGCTCGAGCACCTGACCGACGGCCTGCCGCCGACCGAACGCGCCGCGGTCGTGCTCCGCTACGGCTACGACCTCCCCTACGCCCAGATCGCCGACGCCCTCGGCTCATCCGAGGAGGCCGCGCGCGCCGCGGCATCGTCCGGCGTCCGCAGACTGAGGAGGACCCATGAACGTCACACCTGATCTCGACGCGCGCTTCCGCGCAGCCGCGCTCGGCGAGGGAATCGTCGATGTGCGCTTCGATCTCGTCGATTCGCCCGTCGGCCCGCTCTACGTCGCCGCGACCGAGCGGGGCGTCTGCCGCATCTCGTTCTCGCCCGAGCACGGCGAGGCGTCTGTCGTGCACGATTTCGGCGCCCGCATCCTGCGCGCGCCCCTCGACGAGGTACGCCGTGAGCTCGACGAGTACTTCGACGGCCGACGGCAGGCGTTCGACCTCGCGCTCGACCTCCGGGTCGCCCCGTTCTACGCCGACGTGCTGCGCGAGCTCGCCACGGTGCCGTACGGTTCCACCACGACCTATGGGACGCTCGCCCGACAGGCTGGACGCCCGAGCGCCGCGCGCGCGGTGGGAACCGTGATGAACCGTAATCCGGTGCCGATCGTCCTCCCGTGCCACCGTGTCGTCGGCGCGAACGGCGCGTTGACGGGGTACGCCGGCGGGCTCGAGGTGAAGCGCCGGCTGCTGCAACTCGAAGGAGCGAGCCTTCTCTAGCAGGGGCGCGCGTCAACACGTCGTCGTCGTCGGAGGCGGCTTCGGCGGCCTGCAAGCCGTCCGTGGCCTCCGACGCGCGGACGTCGACGTCACGCTCGTCGACCGGCAGAACTTCTTCCTCTTCCAGCCGCTCGTCTACCAGGTGGCGACCGGCTCGCTCTCGTCCGTCGAGGTCGCGGTGCCGCTCCGCCAGATCCTGCGCCGGCAGCGGAACGCCCGCGTGCTGATCGGAACCGCTGCCGGCTTCGACCTCGACGCACGACGCGTGTCCGTGACGAACCTCCCGAACGGCGGTGAGCTCGAGCTCGACTACGACGTGCTCGCCGTCGCCGGCGGCTCGCACTACTCGTACTTCGGTCACGAGGAGTGGGCGCCGTACGCGCCGGAGCTGAAGTCGCTGGACGGCGCACTCGATCTGCGCGACCGCATCCTGCTCGCCTTCGAGTCGGCGGAGGTCGAGGAGGACGAGGAGCTGCGTGCCGCCTGGTTGACGTTCGTCGTCGTGGGCGCCGGCCCGACGGGCGTCGAGATGGCGGGGCAGATCGCCGAGCTAGGGAAGGACGTGCTCCATTCCGAATACCGGACGGTCGACACGCGCGCGACACGCGTGCTGCTCGTCGAGGCGACAGACCGCGTGCTCCGCACGTTCACGGAGCCACTCTCGCGGAGCGCAGAGAACCAGCTGCGCTCGCTCGGCGTGACCCCCCTCATCGACACGACGGTGGTCGGGATCGACGCGACGTCGGTCGAGGTCGAGGCGAAGGACGGCACGCGCTCGCGCATCCCGGCCCGCACGAAGATCTGGGCGGCCGGCGTCGCGGCTTCGTCGGTTGCGGGGATGCTCGGCACGGGCACCGATCGGGCCGGCCGGATCACCGTGGAGCCGGATCTCACGGTTCCGGGCCGTCCGGAGGTGTTCGCGTTCGGCGACATGGTGACCGTGCGCGACCAGGATCTCCACGGTGTGGCACCCGTCGCGATGCAGCAGGGCCGGCACGTCGCGCGTTCGATCCGAAACGGCACCCGCACGCCGTTCCGGTACCGAGACAAGGGCGAGCTCGCGACGATCGGCCGCTCGCGCGCGGTGGGCGTCGTCAAGGGCGTTCGGTTGAGCGGGTTCGTCGCGTGGGCGATGTGGCTGGGGATCCACATCGTCTACCTGGTCGGGTTCCAAAACCGCCTGCTGGTGCTGACGCGCTGGGCGTTCAGCTTCGTCACGCGCGGGCGCGGCGCGCGCGTGATCCATCGGAGGCCCTAGACCCGGTCGACGGCCGCGAAGACGACGCTGCCCGAGAGCGCTCCGCTCGTGACGGTGACGCGCCAGCAGCCGGCGGCGGGCACCGACACGTACGACGGGAACTGCGCCGGCATCCCGAGCGCGCGCGGCACCGTCGACGAGAACCTGCCGGGGCCGTCGAGACGGCGACCGCGGATCACGAGCGTCCCTCCCGCCCGCCCGCGAGCGATCCAGAGCACCTTGGGAGAGATCCGCCGTCGCTCGACGGTCGTGAAGATCCGAGCGCCGATCCTGCGCTCCTTCGCCCAGGGCATCGCGCCCCAGTAGAACGGGTGGGCGTAGAAGGAGCGATTCGAGGTCTCGATCCAGGGGATCCCGCCGAGCCCCGCTCCGACGTGCGGGTACGAGGCGTAGTGCACGTGGCTCATCGGGCACACCGACGTGACCGCAACTGCGAGGAACGTCGCGAGCGCCGTCATCGCGAGAGGATACGCCGGGCCACCGGCACGAGGTCCGTCAGCGAAGCGCGGCCGTCACGATCCGCGACGCCGCAGCGTAGGCGAGCGCGGCCAGAGCGCCGCCCCAGGTCAGCCGTGCGACGCCGAGCTCCTGCAGCTCATGCGGCGGCGGCACGTCCTCGCCCGCGAGCACGTTGACCGGCCCGTCGATGCGGCGCGCGAGCTCCGGGATCGAGACGGGCGGGCAGAGAATCGGGTAGGCGCAGTCCGCCCCGGCAGCGAGGTACGCGTTCGCGCGCTCGACGGCGTCGTCGACGTCGCCGCCCATGCGCAGGAAGACGTCGACCCGCGCGTTCAGCACCAGGTGCGGCCGAGCTGCGCGGATCGCCCGGATCGCGTCCGCCTGCTCGTCGACCGGGACCAGGCCGGCCCGCGTGGAGTCCTCGAAGTTGATTCCGACGAGCCCGGCGTCCCAGGCAGCCTGCGCGGTCCCCACCGGGTCGCCGTAGCCGCGCTCGAGGTCCGCGGTCACCGGCACGTCGACCGCCGCGGCGATCCGGCGTGCTGCCTCGACCATCTCGGCCACCGGAGCGCGCTCGCCGTCCTCGTGGCCGAGCGACCGCGCGACACCTGCGCTCGTCGTCGCGAGCGCGCGGCAACCGGGCAACGCCGCGAATGCCTTTCCGCTCGCCACATCCCACGCGTTGGGAAGCACGAGGAGCCGCGGCTCGAGATGCATGCGGCGAAACGCGTCCGCCTTCTCGATCTGGTCCATTCGATGAGTTCTACCCCGTCGCCGGGTCTAGGGGATGGTGGACATCCGCACGGTCGACGCGCTTGCGCGGCTGCAGCTCACCGCCCGCCGGCTCGGGTGGGAGCTTCGCCTGCGCTGCCCCCCACGCGAGCTCGTGGAGCTGATCGACCTCGCCGGCCTGACGGACGTCTTACGCGTCGAGCCGGTCCGGAAGCCCGAACAGCGGGAACAACCGGTCGACATCGAGGAACGCGTTCAGCGCGGTGATCCGCCCGCCTGAGGTCTCGAGCACCTGCAGGGCCCACGGCTCGAAGCTGCCCCCCGGGCCGCTCGGGCGGTACTGGCCGGCGGCGGGAAGGCCGTTCGCGGCGACGACGACGAGGCGTGAGCCGCGGCACTCGAATCCCGTTCCGAGCATCCACCCGCGGATGTCGGCGTGGCCACGCAGCCACATCGCGTACGGCGGCATCGAGAGCGTCGCATCCTCGTGCAGCAGCGCGACGAGCGAATCCATGTCGTAGCGCTCGAATGCATCGACGTAGCGGGCCAGGAGCTCGCGCTGCGACTCGTCGACCTCGGGCGACGAGCCCCCTGCGTCGATGTCCAGCGCGGCGACGGTCGCGCGTGCCCGCTGCAGCGAGCTGTTGACCGACGCGACGCTCGTGTCGAGAAGCTCCGCAACCTCCGATGCCTTCCAGCGGAGCACCTCGCACAGGATCAGCGTCGCGCGCTGGCGCGCCGGCAGATGCTGGAGAGCGGCGACGAACGCGAGTCGAATCGTCTCGCGCGCCACCGCGAGATCGGCAGGATCGGCATTCGCCGGGAGCACGAGCCCGTCGGGGACCGGCTCGATCCACGTCGTCTCGGCGACGGGCTCGGGCAGCGAGACGTCGGCGTGCACCTGCTCGCTGATCTCCATCGGTCGTGCGCGGCGCGCGCGGCCGTCGAGCATGTCGAGGCACACGTTCGTCGCGATCCGGTACAGCCACGAGCGAAGCGCCGAGCGTCCCTCGAAGCGGTCGAGGCTCTTCCACGCACGCAGAAGCGTCTCCTGCACGGCGTCCTCGGCCTCGAACGCCGAGCCGAGCATGCGATAGCAGTACCCCGTGAGCTCGGCGCGATGCTGTTCGAGCTGAAGCTCCGGCCTGGTCGCGAGATCGGTCATCGCCGCCCCATGCTAAACACTCCGATGAGTTCTGCGGCGAGCCACGGTCGAACAGGTATGAAGACGAACATGAGCTCTTCCAGAACACGCTGGTTCGCACTGATCGTCCTCTGCCTGGGGACGCTGATGATCGTCCTCGACACGACGATCGTGAACGTCGCACTCCCCTCGATCCGCACGGATCTGGGCTTTTCACAGACCTCGCTCGCCTGGGTCGTGAATGCGTACCTGCTCACCTTCGGCGGCCTGCTGCTGCTCGGCGGGCGCCTGGGCGACCTCTACGGTCACCGGCGGCTGTTCCTGGCCGGGATCGGTCTCTTCACTCTCTCCTCACTCGCCTGCGGGCTCTCGACGTCGCAGGAGATGCTGGTCGCGGCGCGCGCCGTGCAGGGGATCGGCGGAGCCGTCGCCTCCGCGGTGTCGCTCTCGCTGACGATGACGCTCTTCACGGAGCCGGCCGAGCGCGCGAAGGCGATGGGGATCTTCGGCTTCGTCGCCTCCGGCGGCGGCAGCATCGGCGTCCTGCTCGGCGGCGTGCTGACCGGCTCGCTCAACTGGCACTGGATCTTCCTCGTCAACCTCCCGATCGGCGTCGTCGTCGTGGTGCTGGCGCTGCGGCTCCTGCCGGCAGCGCATGCCGCCGGCGCATCGCGCAAGCTCGACGTCGGCGGCGCGGTCAGCGTCACCGCCGCGCTGATGACCGCGGTCTACGCGATCGTGAACGGCAACCAGAACGGCTGGACGTCGGCCGAGACGCTCGGCCTGCTCGCGGTGGCCGTCGCCCTGCTCGCGACCTTCGCCTTCATCGAGTCCCACGTCGCCTCGCCGCTGATGCCGCTCGCGCTCCTGCGGCTGCGCAACGTCGCGTTCGCAAACCTCGCCGGCGTGCTCTGGGCGGCCGCGATGTTCGCGTGGTTCTTCCTGTCCGCCCTGTACCTGCAACTCGTGCTCGGCTACTCCCCGCTCCAGGTCGGTCTCGCGTTCCTGCCCGGCAACCTGGTGATGGGCGCCCTCTCGATCGGCGTCTCCGCCCGGCTCGTGATCCGCTTCGGCATCAAGCCGCCGCTCGCGGCAGGACTGCTCGTCGCCGCACTCGGGCTCGTGCTCTTCGCGCGCGCCCCCGTCGGCGGGAACTACGCGGTGGACGTGCTGCCGGCGATGCTCCTGCTCGGGCTCGGGGCAGGGATTGCGTTCAACCCGATCCTCCTCGCCGCGATGAGCGACGTGGCACCCGAGGAGGCGGGGCTCGCCTCGGGCTTCGTCAACACGGCCTTCATGATGGGCGGGGCGCTCGGGCTCGCGGTGCTCGCGAGCATCGCCGCCTCACGCACCGACAGTCTCACCTCCTCGGGCGACGGCCGTCTCGATGCGCTCACCGGGGGCTACCACGCGGCGTTCGTCGCGGGTGCGATCTGCGCCGCAGCCGCCGCGACCGTCGGCGGGCTGCTCCTGCGCACGCGGCCGCGCGAGGAACCGGCCGGGCAGCTCGCCGCCGCCCGCGCCGACTGACGCTCCGGTACTAGCCGACCGGCAGCTCGCCGAGCAGCCGGTAGCCGACGCCCCAGACGTTGTCGACGAGCTCCACCTTCGCGCCCGCGTCGCGCAGCTTGCGGCGCAGACGCGAGGCGTGCGAGTCGAGCGTGCGCGTGCGCGCGGACAGACGGTAGCCCCACACCTCCTGCAGCAGCTCCAGCTTCGTGAAGACCCGCTCCGGCTCGCGCGCGAGGCACAGGAGCAGCTCGTACTCCTTCATCGCAAGCTGAACGCGGACGCCGTCGACGCGCACGTCGCGTGTCCGCGTGTCGATCCGCACCGGAGGCGCCTCGACGACGTCGCCGAAACGCGGCCGCACGCGGCGGAGCACGGCGTGGATCCGCTCGACGAGCTCCTGGTAGTCGAACGGCGGTGCCACGTAGTCGTCGCAGCCACGACGGAAGGCGTGCACGCGGTCGACGGCATCCGCCTCCTCGCGGCCGAGCACGATCACGGGTGCACGCTCGACCCAGCGATCGAGCCCGTCGACATCTCCGGCGAGCACGAGATCGAACCGCCCGTGCGCCGGCACGAGCTCGAAGCCGTCGCGCGGCAGATGCCGTTCGAGAAACCCCTGCGTCGCGGGCTCGGCGTCGGTCAGAAGCAGGGCGGCGGACATGGAGCGGACGCTAGAAGCGCGCGCCCGGCTCGGCTAGTTGTCCATTCGCACGATTCTGCGCCGAGTCATCCTCAGCTGTCCGCTGCGGCCAGGTCGAGCCGCGCGAAGGCCCGCCGCGCGTGCCAGACGCCCCAGAGCGCGAGCGCGACGAGGATCGGCCCCCCGGTCAGGAACGAGACGACGACGAAGCCGCCGACGCCGGCGGAGAGCAGCACCGCGAGCCGCAACCCGGCACGACCGAAGCAGTAGACCGCCCACACGATCGACTGCAGCGAGAACTCGCGGCGGAACGGCTCGCCCGCGCGGAACGACGGCGGAAACGGATACCAGGCGTTCGCGAAGACACCGATCAGGGGGCGCCCGGCGGCAACGGAGGCGAGGTACGCGACGCCCCAGAGGGCGCTCAGCACGACCGGCTGTGCGAGGTAGACGGTCGCGCTGTGCGCCGCGAGCGCGACCAGCGCCTGGATGACGACGAAGAGGGCGCCGACGACCGGGAGCGCTCCCTCGCGCCCGCGCCGCACGCTGAACGCGGCGAGCCCCAGCGAGACCAGCGTCGAGACGCCGACCCCCACGGCGAGCCCGCCGAGCCGCCACGCGCCGTAGAAGACGAGCACCGGCCCGAAGCCCTCGACCGCGAAGAGCGGCAGGCCTCGCCCGAGCAGGAACCGCCAGGTCGGCTCGGGCAGCTCGGTCAGCTCGACGAGCGCAAGCGGCGTTCCTGCCGGTCGCACCATTCGATCCCCCACGCGCAGTAGTCCATGCCCCACCGGTAGACGAGGTCGATGAAGGGCGGATCGGGCTCGCCGCCGTCGTCGAGGCTGCGCAGGTAGTCGAGCATCGCGCGATAGCCCTCACGGCGAGCGGCCAGGAGCCCGAGCGCCTCGTCAGCGGGCAGGGCGTCGGCGAAGAAGAGCCGCAGGAGCGACTCGTCGCGGAGCTCGATGCGAGTCTCGCGGCCGTGCAGCCAGTCCTCGAGTGCCCGCCGGCCGGGCTCCGTGATCCGGTAGAGCCGCCGCGCCCGGCCGCCGTTTCCCGCCTCCTCGCCGGCGATCCACCCGGCCACCTCCAGACGGCGTAGCTCGGGGTAGATCTGGCCGTAGCTCGCCGCCCAGAAGTGGCGGATCGTGCGGTCGACGGCCCGTTTCAGGTCGTAGCCCGAGCGCGGGTGCTCCCGCACGAGCCCGAGCACCGCCCAGGTGACCGCGGTCGGCTTGGCCTCCATCTATCGGAACGATATATCTAAATGGGGTATCCGTCTAGAGGCGGCCGGAGCGGATCACGCCCCAGAGGAGCCAGGCCCCGAGCACCGCCGAGAAGCCGAAGCCGAGCACCGAGACCACGTGCAGGCCGAGGAGGTGCGGCCCCGTCTTCGCGAAGATCCCGATCAGGCTCGAGCCGATCAGCCCGCCGGTGACGACGAGCGCGATCACGAGCCGGTTGAACAGCGTGTCGAGCTTCGCGAGCAGGTCGTCGAGGCCCTTGTGGACGAACCCGACCTCGATCTGGCCGTCGCGCACCTGTTCGAGCGTGTCGTGGATCTGGTAGGGCAGGTCGAACGCCATCTGCGTCAGCCGCAGCCCCTCGCGCCGCGCCTGCGCGGCGACGCGCCGTGGGGTGAAGCGCTCGAGCATCAGGTTGCGCGCGTACGGCTTCGCCACCTCGAACACGTTGAAGTCCGGGTAGAGCTCGACGCCCACCGAGCCGAGGGTGGCGATCGCCTTGTCGAGCATCACGAAGCGGGTCGGCAGGCGCAGGTTCATCGAGTAGATGAGCCCGAACGCCTCCCGGATCACCTGGATCGGATCGATCTCCTGCAGGCTCGCGCCGTAGTAGCGGTAGTAGAGCTCCCGCAGCTCGGAGACGAACTGCTCCTCGCGGTCCTTCGGATAGCGAACGCCGAGATCGGAGAGCCGCTTCGGCAGCTGGTCGATGTTCTCGGCCGCGGCGTCGATGAAGAGCCGCGTGAGCTTCGTCATGTCGTCGTCGGTCAGCTTTCCCGTCAGGCCGAAGTCGACGAGACCGATGCGATCGGGCGAGAGGATGAGGATGTTGGCCGGGTGCGGGTCGCCGTGGAAGAACCCGTTGCGGAAGATCATCGTCATCCACGACTCGGTGATCAGGTACGCGAGCCGCCGCCGCTGGTCGAGCGACCAGTGCTCGACGTCGAGGTCCGCGAGCTGGACGCCCTCGAGGTACTCGAGCGTCAGCACGCGCGAGCGCGTGTAGGTCCAGTACACCCGCGGAACCGAGACGTGCGGGTGACCGGCGAAGTCCTTGTGGAACGCGTCCGCGTTGCGGGCCTCGAGCCGGTAGTCGAGCTCCTGGCGAATCGACCGCCCGAACTCGTCGACGATCTCGTTCGCGTCGATGAAGTCGAGGGCGCGGATGCGCTCCTTCGCGAGCCGTGCTGCCTGGTACATCAGCGAGAGGTCGGCCTCGATCTGTCTCGGCGCGTTCGGCCGCTGCACCTTGACGACGACGCGGCGGCCGTTCGGAAGCGTTGCGCGATGCACCTGGCCGATCGAGGCGGCGGCGAGCGGTTCCACGTCGAACTCGGTGAAGAGCCGCTCGACCGGCTGCCCGAGCTCCTCGCGAATCGTGCGCTCGACGTCCGCGTAGGGAAACGGGCGCACGTCGTCCTGCAGGCTGCGCAGCTCGGCGATGATGTCGGGCGGCACGATGTCGGGGCGCGTCGAGAGGAGCTGGCCGAACTTGACGAATGTCGGGCCGAGCTCGTCGAGCATCTCTCTCAGGTGGCGTCCGCGGGCGGTGCCCGCGACGGTCGGATCGCCTGCCTTGCGCCCGTCGATCGCGTAGCCGAAGCCGTGCCGGACCGCGACCTGCGCGATCTCGCTCAGGCGGCCGAGGTTCCGCTGCTTCGGCCGGGTTGCCATGCGGAGAGTGTTGCACGAAGATCGAGCTCCGCCAGCCCGCGGCCCTGGCCGAACCCGACGAAAGGACCGCTGTGACACGGCAGATCGTGTTCATCCACGGGCTCTGGCTCACCTCGCAGAGCTGGGAGCGTTTCGAGGCGTTCTTCACCGACGCGGGCTACAACGTCGTCGCGCCCGAATGGCCGCGGAAGCACGGCGACGTGGCCGAGATCCGGCGCACGTCGGACCGGGTCGCGGGACTCGGGATCGCCGAGATCACCGGTCACTACGAGGCGTTCATCCGCGGCCTCGACGCGCCGCCGATCCTGATCGGCCATTCGTTCGGCGGACTGATCACGATGCTGCTGCTCGACCGCGGGCTCGGCGCGGCGGGAGTCGCGATCGACCCGGCGCCGCCCAGGGGCATCTTCAACGTGCCGCCGCAACAGCTGAAGGCGTCGTCGCCTGCGCTCCTCCATCCCACGAAGTGGCGCGGAGTCGTGACGCTGACGCTGGAGCAGTTCACCTACGGCTTCGCGAACACCTTCACGCCGGAGCAGGCACGAGCGGCGTACGAGCGGTATGCGGTCCCCGACACCGGCCGTCCGCTCTTCGAGGCGGCGTTCGCGAACCTCAACCCGTGGGCGCCGACGAGGATCGACTACGCAAGGGCGCGCGCACCGCTCCTGATCACGGCCGGCGAGAAGGACAACACGGTGCCGGCCTCGGTGTCACGCTCGATCTACGCCAAGCAGCGCGTGTCGCCGTCGCGAACCGACCTCCTCGAGCTCGCCGGCCGGCCGCACCTGCTGATGGTGGGCGACGGCTGGGAGGAGGTCGCAACGTCGATCGAGCGCTGGCTGGGAGAGCTGGCTTAGTGGATGAGCTGGATCGTGGCGCGCCACGACCCCTTCGGCGCCTGGACGTCGACGCTCTCGCCCACCCGCTTGCCGAGGAGGGCCGAGCCGAGCGGCGAGGTCGGCGAGACGGTCCCTGTGCCGCCGACGGCGCTGATCTCGACCGTCATCGCCTGGCCGCCGTCTCCGGCGATGTCGACCACCGACCCGATGCCGACGGCGTCGGGCCCGGCGTCCTCGACGATCTCCGCCAGGTCGAGCCGCGCCCGGAGCGTGCGGATGCGGGCCTCGAGCAGCCCCTGCTCGTTCTTCGCGGCGTGGTACTCGAAGTTCTCCGACAGGTCGCCGAACTCGCGCGCGGTCTTGATCGCCGCCACCACCTGCTCGCGGCGCGGCCCCTCGAGCTCGGAGAGCTCGTCGCGCAGGGCGGTCGCCTGCTTCTCGGTCAGCCGCTCCTGATCTACCACTTGGAGCGGCCTCCCCGCCGGCGCGACGTGTAAACAACGCGCGGCTTGGCGACCTGCATGCCGGTCTCCTCGAACTTCTCCACGTGTCCCTGCAGACGCGCGACGCGCGAGACGTCCGCCTGCTGCTCCGGAAGCACCAGGGTGATGCCGATGCCGCCGCGGCCGGCGCGGCCGGTGCGCCCGACGCGATGCGTATACGACGACGCCTCCTCGGGCGGGTCGAAGTTGATCACGTGCGTGATGTCGTCGACGTCGAGCCCGCGGGCGGCGACGTCGGTCGCGACGAGCGTGCGCACCTTGCCCGAGTCGAAGCGCGAGAGTGCCTGTTCGCGCTGCGCCTGCCCCTTGTCGCCGTGGATCGCGATCGCGTCGACCTCGTGACGGCGGAGTTTCTCGACCAGCCTGTCGGCGCCTGCTTTCGTGCGCACGAACACGAGTGCCAGGCCGCGATCCTCCTCGCGCAGCAGGTTGACGAGCGTGGACACCTTCGTGTCGGCGGTGACCGGTACGAATCGATGGTCGACCGCGCCGCTGCGCCGCTCGGCCGGCAGCTCACCTTCGAACCGTGCGGGGTAGTGCGTGTAGCGCCGCGCGAGCTCGCCGACCTCGCCGTCGAGCGTCGCCGAGAAGAACATTGTCTGGCGGTCGTCCCGCAGCCGCCGGACGAGCCGGTCGACCTGCGGCTTGAAGCCCATGTCGAGCATGCGGTCGGCCTCGTCGAGCACCAGCACCTTGACGTCGTCGAGCGAGAGGAGGCGCCGGTCGACGAGATCCTGCAGGCGTCCGGGTGTGGCGACGATCACGTGCGCCGACTTGGCCTCGTTCGCCTGCGCCTTCAGCGGCACGCCGCCGTAGACGGAGGCGACCTTGACGCTCGTGCCTGCGATCAGCGCGAACTCCTCGGTCACCTGCACGCAGAGCTCGCGCGTCGGCACGAGGACGAGTGCGGACGGGCGGCCCGCGCCGGGGCTCAGGCGCTGGACGATCGGGATCGCGAACGCGAGCGTCTTGCCGGATCCGGTCGGGCTCTTCGCGAGCACGTCCCCGCCGCGGAGCGCCTCCGGGATGACGAGGCTCTGGATCTGGAACGGGGCGTCGATCCCGCGGGCCGCGAGCAGATCGCTCACGGCCTCGGACACCCCGAGGGAACGGAATTCTGTCACTTGTCTCAACTCCTTCGGACATCGAGATCGCGTGTCCGAAAAAGGAAACGTGACCTCACGGGAATGCGGCCCATCCGCACTCCGTAAAAGCCACGGTAGCAGGGGTTACGGCTGTTCGGGCTGTTCGCGGTCTTCGACGAGCCGTAACCGGTGCTCGAGCTGTGCCACACGCAGCTCCAGCTCGTCGAGCTCGTCGTGCGTCGCAAGCCCGAGCTCACGCGCGAGCTCCTGGGCGCGGCGCTTCGACCCCTCCCCCACGCGGATCGCGTCACCACGCCAGCGCGAGGTCAGGTCGTCGAGGAGCGAGCGAAGCTCGTCGAGGCGCGGGCCGAGCATCGAGAGCAACCGCTCGAGCGGATCGTTATCTGGCTCTGCCATGCGGGCGTGCCTTCCGGCGCTGCCGTCGCGCCTCGCGCTTCGCTTCCGCATCGCCGTTCACGACAGCGTCCTCGATCACGTCGACGGGAGTCGCGGGAGTGGGCTCGGCCGCCGCAGCGCGCTGGGCCTCGACGAGGACGCGGTCGCCGACCGAGCCCTCGGTGATGTCCTGGCCCTTGCGGCGCGCGTAGTCGGGCTCGCGCTCCTTCCAGATCGTGACGAGCGGCGCGGCGATGAAGATCGACGAGTACGCACCGGCGGTGACGCCGACGAGCAGTGCGAACGCGAAGTCCTGCAGCGTCGAGCCGCCGAAGAAGAACAGTGCGCCGACCGGGAGCAACGTGATGAACGTCGTTGCCAGGGAGCGCCGGATCGTCTCCCACAACGAGACGTTCGCGATCGACGCGAACGACGCGCGCCGCATGATCGGCACGTTCTCGCGGATGCGGTCGAAGATGATGATCGTGTCGTAGATCGAGTACCCGAGCACCGTCAGCACCGCGGCGACCGTCGATTCGGTCACCTCGCGTCCGGTCACCGAATAGACACCGACCGTGATCAGGACGTCGTGCAACATCGCAGCGATCACCGGGATCGCGAACGCGAGCCCCTTGAACCTGATCGTGATGTACAGCGTGATCACGAGCAGCGAGAAGATGATCGCGATGATCGCGGAGCGCGCGATCTGACGGCCGAAGCTCGACGAGACGTTCTTCGTGCTCGTTCCCTGCGCGCCGACGTTGTTCTTGAGCGCCTCGGTGAACTTGTCCTGCTCGGCCGGTTTCAGGGTCTTCAGCCGCACCTGGTAGCTCTTGAAGTCCTCGCCGCCGTTCGCCGACGCGCCGCGACCCTGGACGACGGCGTCCTTCGCGTGGCCGATCGCCGCGGCCTGGTCGCGAACCGACTTGATCGGCGTGAAGCTCTTCGTCGTGAAGGTGATCTGCACGCCGCCACGGAAGTCGATGCCGAGGTTCAGGCCCCTCGTCGAGAGCGAGACCGCGCTGACCAGCACGACGAGTCCCGAGATGGCGAACCACAGGAAGCGTCGCTTCATGAAGTCGATCTGGAGCCAGCGGCCGCGCTGGGTGTGGCTCGCGCCCATGAAACGCGGGTTCTCGAACCACCTGAAGCCGGCGAGCAGGCCGAGCATGGCCCGGGTCGCGGCGACGGCGGTGAGCAGCGAGATCGCGGTGCCGATCAGCAGCATCAGCGCGAAGCCCTTGACGCCGGCCGTCGCGACCGCGAACAGGATCAGCGCGGTGATCGCGGTGACGACGTTCGCGTCGACGATCGTGTGGAAGCCCTTGGCGTAGCCGGAGGCGACGGCCTTCTTCACCGACTTCCCGGCGCGCGCCTCTTCCTTGATGCGTTCGAAGATGACCACGTTCGCATCCGCGGCGACGCCGATCGTCAGGATCAGGCCGGCGAAGCCCGGCAGCGTCAGCGTGACGCCGAAGATCAGGATCGCGGCGTACATGAACGCGGCGTAGATGCCGAGGCCGATCACCGCGACGAGGCCGAGGAAGCGGTAGAGGAAGAGCAGGAAGAGCGCGACGAGGATCAGGCCGCCGATCGCGGCGTTCTTCGCCTGGCCGAGCGAGTCCTTCCCGAGCGTCGCCGAGACGTCCGTGCGCTCGAGCGGGATGAAGTTGACGGGGAGCGCGCCGGTCTGCATCACGAGCGCCAGGTTCTGGGCTTCCTTCAGGCTCGCCATGCCGGTGATCTGCGCGCCGGTGCCCGCCGGGTTGATGCCGCCCGAGACCGACGGGTCCGTGTAGTCGATCTGCGGGAACGAGCGGATCTCGTTGTCGAGCACGATCGCGAAGTGCTGCGGCGTCCCACGGATCGAGCCGCGCACCGCCTCGTTCTTCGTCACGTTGAAGAACGCCTTGTTGCCCTTGCCGGTGAACTGCATCAGGACGACCGGTTGTCCGCTCTGCGGATCGAAGTCCTGGCGCGTCCCCGACAGCTTCAGCTCGGTCCCCGTCATGTTCGGGTAGGGGCCGTACTGGTCGTTCGGATACGGCCCGTGCTTGAAGAGGTAGTAGTCGGTCGCGCCGGGCGGCGGCACGTCGCCGGTCGTGCTCTGCGGGCAGACGGCGGACGTCGCGGACTGGCAGGTGATGACGACCGTGTTGTGCGGGACCGGCAGCACCTTGTTGCCCTTCGGGACCTTGCCCCGGAAGGCGTCGAGCAGGCCGGCGTTGCCGGTCGACGGATCGCGATGCAGGGTGGGCGTCGGGCCGGCCCGCTTCACCCACACGGTCGTCTGCTTCGCCTTCTTCCCGGTTCCGGTGGTCACCTTGACCGGCTTGAAGAGCACGTAGCCGCTCGGCTCTCCCTCCTTCGCGCTCGCCTGGACGCGTGAGAGGAGCTCGTAGAGGTTCCGCGTCGCGACCGGATCGCCCGAGGCCGTCACGGACGGCGGCACGAGCGCGGGCTCGAGGTCGTACAGCTCGAGCTGCGCGGTGGAGCCGATGATCGTTGCGGCCTGGTTCACGTCGTGGACGCCGGCGAGCTGGATCACGATCTGGTTCGACCCCTGCTTGCGGATCTCCGGCGAGGCGACGCCGAGCTTGTCCACGCGCTGGCGCATGATCTCGACCGACCGGTCGAGGTCCGACGAGGTCAGCTTGTGGCCCTTCGGCGGCGAGGCCTTCAACACGACCTCGAGGCCGCCCTGGAGGTCGAGGCCCTTCTTGACGCCGCGATGGAACGGCGATCCGGGCACGGTCAGGAGGGCGACGCCCACGAGGGCGAGCACGATCAGGCCGACGAGGATCAGGTTGGACCGGCGGGAGGACACGCGCCGGAAGGTTAGCTTGGTTCTTCGAGCTCTTCGCGCTCGATTTCGACCTCGACCTCCTCGGCCACGGCTGCGACGGCGCGCCGGTCGAGGGTCACGATCACACCGGGTGCAATCTCGACCAGCACCAGCTCGCCCTCGATCGCCGTGACGGTGCCGTGCAGGCCGCCGGCCGTGATGATCTCGTTCCCGGTCTCGATGGATTCCTGCATCGCCGAGTGCGACATGCGCCTCCGGCGGGCGGGCAGCACGAAGAGGAGCCAGATCGCGGCGAAGATGATGATCAGGATCAGGAATCCGCCCATGTGAGCCTTTCGAGGAGGTCGCGTTTGTACGAGGCAAACCCGCCGCGCGCGATCGCCTCGCGCGCTCCGCGGGTCAGCTCGACGAGGAAGCGTAGATTGTGCAGCGAGAGCAGGCGCAGCCCCAAGAGCTCATTCTGGTTCACGAGGTGCCGGATGTAGGCGCGCGTGAAGCGCGCGCAGGCCGGGCAGTCGCAGCCCTCGTCGAGCGGCGCCTCGTCGCGCGCGAACCGGGCGTTCCGCAGGTTGATCCGGCCCGTGCGCGTGAGCGCGCTGCCGGTGCGCGCCGTCCGGGTCGGCAGCACGCAGTCGAACATGTCGACGCCGGCCTCGATCACCTCGAGGATGCCCTCCGGGTCGCCGATCCCCATGAAGTACCGCGGTCTGTCTGCCGGGAGGAGCGCAGCCGCCCAGTCGGTCGTCTCGAACATCGCGTCGCGGTCCTCCCCGATTGCGAGTCCCCCGATCGCGTTGCCGTCGAAGTCGAGCGCCGCGATCTCCTCGGTCGAGCGTCGGCGAAGCTCGGGATCGACGCCGCCCTGGGTGATCCCGAAGCGGAGCTGGCCTTCGGCGCGCGGGGCGACTCGCTGCTGCTCGGCCCAGTGGGTCGTCCTCCGCACCGCCTCCTCGAGCTTGCGGCGCGTGACCGAGACGGCGGGCACCTCGTCGAGGCACATGGCGATGTCGCTGCCGAGATTCGCCTGGACGCGCGCCGAGAGCTCCGGCGTGAAGCGCGTCGAGGCTCCGTCGTAGACGCTTCGAAACGTGACGCCGTCGTCGTCGACCCGGGCGATCGTGTCGCGCAGCGAGAAGACCTGGAAGCCGCCCGAGTCGGTGAGGATCGGGAGCTCCCAGCCCATGAAGCGGTGAAGCCCGCCGAGGTCGCGAATCAGCTCGTCGCCGGGCCGGAAGTAGAGGTGGTAGGTGTTGCCGAGGAGGATCTGCGCCCCGAGGTCGCGCACCTCGTCGGGGTGCAGCGTCTTGACGGTCGCCTTCGTGCCGACCGGCATGAAGATCGGCGTCTCGACGAGCCCGTGCGCGGTCCGCAGAAGGCCGGCGCGGGCCGCCCCGTCGACCGCCTGGACGGTGAAGACAGGCCCGCTCGAGCCATGTCCCGTCGCCAAACGAGCGTCACAAAACTGTGACTTATCGTCCACAGGCCTCCGCGAGCAGGGGTTTTGCACCCGCAGGACAGGCCTTCGCGAGCCATGTCCCCTCGCCAAACGACGAGACACGGCCCGAAGTGACACGGCGTCTCGGTCTGGGTCTGGGGATGGGGGCGGCGCTGGGGCTGCGTGCGGCGGTCACAGGATCAGCATCGCATCGCCGAAGGAGTAGAAGCGGTAGCGCTCCTCGACGGCGAGCGCGTACAGGCGCCGCACCTCCTCGACGCCCGCGAACGCCATCACGAGCGCGAGCAGCGTCGAGCGCGGCAGGTGGAAGTTCGTCAGCAGCCGGTCGACGCGGCGAAACTCGAAGCCCGGCGTGACGAAGAGGTCGGTGCGGCCCGCGAGCGGTGCGCCGCGCGCGACCGTCTCGAGCACGCGCACGGTCGTCGTCCCCACCGCGAGCACACTGCCGGCCGCGCGGATGCGCTCCCAGGCCGCGGGCGCGACCTCGTAGCGTTCCCCGTGGATCGGGTGCTCCTCGATCCGCTCGACCTGCAACGGGCGGAACGTGTCGAGGCCGACGTGCAGCGTGACGCGCTCGACGTCGAGCTGCGCGAGGAGCTCCGGAGTGAAGTGCAGACCCGCCGTGGGCGCGGCGGCCGAGCCGGGCTCGTGCGCGTACACGGTCTGGTAGCGCTCAGCGTCCTCGAGCGGCTCCGTGATGTACGGCGGAAGCGGCGCCTGCCCCCGCGGCGCGCCCTCGACCCTGATCCGCCAGCGCCCTTCGCCGAGGTGCTCGAGGAGCTCGACGGGGCCGTAGCGCCTCCCGGCCCGCAGCCGGCGGGTCGGTTTCGCGAGCGCCTCCCACTCGTCTCCGCCGAGCTGCTCGAGCAGGAGCACCTCGCCGCGCGGCCGGTCGATGGGGATCCGCGCCGGGACGACACGCGTGTCGTTGACGACGGTGAGGGCGTCGACGAGGCCCGGCAGCTCGCGGAACACGCGGTGCGACACCTCGCCCGTGGCACGCGAGTACACGAGCAGCCGCGACTCGTCGCGACGGGCTGCGGGACGCTGAGCGATCAGCTCCTGCGGGAGCTCGTAGTCCAGTTCGCGGGCGTCCATCCGACCCGGACGCTAGCTTCGCCACCATGGAAGAGATCCGTGAAGCACTCCGGGAGGGGCTCCGCGAGGAAGCGGCACCGCTCTCACGCCGGCTCGCCGAGGTCAAGGGACTCTCGAACAACGCGATCCGCCGGCTGGAGCACATCGAGCAGACCGTCGAATCCGAGCGCAGCGCGCGCATCGACGACCTGGCGCTCCTCGTCGACCTGCTCACCGACGGCTGGCGCTCGCTGAACGCGAGGCTCGAACGGATCGAGGCGGCGCTGCAGCCGCCCGAGACGAACGTCGTGCGCCTGCGCGACAGCGCGTAGCGTTCAGACCGGCAGGACGAGCTCGAAGCGCGAGCCCTTGCCGACCTCGGACTCGAGTTCGATGCGCCCGCCGAGCGCGGTCGAGAGCTCCTTCGCGATCGCGAGCCCGAGCCCGGTGCCGCCCCCGGTGTTCGACACGAACGGGCGGAACAACCGCTCTCGCGCGGCCGGCGGAATCCCCGGGCCGCTGTCGGCGACCGCGACGTGCACCGTGCCGTTCTGTTGCGCGAGCTCGAGCGAGATGCGGCCCCCGTCGGGCGTCGCCTGGAACGCGTTCGAGAGCAGGTTTCCCACGACCTGCAGGACCCGGTCGCCGTCGGAGACGATCACGGGCCGGGCGTGTGCCTTGTGGCTGTAGTCGATCGCACGCCGCTGCGCCTCGTCGCGGTAGCGGTCGAACGCCTGCTCGAGCAGCCGCGCCATGTCGACCTCCTCGCGGGTGACGGTGAATCGATGGGTGTCGAGCTTCGCGAGGTCGAGGATGTCGCCGACGAGCCGCTCGAGCCGCTGCGCCTCGGCCTCGACGGTCTGGAGCGACGAGTCGCGGGCCTCAGGATCCTCGGCGACGCCTTCGAGCAGCGCCGACACGTGGCCGCGAATAGCGGTCAAGGGCGTGCGGAGCTCGTGGGACACGGACATGAGGAAGTTCCGCTCCATCGCCTCGACCTCCCCCAGCCGGTGCGCCATCTCCCCCACGCGCTCGCTGAGATGCCCGAGCTCACCCGGCGCGTGCTGCGGCACCGCGACCGCATAGTCGCCCGCGGCGACCGCGTCGACCGCCTCCGAGAGCTGCAGGACGGGACGGACGATCCGGCGCGAGAGGTACCACGCGAGGAGCGCGGCGATCAGCAGACCGAGGATGCCGGCGATCGCGAGGCGCTCGATCAGCGAGTTGACCCGGGAACGCACGTCGGTCTTCGGCGTCGCGACGATGATCGCGCCGATCGTCGTCCCGACCCCGTTGCGGAGCTGCGCGGGCGTGCCGGAGACGACCGGGTTGGCCACGGCGAGAAACGTGCGATGCGTGTCCGGCGGGGTGAACTCGAACGTCAGCGACTTGCCGGAGAGCCAGTCGATCGTGCCCGCAGGCAGCGAGCGCAGCCCCGTGATCTGGTTGGTCTGGCCGGGGAAGAGCCCGGCCTTCGGCCCCGCCAGGTAGATGCGGTCGCCGGTCGCCTTCTCCAGGTTCTTCGCGGCGAACTTCGGAGGCAGTCGGTCGGCGGGCTTGCCCTTCTTCGTGACGTTGCCGTAGCTCGCGTTGACCGACGCCGAGTAGAGCTCGGCGATGCCGTTCGCCTCGTGGTTCAGCTTGGAGAGCGCCTGGTCGCGCGCGAAGTTCTGGAAGAGGCGGATCGAGATGGCGGTGGTGATCACACCGGCGAGCACGATCCCCGCCAGGAAGACGAGCGGCAGCCGCACGCGGAGCGACCCGAGCATCGGCATCGGCCTAGGTCTTCGCCGTGTCCCTCTTGGCATCCTTCGCGGGCGAGACCTTGTAGCCGACGCCCCAGACGGTCACGATCGGCGATGCGTCCTCGAGCTTCCGGCGCAGCTGCCGCACGTGGACGTCGACGGTGCGTGTGTCTCCCGCGAAGGTGTAGCCCCACACGCGCTCGAGCAGCTGGTCGCGCGTCAACACGAGCCCGCGATGGTCGAGCAGCTCCCACAGGAGGTCGAACTCCTTCGGGGCGAGCTGGATCTCTGTGTCGCCGACGTGTACCTCGCGCCGCCCCGCGTCGACGTGCAGGTCGCCGTGGTCGATCGTCTCCGTCTCGCGCTCGCGCCGCTCCGGTGTCGAACGACGCAGGATCGACTTGACGCGGGCGACGAGCTCGCGGGGGTTGAAAGGCTTCGTGAGGTAGTCGTCGGCGCCGACCTCGAGACCGATGATCTTGTCGACGTCCTCGTCGCGCGCCGTCAGCATCAGGATCGGCACGTCGCTCGTCTGGCGGATCCGCTTCGTCACCTCGATGCCGTCGATGTCCGGCAGCATCAGGTCGAGCACGATCAGGCCCGGCATCTCCTCGGCCACGCGCGCGAGCGCGTCGTTGCCGTTCGCCGCGGTGCGAACGCCATAGCCCGCGTTCTTCAAATACAGCGAGACGAAGCTGGCGATCGAGCTCTCGTCCTCGACCACCAGGATGTTCGGCGTCTGAGTCGACATCGTCAGGGGCTCTGGATCGGCGCGCCAACCGGCGGCGTCCCGAACTGGACGCCCACCTTGAGCCAGGGCACCGGGGTCCACTTCCCGTCGTCGAGCGCGTAGTCGCCCGTGTCGTCGCTCGTCACGTTGCCGGTCAACCACGCGACGCCGACGCCGATCGCGGTGAAGTCGATGCCGCTCCCGACGAACTGCAGCCGGTACCGGCCGCCGGTGATGCGGTAGTGGATGTCCGTGCCGATGTAGACCCTCTGGTTGTCGTCGACACCGGCTCGTGTGCGCTCGGCGCCGCTGACGAAGATCTGTCCGTCGCCGGGCAGCGGATCGGTGACGGTGAGCCGCCCCCGGTCCATCTGGCCGTACAGAATCCCGCGGGCGCCGTTCACGGTCACGGTGCCGTTGACCGTGCGCAGCTCGAGCACACCGTCGCCGGTCACGCGCGAGGCAGCGACCGCGGCGGGCACCGCGACAAGGCCACAGAGCAGGATGAGACAGAGCCGACGCATCGACAGGAACAGTCTTTCCTGCCCAATTATGCCTGCAATGATCGAAAGGTAAGGAGTTTTTGATCCGGTGCCTCCGGTACGGTCGCCGGCGGGTGCGTGTCCTCATCCCATCGGCCGCCTTCTTCCTCGTCGCGGCCGCGGTCGCGTCCGACCTCGTGCCGAGGCTCGTGCCGTCGATCGGCGCGGTCGAGCGGATCGGGACGGTGGCCCTCGTCGTGATCCTCTTCGACGGCGGCGCCTCGATCGGCTGGCGCCGCTTCCGGATCGCGGCCGTGCCGGTCGCCACGCTCGGCATCCTCGGCACCTTCGCGACCGCCGGCCTGATCGCGCTCTTCGCCCACTCGGTCTTCGGGCTCTCCTGGATCACCTCGGGCCTGCTCGGCGCGGCGATCGCCCCGACCGACCCGGCGGTGATGTTCTCGGTCCTCGGCGAGCGTGAGATCCACGGACGGACGGGCACGATCCTCGAAGGCGAGTCCGGCGCGAACGACCCGGTCGGGATCGCGTTGATGCTCGGTCTGATCGAGCTCGCGACGCACGCGGACGAGACGTTCTCCGTCGTCGTGCGGGTCTTCGCAGAGCAGATGTCGATCGGGCTCGCGATCGGCGTCGCGGGCGGGTTGGTCGAGCACCAGCTCTTGCGGCGGCTGACCGTGCCTGCGCCCGCGGTGCATGCCGTTCGCACGCTCGCTCTCGCCGGGGTCGTCTACGTGGTCGCGGCGGCGGCGCACGGCTCGGGCTTCCTCGCCGTCTTCGTCGCCGGGCTCCTCGTCGGCGACGTGCACGCGCCGCTCGCGCCGGCGCTGCTCGCGTTGCGGGAACGGCTCTCCACGCTCGCCGAGATCGTCGTCTTCGTGGCGCTCGGCCTGACGGTCGAGGTCTCGGCGCTCAGCCTGGGCCGCTGGGCGCAGGGCCTGCTGCTCGCGGCATTCGTGGCTTTCGTCGCACGTCCGCTCGTCGTCGGCCTCGTGCTCGGCCCGGTGCGTCTGCGCCCGGGTGAGCGGGCGTTCGTGATGTGGAGCGGCCTCAAGGGGGCGGTGCCGATCCTGCTCGCGTCCTTCGCCGTCTCGCACCACGTGCACGACGCGACGCGGATCTACCAGACGGTGTTCGTCGTCGTGCTCGCGTCGGTCGTCGTCCAGGGCGGCACGGTCGCCTTCGCCGCGCGCGCGCTCGGCGTCGAGCGGTCAGCCGGGTCTAGGCGACCCGGCGCACGTTCGGCGTGAGGCCGTCGGCGCGCACCGACTCGTAGGCGTCGACCACGCGCACGGCGCCTGCCGCACGCGCTTCGGGCTCGCAGACGGCGCACACGGTCTGGTCGCGCCGCGCCCACCGCCAGGTGCGGTAGCGCTCGCCCGCGAGGAGCGTCCGGCGGCAGATCTGGCACATCGCCATCTGCCCGTTCACGGTAGGCGGGCGGCCGGACGGCGTGCAGCCTTCGTCAGTCGTAGCGGTAGAAGCCCTCGCCCGTCTTGCGTCCGAGCTTGCCCGCCTGGAGCATCCGGACGAGCCGCGCCGGCGGAGCCATCCGCGGCTCCCGCAGCTTCTCGTAGAGCGCCTCGCTCGCGTGGACGTGCACATCCGCACCGACGAGGTCGAGCAGCGTGCACGGCCCCATCGGCCAGCCCGCTCCTTTCGTCATGCCCTGGTCGAGGGCCTCCGGCGTCACGCCCGCCTCGTCGAGCACGCGCACGCAGTCGTTGAGCAGGGGAATCAGCACGCGGTTGACCACGAATCCCGGCGTATCGGCGCAACGGATCGGCGTCTTGCCGAGCGTCGCCCCGAGCGCGAACGCCGCGTCCCAGACGGCCTCCGCGGTCCGCTCCGCACGCACGATCTCGACGAGCGGCATCAGGGGCGCCGGATTGAAGAAGTGCATGCCGACCGCGCGCTCCGGCCTCTCGAGCACGGCGGCGATCTCGGTCACGGAGAGCGCAGAGGTGTTGGTGGCCAGGATCGCGTCGTCGCGGACGACCGCCTCGAGCGCGCGGAAAAGATCCTGCTTGACGGCGAGATCCTCGTACGCGGCCTCGATCACGACGTCGCAGCCGGCGAGATCGTCGAGCTCGGCGGTGAGCGAGAGGCGGCCGAGCGCGGCTTCGCGCGCGTCGGCGGTCAGTTGTCCCTTCTCCACCTTCCGTGTCAGGAAGTGCGCGATGCGGTCGCGGGCCGCCTCGGCGCGTGCGAGCTCGACCTCGCGCCCGACCGTCTCGAGGCCCGCTTCCAGAGCGAGCTGCGCGATCCCGGAGCCCATCGCGCCGAGGCCGACGACACCGACCTTCACAGCCGCTCGACGACTGCGGCGATCGCCATGCCGAACCCGACGCACATCGAGGCGATGCCGTAGCGCGCATCGCGTCGCTCGAGCTCGGAGACGAGCGTCGCGGTGATGCGCGCGCCCGTGGCGCCCAGCGGATGGCCGAGCGAGATCCCCCCGCCGTTCGGGTTGACGTCGTCCAGGCGCTCCTCGAGGCGCAGGTCCTTCGTGGTCTGGAGGACGACCGACGCGAACGCCTCGTTGACCTCGATCACGCTCATGTCGTCGAGAGAGAGGCCGGCCTTCGCGAGCGCGTGCTGCATCGCCTGCGGGTTGCCGTGCAGCATCCGGGTCGGGTCGACGCCGGCGAGCCCGAACGAGAGAAAGCGCGCCCGGGGCTCGAGCCCGAGCCGCGCGGCGGCCGCCTCGCTCGCGATCAGCACGGCTGCTGCACCGTCGACGATCTGCGACGAGTTCCCGGCGGTCACGACCCCGTCCGGCCGGAACGCGGGCGCGAGCCCCGCAAGCGCCTCGGCGGACGTCTCGCGCCGGGGCGCCTCGTCGACCGCGAACGCCGCCGGCGCGGCCACCGCGGCACCCCCGGCTTGTAACAGACTGTTACTTGGATCGTCCGGCGGCGGCTGCTCCGGCAGCTCGACCGGGACGATCTCCCGCGCGAACCTGCCCGTGTCGGAGGCGGCAACGGCGCGGCGGTGCGACTCGAGGGCGTACGCGTCGAGCTCCTCGCGGGTGAGGTGCCACTCCTCGGCGAGGAGCTCCGCGGAGACGCCTTGCATGACGATGTCGTGCCGGTCCGTGACCCGCTCGGAGAGCGAGCCGCCGTTCGAGCCCATCGGGACGCGCGACATCATCTCGACGCCGGCGGAGACGACGAGGTCGAGCTGGCCGGCCGCCACGGCGGCCGCGGCGTTGAAGTTCGTCTGCATCGAGGAGCCGCACTGGCGATCGACCGTCGTCGCCGACACCTCCACCGGCCAGCCCGCTGCGAGCACCGCCATGCGACCGATGTTCCATCCCTGCTCGCCGACCTGCGTCACGCAGCCCATCTGCACGTCCTCGACCTCGCCGGGATCGAGGTCATTGCGGGCGACGAGCGCGTTCAGCACCTGCGCCGCGAGGTCGTCGCCGCGCAGGACCGAGAGCGTGCCGTTCCTGCGACCGATCGGGGAGCGCACGGCATCGACGATGAGTGCGTCCATCACGTCAACTGTACTCCGGCAGCCACGGGCGCTCGTGGTGCGCCGCCGGCCCTGACGTCGCAGACGTGGAGCGGCCGGATGCTCAATTCACCGCCGCAGGCTGCGGCACGCGCTTCTCGCTCCGGTCGAACGCCCAGTTCACCGCCACGAACGTGACGATCGCATAGACAGCGCCCGCGATGCAGTCGACCACGTAGTGCTCGCCCGAGTACACGAGTGCGAATGACATCGCGAACGGATAGAGGGCGAGCACGGGACGGGCGAAACGCGGCACGAGCCGCCAGAGGTAGAGCGAGAAGAGCGTCGCGAACGCGGCATGGAGCGACGGCATCGCCGCCACGTTGTTCGCGTAGTGCACGCCGTGCTCGAAGAGCGCACCGAAATGGCCGATCGGGATGTGCTTCCACGCGATCGGGACGATCCGATTCGACTCGCCGAGGTTCCCGTGCTGCGCCGCCATCCAGGGCGGTACGGCCGGGAACACCACGTACGTCGCGAAGCCGACCGCCGACAGCACGCACACCATCGTCGCGTAGCGGACGAACCGGGCGTGGGCGAAGGTCCAGAGAACGGCGGCGGCGATCAGGGTCGCCAGGAAGTGGGTCAGGTAGATGCACCAGGTCAGGTAGTCCCACCAGCGCAGGTCGCTGCCGCCGTGCCAGAGGTGCGACTGCAGCCACACGGTCGGCGCCGGCGAGCCGAACAGCCAGTTCTCGGCCCGGATCTGCGGCAGCTCGTGCGCCGGGAAGAGGAGCCCGTCTGCGTAGCCGCGCAGCAGGTCGTAGACGAGCAGGATCGCGACCAGCGGCATCCACTCGACGACGAGCCGCGGCAGGCGGCGGCGGAAATCCGACGCGGTGAATGCGAGCATGCCGAGCCCGAGCCAGATCACGAGGAGGTCGTGCGAGGTCGGGACGCCGACGATCGCGAGCATCACCACGGTCGCGGCGGCCCAGGCGATCGGGGGTCCGACACGCACCACTCTCACCGGTGCATCCTCGCATTAGTCTTCGAGGAGATGATTGCGACCGACCACGCTCTCCTGATCGACGGCGAGCGCGTCGAGACCGGCGCGTGGGCCGAAGTGCGGTCGCCCTACTCGGGCGAGGTGATCGCGCGGGTCGCGAAGGGCGGCGCCGACGAGGCTCGGCGCGCCCTCGACGCCGCCGCACGCGTGCTGCACGCGCCGCTGCCGGCACACGAGCGCGCGCGCATCCTCGACGTGGTCGCCGGCCTTCTCGAGGAACGTCACGACGAGGCGGCGCGCCTCATCTCCGCCGAGGCGGGCAAGCCGCTCAAGGCGGCACGGGTCGAGGCGCAGCGGGCCGTCTCGACCTACACGTTCGCCGCCGTCGAGGCCCGCAGGCTGGCCGGCGAGGTGGTGCCGCTCGACGCGGCGCCGGCGGGCGAGGGAAAGCTCGCGTTCACCCTGCGCCTGCCGATCGGGATCGTCGGCGCGATCTCGCCGTTCAACTTCCCGCTCAACCTCGTCGCGCACAAGATCGCCCCGGCGCTCGCCGCCGGTTGCCCCGTCGTGCTCAAGCCGGCCTCTGCAACACCACTCTCGGCCCTCTTCCTCGCGCACCTCGAGGAGGAGGCGGGCCTGCCTGCAGGCTGGATCAATGTCGTCGTAGGCTCCGCAGGTCCGATCGGCGACGCACTCGTCGAGGACGACCGCGTGAAGCTGATCACGTTCACGGGCTCCGGAGAGGTCGGCTGGGGGATAGCCGAGCGCGCCCACCGCAAGCGCGTGAAGCTCGAGCTCGGGAACGCGACCCCCGCCATCGTCTGTGCCGACGCACCGCCGGGGACCGCCGCGAAGCTCGCCGCCAACGCGTTCTCGTTCGCCGGCCAGAGCTGCATCTCGGTACAGCGCATCTTCGTCATGGACGAGGCGTGGGACACGTTCGTCTCGGAGCTCGTACCCGCCGTACGAGCGCTGCGGGTCGGCGACCCTGCAGACGAGGACACCGACGTCGGCCCGATGATCACGAGCGGCGACCGCGACCGCGTGCTCGAATGGGTGCACGAGTCGAAGGGCGAGGTCCTCACCGGCGGCGACGTCGCCGGCGACGGCCTGATCCGTCCGACGGTGATCGCCGGGCCGGCGCCGAACGACAGGGTGCAATGCGAGGAGGTGTTCGGCCCGGTCGTCACCGTGACGCGCACGACTTCGCTGGACGAGGCGATCGAGCTCGCGAACGCGACGCGCTACGGGCTGCAGGCGGCGATCTTCAGCGCCGACCTCGCGACCTGCCTTCGCGCTGCGCGCGAGCTCGAGTTCGGGGGCGTCACCGTCAACGAAGCGCCGACATTCCGCGCCGACCAGATGCCCTACGGGGGCGTGAAGGCCTCCGGCAACACGAAGGAAGGCCCCGCCTGGGCGGTGCGCGAGATGACCGAGGAGCGCCTCGTGGTTTTGCAGACCTAGCAGCGGGTCACAACAAGGCCCATGGCTGGCTCCCTCGGGCTCGGCATCGGGCTTCTGATCCTCGGCCTCCTCGGGCTCCTCTTCTTCCCGTGGGGCGGCATCGTCGTCGCCCTGATCGGACTCGTCCTGATCGTGATGTTCCTGCTCGGCGTCGGGCGCCGGGCCGGCCAGCCGAGGGCGTAAGAAGCGGCCGTTAGACTCGGCGGGAATGGCCTCGCTCTTCCGCCGGCACGCGCACGACGCCGAAGGCATCACCCCGCGCCGCCCGCAGCCCGGAGTCCTCCGCCGCGAGCGCCGCGCCCTCCTGAAGGCCCGCACGGAGGCGCTCGTCGACCTCGGCGGCCTGCTCGTCGAGATGTACAGGCGCGGCGGCTTCCGGGACGACCTGCTCGCCGAGCGTGCGGCCGCGGTGATCGGCATCGACGGCAGGCTCGCGGAGATCGAGGAGCTCCTGCACGTGCGACGCCAGGTGCCGCGCTGTGAGTGCGGGGCGCCGGTCCTGCGCGGCTCGCACTTCTGCCCGAGCTGCGGGCGCCCGCTCGATCCGGACGTCGTGTCGGAGGAGACGGTGATCGAGCCCGCGCCGAAGACCTGATGTCGACGAAGGAGAGCGAGCGCGACTCGGCGATCGCGGCCACCGAGCGCACCTGCCCGCGCTGCGGGGCGAGGCGCGACCCCGACCAGCGCTACTGCCTCGAGTGCGGGCTCGCCCTGCCGAGCGTCGAGGGCCGCCTGCCGGCGCTCCGCCGGCGGTGGATCCGCCGGCTCGGCTGGTACCCCGGCGACTGGATCTGGGTGTCCCTGCTCACGCTCGTGGTCGCCGCCGTGGCCGCCGCGGCAGCGATCGTGCTGAGTGAGCACCGTTCCGCCGGCCAGGCGGCGGTGCTGACTGCGACGACGACGGGCGCGGTGGCGGCGCCGGTCACGCCGGTCGGGAAGCCCAGGACGACCGGCACCTCGAAGCTTCCGACGGCCCCGGAGGCGACGACCGGCGCGACCGGAGGGACGGGGTCGCAGAGCGCGAGCGTGAGCTGGCCCGCCCGCGAGAACGGGTGGACGATCGTGCTCGTCTCCTATCCGAAGGTGAACGGGCGGCCGACCGCGCTGCAGACGGCCGCGAAGGCGCGCTCCTCGGGGCTCCGCCTGGTCGGCATCCTCGACTCGAGCCTGTACGCGAGCCTGCAGCCCGGCTACCTGGTCGTCTTCACCGGGATCTACGGATCGAAGAGCGACGCCGACGCCGGGGTGCCGACCGCCCGCCAGGCGGGCTTCGGCGGGGCGTACTCGCGCCAGATCGCGCGCTGATGTGTAGACGGGGCCGCGGGTGGGTACGCCGCACGTGACAGCGAGGTTGTTTACTCTGCTGGAAACATTTGTAACACCGACACGGCGCATGTTAGAGTTCTCTCGGGCCGCGGGGAAATCGAGCGATTTACCGCTTCTTAAAGGGCTGGCGGCTACAGTCGAGGAGAAGATCGAGGTCGAATGGACGAACGGATCCTGCACATCCAGCACTGCATGTATCAGTACTCGCGAGCGATCTATCGCTCCATCAAGGATCTGATCGACCCGTACGTCGACGACTCGACCCAACTCGATTACCGCCGTGAGGTGCTGGCCGCCTGCGAGGGCACCATGGAGCGCCTCGCCCAGGACCCGCACTACTTCGCGAAGCCCGACAAGGCGCTCTTCCAGGACATCCGGCGCTACTTCCCGATCACGGTGCAGGCCCAGGTTGCGTGGGCCGTCTCACAGGGCGTCGACGCCGCCGTCGGGTTCGTGGAGGAGCAGATCGAGGCCGGGGCGTTCGACGGCGGGGTCGCCCGCTGCCGCGCGACGACGCGCAAGGGGAAGGCCTGCCAGCGCACGCCGCTCCCGGATCGCGACTATTGCCCGAGTCATCAGCACCTCGAGCGCAGCAAAGCCGCAGCCTGACGTCGGATAGGCTCGTCCAACCGGCGTGGGCTCGGCAGCCGGCGGGAAACCGATGAGTCACGACACCGACAAACTGATTCGCCAGCTCTCGCTGGTCGCCTTCCTGATGGCGGAGCGTCGCCCGTTGACCGCTCGCGACATCAAGTCGAACGTCGAGGGCTACCAGGAGATGAGCGACGAGGCGTTCGCCCGGCGCTTCTACTCCGACCGGGCCGAGCTCGTCGCGCTCGGTGTGCCGCTCGACTCGCAGCGCGACGAGTTCACCGGCGAGGAGCTGTACACCCTTCGCTCCGAGCGGTACTTCCTGCCCGAGCTCGAGCTCGACGACGAGGAGCTCGCCGCTCTGCAGACCTGCTTCTACCTCCTCGAGGGACGCTTCGCCTACGCGGAGCCGCTGCGGCTCGCGCTCCAGAATCTCGCCCTCGGACGCTCGGCCGGAGCGCTCGCCGCCCAGCCCACCGGGACGGCATCGCGCGTCGAGGTTCGCGACCCGGACTACACACCGGAGTTGCAGGGACGGCTCGGCAAGCTGGAGGGCGCGATCTCGAAGCAGCGCACGGTGAAGTTCCGCTACTGGTCGATCTACCGCGACGCGATGGAGGAGCGCACGCTGAACCCGTACGCACTCCTGCCGGAGAACGGGTCGTGGTACGTGATCGGCCACGACCTCGATCGCGACGACATCCGCACGTTTCGGGTCTCGCGCATCCGCTCCGACATCCGCTTCGCCACGCGGCGCGAGCGCGACTTCCGCCTCCCGCCCGAGTTCGACGTGGAGAACTACCGCGGCCGCGCCGAGTGGCAGTTCGGCGACATCGTCGGCCAGGCGAAGATCGAGGTCGCTCCCGACACGGCCTGGTGGGTCGAGCGCGCCTACGGCGGCGAGCGAAACGACGTGGCGGGCGACGTCTTCACGACGCAGTACGCGTCCTCGAACCTGCTGGCGCGCTGGATCCTGCGACAGGACGGGCGGGCGGTCCCGCTCGAGCCCTCGGAGCTGCGCCGGCTCGTCGTCGAAGGCGCCCGCGCCGCACGCACGGCGCACGAAGGCCCCCCACCCACGCCCGCCGCGGAGGCGGTCGTCGGGGAGATCGACGTGGTCGAGCGGTTCGCCGGCCCCGTCGCGCCCGAGCGCTTCGGCGTCCTGCAGTCGCTCCTCGCGTACCTGCTCGCCGCCTGCGGCGACGAGCGCGAGGGGGTCATCCCCGCCCATGAGCTCGTCGACCGCTTCTCGATTCCGGCCGCGGAGCTCGAGGAGCACCTCTCGCTGCTCAACCTCGTCAACTTCGGCGGCGGCTGCTACGCCGTCTACGCGGAGCTGCACGGCGACGAGGTGCACGTGGACAAGGAGCTCTTCGGCGACACGTTCCGCCGCGCTCCCCGTCTGACGCCGCTCGAGGCGCGTGCGATCCGGCTCGCACTCGAGTTCGTCGGGCCGATGGTCGCGGCAGGCGCCCACTCGCCGCTCGACCGGGTGCGCGCGAAGCTCGAGGAGACCTTCGGCGTCTTCGAGCTGACGCAGACGCCCGCGCCGCACGCGGGTGAGGAGGAGGGCCTCGTCGACAAGTTGACGCAGGCGATCGACGAGCACAAGCTCGTGGAGATCGAGTATCTGAAGCCGGAGGAGCAGGAGGTCGTGACGCGCACGGTCGAGCCGTACTCGATCGAGCGGCGGCTCCCTCACTGGTACGTGCACACGTGGGACACCGAGCGCGACCAGCCGCGCTCCTACCGCCTCGACCGTATGCGCAGGGCCAAGGTGCTGCGCAAGGGCTTCCAGCCTCGCGACGGGTTCGACCCGTCGGAGTTGCACACGGCGACGACCGCCCGCATCTGGTACTCGCCGGAGGTCGCGCGCTGGGAGGTCGAGAAGGGCGCCCGGCCCCTCGTCGACGGCGGCGCGATCGCGGACAAGTCGGTCGGCAGCGCGGAATGGCTCGTCGGCGAGGTCGTCTCCTACCGGGGCGAGGCGATCGTGCTCGAGCCGCCCGAGCTGCGCGCACGCGTCGCGCTGCGCGCACGCGAGCTCGGCAGCGAGCTCAGGCCGGTCAGACCGGTCAAGCCGGCAACGTCACGGTGAACGTGGCGCCGCGACCGGGCGCGGAGCTCACCGCCAGGGTGCCGCCGTGCGCCTCGGTGATCGAGCGCGCGATGTAGAGGCCGAGGCCGGTGCCGGGCTTCGAGCCGCCGCCGGAGACGCGACCGAACTTCTCGAAGATCACGCCCTGTCCGTCCTTCGGGATCCCCGGCCCGCGGTCGCTGACCGAGATCAGCACCGACCCGTTCTGCTGCCACACGCGGACCGCCACCTCGCCGCCGGCCGGCGAGTACTTGACGGCATTGTCCACCAGGTTCGCGACGACCTGGCGCAAGCGCTCTCCGTCGGCGCGGACGATCGTGCGCGCGGAGCCGACATCCGTGACGAGTCGGACCTCGTCCTGGGCGAGCGACGCAGTCGCGACGGTGTCCCGCACGAGCCCGGCGAGGTCCACGTCGGTGAAGCGGTAGCTGAACGTGCCTGCTTCGATCCGCGAGGTGTCGAGCACATCGGCGATCAGAGCCGCGAGCCGCGTCGTCTCGTCGCCGATCAGCGCCAGGAACGACTCCCGCTGGTCGGGCTGCAGCTCGCGCCAGCGCGCCTGGAGGGTGCGGGCCGCGCCGATCACCGCCGCCATCGGGCTGCGCAGCTCGTGTGAGACGAGCGACACGAAGTCAGCGCGCAGCGTCGAGAGGCGCCGCAGCTCCTCGACGGTGCGCCGTTCGCTCTCGTAGGCGCGGATGTTCTGCACGGCCGACGCCGCGAGGCGGCCGAGCAGCGCGACGAGCTCGATCTCGTGCGGGTCGAACGCGTGCGCCTCGGCGCGGCCGATCGAGATCAGGCCGATCGTGTGCGCCCCGACGAGCAGCGGCGCCGCGACCCGCGAGCGAACGCCGAGCTCGGTCAGCCACTCCTCCTCCGCGTACTCATGCGTCGCCATGTCGCCCCGGTACACGGTCTGGCCGCGGGCGACGATCTCCGCCAGCAGGTTGTTCTCGAGGCTCGACTGGGTTCCGGGCGGCATCACCTCGTCGGCCTCCCGGCCGGCCGTCGCGATCACGCGCGACGTCCCGTCCTCGACGAGGACGATCGCCATGCGCTCGAACGGGACGAGGCCGCCCACCTCGCGGATGAACGCGCCGAACGCCTCGTCGAGATCGAGCGACGACGAGAGCGCCCGCGCGCACCGGCTCGCCGCCTCGAGCAGGTCCGCGCGCCGGCCGAGCTCGTCGCGCAGCGCCTCGGCTTCGTCGGCGCGCTGGACGGCCGTCGAGCGCTCCTCGTCGAGCCGGGAGTACAGCCAGCCGACGATCAGCGCCATCAGGACACCGGCGCCCGCCTGGAACGTCACGTAGTCGACGCGGTAGTCGGCGGCGAAGAAGTGCGACCGGCGCTCCTCGAACCACGCCGATACGGGCACGGCCGCGAGCGCGACGCCGATTCCGCCGACCATGCCGAAGCGGGCGGCGCCGAGCACGATCGCCAGGTAGAGGAGCTGGCGCGTCGGCGTCCCGGCCTCGAACGCGTAGAGCAACGTGAAGGCGGAGACGATCGCGAAGTCGAACGCCATCGCGACGAACGTGAAGGTACGTCCGGCGCCGGCGGGGACGAGCGCGAAGAAGCCGAGTGCCCCGGCCGCCAGCACGGCCGTGAGCAGCCAGGCGATTCGCTCGTATCCGCCCGGGTACGTGGAGGTGAGCGACACCTGCGTGACCGCGAACGGCACCGCCAGCAGGCGCACGACGCAGACCCACCATTCGAGCGTGCGAGGCCTCACCGGCGCTCCAGCGCCCAGCGGGCGTGATCGGCGAGCAGCTCGTCGTCGCCCTCGGCGTAGCGCAGCAGGAGGTCGCGATGCTCGCTGCCGCTCATGTCGTCGTGCGCGGTGTTGCCGAGCGCGACGAGCGCGTTTCGCCGCAGGAAGCGGGCGTCGTTCCGCGGGACGTAGAGCCGGTCGAACGAAGCGACGAGCGCGGCGCCGTCCTCCTCGAGCCAGGCGACGAGGTCGACATGCCCCGCGGCGCTCTCGGTCTCGTGGCGTCGGCGCTTCTGCACGCCGCGGTTCCAGGGGCAGACGTCCTGGCAGATGTCGCAGCCGTAGACCTGCGCGCCGAGCGCGGCGCGGTACGGCACCGGGATCGGCTCGGGCGCCTGCGTCCAGTAGGAGAGGCACCTGTTCGCGTCGAGCGTGCCCGGCTCGTCCAGGGCGCCCGTCGGACAGGCATCGACGCAGAGCCGGCAGTCGCCGCAGTCCGCGTCGAGCGGCGGCGTCGCCTCGAGCTCGACGTCGGTGACGAGTGTCCCGAGCACGACCCACGAGCCGTGCCGCCGGGTGATCAGCATCGTGTTCTTGCCGTAGAAGCCGACGCCGCTCCGGGCGGCAGCCTCCCGGTCGACATGCTGGTTCGCATCGACGAGGACGCGGTAGCCGCCGCCGAGCCGTCGCCCGAGCTCGTCGAGCTTCTCCCGCAGACCGGCGTACGCGTCGGACCAGGTGTAGCGGGCGAGCCGCCCTTCTCCCGGCTCGAGGGGCTGCTCGGGGGCCCAGTAGCAGTGGGCGACGGAGACGACGCTGCGGGCGCCCGGCAGCAGCGTCTCGGGATGGCACGAGCGCTCGGGCTGCGCCATCGTGAACTTCATCCCTGCATCGAGGCCGCGCGCGCGCCGCTCGACGATGTGCCGCTCGGTCTCCGAGTACGCCTCGGCCCGCGCGACCCCGATCGCGTCGAAGCCGAGCTCGGAGCCCAACCGGCGGACGTCGTCGGCCTTCATGCGAGGATTCTGCCCGGCATGAAGGCAATCCGGATCCACGAGGACGGCGGCCCGGACGTTCTGCGCTTCGAGGACGCCCCGGAGCCGGAGCCGCGCGAGGGCGAGGCTCTCGTCGAGCTGCGCGCCGCTTCGCTCAATCATCTGGACGTCTGGGTGCGCAAGGGAATGCCCTCCGTGCCGAAGCCACGCATCCTGGGTGCCGACGGCGCAGGCGTGATCGCCGGCACCGGCGAGCGGGTCGTCATCAACCCCGCGATCATCTCGAACGGCAAGATGCACATCGTCGGCGAGACGATGGACGGCACCCATGCCGAGCGCATTGCGCTCCCTCGCGCGTACCTCCATCCCATTCCCGACGGGCTGAGCTTCGAGGAGGCGGCGGCGTTCCCGCTCGTCTTCCTGACCGCCTACCGCATGCTCGTGACGCGCGCACGCCTGCAGCAGGGCGAGTGGGTGCTGATCTGGGGGATCGGGGGCGGCGTCGCGACGGCGGCCCTCGCGGTCGCGAAGGCGCTCGGCGCGCACGCGATCGTCACCTCCTCGAGCGACGAGAAGCTCGAGCGCGCCCGCGGGCTCGGCGCCGACGCCGTCGTGAACCACGCGACCGACGACGTCGTCGCGGCGGTCAAGGAGCAGACCGGCGGCGGCGCCCACGTGATCGTCGACGACGTCGGCGATGCGACGTGGAAGCGGACGCTCGAGGCCGCCCGCGCCGAGGCGCGCGTCGTCGTCTGCGGCGCCACGACCGGCCCGAATCCACCGGCTGCGCTTCATCGCGTCTGGTGGAAGCAGCTCTCGATCCTCGGCTCGTCGATGGGCACGCCGGAGGATTTCCAGGGTGTCTACGACCTGATCGCGGCGGGCAAGGCTCGTCCGGTCGTCGACCGGGTGTTCCCGCTCGCGGAGGCGCGCGCCGCCCACGAGCGGCTGGAGGCCGGTGAGCAGCTCGGGAAGATCGTCCTCGTCCCGTGAGGGACAGCTAGTCGGAGAGGGCCCAGAGGAGCACGAGCCGCGAGACGGCGACGATGCCGCTGAGCGCGAGCGCGATGTACATCAGCATCGGTTGGAACTCGAGCACTGCGACCACCGGTTCGTTGAGGGGACAGGTCGACGTGGAGAGCGGCTGCCGCCCCGGCAACCGCTCATCGCACGTCTCACGCCGCTTTGGCTTCGTCACCGGGGCCCCGCCGCATCGGGCCCCTTTCGACACCCGCACTATCGTGCGACGGGGACGCTTGACGCTATCCCCCGTCGGCGGTTGACACTCCTGCTTCACTCGGGCCGCCAACATCCGCAGGGGCCACATCTCGAGGATGCCGTCTCGCCGGCCGCAGCGCCCGGTCGACCGCGCCGGGCGGGCGCTTCCGAACGGCACTCCCGGCGGCACGTTGGGCACCGCCACGACGCCTGACCGCATTGGAACGCGGCCAGGCGTCTGACGCGACTGTGTCCTAGCGTTCGACGATGGTCTCCCGGCGGCTGCCGCCGACGCCGCCCCAGCTCGACCAGAAGATCAGCGACATGAGTGCGCCGATCACGCCGACCACGAGCAGGATGATTCCGATCGTGTGCAGGTTGAAGGCGCTGCTCGTGGAGACGTGAATCGCAAACGCGAGGATTGCCCCGGCCGCAATCAGGATGAGACTGACTCCGATACCCATGATGAACTCCTTGAGAGATGACGTTTTGCGTCGGGGTAACGCCAATGGGACGCGGCCGGATACGCCGCGCAAATCCGCCCCGGAAAGCGTCCGGTATTGGCGGAGTAATGCGACGGTAAAACGGATCCCTCGATCAGTTGATTCGACCGTCCTTCCGTACCTTCTCGTCTTTTCCGCTCGTTTCTCCTTCAACCACCCCAATTGGTTGATGTCCGGCACATCCGCTGGATGTGCCTTGCGAAATCCCGAGGAGGAAAACGACGATGGAAAGATCCGTGAGAGGAACGGTTGCGCTGATCGCCGGCCTGCTGCTTGTGCTGGCCGGGACGGCCGCTGTCGCTCGTGCCGCAGCCCAGGCGGCTCCCGTGAACACTTCGCCCCCGACGGTCGGTGGCACAACGACGGTCGGGCAAACGCTGACGGCAGGCGAGGGAAGCTGGAGCAACGCGCCGACCTCGTACGCCTATCAGTGGCTGCGCTGCAACGGCGGCGGGAACAGTTGCGTCGACATCGCGAGCGCAACCCAGAAGACCTACACGCTCGCCGCGGCCGACGAGGGCCACGCAATCAAGGTCAAGGTCACCGCAACGAATGCCGACGGGGCGAGTTCTGCCGAGTCCGCCGCGACGGCTGCCGTCGCATCCGCCACCGCAAGCGGCGCACCGAAGCTGACGGACCGACCGATCATCTCCGGTACGCCGAGGGTCGGTCACACCCTGACGACCGACCAGGGGAGCTGGACCGGGAACCCGACCGCGTTCGGTTACCAGTGGCAGCACTGCGACGCCGACAACCTCGTCGCCTGCACCAACATCCCCGGCGCAACCGCGGCGGCGTACCTCCTGCACACCTCCGACCTGGGCTACCGGATGCGCGTCAGGGTCACTGCCAGGAACGCCAAAGGCTCGACCACCGCCACCTCGGCCACCACAGCCGTCGTCGGCCCCGCGCTACGGATCACGAACCATCGCCCGGCCCTGGTGATCCTCTCGGCCCGCTTCATCGGCGCGGCCGTCTACGCACGCTTTCGGATCTGCGATGACTCGCTGAAGAACCTCACGATCATCGAGACGGACTCGAGACCCGGCAAGCTCTCGTACACCCGCCGGTTCACCACCCTGGTCGCCCCGAAGCCGTGCGGGGTCTACACCCGCCACTGGACGCCGGCGGCACGGTTCCGCGGCCCTGGCCGCTACACCCTCACACTCCGCGCCCGCGACAAGTCCGGCCTCACAAGCCTTCCGGCGCACCGCAGCTTCTCCCGCGGATAACGAAGGCTGACAACAGGCGAGGGGGCGCAGCGGAGCGTCCCCTCGCCATCTCCTGGACGACGCGAGGTCTTTGTCCCCAAGATATTGTCCACGACCCTTACGGGGTGAGCCGCAAGCCGTTACCCGAAGCCGAGGATGAACTTGGCGTCGTCGGACATCTTCTCGGGCGTCCACGGCGGCTCGAAGGTCAGCTCCGCGGCGACGTCCTCGACCCCGGGGATCTCGCGGACGACCCGCTCGATGTCCTCCTGGATCATCGCGCCGGCCGGGCACCCCATCGAGGTGAGCGTGTACTGCACCTTGACGTTCGGCCCCTCGACCTCCGCCTCGTAGAAGAGACCGAGCTCGACGATGTCCATCCCGAGCTCGGGGTCCTCCACTCCGCGCAGGGCCTCCACGACCTCTTCCTTCGACGGCATGGGCTCAGGCTAGCTGAGCCGCACTTCTTCGCGCCGGTCGCGCGCGAAGAAGTGGATGCCGTCGACGAAGCGGACCCAGTTGCACCGCGTGCACATGACGAGCGAATGGGTGCGCGCCGAGTCGCCGAGGAACTGCACTCCGCGCAGCAGATCGCCGCTCGAGACGCCCGTTGCGACGACGATCACCTCCTGCGGCGCGAGGTCGTCGATCGTGAAGATCCGCTCGACGTCGTCGATCCCCTGCTCCTTCGCCTGGGCGATCTCGTCGCGCCGCGTCGGCCAGAGCTGGGCCTGGAGCTCGCCGCCGAGGCAGCGGAGGGCGGCCGCGGCGAGGACTGCCTGGCGCGTGCCGCCGATGCCGATCGCCAGGTGGTCGTTCGTTCCCCGGACGGCGGCGCTGATCGACGCGGTCACGTCGCCGTCCTGGATCAGCTTGATCCGGGCGCCGGAGGCGCGGATCTCCTCGATCAGGTCGTGGTGGCGGGGCCGGTCGAGGACGATCGCCGTCACGTCGTTGACCATCCGCCCGAACGCCTCGGCGATCGCCCGGACGTTGTCGCCCACCGGGTCGGCCAGGGAGATCTTCCCGCGGGCACGAGGCCCGACCGCCATCTTCCGCATGTACATATCGGGAAGTGCCGGCATCGAGCCGCGCGGGGCGGCGGCGATCATCGAGATGGCGTTCGTCCCGCCGCGCGCGACGACCGCGCGGCCCTCGAGCGGGTCGAGCGCCAGGTCGAACGCCTCGCCGCCGAGCCCGACGGTCGAGCCGGTCGCGAGCTGCTCCGCGTCCTCGGCGCCGCCGATCACGATGTGGCCGTCGATCTCCATCCGCTCGAGCGCGAGCCGCGCACCGGAGAACGCGGCCTCTTCGGCCGCCTGCATGTCCGCGCGCCCGAGCCAGCGTGCGCCGGCGAGCGCGGCGTGCTCCGTCACGCGCGCGAACGTCTGGCACTGGCATGGCCTGCGGGGGTCGTGCTCGTGCTCGCTCATGCGCGGTGCGTCCGCTCCGCGGCCTGCATCACGAGCTCGATCACCTGGTCGATCGTCCGCTCCACGTTTGCATTCTCGACGACGGGAACGCCTTCGCGCCGCGCGCGACCGGTCACGTAGGCCTGGACGCGGCGAATCGCGTCCAGCCGGTCCAGGTACTTGTCCATCGCCCTGACGCCTCCGGTCGAGGCGTCGCGCACGTGGAAATGCATCCGGTGCACGTCCTCGTCGGCGATCTCGAGCACCACGTGCACGAGCAGCGCGCCCTCGAGCTTCTGCGGCAGGAGGCCCGGCACGAGGTGAACACCTTCGAGCACCATCGACCAGCCCTCGGTGAGCGCCCGGTCGGTCGCCGCCTCGACGCCGACGCAGACATGCCGGCACTGGTCGACGAACCCGACGATCGTCGGATCGCCCGTCACCTCCGCGTCGGTCGCCGCTCCGGCCTCGAAGCTCGAGTAGTGGATCGTCGGCATGAACGCGGGTGAGAAGAACGCGCGCATCGTCTGGCGGATGAAGTCGGTGGACGCGACGCGGGTGATGCCGAGGCGGTGGGCAACCTCGGCCGCCACCGTCGACTTGCCGGTCCCGGTCGATCCTCCGATCATCACGATGACGGGCACGTCGAGCGCCTGCAGATCGGCGAGTCGCCGCAGGCGATCGACCGCGCGCTTGCCCACGTCGTCACCGAGCACCTCCTGTGCGAGCAGGTCGAGCCGCTCGAGCTCCAGCGCGTGCACGCCGCGCTCCGCGAGATCGAGCTCGACCCGCCGGGCGAACTGGTAGGCCTGGTCGGCGGGGAGACCGACCGCGATCAGCGCGCGGGCCATCAGCCCCTTGGAGTACGGCAGCTCGTCGCCGCCGAGCGGCAACGGCTCCCCGTGCCGCCGCTGGCTCATGCACGTCCCTCGCCGGTCGCGGCTCCCTCCGGACGGAGCCCGGCCACGAGCGTCGCGAGGTCGATCCCGACGAGCTCGTTGCGCGCGAGGACGACCTGCCTGCCGTGCGTCAGCGCGTGCTCGGCGACGACGTCGATCGCGGCGGCCTTCAGCTCGACGAGGTAGGTGTCGACGTCCAGCCCGGCGAGCTCGCGGCGCAGTGCCTCGCGGTTCGCGAGCGACGAGGAGACGTGCACGACATCGGCGTCGAGGTGCGCCACATCGGTGCCGCCGGCGGTGAACACCGCGACACGTCCCTCGAGCGGCGCGCACGGCACGAGCGCGAGCTCGGCGTCCTCCCCGATCCGGATCACGACGTCGGAGATCAGCCGGCGGTAGGTGTTGAGGTACGAGTCGTCGTCGTGGCCGCGCCCGACGACGAGCACGCGCCGATCGACCGCCACCGGCGGTATCGCAGCGCCGCTGCCGTCGAAGATGACGAGGTCCGGCTCGCGGGCGGCGGCGAGCCGCGCGCCGTCGGCGACGTTCGACATGAAGACCGCACCGGCGAGCCCTCCTCCCGCCCGGCGGCAGCCGATCGTCGGCACCCCGGCGACGACGGCGATCTCGAGGTGGTCGGAGGCGGCATGCCGGCCGGCCCGGGAGAGCGCCACGAGCTCGTCGATCGAGGGCGGCGACTCGACGACCTCCGGCTCGGCCGGGCCGCCGCGGCCCATCGCGACGACGACGACCTCGCGGTCGCGGGCGAGCTCGCGCGCGAGCTGCGCCGTCACCGCGGTCTTGCCGACCCGTTTGCCGGTGCCGATCACCGCGAGCGACGGCAGCTCGAACGGCTCGAAGACCGGAGGGTCGAACCGAAAATCGGCGCCGACGTACGGCAGGCCGGCGGCGAGCGCGCGCGAGGCCCAGCGGAACCGTTCGACAGGGCCGAGCACCGGCTCGTCCGACAGGTCGACCACGACCTCGGCCCCCTCGAAGTCGTCGACGAGCGGGACGCCGTAGTCGAGGTCGCCGCGCAGCTTCTCCGTGCCGCCCACGAGAATCGCCCCGACCCAGTCGTACTCGAGCGCCCGCAGTGCATCGCGCACCACGGGCGCGTAGTGCTCCCCGTCGATCAGCGCGACCGCGCGCATCAGCGCCGCGCCGTGACCTCGCGCTCGATCCGGCCGGTGTACTTCTCGTACTCGCCGGTGCCGAGGTCGAACTGGATGATCCGCTCCTGACCGTGGAACGGATAGCGTCGCCAGACCTCGGCGTGGGTCCCCTCCACCTCGATCACGTTGTAACAAGGCCGTGTGTTGCCGCGGAGACGGAGCGTCGAGACGGTCCCGGTGTTCACGACGAACAGGCTCTCGAGCTTCCAGGCGTACGGAACGTGTTTGTGACCGGACAGCACGAGGTGGACTCCGGCGCGCTGGAGGCACTCGAGCGCATCGCCTGCGTCGTACACGACGTTGCGCTCGCGGCCCGTCCCCGGGATCGGCAGCAGGTGATGGTGGAGGCAGAAGATGCGAAGCTGCGACGGCTCGGCCGCGAACTGCTCCTCGATCCACCCATACCGCCCGCGCCCGATCTGCCCGTGGTCGAGGTCGGGCTCGGTCGAATCGACGGCGACGACGGTCGTGCCGGCCTTCCGGAGCACCGAGCTTCGCGCGCCGATCAGCTCCTCGAAATGCACGTACCCCACGTTGCGCGAGTCGTGGTTCCCCGGCACGACGACGAGCGATTCGCACTCGATCCGGTCGAGGTAGCGCTTCGCCTTCGCGAACTCCTCCTTGAAGCCGAACGTCGTCAGGTCGCCCGAGCAGACGACGATGTCGGGTTTCAGGTCGTTGATCTCGGCAATCGCTCTCTCCATCAGATCCGGCACGAAGTGCGGATCACCGCAGTGCAAATCGGACAGATGCGCGACCGTCACCGACATCCGGCTGAGTCTAGGGCATCCGAGGCCACTGCTACTCTGGCCTCAGTGGTGCCGGAAACACCCGTTTTCCAGGCATATTGCGGATCCGAGCCGCCGCGTTTCGCCAACCCCGCGGAGCTCGAGTACGCCAAGGTGCTGGATTGGTACGGGATCCCGTGGATGTACGAGCCGACGACGTTCGTGCTGGAGCGCGACGAGCACGGCCGAGTCACCGAGGCGTTCTCGCCGGACTTCTACCTGCCCGACCAGGATCTGTACCTCGAGGTGACCGTGATGAAGCAGTCGCTCGTGACGCGGAAGAACCGCAAGCTGCGCAAGCTGCGCGCCCTGTATCCGCACGTGAAGATCAAGTTGTTCTACGAACGCGACTTCGCGCGACTCGCTGCCCGGTACGGGCTGCGGAAGGCGTCCTGAGAACGACAGCGCGCGACGACGAACGCATCGGAGAGGTCTTCCTCGACGCGGACGAGATCGGCGCCCGCGTACGCGAGATCGGCGCAGAGCTCGCGGGCGACTACGCCGGCCGGGAGCCGTTGCTCGTCGGCTCGCTGAAGAGCTGCATCCCGTTTCTCTGCGACCTCTCGCGCGCCGTCCCGATCCTCCACCACCTCGACTTCCTCGAGCTGACCGGGTACGGAGCAGACGACGACGGGATCAGGTTCCTGAAGGATCTCGACGTCGAGCTCGACGGGCGCGACGTCGTCCTCGTCGACGCGGTGATCGACACCGGCCTGACGATGCACTACCTGACGCGGTCGCTGGCGATCCGGAAGCCGGCGTCGCTGCACATCGCCTCGCTCTTCGACCGGCCCTATCGACGCATCGTCGACGACCTGCCGGTGCGCTACGTCGGCTTCACGATCCCGGACGAGTTCTTCGTCGGCTACGGCTTCGAGCTCGAGGAGCGCTACCGGAACCTGCCCGACCTGCGCCTCCTCCGCTAGCAAGGACCTCGACGGGGCCGTCGCAGTCCTCGGGGCGCACCGCTTTTAGGTCCGGCTAAACTCGGCTGGATGATCACCTCGCGAGCAGTGCTGCCGGAGGGCCTTCGGACGGTCGACGAGGCCCTGCACCGCACGCGCTTCCGCATCCTCCCCTTCCTCGGGCCGGCGTTCATCGCGTGCGTTGCCTACATCGACCCGGGCAACTTCGCGACGAACATCTCGGGCGGCTCGCGCTTCGGCTACCGGCTCGTCTGGGTGATCGTCGCCGCGAACCTGCTCGCGATGCTGATCCAGACGCTCTCGGCGAAGCTCGGCATCGCGACCGGCCGGAACCTGCCCGAAGTCTGCCGCGACCGCTTCTCCCGCCGCACGGCGCTCCTCCTCTGGCTCCAGGCCGAGGCGATCGCGATGGCGACCGACCTGGCCGAGTTCCTCGGCGCGGCGATCGGGTTCCACCTGCTCTTCGGCTGGGGGCTCTTCCCGTCGGCGCTCCTGTCGGGTGTCGCAGCGTTCGCGATCCTCGCCCTGCAGCGCTTCGGGGTGCGGGCGTTCGAGGCGGTGATCGCGGTGCTCGTCGGCGTGATCGGCGTCTGCTATCTCGCCGAGCTGACGTTCGCGCACCCGGACTACGGTGCGGTCCTGCACCACGCGGTGACGCCGGAGTTCGGCGGCAGCGAGGCCGTGCTCCTCGCGGTCGGCATCCTCGGCGCGACGGTGATGCCGCACGTCATCTACCTCCACTCGGCGCTGACGCAGGACCGGCTCGTTCCCGAGACGGACGAGGATGCACAGACGCTGCTGCGCTACACGCGGGTCGACGTGGTGATCGCGATGACGATCGCCGGCGCGATCAACGTCGCGATGCTCGTGATGGCGGCCTCCACGTTCTTCAAGGGCGGCCTGCTCCACGTGGATTCCCTGGAGACCGCGCACAGGACTCTCGAGCCGATCCTGGGCGGGGCGTCGAGCCAGCTCTTCGCGCTGGCACTGATCGCTTCCGGGCTCTCGAGCTCGGCCGTCGGCACCCTCTCCGGACAGGTCGTGATGCAGGGCTTCATCAGACGGCAGGTTCCGGTCACCGTGCGCCGGCTCGTGACGATGCTCCCGGCGTTCGTCGTGATCGCCTTCGGCGTCGACCCGACGCGCACGCTCGTCATCTCACAGGTCGTCCTCTCGTTCGGGATCCCGTTCGCGCTGATCCCGCTCGTCGTCTTCACGGCACGGCGCGACGTGATGGGCCCGCTCGTCAACCGGCGGTCGACGACGCTCGCGGCGTCGGCGATCGCGGCGGTGATCATCTCGCTGAACATCTTCCTGCTGCTGCAGACCTTCGGCATCGCCTGAAAAAACGGGCGCCCCCGAGGTGGAGGCGCCCGCCCGTCGGGAGACGACCTTGCGCGGCGCCCGCGAGCACCGCTTCTAAGTGATAAACGCCGCTCCGGCGCAACCGGTTACGCACCTCGGACGTTGCAAGGGAAACCTCTGCACATCGACCGAAGGGAAACCCTGCTCATGCCTGCTCTGCTGCTCGCCCTGCTCCTTGTGATCGTGCTCTTCGTGCTCGGCTTCGCGGTCGTGAAGTTCCTGATCTGGGTCGCGATCATCCTCGCGATCATCTGGCTGATCGGCTTCTTCGTCCGCGGCATCGAGGGCGCGCGCTGGTACCGCTGGTAGGAACCGGCCGGCGCAGAGAGCCGCTAGGAGAGGTAGCCCATCGGATCGACGGGATCCCCGTTGATCCTGACCTCGAAATGGAGATGCGGGCCGAAGCAATGGCCCGTGCAGCCGGAGTAGCCGATCACCTGGCCCTGCGCAACCTGCTGGCCACAGGCGACCGCGATCGAGCTCTGGTGCCCGTAGGCCGTGGCGAGGTTGCCGCCATGGTCGATCACCACGAAGTTGCCGTAGCCCTCCTCCCAGCCGCAGTAGATCACCGTCCCGGCCGCCGCTGCGTGGATCGGGGTGCCGCTCGGGACGCCGATGTCGACGCCCTGGTGCATGCGGCCCCAGCGCCAGCCGAACGGGCTCGTGATCGGCCCGCTCACGGGCCAGATCAGGCCGCTGGACGAGACGCTCGAGGTCGTGCCGCTCCGGCCCGCCTGGGCGGCTCGGATCCTCGCGGCGATCTCGTTCGAGGCCGCCTGGAGCGCGTCGATCTCACCCGCCTCCGCCCGCTCCGCGGCCGTCAGCGTCGACAGGTCGGTCAGCTTCTTCTGCTTCGTCACCGAGAGGTCGTTCGCGGCCCCGGCGAGCTCGTCGCGGACGTCACGCGTCTGCGCAGCGCGAGCCGAGATGATCGCGGTCTCGCCCTGGACCCTCTGGCGCAATCGCCTCGTCCTCGCGCGTGCCGACCTGACGTCTGCCTTGGCCTGGCGCACCTGCGCAGCGATCCGCCGGTCCTGCTCGCCGATCTCGTTCATGTACTGCACCTGGTCGAGGGCGTCCTGGATGCTGCGGGCCCCGAGCACGAGGTCGAGCGTCGAGGCGGGCTCGGACTCGTAGATGTCGACGAGCCGCCTGTTCAGGGACGTGATCGACACGGTGTACTGCTCCTTGAGGAACGAGAACTTCTTGCTCTGGATCGAGAAGAGCGCATTCAGCGCGTCGAGGCGCCGCTGGTGGAGCCCGAGGTCCTGCTCGAGTGTCTGCAGACGCAGCGAGACGTCCCCCACCTTTGCCTCGAGCGAGCGGATCTGCGTCGTGTAGCCCGCGACCTCGGCACGGAGCGACTGCTCGCTCTTCTTCTGCGCCTGGAGCTTGGCGTGGAGCGAGGAGAGCTTCGAGTCGATCTGGTGCTTCTTCGTGACGTCGTCGCCGAATGCAGGCGTCGCCACGACGAGCACGAGGAGAAGCGCGAGCGCGAGCCGCGGCATGGGTTGGAGATTCGCCGCGGCCCGGCGTTACTCCTGCGGAATCGTGGCCTCGTCGGGCGGCGGGTACGGCTCGGGAACGGGCGCCGGCGTCGGCGGAGTTCCCTCGTCGGGAGGCGGGCTCGGCTCGGGCGGGAGATCGGGCGTCTCGGTCATGCGCGAACCGTAGCGCCGTTCGAGCCCGCGTAGGGCCTTTGCGGCGGACCGGCGCAGCGGCCCGACGAGCTCGCGGTAGTCGGCGTCGGCGATCTTCCCGGTGCGGTGGTCGAACTCGAGCTCTTTCAGAGCGGACAGCGCCCGGTCGCGTTCGTCGAGCAAGGCCAGGTGCTGCGCCTCCGCCTCGTCCGGCGCGTCGAGGCGATCGTCGGCGGCGACAGGCTCGCGCAGGAACGGCAGCGCGACGAGGAGCACCGCCGCCGCGGCCAGGAGGACGCCGACGGCGATGCTCATGCGCGTGCGGGCGCGAGTCGCGTGACGAGCCGGCGCTGCTCGCGCGCGTCGGGCCAGAGCGCAACGCCGGCCCCGAGCAGGAACACGATCCCCGCGATCCAGATCAGGTTCACGAGCGGCTTGACGAGCACCTGCACGAAGACGACGTGCGTCTTCACGTTCACGTCGTCGGCGATCACGTACAGGTCTTCGGCGCGCTTCCAGCTCGTCTTGATCCCGACCTCCCGCGAGGGCTCGGGTGGGAAGATGTACTGGTTGTCGCCCGACGTCAGCGTCCCGTTCCAGCGGCCGCTGACGTCGAACACGGCACGCGTCTCGGTCGCGTTCGGCACCTGCGTCCGACGCACCTGCGCGAGCGTGAGCGTGTAGCCGGCAACCGTCATGCTCTGGCCGGGTGTGAGCCGGCGCTGCACGTTCGTCCCGTACGCGCTCGACCCGGCGATCCCGATCGCGAGCAGCACGATCGCCGCGTGGACGACGTAGCCGCCGTAGCGCCGCCGGTTGCGCGAGATGAGCGTGAACACCGAGCCGACGGCGCGCGCCCCACGGACGAGCTCGAGCACGATCGTCGCGAGCACGAACGACGAGAAGGTGTACGCGATCAGGCCCGGTCGCGACGAACCGGCGCCGACTGCGACGAGCGCGACCCCGCAGAGGATCGAGACCGTGATCGGCCACGCGAGCATCTTCACGAGCGCGCGCACGCTCGCTTTCCGCCAGGCGATCAGCGGCCCGATCCCCATCAGGAGCAGGAGCGGCAATCCGAACACACGCAGGAAGAAGTCGTAGTACGGCCGTCCGATCGTCCGCGTCTCACCCTTGAAGAGCTGCGTGACGATCGGAAAGAGGACGCCCCAGAGCACCGTCAGGCAGAGCGCGACGAGCAGCAGGTTGTTGTAGAGGAACGCCGCCTCGCGCGAGAGCGCCGACTCGAGCTTCGTCCGCGCCTTCAGCAGCGGCAGCCGCCACATGATGAGCGTGAGCGAGAAGACGGTCGAGATCACGACGAACGCCAGGAACCAGGTCCCGATCGGGCTCTTCGAGAACGAGTGGATCGAGTTGACGACGCCGGAACGCGTCAGGAAGGTGCCGAAGATCGAGAGCTCGAACGCGAGCGCGACGAGCACCATGTTCCAGACCTTCAGCATGCCCTTGCGCTCCTGGATCATCACCGAGTGCAGGAACGCCGTCGCGGCGAGCCACGGCATCAGCGCGGCGTTCTCGACCGGATCCCAGGCGTAGTAGCCACCCCAGCCGACCTCGACGTACGCCCAGTGGGCCCCGAGCAGCTGGCCGAAGCCGAGGAACGCCCAGGCGGCGAGCGTCCACCGCCGCGTCGCGACGATCCACCGCTCGTCCGTCCGCCCGGAGAGCATCGCGCCCGCCGCGAACGCGAACGGGACCGAGAGGCCGACGTAGCCGAGGTAGAGCATCGGCGGGTGCGCGACCATGTACGGGTTCTGCAGGCTCGGAGTCAGTCCGGCGCCGTCGAGCGGCGCGGTCTGCGTGTCGAACGGGCTCGCGACCGCGACGAGCATGAACGCGAAGAACGTGCCGATCCCAGCGAGCACCGGCACGACCCACACCGTGAGGTCGCGCAGCAGCTTGCGGTTCAACGCAACCGCGAGCGCGCCGTAGCCGGTCAGCACGAGCAGCCAGAGCAGGAGCGACCCCTCCTGCCCACCCCAGAACGCGCTCAGCGTGTACGGCGTCGAGAGGGTCCGGTTCGTGTGCTGCGCGACGTAGGTGAACGAGAAGTCGTGGCGGGCGAGCGCGACTGCAAGGACGATCGCCGCGACGAGCGTCGAGCCGAAGCAGCAGAAGAGCGCGTTGCGCGCCGACAGCGCGAGGCGCCGCCGATTCGTGACCGCGGCTGTCGCCCCGGCCACGAGCGCGTACACGGAGAGCCCGAGGCTGACGACGAGGGCTGCGCGCCCGAGATCAGCCACTTACGAGGCGGACGTCGTCGCCGTGTACTTGGAGGGGCACTTCGTGAGAATGCTGGTGGCCGTCAGCCGTCCGTGCGCATAGCTTCCGCCGACGACGACGCTCCGCCCGACCTTGAAGAGCGGCGGGGGGCTCTCACCGTGGTAGACGACGCGGACCACCTGACTCTTGCCGTCGATGTCGCGGAGGCCGAAGCGCAGGCCGTGCGTCGAATGCGAGTCACCCGCGGCCGGCCCGACGACCGTCCCGACGATCGCGAGCTTGCCCGCATGTGTGCCGAGTTGGCTCGGCGTCAGGGTGGGCGTCGAGTTCCCCGCGACGGCGGTATAGAGCAGGAACACGGCGAGCACGCCGGCCACGGCGAGGGCAACGACGAGCCGCGCAGGACTGCGCGTGGACACGCTCGAAAGCTTAGCTAGGACTCGGCGTTCGCAGTCTGCTTGCGCGCCGGCACGCGATAGCCGTGATCGGCACAAAGGGAGCCGGGTGCATCCTCGGTGAGGGCGTCGCAGTAGCCCTTGCCGTAGGCGGCGCGCATGAAGGCGGCGACGACGTCGAGCGACCATTCGCCGATGCCCGACGCCTCACGCCAGAGGTCGGCGAGCCGCAGGTCGATGTCGAGCTCGAGCAGGTCGATCCGTGACGGGCGCGTGGTCATGCGCCTCAGGGTAGGAACAGCGTCGGACGGACTTGCGAAGCGTTACGACGCGCGGTCGAGCGTGCGGATCTTGACGCCCGCATCGCGCAGCCTCGACGCGAGATCGTCGAACTCGCCGTCGCTTGCATCAACCAGCACAACCGGTGCGCGCTCGTCGCAGGCGAGGCGCTCACCGTCCGATCCGAGCAGCTCCCGCAGCACCTCGACCGCGCCGAAGCCGCTTTCGGCGAGCAGCACGCGGAGATGCGTGCCGGCGAAGGTCTCGCCGTCCCGGAGGCGCTCGTTGAGCAGCCGGTGTGCCTCGGCCGGGCGCCGGCCGGAGGTGACCTCGTGCTTGACGAAGCGAAGCTGGTCGACCTGGTCGCGTGAGTAGAGCCGTTGCCCGCCGTTCGAGCGGTGCGGGACGACGTTCCCGTAGCGGGTCTCCCAGGTACGGATCGTCGCGGCGGACAGGTCGAGCATGCGCGCGACCGCACCGATGCTGAAGAGCGGGCGCCCTCGGTCAGCCATTTGCCCGCCGATACCCTCCTTCCAGGCCTTCCTAACCTTCGCCAATGCCTCGTCATCTGCACTACGGACCCGCGCGCGTTCCCTCGCGCGACTCCCCCGCCGCCGCGGTCGACGCGCTTCTGCAGCGCGGCCTCACGGCCTGCGAGATCGACTTCGAGGGCCGGTTCTGGATGGACTACGACTTCGCCGCGGAGCTCGGCGAGCTGTGCGCTGCGGCGGACATCGCCCTGTCGGTGCACGCGCCGATCGCGGGGTTCATGGGACACGCGGAGCGCGGCAAGAAGCTGAACATGGCCGTCGGCATGCTCGACCACTCGGCCGGGATCGCGAAGTCCGCCGGTGCGGAGATCGTCGTCTTCCACCCGGGCTTCCTGCTCGGACGGACCCGCGAGGAGGCGATCGAGTCCGTCGTCGAGCAGCTCGGCGAGCTGCGGGCGCGGCTCGAGGCGAAGGATCGCGCGGTGCCGTTCGGGATCGAGGTGATGGGCCGCGTGCGCGACCTCGGCTCGCTCGACGACGTGTGCGAGATCGCCTCGCAGCTCGACTGGGTGCGTCCGGTGGTCGACTTCGCACACATGCACGCGACCTCCGACGGCGCGTTCCTGGCCGTCGAGCAGTTCGCGGCGGCGCTCGAGCAGGCGGACGGGGTGATCGAGGCGGGCGCCCCGTTCCATATCCACTTCTCGGACATCCAGTTCGCGAACCGCAACGAGACGAAGCACCTTCCCTACGGCGAGGGCACGCTGCGCGCGGAGCCTCTGCGCGACGCGCTCGCACGGTTCGAGCGGCCGGCCACGGTGATCTCGGAGTCGCCGACGACGGAGTCGACCGACACGATCAAAGCGATCCTCGGCGCGTAGCTCGCTACGCTCACCGCGTGCTCGACCCGAAGGCATTCAAGGCGTACGACGTGCGCGGCCTCTATCCCGACGAGCTCGACGAGGCCGGGGCGTACGCCGTCGGCCGCGCGTACGTCGAGCAGTTCTCACCGGCGCAGATCGCGGTCGGTCGCGACATGCGGCTCTCTGCGCCCACGATGGCCGCGGCGGTCCGCGAGGGGGCTGCCGACGCGGGCGCCCAGGTGCTCGACCTCGGGCTGGTCGGGACGGAGATGCTCTATTTCGCGGTCGGGGACCTCGGGCTGGACGGCGGGATCATGGTGACCGCCTCGCACAACCCGAAGCAGTACACCGGCATGAAGATCGTGCGGCGCGGGGCGCTGCCGGTCGGAGGCGAGTCGGGGCTTCTCGACGTCCGCGACCGCGCGGTCGCCGGCGATTGGAGTGCGGCGACGCGCGGCGAGATCCGCGCCGAGGACATCTGGGCGCGTTTCGTCGACCGGGTTCTCTCGTTCGTCGACGTCGCGTCGCTAAAGCCGTTGCGGGTCGTGATCGACGCCGCGAACGGGATGGCCGGCACGATGCTCCCGCCGGTGCTCGAGCGCCTGCCGATGGTCGAGGTCGTTCGGTGCTACTTCGAGCCGGACGGATCGTTCCCGAACCATGAGCCGAACCCGCTGCTGCCGGAGAACCGCGAGTTCATCATCGAGAAGACGCGGACCGCCGGCGCCGACTTCGGGGTCGCCTTCGACGGCGACGCAGACCGTTGCTTCTTCGTCGACGACACGGGAGAGTTCGTCCCGGGCGACTTCACGACCGCGCTCTTCGCGGAGACGATCCTCGGTCGCGAGCCGGGCGGCAAGGTGATCTACGACGTGCGCGCCTCGTGGGCGGTGCCGGAGACGATCCGGAACGCAGGCGGCGTCCCGCTCATGAACCGGGTCGGGCACGCGTTCATCAAACAGCGGATGCGCGAGGAGGATGCGGTGTTCGCGGGCGAGGTGTCGGCGCACTACTACTTCCGCGACTTCTCGCAGGCCGACTCGGGCACCGTGCCGTTCCTCCTCATGTGCGAGCTCGTCTCGCGGCACGGAAAGCTGAGCAAGGCGCTCGCGCCCTTCCGCGAGCGGTACTTCATCACCGGCGAGATCAACACGCCGGTCGTCGACGTGCCCGCGAAGCTCGTGGAGCTCGAGCAGCGCTTCGGCGCGGCCGGCGCGGTCACGCACCTCGACGGACTGTCGATCGAGTTCGACGACTGGCACTTCAACGTTCGTCCCTCGAACACCGAGCCGCTGCTGCGCCTGAACCTGGAAGCCCTGTCGCAGGACCTGATGAACCAGAAGCGCGACGAGGTCCTGGCCGTCATCCGCGAGGCGTGAACGGCTCCCAGCCGGGGTCGGTGCCAGGCACCAGCCGGACCGGCCGCCCCTCGTCGACGAACTCCCCGAACGCCTTCCGCGCGCGGGCCGGATTCGTACCGAAGTGCGAAAGGATCCAGCCGACGTCGACGCACGCCGGCGGGAGCACGAGTCCCATCGTCGCGCGCATGCTGCTCCAGCGCCAGTTGCGTGGATCGTTGCCACTCTTCCGGTACGGGTTCAGCAACACGTATCTCGTCGCCGCCATGAGATAGCGCTCATCCTCGATCAGATGGCTCTTGAACCGGTCGCCGAAGAGATGGTTGCGGCGTTTGTTCACCCAGTTCGAGATCGAAGCGACACGACCGTTGAGCTCGCACATCCCGTCCGAGAGGCCGCCGTCCTTGATCTGGAGCACCAGGTGGTAGTGGTTGGGCATCAGGCAGTACGCCAGGATGCGCCACCCGTGGCGCCGGGACGCACGCACGAGCTCGCGCACGAAGAGCCTCCCGCTCCAGTTCCCGAAGTAGATCGCCTGGCCGTCATTCCCGCGTGTGTGCACGTGGTAGTACGCACCGGGTATCTCGATCCGTGGTGGTCTGCCCATCGCCGTCGACGGTAGAGCGGCGCCCGTGCGAGCGCCAGTGTCTGTTTCACAACCGGCGCAGAGTTGTTGCACGCCCGTGCCGGTGCCTGGCACCGGCCGCGGCGCCGGCTGCGAAGGAAGAGCGCGGTATCCCGCACGCCCGTGCCGGTGCCTGGCACCGACCGGGGCGCTGACTAGGATCGCCGCGTGATCGAGCTTGGGCACGTGACCGAGCGGAAGCCGCCGTTTCGGTACGCGGCCTACCAACGCGTCGGGTTCTCCGAGACCGACGCTCAGGGCGTCGTCTACTACGGGCGCTACATGCCGTACTTCGACGTCGCGCGCACGGAGTACCACCGCCACCTCGGACGGGTCACGCTCGGCGACGTCGACTTCGCGATGCGGGCGGTCTCCGTCGAGTACGTCGCCGGCGCACGCTTCGACGACCTGCTCGAGATCTTCGTCCGCGTCGAGCGCATCGGGACGACGAGCATCACCTACGACCACGCCGCCTACCGCGTTGCGGACGACGACGGCGGCGGCGGTGAAACGCTCATGGCAACGGCGAAGGCGACCCTCGTCTGCATCGCGCTCGACGAGCGAAAAGCCGTGCCGGTCCCGGACGCGTTCCGCGAGCGCATCGGCGGCTTCGAGAGCGCCTTCCGCTAGCGAGGACTACGACGACGGCGTGACGCGATACGCGTCGAACACCGCTTCGAGATTCCGGAGCGCGGTGAGCAGCGTGCGCAGGCTCTTCACGTCGCCGACCTCCGCGGTGTACCAGTTCTTCGCGAGCTGGTCCTCGACGACACCGCCGTAGCTGACGATGTTCGCCCCGTGCTCGGCGAACGTGCGCGCGACGTCCTCGAGAAGCCGCGGGCGGTCCCACGAGTCGACCGCGATCTGCACGCGGAAGCTCGTCGACGTCGTCGCACCGTCCCAGTCGACGTCCGTGAACCGCTCGGGGCTGCGACGGAGCGCCTTCACGTTCGGACAGTCGTTGCGATGGATCGTGATGCCGCGACCCAGTGAGATGTAGCCGACAATCGGGTCGCCGGGAACCGGCGTACAGCACTTCGCGAGCCGCACGAGCACATCCGACACACCGGGCACGACGACGCCGATGTCCGTCCCCGAAAGCGTCTCACGCGCCTTCGGCGCCTTGGTGACGACCGGCGCCTCCTCGGCCACCTGCTCCGTCTTCAGCCGCTGGACGACCTTGTTGACGATCACGCCCGGCTGCAGCTTTCCCGAGCCGAGCGCAAGGTAGAAGTCCTCGGCCTTCTTGAACCCCGTCTCGCGAATCACCTGCGCGAGGGTCGACGAGCCTCGGAGCTTCGCGTAGGGCAGGTTCTGCCCCTTCAGCGCATGCTCGAGCGCCTCGCGGCCCTTCGCCTCGGCGTCCTCACGCGTCTCGCGCGAGAACCACTGCCGGATCTTGTTCCGCGCACGCGAGCTCTTCGCGAGCGACAGCCAGTCGCGCGAAGGACCGCGTCCCTGCTTCGACGTGAGGATCTCGACGAAGTCGCCGTTCCGGAGCGCGTAGTGCAGCGGGACGATGCGGCCGTTGATCTTCGCGCCGACGGTGCGGTGACCGACATCCGTGTGCACCGCGTAGGCAAAGTCGATCGGCGTCGACCCCGTCGGCAGGGTCTTCACCTGCCCCTTCGGCGTGAACACGTGCACCTCTTCGTCGAAGAGGTCGGTGCGGAACGTCTTCATGAACTCGCGTGGGTCCGCCTCGTCCGTCGTCCCTTCGTCCATCAGCTGCTTCACCCACGCGACCCACTCCGCGTCCCTGTTCGTCTTGCCACGCTTGTACAGCCAGTGCGCCGCGACGCCGAACTCCGCCGTCTCGTGCATCTCGCGCGTCCTGACCTGGATCTCGAGCGGCCGTCCCTGCGGCCCGATCACCGTCGTGTGCAACGCCTGGTACCCGTTGAACTTCGTCATCGCGATGTAGTCCTTGAAGCGACCGGGCATCGGCTTCCAGAGCGAGTGGATGAGACCGAGCGCGCCGTAGCAATCGCGCGTTCCCTCGTCGCCGCCGCGCTCCACGATCACGCGCATCGCCGTCAGGTCGTAGATCTCGTTGAACTCGCGGCCCTTCTTCGCCATCTTGTCGTAGATCGAGAAGAAGTGCTTCGCGCGGCCCGAGATCTCGGCCGGGATGTCGACCTTGTCGAGCTCCTTCTGCAGGACCATCGCGGCTTCGCGCACGTGCTCCTCGCGGTCGGTCCGCCGCTCGGCGACCATCTGCTTGATCTCCTCGTACTTGCGCGGATGCAGCGTCTGGAAGGCGAGGTCCTCCAGCTCCCACTTGAGCGCGTGAATCCCGAGCCGGTGCGCGAGGGGTGCGTACACCTCGAGCGTCTCGCGCGCCTTCTGAAGCTGCTTCTGCTTGCCGAGGTACTCGATCGTACGCAGGTTGTGCAGGCGGTCTGCGAGCTTGATCAGGATCACCCGCAGGTCCTCCGCCATCGCCACGATCAGCTTGCGGTAGTTCTCCGCCTCCGCGTGCTCGCGGCTCTGGAAGCGCACCCGCGTGAGCTTCGTGACGCCCTCGACGAGCCGGGCGATCTCGTCGCCGAACTCGTTGCGCAGCTCGTCGATGTCGGTCGCGGTGTCCTCGACGACATCGTGCAGCAGGGCCGCGGCGAGCGTCGGCTCGTCGAGCTGGAGGCCCGCCAGGATCTTCGCGGCGCCCCAGGGGTGGTAGATGAACTCCTGGCCCGACTGGCGCACCTGGCCGGCGTGCGCCTCCGCCGCGTAGAGGAAGGCGCGCGTCAAGAGCTCCCGGTCGACGTCGGGCTTGTACGCCTCGACCTCGGAGATCAGCTCGTCGACGAGGTCCTGATGCCGTTCGAGCACCGCCATGGAGCCCAGTGTACTCCCGGGATTCCGGGCCGAACGTACCCCGTTCTGAGGAGATCTCGTTTAGAGGAGAACCCGTCGTGCCGATGAACGAAGGGAGCCGATGTTCGCCCGTCGCCGTGAGATGAAGAAGCTGCTCCGCATCGCCCGCGTGCTCCGCGAGCTCGACGCGGCGACCGAGCGCCCCACACGCCGGCGCGTCCGCAACCGGGCCGCGGTCCGGGTCTAGAGCTCGACGAGCCCTCGGCCGACGAGCTCGACGAGCAGCCGAGTCACGCAGCCGCGGCGAGCGCGGGCTTCCGCTCGAGCAGCAGCCGGAACGTCTCCGACTCGAGCAGGCTCCGTCGCGCGCCGTCTGCCAGCTCGAGCTCGGCGAAGATCTGCCGCGCCTCGGGCGTCCAGGCCGTCTCCCCGGCTCTCCACTGCCCGCCGAGCCAGTCGCGCAGCTCGTCGAACCCCTCGACGGCGTCGAAGATGCGGCGCACCACGAGCTGCGGGGAGACGACCCCGTTCCAGCGGTTCTCCTGCAGGCGGAATGCGATGTCGTAGCGGTCCTGGCGCCGGAAGCGGTCGAGCTGCGTGCCCATGCCGAACGCGATCGCGGAGCCGGAGTCACGGCCGCGCTGGCGCACCCGGAAGCGCAGATGCTTCCCGTCGCCGACCGTCGAGAGGGCCTGCAGCTCGCAGCCGTCGACGAGCAGGACGACGCCCGGGTTGCCGATGCCGAACGGCGCGAGCCTCCCGAGCTCGCCGCACAGGTCGAGATTCAGCTTCGCCCCCGGAACGATCGCGTCGATCCGCGTCACCGGCCGGAGGTCGTCGTCGGAGAGCACCGAGTCGGCGTGCGCCGCGAACGCAACGGCGAACGTCTCGATCCGCGCGGGGTCGATCGTCAGGCCCGCCGCCGCGCGATGGCCCCCGAAGCGCACGAGCTGAGAGGCACACGCGCCGAGCCCGCCGTGCAGGTCGAACGCCGGGACGGAGCGGCCCGAGCCCTTCCATTCGCCCTCCGTGCCGGCGATCAGGACGACCGGCCGGTTGTAGCGCTCGACGAGTCTCGAGGCGACGATCCCGATCACGCCCTCGTGCCAGCCCTCGCCCGCGACGACATACCCGCGCCGGTTGCGGCGCGACTCGGGCCACGACTCGACCTCCGCGATCGCCTCGCGCAGGATTCGCTGCTCGACTGCCTGGCGCTCGCCGTTCAGCGCCTCGAGCTCCTGCGCGAGCCGGAGCGCCTCGTCGGCGTCCTCCGTCAGGAGGAGCGCGAGCGCCGCCTCCGGGCGGCAGAGCCGCCCCGACGCGTTGATGCGGGGCGCGAGCCGGAATCCGATCGACGACTCGTCGACGATCGCAGGGTCAACGTGGCCGACGCGCATCAGGGCGCGCAGGCCGGGCTTCTGCGTCTGGGCGAGCCGCCGCAGGCCGAGCAGGGCGAGGGCCCGGTTCTCGTCGACGAGCGGCACGACGTCGGCGACCGTGGCAAGCGCGACGACGTCGAGGTGCTGTTCGCAGAACGGGTGCTCTGCGCCGAGGAGCGCCTGCGCGAGCTTCCAGACGACGCCCGTGCCGCACAGCCCGGTGAACGGATAGTCGCCCTTGAGCGGCGCGACGACCGGGCAGTCGGGGAACGCCTCGGCGGGCCGATGGTGGTCGGTGACGACGACCTCGAGCCCGAGCGCGTGCGCATGCTCGACCTCCGCGACCGCGGTGATCCCGCAGTCGACCGTGAGCACGAGGTCGAAGCCCTCCTCGGAGAGCCGCGTCAGCGTGTCGGCGTTCAGGCCGTAGCCCTCCTCGAAGCGCGACGGCAAGTGCCAGGCGACCTCGGCGCCGTTCTCGCCGGTGCAGAGCTTCCGCAGGAGCAGGACGGCGAGGGCGGTGGCGCAGATCCCGTCGGCGTCGTAGTCGCCGTGGATGCAGATCCGGCCGCCCGCGGCAATCGTGCGGGTGATCGCGTCGACCGCCTCTCGCATGTCGCCGAGCGCGAACGGGTCGTGGCCGGGAAGCGCGCCGTCCAGGAAGACCTGGGCCGACACGGGCTCGCCGTACCCGCGCCGAACGAGCACCGACGCCGTGATCTCGTCGACGCCGAGGGCGTCGGCGAGCGTCCGCACCTGCGCATGCGAGCACGGTTCGAGCTGCCAGGTTCCGGGTGCCATAGGGCTCTTGACGGTACGGGCGGCGTCGGACAGAACCTCCTGGACTCCCGATCGATCGGCGCGTCCGCGCCGAGGCGGCGGCCGCGGCCACCCAGGCGGTCATTCTCGAGGTAGCGACACGCCGAGCCACGTCAGCACGAGCACGAGCCCCACGAGCACGGCCGCGCCGCCGACGATCAGGCGCGGGTGCCCGGACTCGCGCACGGTGTCGGCGAACGCGCGGCCGAGCAGGATCATCACGCCGCCGACGAGGCCGGTCCCGATCACGAGCGCCGGCAGCCAGATCACGAGCCGTTCCCAGCTGGAGGTTGCGGCGAGGACGTTCACTACCATGAGATCGTGCCTGATTCACTCCCGACGCCGGACGCGAACTACAGCTCGGGGAACGACTACATCGTCGAGTTCCTGGGCTACCGCTTCTCTTTCGGAGGCGCGGACTTCGAGGGCCGCGTGACCGCGGCGGCGGTCAAGCTCGGGGTCGTCGAGACACCCGAGCTCGACGACGACGAGACCGCGGACCTCGTCGCGCTCGCCGCGCAGGGCGTGATCGACGAGCCGTTCTCGCGGCTCGGCCGCTACCTCGTGCGCAACTGGGAGCGGGTCTCGCTCGTCGAGGGCGAGTCGCTCGTCTACTGGCTGCGCAAGCTGATCTTCCGGGGCGCGTGGCTCGACCATCAGGTCAAGCGCGGCGCGCTCGAGGTCGTCTGGGACGAGAGCGACGCCGAGTTCGCCTACCAGCATCCGGGCGGCGGCGGGCGGCCGCTGCTCGAGCTCGCTCCGGTCCCGTCGTGGCACGAGCTGCAGTTCAAGCCCTAGCGGGCTGCGCCTACCTGGCGCTACTGCTCGCGCTCGACCGCGGCGCGTCGTACCCGGAGCAGCTCGCCCTGGGAGTGCTGACGTGGCTGTTCCTCGCGGCAGCCCTGGCACGGGTTCCGGCGGAGCGTCGCGCGCAGGCGATCGGTGTCGTCGTGTTCGCAACGCTCGGTGAGGTGACCGGATCGCTCATCTGGGGCGTCTACAGCTACCGGCTGCACAACTTGCCGCTCTTCGTCCCGCCTGCGCACGGCATCGTCTACCTGACCGGCTTCTCGCTCGCGCTCGCCCTGCGACCACACACGCGGACGCTCGTCGCCGCCGCCGCGACGGTGGCCGCGGCGTGGGGCCTCCTCGGGCTGACCGTCCTTCCGCGGCGCGATGTCGCCGGAGCGATCGGCGTGCCGCTCCTGCTCGCCTTCCTGTGGCGCGGGCGGAACCGGGCGATCTATGCCGGGGTGTTCCTCGTCGTCGCCTCGCTCGAGCTCTACGGCACCGCGCTCGGGACCTGGCGCTGGGCGCGGGTGCTGCCCGGCACGGGCATCATGGACGGGAACCCGCCGAGCGGGGTCGCGGCCGGCTACGTGTGGTTCGACGTGATGGCGCTGCTCGTCGCGCCGTATCTCGTCGCCCTCGCCCGCCGCTCCGTCGGCGCGACCGATGAGCTGCCCGCTTCGGCGCAGTCACACTGACGCTTCGCCGACGCACCTCCGCAACCGCGAGCAAAGGAGCACACGCTGAAACTTCTTCTCACCTCCGCCGGGATCAAGAACCAGACGATCAACGATGCGATGCTCGACCTGCTGGGCAAGCCGATTGCCGATTGCGATGCCCTGTGCATTCCCACCGCGTCGTACGGGCACGCCCCGGGCGGCATTCGCGGGGCATACCGGTTCATCACCGGCCGGGCGACGACGCCGATGTGCGAGCTGGGCTGGAAGTCTCTGGGAGTGCTCGAGCTCACGGCGCTGCCCACCCTCGACCGAGACGCCTGGGTGCCGGTCGTCGAGGAGACCGACGTCCTGCTCGCAAACGGCGGAGACTCCCTGTACCTGGCCCATCACCTGCAGGAGTCCGGGCTCGTCGGCCTCTTGCCGTCGCTGAACGCGGTCTGGGTCGGGTTGAGCGCCGGGAGCATGGTCATGACCCCTCGGATCGGCGAGGAGTTCAAGGTCTGGAATCCGCCCGACGGAGGGGACAGAGCGCTGGGGATCGTCGACTTCTCGATCTTCCCGCACGTCGACCACCCGGACCTGCCGGAGAACACGATGGCCGCCGCCGAGCAGTGGGCCGCAGGCCTGCCGAATCCCGCGTACGCGATCGACGACGACACCGCGATCAAGGTGGTCGACGGCGCCGTCGAGGTCGTCTCCGAGGGCCACTGGCAGCATTTCCCGGCCCGGTAGTGCACGGCAGGGAACCCGCCCGGCGGCGTCAGGGAGCGTCGAGCTTCCCGAACTCGGCGTGCAGCCGAGCGGCCTCGGTCCGGCACCACTCCTGCGTGAGCGCGGCCGCGAGCTGGAACGACGCAACGGCCCCGAGCCGGAGGCCGAGCCTGCGGCAGAGCAGCGTGAACCCGCGCGGCGCGCCGTCGGTGTGCGCGACGAACAGCACGCCCCGCGCGGCGCCGTGCAGCTCGAGCAGGTAGTACGAACGGATTCCCTGCTCCCGGTCGAGCGGTGGCGGCAACGGCACGAGATTCGCATCCTGCACGCAGCACGGGAGGCGTCCGTCGGCAAGCACCTGGTCGAAGGCGCCGCGGAGGGCGCCGCGGTCGGCCGTCAGGTTCCAGCCGCGCTCGACGATCTCCAGGTACCCGCCCTCGGCGAGGTAGACGACCGCGAGCTCGCACGAGAGCGATTCCGCCGCCACGAGCGCCGTCGACCGGATGGCTCCGACGAGATCCGACGTCTCGACCGCGACCGCTGCGCGCACCGCCTCGAGCTCCTCGAGCTCGTCGGCGAGGCGCTTGACCGGCGAGATCGACTCGACGGCGTCGGCCGCCGACGTCGCCGCCGAGGCGAGCGCGTCGTCCGTTGCATCCGCGAGCTCGTCGCCGTCCGCGCCGAGGACGACGACCACGTCGTTCGTCACGGGCACGATCGCCGCCGCGTGGGCGTAGTAGGGGCCGAAGACGAGCTCGCGCCCGGCGTGCTCGAGCCGCACCGGCCGCCGCGTCGCGAGCGCCTCGCCGAGCGAGGCGACCTCGTCGCTGCGCACCTCGATCAGTCCGGCCCAGCCCGCGCCTCGGCCGCTGCCGCCGAAATGCACGAAGCGGCTCTCCGCGACGCGACGGAGGACGAACAGGTCGCGCGCGCCGACCGACGCCGCAGCGAGGTCGGCCCGCGACGGTGCCTCGTCCAACGCCGCCACCGCTAGAACAGGGTCGAGGAGACGGGAAGCGCGCCGAGGTGCGCACGGCCGAGGTCGGTGACCACCCGGCCGCGCGGCGTCCGCTGCAGGAAGCCGAGCTGGAGGAGAAACGGCTCGTAGACGTCCTCGATCGTCTCCGGCTCCTCGCCGAGCGCGACGGCGAGCGTCGACAGGCCGACCGGTCCGCCGCCGAACTTCTCGACGACGCAGCGCAGGAGCGCGCGGTCGAAGCGCTCGAGGCCCGCAGCGTCCACCTCGAGCAGCGCCAGCGACTCCTCGGCGATCGCGGTCGTCACCGATCCCTGGTGGCGCACCTCGGCAACGTCGCGGACGCGCCGGAGGATGCGGTTCGCGATCCGCGGCGTGCCGCGCGAGCGGGCGGCGACGAGCTCGGCGGCGTCCTCCGCGATGTCGACCCCGAGGATGCGGGCCGAGCGGCGTACGATCGACGCGAGCTCGACCGGCGAGTAGAGATCGAGCCTGAACGTGAGCCCGAAGCGATCCCGCAGCGGCGTCGTCAGGAGACCCGTGCGCGTGGTCGCGCCGATCAGCGTGAACGGGGGAAGATCGAGTGTCAACGTGCGTGCGGCCGGGCCCTGTCCGACGATGATGTCGAGCCGGAAGTCCTCGAGGGCCGGATAGAGAATCTCCTCGGCCGAGCGGTTCAGCCGGTGGATCTCGTCGACGAAGAGGACGTCGCGCGGCTCGAGCGTGGTCAGGATCGCCGCGATGTCGCCCTTGCGCTCGAGCGCCGGGCCGGCGACCTGGCGGATCCCGACCCCGAGCTCGTTGCGCACGATCTGGGCGAGCGACGTCTTGCCGAGCCCGGGCGGCCCGGCGAGCAACACGTGGTCGAGCGCCTCGCCGCGTGCCTTCGCCGCCTCGAGCGCGATCGAGAGCTGCTCCTTGACGCGCTCCTGCCCGACGAAGTCGGAGAGGTCGCGCGGCCGGAGCGAGCGCTCGAGCTCCTCCTCGGCGGTCGAGTCGGCGAGCTCCGGGGCGAGGAACTGGCTCATGCCGCGCTCCGCAGCGCAGCGCGCACCTGCTCCTCGACCGGCAGTCCCTCGTCGACGCCGGCGAGTGCCTGCTGCGCATCGACGAGGCTCCACCCCAGCCCGACGAGCGCATCGCGCGCCGACAGATCGTCGTCGCCGGCAGCCGGGATGTCGGCGACGGCCGCGAGCTTCTCCTTCAGCTCGAGCACGACCCGCTGCGCGGTCTTCAGGCCGATGCCCGGGATCGCCTGGAAGCGCTTCACGTCGTCGCGCGCGATCGCGCGGCGAAGCTCGGCAGGGGTCGAGCCGGAGACGATCGCGAGCGCGACCTTCGGGCCGACCCCGGAGACGCCGAGCAGAAGCTCGAAGAGCGCCCGCTCGTCGGAGGTGGCGAAGCCGTAGAGCTGCAGCGCGTCCTCGCGCACGACCGTGTGGATCTCGATCGTCACCTCGCGGTCGTCGGCGGGACCTGCGCCGAGACGCTGGACCGACGGCGTCGCGTTGACGAGGTAGCCGACCCCGTTCACCTCGACGACGAGGCCGCTGCCGGCGCGCCCGGCGATGCGGCCGCGAAGCCGCGCGATCACGAGGCGATCCTCCGCGCGAGCGGCGGCGCCGTCGCGTGGCAGATCGCGACGGCGAGCGCGTCGGCGGCGTGGTTGGGCGCCGGCACCTCCGGAAGGCCGAGGATCGCCTTCACCATCTTTCCGACCTGGTGCTTGTCGGCGCGTCCGTAGCCGCAGACCGCCTGCTTGACGGAGGCGGGCGCGTACTCAGCGCACGCGACGCCGACGGATGACGCGGCGACGAGCACGGCTCCCCGGGCCTGTCCGACGGAGAGTGCGATGCGGGCGTCTGCGCCGACGAACGACTCCTCCAGTACGACGGCATCCGGCGCGTGCGCCGCGATCAGCTCTTGGACGCCCGTGAAGATCGTGAGCAGACGGGCCGCCACCGGGTCTCTGGGCGACGTTCGCCACCACCCGTGACACGTGGCCCTGAGGCGCCCTTCGCTTTCGTGGACGATTCCGTACCCGCACGCTGCCGTCCCTGGATCGATGCCGAGAACCTTCACGGGAACACGTTAGGCACCGTCTCGGACGTTCCTGCGCCCGGGCGCGGCGCCACACAGGCGGGCCCGGGCTAGCCGGCGACCGCCTCCAGCACCTGCTCCGGAATGTCGAAGTTCGCGTAGACGTCCTGGACGTCGTCGTTCTCCTCGAGCGCGTCGATCAGCCGCATCACCTGGCGCGCCTTCTGCTCGTCGTCGATCTCGACGGTCGTCCTCGGCACGAGCTGGAGCTCCGCCGAGTCGACGCCGAAGCCTGCGTCCTCGATCGCCCGGCGAACCGCGGAAAGCGCGTCGGGCGCCGAGGTGACCTGGAAGACGCTGCCGTCCTGCGCGATGTCGTCAGCGCCGCCGTCTGCCGCGACGAGCAGCAGGTCCTCCTCGTCGACGCCTTCCGCCGGCACGACGACGACGCCGCGCCGGTCGAACTGCCAGGAGACCGCGCCCGCCGTGCCGAGATTCCCACCGTGCTTTGCGAAGAGGTGGCGCACGTCGGCCGCGGTGCGATTTCGGTTGTCGGTGAGCGCCTCGACGATCACGGCCACGCCCTCGGGCCCGTAGCCTTCGTAGACGATCGTCTCGAACGCGTCGGCGTCGGCATCCGCTCCGGATCCCTTCGCGATCGCGCGGTCGATGTTGTCCTTCGGCATCGAGTACGACTTCGCCTTCTCGATCGCGTTCTGCAGCGACATGTTGTTGGCGGGGTCTCCCCCGCCCTCCTTCGCCGCGACGATGATCGCGCGCGAGAGCTTCGAGAAGAGCTGGCCGCGTTTCGCGTCCGCGGCCCCCTTCTTGTGCTTGATCGACGACCACTTGCTATGCCCGGACAACTGCTTCCTCCCTGACGAGATCCAAGAACCGCTGATGGAGCCGCGTGTCGTCGGTCAGCTCTGGATGGAACGCCGCGACGAGGAACCGGCCCTCCCGCGCGAGCACCGGCCGGCCGTCGACCTCCGCGAGCACCTCGACGCCCGGGCCGACCTCCTCGATCCACGGGGCCCGGATGAAGACCGCCCGCACCGGCTCGTCGTCGCCCACGACGACCAGGTCGGTCTCGAACGACGCGACCTGCCGCCCGAACGCATTGCGTCGGACCACGAGATCGACGAGGCCGAGGTGGTTGCGGTCGAGCACGATCATCCCGGCACAGGTGCCGAACACGGGCCGCTCGAAGCCCCGCACCGCGTCGTCGAGGCCGTAGAGCCGCATCAGGCGCATGAACGTCGTCGATTCCCCGCCCGGGATGACGAGGCCGCCGAGCCCGTCGAGCTGCTCGGGCTTCCGCACCTCCACCACCTCGGCGCCGAGCCCGCGCAGCATCTGCGCGTGCTCGCGGAAGTTTCCCTGCACGGCGAGAACGCCGATCCTGAGCGGCTCCATGCTCACCATGGTATCCGGGAGGGGTGCCGAACGGCTCGTGCGCGGACGGCGCTCAGGCCGGCCGGACGTACCCCGTACCGGCTCGTTCGGCTCGTCCCTCGCGGACGAGGCGCTCCAGATGCGCGAGCGCTTCCGCGGTCGCGAAGCGGCGCAGCGTCGGCGAGAGCTCGCGGCCGAAGAGGGCGAGCGATACCGCGTACGCGGACGAGGGCCGGCCGTCGAGCGCCGCCGCGGTGCGCGAGAGGCGGTCCACGTGGTGAGCGCGGATCTCGCGCGCCCTGCCGGCCGGGTCGCCGACGGGATCCTTGTGTCCCGCGTAGGCGACGCGCGGGGCAAGCGCCTCGATGCGGTCGAGCGTCTCCAGATAGTCGCCGAGCGGGTCGGGCCGCGAGTTCGGATAGAGGCCGATCGTGGGCGTGATGCCGCCGAGGATCACGTCTCCCGCGATCATCACGTCGTCCCGCAGCAGGACGATGTGACCGTCCGCGTGGCCGGGCAGGACCTCGACCCGCCACCCGTCGACGTCATCGCCCGCGTCGAGCAGCTCCGGGCCCTCGACCCAGTGCACCGCCGACAGGAGCCGTTCGGATTCGTCTGCGATCCCCTCGACCAGGTGCTCGGGCATCCCGTGCTCGGCCCAGTAGGCGACGAAGGAGCCGGAGTCCCGCCCGCCCCACGCCTGCACGCACTGGGCGTAGTCCGCCCGCCCCTGCGCGACCGGCGCACCCGTCATCCCGGCTGCGTCCCGCGCCCCGCCGACATGGTCGGGATGCATGTGCGTGACGACGATCCGTTCGATCGGCGCGTCGAGCGCGGCGAGCACCGGGACCCAGCGGGCCTCGGCATCGCGGGTGCCGAGGCCGGTGTCCACGAGGATCCAACCGCCCGTCGAAGCACGAAGGAGATAGCAATGGACGTGGTCGAGCCCGAACGGAAGGGCGAACGTGATCCGACGCAGGCCCTTCTCGACGTCGAGCATGCGTGAGAAGCTACCGCCCGCGATGGCCGCGCTGCTCGAGCTCAACGACGTCTCCGCGCGTTACGGCCAGGTGACCGCGTTGGACGGCATCTCCCTGACGGTCGGCGAGGGCGAGATCGTGGCGCTGCTCGGCGCGAACGGCGCCGGCAAGACGACCACCCTGCGTGCGGTGTCGGGAACGGTGCGCCGCTCGGGGGAGATCACGCTCGGCGGCAGGCGGCTCGGCCGCACGAGCCCCGAGGCGGTCGCGCGCAGCGGCGTCGCCCACGTGCCGGAGGGCCGCGGCATCTTCGCCGAGTTGACCGTCTGGGAGAACCTGCGCATGGGCGCCTACATGGTGCGACGGCCCGACTTCCGGATCGTGCTCGAGTACTTCCCATGGCTCGAGACACGCCGCGCGCAGCAGGCGGGCACGCTCTCGGGCGGCGAGCAGCAGATGCTCGCGCTGGCCCGGGCGTTTCTCGGCCGGCCGCGGCTCCTGATGCTCGACGAGCCGTCACTCGGGCTCGCGCCGCTCGTGACGCGAGAGGTGTTCCGCGTCGTCTCGGACCTGAACCGGAAGGAAGGGATCGCGGTGCTCGTCGTCGAGCAGAACGCGTCGATCGCCCTCACGGCGGCGGCGCGCGCCTACGTGCTCGAGACGGGGCGCGTCGCGATCGCCGGCACCGCAGACGACCTCAAGTCGAACGACGCCGTACGCTCCGCGTACCTCGGGTACTGATGCAGCAGTTCTTCCAGCAGCTCGTGGCGGGTTGTGCCGACGGCGCGATCTTCGGCTCGCTCGCGCTCGCACTCGTCCTGATCTACAAGGCGACCGAGGTGATCAACTTCGCGCAGGGCGAGATGGCGATGTTCACCACCTACATCTGCTGGGCGCTGATCACCCACCACGGATTCTCCTACTGGCCGGCCTTCTTCCTCACGATCGTGATCGCGTTCGTCGGCGGCGTTGCCCTGCAGCGCACGGTGATCCGCCCGCTCGAGCGGGCGAGCGTCCTGACGGTGGTGATGGCGACGATCGCGCTGCTCGTGATCCTGAACGGGCTCGCGGCGTGGATCTGGTCGCCGCAGCTGCAGTTCTTCCCGAGCCCGTTCCCGACGTCGTCCTGGGTGATCGCGGGCGTGCACATCTCCAAGCAGGATGCGGGCACGGTCGGCGTGACGCTCGCCTGCGTGCTCGTCCTGTGGCTCTTCTTCCGATTCACGAAGCTCGGGCTGGCGATGCGGGCCGGCGCGCTGAATCCGAACGCGGCGCGCCTGCTGGGGGTGCGCACCTCGTGGCTCCTCGCACTCGGCTGGGGCTTCGCGGCCGCGCTCGGCTCGGTCAGCGGGATGATGGTCGCCCCTACCGTCTTCCTGACGCCCAACATGATGCAGGCGGTGCTGATCTACGCGTTCGCCGCCGCCGTCCTCGGCGGGCTCGAGAGCCCGGTGGGCGCAGTCGTCGGCGGGCTGGCGCTCGGCGTCATGCTCGACATGCTCGGCACGTACGTGCATCCGGTGACGTCGGAGCTTCGCCTGCCAGTCGCGCTCGGGATCCTCCTCGTCGTGCTGCTCGTCAAGCCGGCCGGCATCTTCGGGCGCGTCGTGGTGCGGCGCGTATGACGCGCCTGACGCGCATCGGCGGTCCGGCCGGCTTCGTCGTGCTCGTCGCCGCCGTCCTCCTCGCGCCGCTTGTCTTCTCGCACTACCGCACCTACCAGCTCGCGTTCGTGGCGGTCTACCTGATCGCCCTCGTGGGCCTGAACATCCTCACCGGGTACACCGGCCAGATCTCGCTCGGCCACGGCGCATTCATGGGCGTCGGGGCGTACACGACGACGATCCTGGTCGTCGACCACGGCTGGCGCGACCTCTGGACGATCCCGGTCGCCGGGGTCGTCGCGGGACTGATCGGGCTCGCGTTCGGCCTGCCGGCGACACGCTTCGCCGGGCCGTACCTCGCCCTCGCGACCTTCGCGATCCCACTCTCCTTCATCGGGATCCTGAAGCGGTTCCCGCACTTCACCGGCGGCAACATCGGCAAGAGCCTGCCGCAGCTTCACGCCGAGCTCGGCGTCCAGGCGAATCCCTCGCTCTGGTTCTACGCCGTCACGTGGACCGTGGCGCTCGTCATGTTCCCGCTCGCCTACCTGGTCGTCCGTGGCCGGTTCGGACGGTCGCTGCGCGCGGTCCGCGACAGCGAGATCGCCTCCACCGCGAACGGCGTCTCGACGGCGGCGGTGAAGGCCGCTGCGTTCGGGGTCTCGGCGTTCTTCTGCGGCGTGGCAGGCGCGCTGTACGCGATCGGGATCACGTACGTGAACCCGGACACGTTCCCGATCGACCTCTCGATCCTCCTGCTCGTCGGGATCGTGCTCGGTGGCGCCGGCTCCCTCGGCGGGATGCTCTTCGGCGCGCTCTTCGTCGAGTTCATCCGGATCAGCTGGGGACCTGCCCTGCTCGGCGTCTTCAGCAGCGTCCACCACATCAACAAGAACGCACCTGGATCCGGGCTCGTCGTCTACGGCGTCGTGCTGCTGCTCGTGCTCTACGCGGCCCCGTCCGGCGCGGCAGGTCTCGCCCGGCGTGCGACCGGGGCGGCGACCCGCTTCAGACGCGGAAAGGACGCTTCGCTTTCGGATCCAAGCCTCGTATGATCAAGCCTGAGGTCGCCCCCCAGGTCACTCCGCAAAAGGAGAGTCGACGCATGAGAAAGACGTTCCTGCTGATCGCCGCGGCGCTCGCCGTCTCGGCCGTCATCGTCGTGACGGCCGGTGCGACATCCTCGGCAACGCCGGGCGTGACGGCGAAGTCCATCCTGCTCGAGGGGACGTTCCCGTTGAGCGGGCCGGCGTCGGGCTACGCCCCGATTCCCGCCGGGATGGGTGCGTACTTCTCGTATGTGAACGCGCACGGCGGCGTGAACGGACGAAAGATCATCTGGAAGTACGAGGACGACGGTTACAACCCGGCGAACACCGTGCAGATCACGCACAAGTTCGTCGAGCAGGACCACGCGTTCGCGCTCGTCGGCGGCCTGGGCACGGAGCCGCAAACGGCGGTACGTGACTATCTGAATCAGCAGAAGGTCCCGCAGCTCTTCGTCTCGACGGGAGCGACGACCTTCGACCGCGACTTCGCGCAGTATCCCTGGACGCTCGGGTGGCAGCCGGACTACGAGGCCGAGGGTGCGATCTACGGCAAGTACATCGTGAAGAACCTCGCGTCCGCGAAGCTCGGGATCCTCTACCAGAACGACGACTACGGCAACGACTATCTCCGTGGGTTGAAGGCCGGTCTCACGGCCGAGCATCTCCCCCAGATCATCGACGCCGAGCCGTACGATCTGAGCGCGACGACCCCGCCGGCGGTGCAGGTCGCGAAGCTGAAGGCGTCGGGAGCCGACACCTTCATCATCTTCGCAACGCCCACCCCGACGATTCAGGCGTACGTGATCGCGACGAAGCTGGGCTGGACGCCGGCGCACGTGATCACGAACTCGGTGTCGGCGACGGATCCCTTCCTCACGATCGCCGAGAAGAGCGGCTCCACGATCGTCGAAGGGACGATCAGCATCAACTACGGCCTCGACCCGTCGAACCCGATCTACAACAAGACGCCGGGGATGAAGCTGTATCGCACGATCATGAAGAAGTACGACCCGAAGGGGAACGCCAACGACCCGCTCAACCTGTACGGCGTCTCGAAGGCCTGGAACACCGTCAAGGTCCTGCAGGCCGCCGGCAAGAACCTGACGCGGGCCGGCCTGATGAAGGCGGCGCGCAACATGAACTTCAGCGCGAAGAAGAAGAACGCAAACCCGTTCGGATTGCCGGGCGTCAACATCCTCACCAAGGGGAACTACCAGTACCCCATCTCGCAGGTGACGTTGATCCGGTACCAGAACCATGTCTTCCAGCCGTTCGGCGGCTTGATCAACGGCCGCGGCGCCTGAGCCACGGTCGGCCGGAGCTCGGAAAGGGTCGGCGCGCGCCGGCCCTTTTCGTTCCGGCAAGATGATCGCCATGCCCGAAGCCGTGATCGTCGCGACCGCCCGCACGCCGATCGGCCGTGCCGCCAAGGGCTCGCTCGTCGATGCGCGCCCCGACGACCTCGCCGCGTTCGCCGTCGACACGGCGCTGCGCAAGGTTCCCGAGCTTCCGCGCGACGAGATCGTGGACGTGATGATCGGCTGCGGCTTCCCGCAGGAGAAACAGGGCATGAACCTCGGCCGCCGCGTCGCGCTCCTGGCGGGCCTGCCCGAGACGGTGCCCGGAACGACCGTCAACCGCTTCTGCGCGTCCAGCCTGCAGACGATCCGGATGGCCTTCCACGCGATCAAGGCCGGTGAGGGCGAGGCGTTCGTCGCGGGCGGCGTCGAGTCGATCAGCCAGGTGAACGGGTATCCGAAGAGCGAGGACGAGATCCACCCGGCGCTCTTCGGCGACGACGCGCCCATCGCGAACGTCTACATCCCGATGGGCCTGACCGCCGAGAACGTCGCGGAGCGCTGGGACGTCTCACGTGAGGACATGGACCGCTACGCCCAGCAGTCGCAGGAGCGCGCGGTCGCTGCCCAGGACTCCGGGTTCTTCGCGCGCGAGCTGACGCCGTACGACGGCGTCGAGGCAGACGACGGGCCGCGCCGCTCGTCCACGTACGAGAAGCTGGCCGCACTCGAGCCGGCGTTCAAGCCGGGCGGCAAGGTGACCGCCGGGAACGCGTGCCCGCTGAACGACGGGGCGGCGGCCGTCGTCGTCATGTCGGCGGACCGCGCGAGCGAGCTCGGGCTGACGCCGCGCGCGCGCATTCTCGCCTCGTCGGTCTCGGGCGTCGAGCCCGAGATCATGGGCGTCGGGCCGATCGAGGCGATTCGCAAGGTGCTCGCCTACGCGGGGATGACGATCGAGGACGTCGACGTGATGGAGCTCAACGAAGCGTTCGCGGCGCAGGTGCTTCCGGTCTGCCGCGAGGTCGGCGTCGACCCGTTCAGCGACAAGCTGAACCCGCACGGCGGTGCGATCGCGCTCGGTCATCCGTACGGCATGACCGGCGCCCGGATCATGAGCACGCTGCTCAACGATCTCGAGACGATGGATCGGACGATCGGGCTCGAGACGATGTGCGTCGGCGGCGGGCAGGGCATGGCGATGCTCGTCGAGCGTCTGACCTGAGCCTCGTCGCCCTCGCGCTCGCCCTCGGCTCCTCGGTCGTCTGGGGCGTTGCGGATTTCTCCGGTGGCTCCCTGACGAAGCGGCTGCCGGCATTCGCGGTCACCGTCGTATCGCAGTCGGCAGGCTTCGCCGTTCTCGTCGTCGCCGTCGCGGTGCGCGGGGAGCTCGGTGGCCGCTCGTTCCTGCTCGGCGTGCTCGCGGGGGTCGGCGGTGGTGCCGGGCTGGCGGCGTTCTACCGTGCGCTCTCGCTCGGGACGATGAGCGTCGTCTCCCCGATCGCGGCGTGCGGGGCCGTGGTCCCGTTCGCGATCGCGCTCGGCACCGGGGAGCGACCGTCGTCGCTCGCCCTCGCCGGGGCGGCATTCGCGCTCGGCGGAGCGGTGCTCGCGTCGCTCGACGAGCGCCGCGCTTCGTCACCCGAGCGCACGCGCGCGGTCGCACTGGCGGCGGCCGCCGCGCTCGCCCTCGGTCTCTTCGTCTACTTCCTCGGTCTCGGCAGCCGCGAGGGCGACGCGCTCTCGACGCTCTTCGGGGCACGCGTCGGGTCGCTCGGGCTGCTCGTCGCGCTGGCGTTCGCGCGCCGTGCGCCGCTCCGCCTCCCGCGTGCCTCGCTCGGCGCGGTGGCGCTCGTCGGCGTCGCGGACGTCTCGGCGAACGCCCTCTTCGCGTTCGCGAGCGGTCGCGGGCTGCTCGCCCTCGTCTCGGTGCTCGGCTCGCTCTATCCCGTCGTCACGGTGCTGCTCGCGCACGTCGTCCTCGGCGAGCGGCTGACGCGTGCGCAGCAGATCGGCGTCACGGTCGCCCTCGCCGGCGTCGCCGCGATCGCCGGCGGCTGACGCCGCGCCTCCGCGCGCTGCCTGTGGAACGTTTGTCACACTTCTGTCACCCTCGTTTGGCGTCGGGACACGGCTCGGGAGGACGTGCGGCCCAGGACTGGAGCCGTTCGGCTGTCAACCCCTGTGGATCGTTTGTCACACTTCTGTGACTCTCGTTTGGCGTCGGGACATGGCTCGCAAGGCCATCGGGGCACGCGTAGCATCGGCTCGTGGGCGACCGGACGCCGCTGATCGTCGAGGAGCGCGTGGCGGCGTTTCTCGATGTGCACGGAATCGGCGCGGGGCCGCTGAGCGCGACGCGGATCGGCGACGGCGGTGGCTCGAACTTCACCTTCCTGGTCGAGCGCGGCGGCGAGCGGTTCGTGCTCCGCCGGCCGCCACGGCCGCCGCTGCCGCCGTCGGCGCACGACATGGTGCGCGAGGCGGGACTTCAGAACGCGATCCGTGCCGCCGGCTTCGAGCGGCTCCCGGAGATCGTCGCGGTCTGCGACGACGAGAGCGTGCTCGGCGTCCCCTTCTACGTCATGCGCTACCTGGACGGGCACGTGATCACGAGCACGCTTCCCGCCGGGCTCGAGACCGAGACCGCGCGACACGCCCTCGGGATCGACCTCGTCGACACGCTGGTCGAGATTCACTCGGCCGACGTCTCCATCGCCGCGCTCGCCGCCTTTCGCCGGCCCGGCAGCTACGCCGAGCGGCAGGTGCGCCGCTTCACCCAGCTCTGGGAGATCAACCGCACGCGCGAGCTCCCGGCGGTCGAGGAGGTCGGCCGCAGGCTCGCGCGCGACCTGCCCGAGCCCCTCGCGCCGACCGTCGTGCACGGCGACTACCGGCTCGGGAACATGATGGTCTCCCCGGCCGAGCCGATGCGCATCCTCGCCGTGCTCGACTGGGAGATGGGCGCGATCGGCGACCCGCGCGCCGACGTCGGCTACCTCCTCTCCACCTACACCGAGCCGGGCGGGCACGTGAGCGCGCTCGGATCGTCGCCGGTGACCGGCGAGCCCGGCTTCCCGTCGCGTGCCGAGCTCGTGGCGCGCTACGCCGAGCGAAGCGGTCGCGAGATCGAGCCGCTCGCCTGGTTCGAGGCGCTTGCGCTGTGGAAGGCCGCCGTCTTCTGCGAGGCGATCTACGGCCGCTTCATCCGGGGCGAGCTCGGCGCGGAGGACACACGCGCGGCGATCTTCGAGCACGCCGTCCCGCTCCTCGCGACGACCGCCCTCGAGCTCCTCTAGGCGGCCGCTTCCGCGACCCCGCGCAGCGTCGCCACGTCACGCGTCGAGACGAGCAGGGTCGTCGCACCCGACTCCCGCCAGGCGGCGAGGCGCTCGCGGATCCGCTCGACCGGCCCGACCAGTGCAACCTCGTCCACGAACGCGTCCGGAACCTTCGTCGCGGCCTCGCGCTGCTTGCCGCCGAGGAAGAGCTCCTGGATCGCGCGTGCCTCCGCCCCGTACCCGTACCGCTCGAAGAGGTCGTAGTAGAAGTTCGTTCCTCGCGCGCCCATGCCGCCGACGTAGAAGGAGTAGTACTCCTTGAGCACGGCGCGACCGGATTCCACGTCGTCGGTGACGAGCGCGGGCACCGCGGGGGCGATGTCGAAACCCTCCCGTGCCTGCTCGATCGGGAACACGCTGCGCGCCTGCTCGGGCGACCAGAAGATCGGAAGCCATCCGTCCGCGATCTCGAATGCCTGGGCGACCGCCTTCGGCCCGATCGCCGCGAGGTAGATCGGGATCTCGGCCCGTAACGGCCGCGCCATCAGCCTGAGCGGCTTGCCGAGCCCCGTGCCTCCCTGCACCGGGATGTCGTAGTGCGCGCCGTGATGCTCGAGGCGCTCGCGCCGGAGCACGGCGCGGACGATCTCGACGTACTCGCGCGTCTTGCCGAGCGGCTTCCCCCACTCCTGCCCGTGCCAGCCCTCGACGACCTGCGGCCCGGACGTGCCGAGCCCCATCAGGAACCGTCCGCCGGAGAGCAGGTCGAGCGTGGCCGCCGTCATCGCGGCATTCGCGGGCGAGCGCCCCGGCAGCTGCATGATCGCCGTGCCGAGCTTGATCCGCTCGGTGCGCGCGCCGAGCCACGCGAGCGGCGTCACGGCATCGACGCCCCACGCCTCCGCCGCCCACGCCGAGTCGTATCCGAGCCCCTCCGCCTGGCGCGCGAGCTCGACCAGCTCGAGTGGATTGGTGCCCGGCTGTGCGTATCCCATGTAGAAGCCGAGCCTCATCGCATGCGATGCTATGCCAATGGCAACCGTCGAATCGCGCCCGGCGCCGACGGAGCGCCTCGAGCAGGCTCGCGCGTTCATGAACGACCGCGTACTCCCGAACGAGCGCCTGCTCGACCGCGAGGACGACGAGGCCGAGCTGCTCGTCAGGTCGTTGCAGGACGAGGTGCGCGCACTCGGCCTCTGGGCCCCGCACGTCCCGCCCGAGGCGGGCGGCACGGGCACCGGATTCCTCGACTACGCCCACCTGAACGAGCACATCGGCCGCACGGTCTGGGGGCAACTCGTGTTCGGCTGCCAGGCGCCCGACGCCGGGAACGCCGAGATCCTGCACCTCTTCGGGACCGACGACCAGAAGGAGCGCTGGCTTCGGCCACTCGTCGCCGGTCGCGTCCGCTCGTTCTTCTCGATGACCGAGCCCGAGGTGCCCGGCTCCGATCCGACCACGCTTCGCACGCGCGCGGTGCGCGACGGCGGCGACTGGGTGATCGACGGGCACAAGTGGTTCTCGTCCGGCGCGCAGGGCGCCGCGTTCGGCATCGTCATGGCGGTCACGGACCCTGACGCCGATCCGCACGCGCGCGCGACGCAGATCATCGTGCCCGCCGACACGCCGGGCGTGGACGTCGTGCGCCCGATCACGGTGATGGGGCACACCGGCCGCGGCTGGACGACGCACTGCGAGGTTCGCTACACGAACGTCCGCGTCCCGGTCGAGAACACCCTCGGCGGCGAGGGAGCGGGGTTTCTGATCGCGCAGAAGCGTCTCGGCCCGGGGCGGATCCACCACGTGATGCGCTGGCTCGGTCAGATGCAGCGTGCGTTCGAGCTCATGTGCGCGTACTCACTCGAGCGCGTGACGTTCGGCGAGCCGCTCGCACGGAAGCAGACCGTGCAGAACTGGATCGCCGACAGCTACGCCGAGATCCAGGCATGCAGGCTGATGACGCTCGAGGCGGCACGCAAGATCGACGCCGGAGACGAAGCTCGGGTCGAGGTGTCGGCAATCAAGTTCTTCGCGGCCAAGGTGCTCGGCGACGTGATCGACCGAGCGATCCAGGTCCACGGCGCGAGGGGGCTCACCGACGAGACACCGCTCGCGCACATGGCGATGCAGGCGCGCGGCGGCCGAATCTACGACGGGCCCGATGAGGTGCACCGGCAGGTTGTCGCAAAGCGCATCCTGAAGGCGTTTGCGTCCGGCGACGGCTGGCAATTCTCCTGAATGGACTCTCTGCAGGGAAAGCTGCTCGTCTCGTCGCCGGCTCTGCACGACCCGAACTTCCGCAAGACGGTCGTGCTCATCGCGCATCACGACGAGGAGGGTGCGATGGGGCTCGTGCTGAGCCGTCCGTCCGAGGTCGCCGCGGCCGAGGCTGTGCCTGCGCTGGACGGTCTCCCGGGCTCCGACGACCCGGTCTTCGTCGGCGGGCCCGTGCAGCCGGACGCGTTCATGGTGCTCGCAGAGTTCGACGACGTCGGCGACGCGGCGGCGCCGATCATGGACCACCTCGGCTTCATGCCGGCCGACTCCGAGCCCGACGACCTCTCGATCACGCGTCTGCGCCTCTTCGCCGGTTACTCCGGCTGGGATCAGGGCCAGCTCGAGAACGAGCTCGAGGAGGCGTCGTGGATCGTCGTCGATGCCGAGGCCGACGACGCGTTCTCCGACGACCCGGACGAGCTCTGGCGCGCGGTCCTCCACCGCAAGGGCGGGCCGTTCGAGGTGATGATCGACATGCCGTTCGATCCCGGCCTGAACTGAGCGGCCCTTCAGCGGGCGATCGGCGGTGGGCCGACGCGCGCGTCGCCCGAACGCGGCCCGGGGACGTTCGGGAACCGAAACGGTGCGGGTGTGCGGCCGGGCTGCACGAACCAGCACTCGCCGCTCCGCTCGCTCGTCGCCGCGAGCCACATCGCATCGGCGACCTCGTCCGCGTGGAGCAGCGGGAAACCGGCCGCGGCGAACGCAGCGCGCTGGTCGTGCAGGTCGAGCATCGGCGTGTCGGCGATCCCCGGGCAGATCGCATTGATCCTGATCGGCTCCAGCACCGGCGCGATGCTGCGGACGAAGCCCACGAGGGCGTGCTTGGTCAGCGAATAGACCGGGTCGAGCGGCATCCCCACGAGCCCGGCGAGCGACGCGGTGACGACGATCGTCCCGCGCTCGAGCACCCGGGCGAGCCGCGAGACACCGAGGACGACCCCGTCGACGTTCACGGCCACCGCCCGCCGATAGTCGTCGGCGGTGAGCCGGCGGATGTCCGGCTCGGCCGTGAGGATCCCGGCGTTCAGGCAGGCGAGGTCGACCGCGCCCACACGTTCCCAGGCGTCGGGATCGGTGACGTCGAAGCCGCTTCTCAGGTCGAGCGACTCGACCTCGTAGCCCTCGCGTTCGAGCCGCGCACGCAGCGCGCGGCCGATTCCGCCGTCGCCGCCCGTGACGATCGCCTTCACGGCTCGAGCACGACCTTGCCCGTGTGCCCGCGCGCCTCGATCAGCGCGTGGGCGGCACTCGCGTCCGCAAGCGGGAACGTCGCGCCGACGAGCGGGTCGACGTGGCCCTGCGCCCAGAGTGCGAGCAGCTCGATCACGCACTCGTGCACGAGGCGCGGCTCCAGCTTCAGCAACCGTCCCAGGTAGATGCCTGCAACCGACACATTGCGGCCGACGAGCCACTGAACGCTCGGATCGGTCCAGAGGCCGCCGGCGAATCCGACCGCGACGATCGTGCCGAGCGGGTTGAGCAGCGGGAGCGACCGCGTGAAGACCTCGCCGCCGACCGGATCGACGACGACGTCGACGCGTAGGTCGTCGAGCTCCTCGTAGCCCAGGACCTCGTCGGCGCCGAGCGCTCGAGCGACGGCCCGCTTCGATTCGGTGCTTGCCGTGGCGACCACTTTCGCGCCGAGGTGCTTCGCGACCTGGATCGCCGCGCTGCCGACGCCGCCCGACCCGGCATGGACGAGCACAGTCGACGAGGCGGTGACGCGCACCTGCCGCGTCAGCGGGATGAAGGCCGTGAGGTACGTCGTCAGGAACGCGGCGCCCCCAGCGAACGACGCGGCGTCCGGCAACGGGAAGATCCACTGTGGATCGACCTCCACCCGCTCCGCGTAGCCGCCGGCCGCGCGGGCGAGCGCGATCACCCGCTGCCCTTCGAGCTCGCCCGCGACCTCGCTCCCGAGCACCGTCGGAAGCTCGGGCATCTGCGGATAGAGCCCGCGGCGGATCAGGAGGTCGGCGAAGTTGACTCCCGCGGCGCGCACCTCCACGACGGTCCCGGCCGGCTCGGGCCAGTCGGCGAACTCGAGCTCGCCGCCGACCGAGCGAAGGACGACCGCCTTCACCGTCCGGTCCAGCGGGCCTCGCGTTTCTCGAGAAACGCGGCGACGCCCTCCTGACCGTCGTCGGAGCTCAGGCAAGCCGCGAACGCCTCGACCTCGCGCTCGTCGCTGCGCCGGTCGCGCGTCTCGTGCAGGAGCTGCTTGATCTGCGCGACCGCATGGGGGCTCTGCCGCCCGAGCGGCTCGACGTAGCGCGCGATTCCCTCCTCGAGGTCGTCGACGACGAACTCGACGAGCCCCCACGCCTCGGCGGTCGCGGCGGGAATCCGCTCGCCGGACATGACGAGCCATCGCGCACGCCCCGGCGAGATGAGCCTCGGCGCGCGCTGCGTCCCTCCGCCGCCCGGCAGGAGGCCGAGATTCACCTCCGGGAAACCGAGCTGCGAGTCGCGGGTCGCGATGCGGAAGTCGCACGCGAGCGCGATCTCGAGCCCGCCGCCGAGGCAGTAGCCGTGGATCGCAGCCACCACCGGCACCGGCGCGCGCTCGATCAGGTCGGCGACGGGCTGGATGCCCGCGGGACGCTCGCCCTCGGCTGCGCCCCCCACGAACCCGCTGATGTCGGCCCCGGCGGAGAAGGCACGCTCGCCCTTCCCGCGCAGCACAACTGCGCGAACATCGGCGTCGAGCGACTCGAACGCTGTCCACAGCGTCTCGATGATCCCCGCGTTGACCGCATTCACCGGCGGGTTGTCGAGCCACACCGTCTCGATCACGAATGCACCACGGGCTCCGTCGCGAACATCTCGCGCAGCTCGGTCTTGCGAAACTTGCCGACGCTCGTCTTCGGGATCTCCGCTACGAACTCGAACCGGTCGGGCAGCCACCACTTCGCGAAGTCGGGCGCGAGAAAGGCGCGGAGCTCCTCCTGCGTCGCGGTCTGCCCGTCGCGCAGGACGACCGCGGCGAGCGGCCGCTCGTCCCACTTGGGGTCGGGAATCGCGATCACGGCCGCTTCGGCGACGGCCGGATGCGCCATCAGCGCATTCTCGAGCTCGACCGAGGAGATCCACTCGCCGCCCGACTTGATCACGTCCTTCGAGCGGTCCTTGATCTGGATGTGACCGCCGGGATGGAGCGCTACGACATCACCCGTCCTGAACCAGCCGTCGTCGGTCCACCGGTCGGACTGGTCTGGCGTGTCGTAGTAGCCGGCCGCGACCCACGGCCCGCGGATCTCGAGCTCTCCCACCGACTCGCCGTCCCACGGCAGCACGTTGCCGTCGGCGTCGCGGTTGCGGAGCTCGACGAGCGGCAACGGCAGCCCCTGCAACGCCATGTAGTCGAACCTGGTCTCCTCGTCGGCGTCGGCGAGCCCGCCGACGAGCTGCGCGGTCGATGCGACCGGCGAGGTCTCGGTCATCCCCCAGCCGTGGACGACGTTCATGCCGTGACGCTGCTTGAAGCCGGTGATCATCGCACGCGGTGCCGCCGACCCGCCTACGAGCATGCCCTTCAGCTTCGAGAGATCCCACCTGCCGGGAGCGGCGTCGAGCAGCCCGAGGATCCCCATCCAGATCGTCGGCACGCCCGCCGTCCAGGTCACGCCCTCCTCGACGAACGCGTCGAGCAGGCTCTGCGGGTCGAGGTGCGGCCCCGGGTAGACGAGCTTCGCGCCGACCATCGTCGCGAGGTACGGGTAGCCCCAGGCGTTCGCGTGGAACATCGGGACGACCGGCAGGATCGAGTCCCCCTCGGAGATCCCGAGACCCATCGGGTTGCCGGCGGCGACGCCGATCGTGTGCAGCATCGTCGAGCGATGGGAGTAGAGGACGCCCTTCGGCAGCCCGGTCGTGCCGCTCGTGTAGCACATGGCGGCCGCCTCGTTCTCGTTCAGCTCGGGATCGCGCCAGCGGTCCGGGTCGACCCCGGCGAGCAGCTCTTCGTAGTCGTCCTCGACGACGAACACGTGCTCGATCTTCGTGTTGCCGATGAACTGGTCGAGTAACGGCTTGAGGCTCCGGTCGACGATCACGGCGCGGTCGCCGGCGTGCGTTGCGATGTAGGCGAGGTCGCTCGGATGCAGCCGCAGGTTCAGCGTGTGCAGGACGAAGCCGCCGCACGGGATGCCGAGGTACGCCTCATGGTGCTGATAGTGGTTCCAGCAGAGCGTGGCCACGCGGTCGCCGCGCTCGAGGCCGATCCCGTCGAGCGCGACCGCGAGCGCACGCGCCCGCCGGCAGGACTCGGCGTACGTGATCCGGTGGAAGCTGCGGTCCGGCAGGCGCGTCACGATCTCCTTGGCGCCGAAGTACGACTCGGCGCGCCGCAGGATCGTCGGCAACGTGAGCTGGTAGTCCATCATCAGCCCGTTCATCGCTCCATCTCCTTGATGCCTTGCCGCTTCGCGAGGTCCTCCTCGCCGACGAGCTGCCCGTCGCGCTCGACGTAGCCGTTCTTGCCGCCGACGATGTAGAGCACGAGGTCGGTGTCGCCGCGATTGGTGATCATGCGATGGGTCGTCGACTCGACGTGGACGATCCCGCCCTCGGGCACCTCGTGCTCCTCCCCGTCGAAGGTAAAGGTCGCGGTGCCGCGGTGGACGAAATAGAGCTCGTCCTGCGTGTCGTGGTAGTGGTTCGGCCCTTCGTAGCCGGGCGGGAAGACGAGAGCGTTGACGCCGAAGGCGGTCACGCCGAGCGGCTGGCGGATCTTGCGGAAGCCGTAGCCCTCGCCGAGCTCGTCGAGTGTCGCGATCGAGTAGGCCATGACGTGACTCTAATGCGCGGGGCGACCCGGATGGGCCGCCCCCGCGCTCGGCCGAAACCTGCTCGGATCAGCCGACGATGAAGCCCGTGCCCTGCACCGCGGCGAGGATCTGCGCCTTGGTCTGCGCCTTGTCGAAGGGGGCCGGTGCGGGCTCGACGCCGATGATGTGCCGGATCCACGCGGCGTGGCGCGCCTCGACGGTCAGGACCGAGACGGCTGCCGCAAGGATCTGCTTCGACTTGATGATGCCGCCCTGCCCCGCGTACGCGGCGACGCCGGTGTCCTCGAGAACCTGGGCGGTCGCCCGGAACTTCTTCACGTCGGCGGTCGTCCCCTTGAAGTCGAACCTGGGCTTCTTGACGGCCGCGCTGCCGAGCGCCCCTTTGAGGAACGCGACGTGTGCGGCCTCGTCCTTCGCGACGACGTGGGCGAAGCTCTTCGTCGCGGCGTCCCAGCCGCCCGCGTGCGTCTTCGCCTCGGCGTAGAACGCGGCCTCGAGGTACTCGAGCGTGAGTGCGAAGTTCAGGACCGCGACGTCGCTCTTCGCGGTCCCGGCGCTCGCGACCGCGGGCAGCAACGCGGCGACACTGCCGCTCATCGCCACCGCTCCGGCGCCGAGGCCCGCCTTCCTGAGGAATGCGAGACGGGTGTTGCCGTCGACGCGCTCCCCTGCCTCACGCAACGCGCCGTCGACGTCGATCTCCGCGAGGGTCCATGGATCGGACACGATGTGCTCCTCCTGACTCGGTTGTCAGGGCGCATTCGCACGGCCGGCGAATCCGGTTCGCCGTGTGGACCGAACTGGAAGTCGCTCCCGGGCAGCGACGACCGCGGCCGAACGAGCCATGTCGTTCGTGTCGTGCCCACACGACATCGGCTGCCGCCGGACTGGTCTCGGCACGCCCTGTCCGGTGAGGACACGATCTCGCTCGCGTGCGGTTACGAGCCGAAGAGGAAGCGCGTGAGGACGCGGTCGCGCAACCGGTCGGGGAGGCGCTGGACGCGCGCGCGGCGCCTCGCGTCGGGCCCGACGACGTAGCGCGTCCTCGGCTTGCGTGCGGTCAGCGCGTGCTCGACCGCCTTCGCCACCTCGACCGGCGGCACGGCGCCCGACGCGCGCTCGGCCGCGAGCCTGCGGAACCGATCCAGGCGGCTCCCGTACAGCTCGACCGCCTCGGGTGGCAGACGGTCGGCGGCGGGCTGCGGCTTCGACCAGATCGGCGTCGCGATCGTGCCCGGCTCGATCAGCGCGACGTGCATCCGAAACGGCGCGAGCTCGACACGAAGCGCGTCCGCCATCGCCTCGAGGGCGAACTTCGACATCGCATACGGCCCGAGAAAGGGCAGCGCGGAACGGCCTCCGATCGACCCCATCAGCACGATCCGCCCGCGTGCACGCCGAAGCGCCGGCAGGAACGCCTGCACCACCCGCAGCTGCCCCACGACGTTGACGTCGAGCTGACGGACGAGCTCGTCGGGAGGCAGGAACTCGACCGGCGCCGCGATCGCTATGCCCGCGTTGGCGACGAGTGCGTCGAGCTCGCCGATCTGCTCGGCGGCGCGCGCGATCGCGCCGCCGTCGGTGACGTCGAAGACATGCTCGATCGTTCCCGCGGGGGCTGCGCCCGCCGAGCGCACCGACGCGTGCACGGTCCAGCCGAGCCCGTGCAGATGCACCGCCGTCGCTGCGCCGATGCCCGACGAGGTCCCCGTTACGAGGACAGCAGGGATGTCGCCACCTCGGCACGGTGCAGGCGGCCGTACCCGAGCGCCCCTTCGAGCCAGAGCGCTCGCTTGTAGTAGCGGTGCAGCGGGTGCTCCCACGTGAAGCCGATGCCGCCGTGTGCCTGGATCGACTTCTCGCATGCGAGCACGGCCGCCTCCGCCGCCTGAGACTTTGCGGCCGCAACCGCGAGGTCGACGTGCTCGTCGCGCTCGGCGACGCACCAGGCCGCCCAGTAGGCGAGCGAGCGCGACAGCTCGACCGCGACGTAGGCGTCGACGAGCGAGTGCGAAATCGCCTGGTAGGCACCGATCTTCTTGCCGAACTGCTCGCGCTGCGACGCGTACGCGACCGCGAGCTCGACCGCCTTCGACCCGATGCCGACCGCCTCGAGCGCGAGCGCGGCGAGCAGCTTGCGCCGGACGTCGTCCCAGCTGCCCTCCGCCGGCTGCGCGCCGTTTCGCCGCAGCCTGCCGAGCCCGAGGGTCTCGTCGACGGTCGTCAGCGTCTCGCCGTCCGCGGGCTCTCCTTCCATCGCCGGCGTAAGGACGCGCGTGACCTGCGCCAGGTGCGGCACGAACCCGTCGATCTCGATCGACCACACCTCACCGCCGGGCTGCGCCGCGACCTCGTTGAGCACGAACGGGCCGTCGTAGAGCACGCGCCCGAGCTCCTCGAAGAGCACCGCGGCGTCGACGAACGTGTAGTCGTTCGACAGAAGCATCCCGACCCAGCCGAGCTCGCGGAGCTCCGCCATGGTCGGAGACGCGTTCGACTCGAGGAACGCGCGAGCCTCGCGCCGCAGGTCGTCCTGCTCGCCCGAGAACGAGAAATCCATCGCCTACCGGCTCCTCGGGAGACCGAGCACGCGCTCGGCGACGATGTTGCGGAGGATCTCGCTCGTGCCGGCCTCGATCGTGTTGCCGCGCGAGCGAAGCTGCTGGTACTGCCAGTACCCGTCCGCCATGGCGTCACCGTTCGTCAGCTGGGCGTGCGATCCGAGGATCTCGAGCGCGAGCTTCGTCAGCCGCTGGTTCGCCTCCGACCAGACGAGCTTCGACGCCGACCCCTCCGGGCCGGGGATGCCGGTCTTCGTCAACGTCGTCAGCGCGCGGTAGTTCGTGTACTTGAGCGCCTGCAGCTCGATCCACTCCCGCGCGATCCGGTCGCGCAGGATGGGGTCCTCGACCCTCCGCTCCTTCGCGAGCGCGATCAGCTTGCGTACCGCGACGTCGAGCGTCGCCGAGAGCGCGAACCCGAGCGTTCCGCGCTCGTGAAGCAATGTTGTCATCGCGACCTGCCACCCGCCGCCGATCTCGCCGAGCAGGTTCTCCTTCGGGACCCGCACGTCGGTGAAGAAGATCTCGTTGAACTCGGGCTGCCCGGTGATCTGCACGAGCGGCCGCACCTCGACGCCCGCCGCGTGCATGTCGACGATCACGTAGGTGAGATTCTTGTAGCGCGGCGCGTCGGGGAGCCCGAGGCCGACGAGGATGCAGAAGTCGGCGATGTGCGCGAACGACGACCAGACCTTCTGGCCGTTGACGCAGAAGTGGTCGCCGCGGTCGTCGATGCGGGTGCGCGACGCTGCGAGGTCGCTGCCCGCGTCGGGCTCGGAGAACCCCTGGCACCAGATCTCCTCGGCGGTCAGGATCTTCGAGAGGTATCGCTCCTTCTGCTCCGGCGTCCCCCACGCGATGATCGTCGGGCCGGCCATGCCGATGCCGATCACGCCGAGATGCGACGGCGCCTCGGCGCGCGCGAGCTCCTCGAGGAAGATCGCCTGGTGCGCGTACGGGGCACCGGCGCCGCCGTACTCCGTGGGCCAGGTCAGGCCCGCATATCCGGCCTCACCGAGCTTGCGGCTCCAGTCGCGATCCGCATCCTCGAACCGGCGCGCGCCGCGGGCCTTCGAGCTCGACGGGAGATTGGCCGCAATGAACTCGCGCACCTCGCCGCGGAAGGCCTCCTCCTCCGGCGTGTCGCGGAGCTCCACGCGCCGATCCTACCGCCCTCACGGCGTCAGCACGGTGCGGATCACACTGCCGTCCTTCATCGCGTCGAGCGCCTCGCTCCACTCGTCGAGGGGCGCGGTGCGCGTGACCATTCCGGCGAGATCGAGCTTGCCGTCGAGGGCGAGTTGCGCAAGCCGCGGGAAGTCCTCGAGCGGCAGGTGGTCGCCGCCGTGCGAGACGAGGATTCGCGTGCGCTTCGCGAAGAGCGACGGCAGCGAGAGCGTCGCCCGCTCCTCCGCCGGCGACAGCCCGATCAGGACGACCGTCCCGCCGGAGCCCACGAGCGAGAGCGCCTGCTCGAACGTCTCGCCCCGGCCGACGACGTCGAAGACGAAGTCGGCCTGACCCGGCCCCGTCTGCGTGGGGTCGGTGTGCGTGGCGCCGAACCGCGTCGCCTGCTCGAGCTTGCGCTCGTCGACGTCGAGCGCGCGGATCTCGGACGCGCCGGCGAGCCGGGCGCCCTGGATCACCGAGAGCCCGACCGCGCCGCAGCCGATCACCGCGACTCGGGCGCCCTTCCAGACGTTTGCGGTCGCGAGCACCGACATCACGCCGGTCGCGACGGCACAGCCGATCAGGCATGCCTGCTCGAACGGCAGCGCGGCCGGCATCTTGACCGCGGCGGCCTGTGGGACGACCGTGTGCGTCGCGAAGGTGCCGGTCCGGAGCACCGGAGTCAGGTCGGTGCCGTCCTTCCGGTGCAGGCGTCCCGGTGCGGCCGGCGGTCGCTTGCAGTGCCGCGGCGAGCCCCGAAGGCACGGCGCGCACTCGCCGCAGGCGGTCTTCCAGCCGATCACGACACGGTCGCCGGGATCGAGCATGTCGACGCCCGGCCCGACGGCTTCGACCGTCCCGGCGCCCTCGTGGCCGAGCAGCACCGGGTAGGAGTGGCCCCAGCCGTCCTCCTCGATCACGTGCAGGTCGCTGTGGCAGACGCCGGTGGCGCCGATTCGGACGAGCACCTCCGCCGGCCCCGGCGGGTCGACCCGGATCTCCTCGAGCGCGACCGAGCCGCGCGAGGAGAGGACTACGCCCTGGTCAGCCACGACCGGTCGAGGTCCCTGACCGCATGCGCGCCGGCGAGGGCGAGCGTCAGGTCGATCTCCGCCATCAGGTTCTGGACGAGCTCCTCGACGCCGCGCTGTCCGCCGACCGCGAGTGCATACGCGTACGGCCGTCCGAGGAGGACTGCGTCCGCACCGAGCGCGATCGCCTTCAGCACGTCCGCGGCGCAGCGAATGCCGCCGTCCATCAGGACGACCGCGTCCGGGAGCGCGTCCCGCACCTCGACCAGCGCGTCGAGCGCGGCGACCGCGCCGTCCACCTGACGCCCGCCGTGGTTCGAGACGACGATTCCGTCGACGCCGTGCGCGAGCGCCCGCTCCGCGTCGGCCGCGCTCAGCACGCCCTTGACGAGAATCGGCAGGCGCGTCTGCTCGCGCAGCCAGTCGAGGTCGTCCCACGTCAACCCGAGGTTGGGAAAGGTCGCGAGCATCGTCGCCGCCGCGGTGAGCATGTCCTCGTCGGGCGGCTTGGCGAGCTTCGACAGGAACACGGGGTCGGTGAAGTACTGGCCGCAGCCCTCGCCCTTGATGAACGGCAGGTATGCCCGGCGCAGGTCGCGCGGCCGCCACCCGAGCGTCAGGGTGTCCAGGGTGACGACGATCGCTCCATATCCCGCCGCCTCGGCGCGGCGGACGAAGCTCCCGCAGATCTCGCGGTCGTTCACCCAGTAGAGCTGGAACCAGCGCGGCGCACCGGTCTCGGCGACCTGCTCGATCGAATGGGTTGCTGCGGTCGACAGCACCATCGGCACGCCGGAGGAGGCGGCGGCCTTGCCGACTGCAACTTCGGCGTCCGCGTGCGCGATCGAGAGCACCCCGATCGGCGCGAGCAGGAACGGAGCCGGCGAGTGCAGGCCGAGGACGTCGACCGAGAGGTCGCGCGCCGCGTTTCCGGCGAGCATCCGAGGCCGGATCCGCCATTGCTGGAACGCGTCGAGGTTCGCGCGCATCGTCGACTCGGCGCCCGCTCCGCCGGCGATGTAGCCGAAGGCACCGGCGTCGAGCTTCTCCGCGGCGGCGCGCTCCCAGTCCTCGAAGGCGACCGGCCACTCCGGCGGCTGCTGCGCGATGTAGATCGCGTTCTGGATCAACGACCCGGAGAAGCTCACCGCCCGATCCTAATCCGGCGCATCGCCGCCCCGGCCGGACATGTCCCAAACGGACGTGTCCAGGGGACTGTCCCCTGGACATGGCCCGCAGGGACATGTCCCGAGTGAGCACGGCTCGCTCTTCGGCCGCGACTGACCTGCTACAGCGCCGAGTCGAGGAGCTCGGCGTGCTCGCTCTCCGGCGGCGTGCCGTAGACGTAGACGAGGAGATCACTCTCGCCGTGGTTGACGGTCTGAAGTGCGGTGCCCGGGTCGACGTGGATCAGGCCACCGGTCGGCACATCCCGGCGCTCCGGCGGCTCGCCGAGATACATCGAGAGCGTGCCGGAGCAGACGACGAACGTCTCCTCCTGAACCGGGTGCCGGTGCCGACGGCCCTTCGCGCCCGGCTCGTAGCGCCAGATGTTCGCCCGCGTGTGTGCGAACCCGGCGCGCTCGGAGAGCTCGGCGACGTGCCGTGCGGGCTCGTCCGGCTCGTGAGGGCGCGTCAGCCACTCGAGCTCGTCGGGGGCGATCGCACGGTAGGACATCAGAGGCGCCTAGCGGATTCGAACCGCTGTACGAGGCTTTGCAGGCCTCTGCCTAACCACTCGGCCAAGGCGCCGCGCAGGGCGGCATCGTATCGGCCGTTGCGGGTACCTCTCCCCCGTGGCGGGAGCGAACCCGTATCCGACGGCGGCGGCGTTCATGCCCGAGCGGCTCACGATGCGGAGCCTCCAGGAAGCGGTCCAGCATTGCCGCGGCTGCCCGCTGTATGCGAACGCGACCCAGGCGGTCTTCGGCGCCGGCAAGCTCAGCTCGGAGGTGATGCTCGTCGGCGAGACCCCCGGCGACCAGGAGGACCTGGCGGGCGCGCCGTTCGTCGGCCCGGCCGGCAGGCTGCTCGACCGCGCGCTCGACGAGGCGGGGATCGACCGCAGCGCGGCCTACGTGACGAACGCCGTCAAGCACTTCAAGTGGCGCTCACGCGGCACGCGACGCATCCACGACAAGCCGAGCTGGAGCGAGCAGCTCGCGTGCCGGCCCTGGCTCGAGGCCGAGATCGCCCTCGTGAAGCCCCGCGCGCTCGTCCTCCTCGGCGCCACGGCCGCCCAGAGCCTGCTCGGCCGGGGCTTCCGCGTCACGAAGGAGCGCGGGCGGCTCCTCGACTCCGACCTCGCCGAGCTCGTCACTGCGACGATCCATCCGAGCGCCGTGCTCCGCTCGGACGACCGCGAGGCGATGTTCGCCGGGCTCGTGGACGACCTGCGGCTCGTCGCGGCCTGACTGCGCATCGCGCGGAAAAACAACCTGCGCATTGCGCAGCGCAGGCATTCACAATGCGCAGCGTGCTCTTTCGCTGCCCGAATGCGGCGTATACAGTCGACATTCGTGTCCGTGGACGAACAGACCGCGACGGCGCGCGTCGAGGAGGCGCGCGAGCGGTACGTCGCGCGGGGCATCTCCACCCCTCCGCTCGTCGTCGAGCGCGCCGAGGGGGCGCGGATCTGGGACGTCGAGGGTCGCGAGTACATCGACTTCGCGGGCGGGCTCGGCTGTGCGAACCTCGGCCACAATCTGCCGGCGGTCGTCGACGCGCTGCACGCGCAGGTCGACCGTTATCTGCACCAGTGCTTCATGGTCGGGATGTACGAGCCGTACGTCGAGGTCTGCCGGCGGCTCGCGGAGCTCTCCCCGTGCCGGGGAGGCGACCAGAAGTCGGTGCTCGTGGGGAGCGGCGCCGAAGCGGTCGAGAACGCGGTCAAGATCGCCCGGGTCGCCACCGGCCGACCGGCGGTCGTCGTCTTTGCGAACGCCTTCCACGGCCGCACGCTGCTCTCGATGACGATGACGTCGAAGGTCGAGCCGTACAAGGCCGGCTTCGGCCCGTTCGCGCCCGAGGTCTACCGCACGCCGGCGCCGTACCCGTTTCGCGGCATCAGCGAGGACGATGCCGTGGACGCACTCGAGTACCTGTTCAAGGGCGACGTCGATCCGGCGTCGGTCGCCTGCGCGGTCCTCGAGCCCGTGCAGGGAGAGGGCGGCTTCATCCCGATGACGCCAGACTTCCCGAAGCGTCTCCAGGAGCTCCTCGACCGCCACGGGATCCTCTACGTCGACGACGAGGTGCAGTCCGGCTGCGGGCGCACGGGGCCGGTCTGGGCGATCGAGCACTACGGCGTCGAGCCCGACCTGCTCGTCTCCGGCAAGACGCTCGGCGGCGGCCTGCCGCTCGCCGGCGTGACCGGGCGCGCCGAGGTGATGGACGCCGTTCCGCCCGGCGGCCTCGGCGGCACCTTCGGCGGGAACCCGCTCTCCTGCGCGGCCGCGATCGCGATCCTCGATGCGGTGCGAGGCTCCCGCCCGCGCGCCGACGCGATCGGCGCCCGCCTGCGCGAGCGTCTCGAAGCGATGGCCCCGGCGGGCTCGGAGGTGCGCGGGCTCGGGGCGATGGTCGCGCTCGAGCTCCCCGAGCGGAACGGCGAGGAGACCCGGCGGATCACCGCCGAGGCGCGCGACAAGGGGCTGATGCTGCTCTCCTGCGGGATCTACGGGAACGTGATCCGGATCCTCGTGCCGTTTGCGATCGGCGACGAGGAGCTCGAGCGCGGCCTCGACATCCTGGAGAGCTGCCTTGGCGGCTGACGTCGCGGTCGAGGCGATCCGGAAGACGTACGGAGAGGTGGTCGCCGTCGACAACGTCGACCTCCGGGTAGGCGACGGTGAGTTCTTCACGCTCCTCGGGCCCTCGGGCTCGGGAAAGACGACGACGCTGCGCGTGATCGCCGGCTTCGAGCGGCCGGACACCGGCCGCGTACGGCTCGGCGGCCGGGAGATCACCAACCTGCCGCCGTACGCGCGCGACGTGAACACGGTCTTCCAGGACTACGCGCTCTTCCCGCACATGACCGTGGCCGAGAACGTCGGCTACGGCCTCAAGGTGAAGGGCGTGGCGCGCCGGTCGCGCAACGACCAGGTGGCAGAGGTGCTGCGGATGGTCCGGCTGGAGGGCTACGGGTCGCGGAAGCCGATCCAGCTCTCCGGCGGCCAGCGCCAGAGGGTGGCGCTGGCCCGCTCGATCGTCAACCGCCCGCAGGTGCTGCTGCTCGACGAGCCGCTCGGCGCTCTCGACCTCAAGCTGCGACAGGAGATGCAGGTGTTCCTGAAGTCGCTGCAACGGGAGCTCGGGATGACGTTCCTCTACGTCACGCACGACCAGGAGGAGGCGCTGACGATGAGCGACCATGTCGCCGTCTTCAACGACGGCCGGATCGAGCAGGTCGGCACGCCGAGCGAGGTGTACGAACGGCCCGCCACCGAGTTCGTCGCCGGGTTCGTGGGCACCTCGAACATCCTCGAGCGCAACGGGCGGCGCATCAGCGTGCGCCCGGAGCGCGTCGCGATCAACGTCAGCGGCGAGCCGGGAACAGTCGCCGACGTGGTCTTCGTCGGCTCGTTCACCCGCCTGCTCGTCGACACCGACGGCGGTGACCGGCTCACGGTCGTGCGACCGAACGACGGCTCGCGCGTCGAGCCGGGAACACGCGTCCAGGTCGGCTGGCGCGACGAGGACGCGTACGAGATCTCACACCAAACCCCCAGCCAGGAGGCCCGATGACGAAGAAGCGCATGTGGGCGCTGGTCGCGACGCTCGCGGTCACGCTCGCCTTCCCCGCAGCCGGCGTGTCGAAGGCACACGGCGGCACCCTGAACCTGATCGCGTGGGAGGGCTACACCTACAAGCAGTGGGTGAACCCGTTCGAGAAGCAGAGCGGTTGCACCGTGCACTCGAAGTTCGCCGGCTCGTCGGACGAGATGGTCACGCTGATGCGCTCGGGCGGCGGCAGCCAGTACGACATGGTCTCGGCGTCGGGCGACGCCAGCCTGCGTCTGATCTACGGCCACGACGTGCAGGCCGTCGACCCGTCGAAGATCCCCGACTTCAAGAACTTCGGCAAGGCCTTCCAGTCGCCCCCGAACAACACGGTCGACGGCAAGCACTACGGCATCTCACTCCAGTGGGGGCCGAACACGCTGCTCTACAACACCAAGGTCGTGAAGCCGGCCCCGACGTCCTGGTCGGCGATCTACAGCCCGAAGTACAAGGGCAAGGTCACCGTGCCCGACAACCCGATCCAGATCGCAGACGCGGCGCTGTACCTGATGAAGCACTCGCCGTCGTTGAAGATCACCGACCCGTACGAGCTGAACTCGACCCAGTTCAAGGCGGCAACCGACCTGTTGCGCAAGCAGAAGCCGCTGATCAAGAAGTACTGGGCGCTCGCCTCGGACGAGATCGACCTGTTCAAGAACGGCGACGCGGTGATCGGCGCCTCGTGGCCGTACCAGACCAACACGCTCAAGGCAGACAAGGCACCGGTCAAGGACATCGTGCCGTCGGAAGGCGCGACGGGCTGGCTCGACACCTGGATGGTGTCGGCGCACACGAAGAACCTCGACTGCGCCTACAAGTGGCTCGCGTACATCTCGACGCCGAAGGTCCAGGCCGAACAGGCCATCTACTTCGGTGAGACGCCGGTCAACTCGAAGGCGTGCCCGATCATGGACAAGCTGTCCAAGGGCTCGTGCGCGCAGTACCACGCAAACGCGCCGCTCGAGTACTTCAAGCAGATCCACTTCTGGAAGACGCCGATCGCCGACTGCGGCAACGGCAAGAAGAACTGCATGGACTACACCAAGTGGCAGCAGGCCTGGACCCAGCTCAAGGGCTAGAGGAAGGACGCCGGGGAGCGCGCCGCCGTCTCGGCGGCGCGCTCTGGCGGCGCCGGTGGCTCAAGGGTTTCTCGCTCCTCGCACCACCGGTTCTCGCGTTTCTCGTCGTCTACGTCGCGGCACTCGTCGCGCTCTTCATCTCGTCGTTCTGGACGGTCGACCCGTTCACGTCCGAGACGATCCACCACTGGACGCTCGACAACTTCCGCGAGCTCTGGCACGGCGCGACCTACCACCGGGTTGCGCTGCGCACCGTCGAGATCGCCGCGCTCGTGACGCTCACGGACGCCCTGATCGCGTTCCCGTTCGCGTACTTCATGGCGCGGGTCGCCTCGCGGCGCACGCGTGCCGTGCTCTTCGTCCTGGTTCTACTCCCGCTGTGGGCGTCGTACCTCGCGCGGGTCTATGCGTGGCGGCTGATCCTCAACTCCGACGGGATCCTCAACTGGTCGCTGCACAAGGCCGGGCTTCCGTCGGCGAACGTCGCGTACACGAACACCGCGATGTGGATCGTGTTCTCGTACATCTGGCTGCCGTTCATGATCCTGCCGGTCTACGCGTCGCTCGAGCGGATCCCCCACTCCTACATCGAGGCGTCGCGCGACCTCGGAGCGAAGGGCTTTCGAACGCTTCGCACCGTGATCCTGCCGCTCGCGCTGCCGGGGGTCGTCGCAGGCTCGATCTTCACGTTCTCGCTGACCCTAGGCGACTACATCACGCCGGTCCTGATCGGCGGCACGTCGAGCCAGTTCATCGGCAACGTCGTCTACGACGCCGTCAACCAGTCCTCCAACCTGCCGTTCGGCGCCGCGTTCGCGGTCGTGCCCGTGCTCGTGATGGGGGTCTACCTCGTCCTGGCGCGGCGACTGGGCGCCTTCGACGCCCTCTGATCGTGGAGAGGCGCGCAACCCGCATCGGTCTCGGCGTCTGGGTGGCGCTCGTGCTCGCGTTCCTCTACCTGCCGATCGTCGTCATCTGCCTCTATGCGTTCAACAAGTCGAACATCCAGAGCTGGCCGATCGCGGGGCTGACGACGAAGTGGTTCGGGCCGGCGATCCACAACGGCGACATGCAGCAGGCGCTCTGGCTGTCGCTCGAGGCGGCGGCGCTCGCGACGCTCGTCGCGCTCGTCCTCGGATCGGCGGCCTCGTTCGGCGTCCACCGCTTCCGCTTCTTCGGGCGCGAGTCGATCTCGTTCCTGCTCGTGCTCCCGATCGCGCTCCCCGGGATCATCACCGGCATGGCGCTGAACTCGTACTTCGTCTTCTTCAAGTTCAACTTCGGGCTCTGGACGATCGTGATCGGGCACGCGACCTTCTGCGTGGTCGTCGTCTACAACAACGTGGTCGCACGCCTTCGGCGGGTGCCGGGGTCGCTGACGGAGGCGTCGATGGACCTGGGCGCCGACGGGATCCAGACGTTCCGGTACGTCACGTTCCCGACGATCTCGACCGCGCTCATCTCGGGCGGGCTGCTCGCATTCGCCCTGTCGTTCGACGAGGTGATCGTGACGACGTTCACGGCCGGCGCGCAGAACACGCTCCCGATCTGGATCTTCGGCCAGATCCGCCTCGGGCAGCAACTGCCGCAGGTGAACGTCGTCGTCTTCCTCGTCCTGGCCGTGACTATCGTCCCTGTCGCCCTCGCGCAGCGGCTGACGCGCGAGAGCGGGATCCTGCGCACCGAATAGGAGAGCGAAATGGCAACGATGGAGATCCTCAACCCGGCGAGCGGCGAGTCGATCGGCGACGTCCCGAACATGAGCGCAGACGAGGTCGATGCCGCGGTCGAGCGCGCGAAGCAGGCCCTCCCGGACTGGCTCGACGCCACACCGGGCGAGCGCTCCGAGTTGCTGCTGAAGCTCGCCGACGTGATCTCCGACAACGCCGAAGAACTCGCGCAGATCGAGTCTCGCAACGTCGGGAAGCCGATCACCCTCGCGCGCGAGGAGATGCCGTTCGGCGCAGACAACCTGCGCTTCTTCGCCGGAGCCGCGCGCACCCTCGAGGGCAAGTCGGCCGGCGAGTACATCAGGGGCTACACGTCGATGATCCGCCGCGAGCCGATCGGGATCGTCGCCGGCATCTGCCCCTGGAACTTCCCGCTGATGATGGCGATCTGGAAGATGGGGCCGGCGCTCGCCGCAGGCAACCTGCAGATCCTGAAGCCCGCCGAGCAGACGCCGCTCTCGCTGCTCCGCTTCGTCGAGCTGGCGAAGGACGTGCTGCCCGACGGCGTGCTTCAGGTCGTCACGGGTGACGGCGTGCCGACCGGGTCGCGCCTCGTCGAGCATCCCGACATCGGCCTGGTCTCGCTGACCGGCGACGTCTCGACCGGCAAGCTGGTGGCGCGCAACGCATCGGAGACGCTGAAGCGCGTCCACCTCGAGCTCGGCGGCAAGGCGCCGATGGTGATCTTCGACGACGCCGACGTCGAGGCGGTCGCGGAGGGGATCAAGGTCGCGGGCTACTCGAACTCGGGCCAGGACTGCACCGCCGGGTCGCGGGTGCTCGCCGGGCCGAAGATCTACGATGCCCTGCTGGAGGCGCTCGTACCCGCGGTCGAGTCGCTGAACGTCGGCGACCCCGCGTCGAGTGACGAGATCGAGATGGGACCGGTGATCTCAGAGGACCAGCAGCAGCGTGTGCTCGGCTTCATCGAGCGCGCGAACGGCGCGACCGTGCTCACGGGCGGCGAGGCGGCGGGCGACCGCGGCTTCTTCGTCAAGCCGACGGTGATCACGGGGGTGTCGCAGGAGGACGAGATCGTGCAGAACGAGGTGTTCGGCCCGGTCGTCACCGTGCAGCGCTTCGCGGACGACGCCGAGGCGATCGCCTGGGCGAACGGCGTGCGGTACGGCCTCGCCGCATCGGTCTGGACGCGCGACGTCGGCCGTGCGCTCAATGCAGCCCGCAAGCTCCAGTTCGGTGCGGTCTGGATCAACGACCACCTCGTCCCGATCACGTCGGAGATGCCGCACGGGGGCTTCAAGCAATCCGGCTACGGCAAGGACATGTCGGCGTACTCGATGGAGGAGTACACGCAGATCAAGCACGTGGTTGCGAAGCTCGACTAGAGCGCGCGTAGCTCGGCGAGCTCGCCGTCGGAGGGGACCCACTCCCCCGCCTGCGCGTTCGCCCGGACCTGCTCGGGCTTCGTCGCGCCGGCGATCACGGACGCAACCGGCGCGACCGCGGCGAGCCCGCCGACGGCAACCTCGAGCACCGAGACGCCGTGCGCCGCCCCCCACTCCCGCAGCCGCTCGACTCTCGCGAGATCGGCCTCGTCGATCCCGCGGCCGTGCAGGCGCGTCCCCTCGGCAGGCGGTGTCTCGCGCGTCACCTTGCCGGTCAGGAGCCCACTTGCGAGCGGGAAGTACGGGATGAAGCCAAGACCGAGACGCTCGCACGTGGGGAGCAACTCCTGCTCGGCGTCGCGCGCGAGCCACGAGTACTCGCTCTGCTCCGACACGTACGCCTCCCGCGCCAGCGCGTGTGCGCGCTCGAGCGTCTCGGGCCGGTAGTTCGAGGTGCCGTAGGCGCGGATCTTCCCCTCTCGGACGAGCTCGTCGAGCGTGCCGATCGTCTCCTCGAGCGGCGTACCCGGATCCTCCTCGTGGTGCTGGTAGAGGTCGACGGCGTCGGTCTGCAACCGGCGCAATGAGCTTTCGAGCGCCGCGCGGATGTACTCGGCGCTGCCGCGCCGCTCGGCGCCGTCGGCCATCGGCTTGCCGAACTTCGTCCCGAGCACCACGCGGTCGCGCCGGCCCTTCAGCACGCGCCCGAGGAGCTCCTCGCTTCCACCCTTGTTGCCGTAGATGTCGGCGGTGTCGAAGAAGGCGACGCCGGCGGCGAGCGCTGCGTCGACGACCGCGCGCGTCGCATCCTCGTCGATTCGCCCGCCGAAGTTGTTGCAGCCGAGGCCGACGACGCTGACCTCGAGCGGGCCGAGCTTCCGCATACGCACCGCGGCACCGTACAGCTACCGTCCAGCGTCATGCGTTACTGGGAGGACTTCGACGTCGGCGAGGTGAGCGAGCTCGGGCCGGTGACGGTGACCGAGGCGGAGATCGTGGAGTTCGCGGAGCGGTTCGACCCGCAGCCGTTTCACGTCGATCCCGCCGCCGCCGCGCAAACGCCCTTCGGCGGGCTGATCGCGAGCGGGTGGCACACGACCGCGCTCTTCATGGGGATGTTCGTCCGCGCAGTCCTGCTCGACACGGCGTCGCTCGGCTCGCCGGGCGTCGAGGAGATCCGCTGGACCGCGCCGGTGCGCCCCGGTGACACGTTACGTGGGCGCACGATCGTCACCGACGTGCGCCCATCCGGAACCAATCCGACGCGCGGCACGGTGTTCACGACGAACGAGGTCGTGAACCAGGACGGCGTGGTCGTCCTGCGACTCAAGGCTCGCGGCTTCTTCGCCCGGCGGCCCTGAGCGGGCTCTACGCCCACGTCTCGCGGAGGACGCGCAACCAGTTCTCGTGCGTGATCTTCGCGACCGCGGGCTCGTCGTAGCCCGCCGCCTCGAGGGCGCCGACGAGCTTCGGCAGCCCCGCCATGCCTCCGAGCTCGTCGGGGCAGACAGCGCCGTCGAAGTCGGAGCCGAAGGCAACGTGGTCGATTCCCATGCGCGCGACCAGGTAGTCCACGTGGCGCACGATCTCGGCGATCGGGGTCTCTCGCACGTGCATCCCGTCCTCGCGCAGGAACGAGACGGCGAAGTTGACGCCGACGACGCCGCCGGAGTCGCGGATCGCATCGAGCTGGCGGTCGGTCAGGTTCCGTGACGCCGCGCAGAGTGCGTGCGCGTTCGAGTGCGTGGCGACGAGCGGCGCGCCCGACAGGCCTGCCACGTCCCAGAAGCCCTGTTCGTTCAGGTGGGAGAGGTCGACGAGGATGCCGAGCCGGTTGCAGGCCTGCACGAGCGCGCGGCCGGCCTCGGTCAGGCCGGGCCCGATGTCGGGCGGTGAAGGAAAGCGGAACGGAACACCCGAGGCGAAGGCGTTCGCACGCGACCACACCGGGCCGATCGAGCGCAGCCCGCGGTCGTACCACCGCTCGAGGTTCGAGAGGTCGGGTGCGATCGCCTCTGCGCCCTCCAGGTGCACGATCGCGGTCACCCGGCCCGGGCGGAAATCGTCCGCGGAGACGGCCCGCGTGACGGGGAGCGCGCAGAGCGCGTCGAAGAGCTCGTCGGCGATGCGCGCCGCCTCCTCGAACGGGATCGGCTCCGGGAGCGGCAGCGCGTACGGGGTCGCGGCCGGGTCCGGCACGCCGGGCGAGGGGACATAGAGCGCGAAGAACCCGCCCGCGAACCCGGCCGCGGGTGCGGCGTCGAGCTCGAGGTGCATGGTCGGCTCGCCGCGCCAGCGACGCAGGACGAGGTCGTTGTGGCCGTCGATGATCACTGCCGCATCCTACGGGGGGTTGTGTCAGGCTCCCGGCTTCGTGTCCGACGCTCGCCTCCGAATCCTGATCGCCGAAGACGACGAACGGCTGGCGGCGCTGGTCGAGGAGCTCCTCGACGGCGACGGCCGCTTTCTCGTCGTCGGGCGCGCGAGCGACGGCGACGAGGCCGTGCAGCTGTGCGAGGAGCACGCACCCGACCTCGTGTTGATGGACATCGGCCTGCCGGGCCGCGACGGGATCGAGGCGACGCGCACGATCCACGCGCGCGACGCGAGCCGGCACGTCGTCATCTACACGGGCTCGGACGAGTACGGCGACGTCGCCCGCGCGGACGCTGCCGGAGCGGTCGGCTACCTGCACAAGGAGGCGCTCGCCTCTCCCGACCTGCCGGACGCGCTGCACGTTCTGCACACGAACTACCTGGCAGGCGTGCCCGACCCCGAGTAGCCGCTCGGTACACGATCGATCACGAGTAGCGGAGCTGCTCGTCCCAGTCGGGCGGGCGCCCCTCCCGGGTGAGATCGAACAGGTTCCAGACCGGCTCGAGGGTGCCGACGTGGCGTGGGTCCTGGCCGGGTTCGCCGGGCGCGTAGAGGAGCTCCGAGCCCCAGAAGTGGCGGATCGTGTCGCCGTCCCGGTGGAACACGTTCAGCATCGGCCTCTGGTGCCCTTCGGCGGTCTCGGCGAGGTAGTCGCGGTTGTAGCTCGTCGCGCGCGAGGAGAGCAGGCGCAGCCGGCGCCAACCGCGCTCGCCGGCGAAGGCGAGGATGCGTGGCAGCGGAGCCTTCGCGACCACCGCCAGGTTGATCTGTTGCGCGGCGTGCTCCGCGGCGCCGTCGAGCTGGTCGAGAAACGCGACGCAGGACGGGCACGGGCCTTCGGCGAGCGGAAGCTGTGCCGCCTGCCCGGCGTCCGGCCCCGGCCGCAGGTCGCCCGGGTCGCGGGGAAACATGAAGCTGTAGATGACGAGCGACTCCTTCCCGGGTTCGAAGAGGTCGGCCAGCCTCACGTCGGTCAGGGCGCCGTCGACACCCGCCCTCTCGAAGACGTAGTCCTTCGGGACGACGCCGCCGGGCGGCAGCTCGCGCCTCGCGGCAGCCACGGCTTCCATCGCTCGACGTAGGTCGATCTCGAGCCCGAGCAACCGGTCGCGCGATGCCCTGTACTCCGCCGACTCGTTGGGAAACGCAACGCTCATGCTTGTCCTCGCTTTCAATCGATTGCCGCGCCTCGACTGCTCCATAGACCGGGCGACGTCCGAGGACTCATCGCTCGACGCGCGAGAGATCGCCGACAGCACGGATCGTTTCTCTCCGGGGGCGCCGCCCACCGGAGCGCAGAAATGCCATGGGAGCGCTCCGCGGAGCGCTCCCACAGCTTGTGGTTCAGGGCGTCACGCAGGTTGCGTAGACGGTGAACGTCGCGCTCGTCGTTCCGTCGTTGATGACCGTCCCGATCCACGCGACCTGGCCGGCCGCGCCGGTTCCGGTGCCGTCGCTCGGGAAGGAATCGTTGACGACTTGGTCGGCTGTGCTCGTACCGACACCGCCGCCGAGCACCTTCTTCCCGCTGCCGCAGAGGACCTCGCCGCTGTTCACGCCGGAGTGTCCGTACTGGTCGGCGGCCGGGTTGCTGAAGCTCGCGGACGCGTAGCTCAGCGCGAGGCTGAACGGCGGCCCGGTCGGGCCCTGCGGCCCGGTGGCCCCGGTTGCACCCTTCGCACCGGCCGGCCCGGTTGCACCGGTCGCTCCCTGGGCGCCGGACGGCCCTGCCGGGCCGGCAGGGCCTCGCACCGACCAGGCGATTGCGTGCTCGGACGAGCTGCAGCTTCTCGCTCCTTTGAGTCGCAGCGCACCCGTCGTCTTCTTCGCGCATGCGTTGACGGTCGCGGCGCTCGAGACGAGTCCGGTCGCATATGCGGTGCCGGCGGCAAGTGCAACTGTCGCCGCCGCCGCGACCGCCACCGATCTGCGCCGAGCGTTTCTCCTGATGGGCATTCGAACCCCCTCAGTTGTCCTCGGAGATCGAGGATTGCCGACGATTGTGTCATTGGTTACACGGATGTCAAGACGGCGCGCCCGCGAGTCGCGGGTTCAGCCGCAGGGCCCGATCGCGTGCTCGGTCCGCCTCATGACCGACGGTCACGAGGCTCAGGCGGAGCCAGATCTGCCAGTCGTTCGGGTCCCGATGCGCCGCCGTCCGATACGCGCGTCGGGCGCCCGCCGCGTCGCGTGCGCGAAGGTCGAGATCACCGAGCACGAGCCACGGCGCCGAGGCCCAGGGCAGGAGCCGCGCGGCCCGTCTCGCACCGGTAGCCGCACCCGCCCCGTCGCCCTGTGCGCTCTGCCGTTCCGCGCTCGTCACCTCGGTCTGCCCGACGAGCGAGACGAACGCGAATGCGATCGCCGTCGCGGCGGCAGCAAGCGACAGCACACGCGGCAGGCGCCCGAGGACCGCGGGCGGGCGGTGGGATGCGTCGATGACGATCGCAGCGCCGATCGCGAGCGCCGCGAGTGTGACGACGGGCATCTCCCAGTCCCATTCGAAGGCGGCGTGGACCAGGTAGACGGAGTACGAGCCGACTGCCGCGACGGTCACGGGCTCGCGACTGCGACGTGCGCACACGATCGGGAGCGCGAGCACGCTCACGAGCAGCAGGGCGCCGACCAGGCCGAGCTCGGCGAGCGTCTCGAGATAGAGGTTGTGCGCGTCCAGAACGCCTCGGTCGACCGTGCGCAGCTGGATCCACTTCGCCGCGAACGAGCCGGCGCCGGCCCCGTGGATGGGTCGAGCGACGAACGTCCGCCATGCGACCTGCCAGTAGGCCGCGCGGTCACCGATGCCGGACGTGACGAGCTGAGCGAGGCCCGCCGCGGCGACCGCTGCGCCCGCGGCCGCGATCACGCGCTTTCCGGCACGGCGACGGTCGAGCCCGTGCAACAGGCGACTCCGGCCCGGCGCGAAGGCCGCGAGCGCACTCCCCGCGACGACCGCGAGCGCGCCGATTGCCTGCCGTGTCCCTCTGCCCGGGTCTCCGTCCGCCGTCCGGGTCAGATCGAGTGCCGCGAGCGACGCGACGGTGAGGGCCGGCGCGACGATCGACCCGACGAGACGCGAGGCGAGCGGCCCAGGGCGTGCCCGGACGAGCCAGTAGGCGATCCCGACCGCGGTCGCGAGCACGGCGGCCCGGCTCTGCGTGAGGTACACCGCGGCGGCGAAGGGAACCAGAGCGGCGGCTGCAGCCGTACGCAGCGGGTCGTGCCGGCCGTTGTCGCGTGTTGCGGTCGCGAGCAGAAGCGGAAGCGGGATCGCCGCGAGCCCGCCGAGCGCGTTCGCGTACCCGACCGGACGGAAGAGAAGGCTTCCCTGGGTGGGATCGGGGGCCCGGACCCGCAGGAAGTAGATCGCGAGCGCGACGACCACGATCACGGAAACGGCGGCCGAGACGCAAACGAGGAGTGCGTCGCGCATGGACGGACGAAGGAGGAGCACGAGCGCGCCGACGAACCCGAGGTACACAAGTGTCCTTGCCGCTTCGTGCGCCGTCTCCGGTCTGCTGAACGACCACACGATCGAGGTCGCGGTCCACATGGAAAGGGCCGCGAGCAGCACGAGCAGCACCGCGGGGGGCCGCCCGACCTCGCACCGGCCGGGCCAACCCAGGCGAACCGCGCAAGCCCAGAGGCCGGCGAGCGCCGACCACCCCCAGGCCGTCGGGCCGTAGCCGCCGCTCCAGAGGCCGAGCAGGACGATGCCGAGGCCCGCCGCGAGCGCGGGAGCAAGACCCCACCCCGGATGAGCGGACAGACCGGTCGTCGAGTCGACGGGCGAGATCACTGTCGCGACGCATCATGCAGCGAACGGGGGCGACCTGCGATCCCGAAAACCCCATCGCACGGTCGTCCGGTGCTCGACTTCGACCGTCGGGTC
>Ga0207657_10000048_pt1 | contig 111458 bp, 102 predicted proteins | sample KBSC33metaG_FD_184316 | JGI IMG/M metagenome (GOLD analysis project Ga0207657, IMG submission 184316) | Corn rhizosphere microbial communities from Kellogg Biological Station, Michigan, USA - KBS C3-3 metaG (SPAdes) (version 2) | ecosystem: Host-associated > Plants > Roots > Rhizosphere >...
CTTGGGCGAAGGCGTCGCGTTGTACGTTCGTTCGAGCGCTTCGCGCATGTTCTTGGTGACGGGTTCACAGTCACGATAGGGAAAGGCCCGCTTGCGCCCGCTGTCGAGGGTGCCGTCAGCCTCGCCGGCGGAACGTGAAACCGGGACCCTTCAAACCCGGCCGGATTGTCCATGTTGAAGCTCAGCGTGGGGTTGGCCCGGGTCTTGGACGCGATCTACTTGCGAAAGCACGTCAATCGTGTCGGCGTATGTCCGGTCCGTCACCGGGCGCGGGCAACGCCGCGCCCGGGATGTCCGTGAACAGCAGCCCGCCTTCGAGCTGGGCGGACGGCCCTGTGCCCGGCCCGGCGCCCGCTTCGTCGACCGGCCCGTCAGCGGCCGTGCCGATGCCACGATCGACAACGAACAGGCGGCTCCGGTCGAGGAAGGGGGGCGCTTGGCGAAGCGCTCCCGAGGGAGCGGAGGAGGCCTGCCCGGCGCTCGCAGCGGCGGAGGCTGGGCGCGCGGGGGCGTCGGCACCCGCCGCACGGGCGATCGCGAACAGGCGCGAAAGAGCCCTCGAGGCACCGACGCGGGCGAGGTAGGTGCGCGTCTCGTCCGGCAATGCGCGGCGCCCGGAAAGCCACGCTTCATAGCGGCCGGGCCCCGCGTTGTAGGCGCCGAACAGCCCCGGGTAACCGAACCGACGGTAGAGCCACGCTAGGTAGGCGGCACCGGCAAGGATGTTGTCGCGAGGATCGTACGGGTCGGGACCGAGGCCGTGGGCGGAGCGCATCTCGGCCCAGGTCCGCGGCAGCAGCTGCATCAGGCCCATCGCACCGGCGCGGCTCGTGACCGGCCGGCCACCGAGCACCGCGCGGCCACCGCTTTCGGCGCGCATGACCCGCTCGATCCACGCGGCGGGAACCCCGAACCGGCGCGAGGCTTCCGCGACGAAAGGCCGCCAACGCGCCATCGGATCGACCCTCGGCAAGGGCCGCAATGGCGCGCGTACGCCACGTCGCGCGGCGGCCCGCGGCCGGACGGCGGGCGCGGGGGAGCCGTGACCGAGCGCCGCCGCGGCGCGAGGGACCGATTCCGTGGCCGGCTCCCGCGCAGCGGCCGGCGCCGCCGTTACGAGGGCCGCGACGAGGCAGGCGAGCGCGCACGGCCCACGGAACCCGGCGGGTCGCTCGAGGCTTGTCACCGCCGGTCGCCCTCGCGCCTCGCCGCGCCTCGCGGCGCGCCCGGCGCCCACAGGAGGTAGGCGCGGCCGATGACGTCGGCCGCCGGGCTCGGTCCGAAGTAGCGCCCGTCGAACGAATCCGCGCTTCGGGCCGCGAGCAGGAATATCTCGCCCGGCGCCAGCGTGCGGCAGCCGTGCCACCACGGCAGCGGGCGCCCGCGCCGGTCGGCGGCCAGTCGCGTCGCGACCCGGCGTCCGTCGATCGCCACGCTCGCGCCGTGGGCGCACACCCGCGCGCCCGCGGCCGCCGCGACCCGCTTCACCGCCGGCACCGCGACGGGAAGATAGCCCCGGTGGCCGGCGAGCGCGCGCGCCGCGCTCGGCAGCCAGGCGACGACCGTGTCGCCGGGCCCGAGCGGCGCCCGCGCTCCCACCCGGTAGAGCCCGATGGGCACGCTCGGGCTCGCGTTCCACACCAGCCACGGGGCGGGTTGAAGCGCCGGCGGCAGGGCCAGCGCGGCCCCGGCGAGCCCGGCGACAGCGCCGATCCGCCAGCGCCGCCGGCAGGCGGCCCCGGGGGCTTTCGAGCGGCTCGGCTCAACCACGCCCGTCGCCGCGCATATCGGCTTGGGACCAGGCCTCGAGGTCGTCGACGTGATAGCGCCAGGTGCGACCGTGGCGGCGGCAGCGCGGCCCTTTGCCGGCGGCGCGCAGGGCCTTGAGGGTCGAGCACGACAGCCCGAGGTGGAACGCGGCCTGCTTGGCGGTGAGGAACGGGCAGGTCAGGCGCGCCGCCTGCGCGCGCCGGGCGATTTCGTCCATGGGAAAAGGCTCCCTCGCGCGGCGTCCGACGCTCGCCGCTTCGCCCCTGTCGTCGCCCCGCCCGCCCTTCGCCGGCAGGGTCGCAAATCCATGGGGGTGGATTGCAGCCCTGCCCCCCGCGCGCCCTGGTCGGCGCGCAAGCGGCCCGGCTTTGTCGGCCGGGTGCCGGACGATCGCGAACGCGTCACCGGAGTCTTGACCGGCGGCGGACGAGGTTGGCCAAGTGCCGGTTGCGGGGCGGCTAGCGGGGGCCCGCGCCGGGACCGCGCTCACCCGCGCTCGACAAGCCGGAACACCTCGCCCGAGGCGGCGTCGCGATAGAGGTCGACGCGCGCGCCGTCCCAGTGATAGTCGAGATGGCGGCCCTGTCGCGGCTCATGCGCGAGGTCGGGATGGAACAGGCCGGAGCAGGTGCCGCCGGGGCAGCGCACGCTCGGATAGACCACCCCCTCCGCGCCCGCCGCGCGCAGCGCAGCGCCGAGCGCGTGAGCCGCGCTGTGGCTGTCCGGATCGAGCGCGGCCGCAAACGCCGGGTCATCACCCCGCAGGTCGTGCAGCTCGGCGTCGAGGGCGAGGACGATTTCGCGGAACTGCGAGGTCCAACCCGGTGGCTCCGCCGTACGCGCCATGAACCGCGCGTGATGGTGGATCGTCTCGAACAGCGCGACCTCAAAGCGGTCGCCGGCATAAAGCACGCCGAATGAGCCGTCGGTGAAGCGGCTCGGCCGGTCGGGACTGACGTGGGTGAACGGCGCCATCAACCAGCTCGCGCCGGGTCCGCCGACGCGGCGCTCGGGCGGTACCCGGTCGAGCGCGCCGAGGGTCTCCACGAGGCGCGGGTTGGTCTTCTGCTCGGCCGAGATCAGCAGCGGCCAGTCGGCCGGGTCGGCGATGTCCTCGAACAGGTCGATCGGCGGGTAGAGGCTGCGGATGATGCGCACCGCCCCGTCCCAGCGGACGCGGGCGCGCGGGAGCGAGGCGGGGTCGATCACCAGGCGCCGCGCTCGGCGTCGAGATAGCGCCGCACGCGCATCAGGTCAGTGAGCTCGCCGCCGAGCATGACGGCCAGCGCCGAACGGTCGCCGAACGCGGCGTTCGCCTTCCTGATCCAGGCATAGCCGCGCTGCGGTTCGCGGAAGACCAGCCTCAGGCCCTTGTGGATGCCAACCAGGTTGGCGAGGCGCGCCTTCTTGTCGCGGTCGAGCCGGCCGGGCCCGTGCGCCTTCCAGCGACGATAGCTCCTGAGCGGCAGGTCGAGGAGGGTCGCCGCCTGTTCGTCGGTCAGGTCCCAGGCGCGGAACAGGTTGACCGCGGCGCGAAACAGCGCCGCGCCTTCCGCGTCGGTGATCGGCCCGCCGACGAACGGCGGCGGGGCGGTATCGATGAACTCGGCGGCGATCATGGCACTCTCCTTATGGCATCATATAGGTAAATCACTGCCATTTGGCAACGACCGCACTCCATCCCGCCGGGGATCGAACGACCGGATAGGATCCGTCGCCCGGCCGAGCGGTTGCACGAAAGTAGCGAACCCGAGGCCCTTTCGCGGCATCGACCCCTCGGGGGCCGGGACGCGACCAGCCCGCTGCTGCCGAAGCCGTTTCCGGCAGGGCGGCAATCTGCCGGCGGCGCCGGGCGACGATGGCCTCGCGCGAGGAAGATCGGCGAACTTCGAGGCTAGATCCGGCGAATGACCTTCCTCGGCCGGTGGCACAGCGAGCAGGGCCCGTGCTGCTGGGCAAAGTCGCCGGTCGTCGCCAGGGTCACGCAGATCGGCGCCGGGGGGGCGCCGTAGTCCGACAGGCCGATCCCTTGCGCGATGCATCTGTTGCAGACCGGCTCCGGCCTGTGGCTGGTAATGAAATCGTTGATCTTCTGCGCGACCGACACGGTATTCTCCCTGACCTGGCCGGCGCATCGCATCGGGCCCGCGAGTGGGCTGCTGGAGGCGATCTTGGGCGCTGCGGGCGCCGCCATGGCGGGCGCGTGGCTCGGCGCACCGCGGCATGTCAAGCTGCCCGGCCGTTGCGGCAGGCAGGATCGCCGAGCCTGTTCATTTTGGCACAGGGACCTCGTGATGAGAGATCGCCTTCCTGGGCTCGCGCGACCCGACAGGAAGGGAGCGTCGGCAGAAGGATTGCGCTGAAGAACCTCCGCATTCGATCCGGCATCGCAAGCAGGATGAGGCGTTGCGCGATCGGGAAATGCACGTCGGACGCCAAGCCGAGCGGCCTATGAGCAGTTCGTTGCCCAAGGGGAGACAAGGCCGAAGGTGCGCGGACGCTCCAAACCGGCAGGGCTGTGAAAAGGCGGCCTGGCGGAACTTGCAGCCGGGGTTCCGCTCTTCGCCACGGAGTCGCCCGCGCGAGAGGACCATACCACAATTGGAAGGCGAAGTCTTGTCTGTCTTATCCGTCGTGCAGATGATCCGCCGGACGTCGGGCGAAAAAGCGAACAACGGAATGACGTGTTCCCAGGCCCGGCGCCAGGCAGTTCGTCCAAAAGCTCTTGCTTGATCCTGGTCGTCATCATCGAGTCCCTTCCTTCCCAGAATGGGACCCGGAACGGCACTTACACAATCAGTCCGACACCGTCGCTTTCGACAGTCCTTACCTTGGAAAATAACCCCTTGCTGGCGAGCAAGGAGTGGCCGGGACGCAGGCCGCCCCGGTCGTTGTCACATTTCTGAAATTGTTCCGACACACGCGTGTCGCACCCGTTTTGTACGGGCTGTCAATATCAACACTGAAAGCTGGACGGACCTATGAAAAGACCGCTTCTTATTCTGCTCGCCTCGGCTGCGCTGCCAACTCCCGCATTGGCCCAAGACGCGCCGTCATCGGTGAGCCCGATCACGCCCGAGCAGATCGCCGCGCTCGAAGCGCAGATCCAGGCGCTGCAAGCTCAGGTCAGCGAACTCAAGCAAGCGCAGGCAGCAACCGCCGCCAAAGTCGCCGAGACGCCAGCTCCGCCGGCAACGCCGGCGAAGTCGAACGTTCCCGACTGGGTCAGGAGCACGACGATCAGCGGCAAGGCGTTCGCAAACTTCAGCAGCATCGATCATAAGAGCGATGGCGTCGATCTTGGCGACAACGGCACGCAAGCGGAACTCAAGCGGTTCTATTTCGGCGTCGATCACAAATTCGACGACACCTTCTCGGCAAACCTCACGACCGACTTTCGTTACAACGCCAACGGCACCAGCAAGGACGCGCTGGTGTACGTCAAGAAGGCCTATGTGCAGGCCAAGTTCGGGCCGGAATTGTTCGTCCGACTGGGCTCGGCAGACCTGCCGTGGGTTCCATTCGTCGAAGGAATCTACGGCTACCGCTTCGTCGAGAACGAGCTTGTCGACCGGACCAAGTTCGGCACGTCGGCAGACTGGGGCGTGCACGTCGGCGGCACCTTTGCCGGCGGACGCGTGAGCTATGCCGCCTCGGCGGTCAACGGCGCCGGGTACAAGACCCTGTCCCGCAGCTCGAACACGATCGATCTGGAAGGGCGAATCAGCGCCAATCCGATCAAGAACGTGACCCTCGCCGTTGGCGGCTACACAGGAAAGCTAGGCAAGAGCTCGGACGTTTCCGGCGCGCAGCACCGAGCAACTCGCTGGAATGCGCTCGCGGCCTATACCGACGACCGCATCAGGGCGGGGATCGAGTACTTCCAGGCCAAGAACTGGAACAACGTGACGACCCTCGCCAGCGACAGCTCAAGCGGCTGGTCGGCATTCGGTTCGTTCGCCTTCACTCCGAAGCTGTCGGCGTTCGGGCGCTATGACTGGGTCAAGCCGAATGAGGACACCAATCCCGCTCTCAAGGACCACTACTTCAACGTCGGCGTGGACTTCAAACCGATCAAGGCGATCGACCTGGCGCTCGTCTACAAGCGCGATCGGGCGAATAACGGCTTCCTGTCGACATCCAACGGCACGATCGGCGGAGTCAATAAGGGCACGTACGATGAGATAGGACTGTTCACCCAGGTCGCCTTCTGATCGGCAATTTTTCCCTTGCGTTGCCTCACCTTGCCACCGGGCTGCACCCTCGCTGTGGAGGTGGGGGAGCTTCTTTCTGTGACGGCGAGCATGGTGCTCGCCTCACCCTGTCACAAAGGCGCAACGCGCCCGTCACGAGGGCGTCACCGCGGGCTTGTAGGGCACTCGCAGATGGCATCGGGCCATCGTTGCTCTTGAGGGGTTCAACAATGCACAGGACAATCCGTTCGTTCGCGCTGCTCGCGGTTTCGGCCAGCGTCGCCCTTTCCAGCGTGGCTGAGGCCGGCGCAACGGGAGCGGGATCGAGCTTCGTCTATCCGGTTCTCTCGCGCTGGGCGGCCGATTTCAAACGGGCCGGCGGCGACGAGATCAATTATCAGTCGGTCGGGTCGGGTGCCGGCATCGCGCAAATCAAGGCCGCCACCGTCGATTTCGGCGCAACCGACAAGCCGCTCACGCCGGAGGAATTGCAGGCGGCGGGGCTTGCGCAGTTCCCCGTCGTCGTCGGCGGCATCGTGCCTGTGGTCAATGTCCCGGGCCTGCGCCCTGGCGGCCTCAGGCTCACCGGTCCGGTGCTCGCAGCGATCTTCTCGGGCAAGATTAAGAAGTGGAACGATCCGGCGATCGCCAGGCTGAACCCCTCGTTGAAGCTGCCGGGCACCGGCATCTCGATCGTTCACCGCTCGGACGGTTCGGGCACGACCTACAATTTTACCCATTACCTCAGCCAGGTGAGCGCCGATTGGAAGCAGAGGGTCGGCGAGGGCACCACCGTCGAGTGGCCGGCGGGCGTCGGCGGCAAAGGCAACGAAGGCGTTGCCGGTTACGTCAGGCAAATCCCCGGCTCGATCGGTTATGTCGAATATGCCTACGCTTTGCAGAACAGGATGAGCCATGCGCTCGTCCAGAACAAGGCGGGCCGATACGTCCAGCCAAACGGTCAGACGTTCTCGGCAGCGGCGGCGACGGTCGACTGGGCCAAAGCAAAGGACTTCTACCAGCTCATGACGAACGCGCCGGGCGCAAACGCCTGGCCGATCGCGGCGACGACCTGGGTCGTGATGTATAAGAGGCCGAAGAATGCGGCCGCCAGTGCAGCGGCGAGGAAGTTCTTCGAATGGTCGCTGACCCGGGGCCAGAAGCAGGCCGTGGCGCTCGATTACGTGCCGCTCCCGGCCCCGCTGGTCAGGCGGATCGAGGCCTACGTGGCGGCAAACATCAAGTAGTCGCGACAACGGCGGCGCAAGCAAGTGGCAAACGAGGACCCCGCCGGTGCTTTGCAACTGGCGGGATTCTTGCCGGAATCATCATCGGACGCGATCCTTACGCAAAAATTCGCTACCTTGCCCCCGATGCGGCGGTTCGATCCCATTGCTCGCGATCTCCTGGAGGCCCTCGGCGAGCCTGCCTTACTCGTCGTGGGGCAAACTATCCAACTCGCCAACGAGCCCGCGAGAGTTGTGCTCGGAAGCTCCATTGAGGGTGGCGACGTTCGGCTGGCGATCCGTCATCCGCAAGCGCTCGAGCTCGTGCTCAAGAGCGAGCCCGGTGAAATCGATTTCTCAGGGGCTGGCGAACTGGGTCGGCCATGGCGGCTGGTAGCACGCCCGGTTGGCTCCGATGCACTCCTTTTGCGCCTGATCGATCGCTCCGATGCGATGGCCGCGGAGAAGCTGCGCGTCGACTTCGTTGCCAACGCCAGTCACGAGCTTCGCACGCCGCTCACCGCTATCATCGGCTATGCCGAGAGCCTGGAAGACGGCGACCTCGATCCGGAACTCGCTGCGCGGTTTACCGGAACGATCCGCGCTCAGGCCGAGAGAATGTATCGCGTCATCGAGGACCTGATGAGCCTCTCGCGCATCGAGGCCAACCGCTTTGTTACGCCGAGAGAGGAGGTTGACCTTTGCGCCATTCTGCGCAGCGCCATCCACAACGCGAGGAGCGATGCGCAGGCATGCGGCTGCAAACTCCACCTCCAGCTCGAGGACGATCTTCCATCGATTCCGGGCGATGTCGCGCAGCTTGCCCAAGTCGTCGACAACTTGCTGAGCAATGCGATCCGCTACGGCTGCCCGTCTCCAAGGTGCGACATCAGACTGTCAGCGGCCACCGAAGGCGATTTTCTTCGCCTCGAGGTGAGCGATACTGGGCTGGGCATCCCGCGCCCTCACCTGCCTTTCGTGACGCGTCGCTTTTATCGCGTGGATACAGCACGCAGCCGCGAGAGCGGCGGGACGGGTCTCGGGCTCGCCATCGTCAAGCACATTGTCGAGCGGCACCGAGGCACGCTTTCGATCGCGAGCGAGGAAGGAAAAGGCACAACGGTGACGGTGCGGCTGCCGCGCCGGTGACCTGGCGGATGTCATAAAACTGCAATCCAGCTGTCACACAGTTGTCCACGACCTCGGCTAGAGCGGGGCGGTGAACCCGCACCCGCCGAGGATAACGTGATGAGGAAAATGCTTTGGATGTTGCCGGTCGTGGCGCTGCTGGCCGCTTGCGGAAGCAATGGACCGACCGATAAGCAAGTTGGCGCAGCCGCGATAACGGGCGCGGGATCGACATTCGTTTACCCCGTCCTGTCCGCCTGGGCTGCCGACTATGCGGCGCAGACCGGCACAAAAGTGAATTATCAGTCGATCGGCTCTGGAGGGGGTGTTTCACAGGTCAAGGCGGGGACCGTCGATTTCGGCGCGACGGACCAGCCGCTCGCGCCCAGCGAGCTCGCACAAGGCAAGCTTGCTCAATTCCCCGTCGTCATCGGCGGCATCGTTCCCGTCGTCAATTTATCGGGCGTCGAGCCGGGCAAGCTGCGCCTCACCGGTCCGGTTTTGGCAGACATCTTCGCCGGCAGGATCAAGAAGTGGAACGATGCCGCGATCGTTGAGGCCAACCCCGGAACCGCGTTGCCGGACGCGGAGATCGCGGTCGTTCACCGCTCCGACGGGTCGGGCACGACGTACAATTTCACGCACTACCTCAGCCAGGTGAGCCCTGACTGGAAGAGCGGCCCGGGTGAAGGCAAGACGGTCGCCTGGCCGACGGGCGTCGGCGGGAAAGGCAACGAAGGGGTCGCCGGCTACGTGAGGCAAATCCCCAATTCGATCGGCTACGTCGAATACGCTTACGCGCTGCAGGGGGGGATGGCTTATGCCGCGCTGCAGAATGCGGCCGGAAGCTTCGTGTCACCAAGCTCCAAGACGTTCTCGAATGCCGCCGCGTCGGCCGATTGGGCGAACGCCAAGGACTTCGATCTCGTGATGACCAACGCGCCCGGCGCCGACGCTTACCCAATTACCGCGACGACCTTCGTCCTGATGCCGACCAGTCCCTCGGACAAAGCGAGGTCCAAGGCGGCTCTCGACTTCTTCCGTTTCGCTTTCGAACACGGCCAGGACCAGGCAACGAAGCTCGACTACGTTCCGCTTCCGCCTGCTCTCGTGCGGCAAATCGAAACCTACATAGCCCAGAAGATCAAGTGACGGCCTACATCCCGATCGAAATGACCCGTGGCCGCAGCGTCGGCGCGGACAGGGCCTTCTCGCTGTTCACGACCGGCGCCGCATGGTTCGTTCTGCTGCTGCTGGGCGCCACCGCGCTGTCGATGGCTTGGGGCGGCCGGCTCGCGTTTCAGACATTCGGCCTTGAATTCATCACCAGTTCCGAGTGGGATGCGGTCCAAGGTAAGTTCGGCGCGCTGGTGCCGATCTACGGCACGCTTGTGACGTCGGCCATCGCCCTGCTCATCGCCTTCCCCATAAGCATCGGCATCGCCCTGTTTCTGACCGAGATCGCGCCGCGCTGGTCGCGCGGTCCGATCGGCATCGCGGTGGAGCTGCTCGCGGCCATTCCGAGCATTATCTACGGCATGTGGGGCCTGTTCGTGTTCGCGCCGTTCATGGGCGCTCACGTCGAGCCATGGCTGACGGACCACCTCGGAGCCTGGCCGATCCTGGGAACGCTGTTCGACGGGCCGCCGATCGGGATCGGCATGCTGACCGCTGGCATCGTGCTCGGCATCATGATCATCCCGTTCATCGCCGCCGTCGCCCGCGACGTCTTCGCGGAAGTGCCCGCGCCGCTCAAGGAAGCGGCGGTCGCGCTCGGCTCGACGCGCTGGGAAGTCCTGACCAAGGTCACCTTGCCCTACACCCGCTCGGCGATCATCGGGGCGATCTTCCTTGGTCTCGGCCGCGCGCTGGGCGAGACGATGGCCGTGACTTTCGTGCTCGGCAACGCTCACGACCTCTCGCTCTCGTTGCTCATGCCAAGCAATTCCATCGCTGCTGCGATCGCCAACGAGTTCACCGAGGCGGACAGCCAGCTTTACCGCTCCTCGCTCATTGCCCTCGCTTTCCTGCTGTTCGTGGTCACCTTCATCGTGCTGAGCCTCGCCAAGCTCCTGCTTTTGCGCCTGAAGCGCGTTCACGGGAGGACCTTGTGACCCTCTCGCGCGCGCGGAAACGCAAGATCGTCGACGGCATGGCGCTCGTCTTTGCCGGCGCGGCAACGCTGTTCGGCCTGGTTTGGCTGTTCTGGATCCTGTGGACCACGCTGCAGCAGGGGATCGGTGCGCTGAGCCCGACTCTGTTCACGCAGATGACCCCGCCGCCCGGCTCACAAGGTGGGTTGCTGAACGCCTTTTACGGCAGCGCGGTGATGATCCTGCTGGCCGTGGCGATCGGCGCCCCGATCGGATTGGCCGCTGGAACCTACCTCGCCGAACACGGCCGCTACACGCGCCTCGGTACGGTGGTCGGCTTCCTCAACGACGTCCTGCTCAGTGCGCCCTCGATCGTTATCGGCCTGTTCGTTTATGAAATGGTGGTCGTTTCGATGGGGCATTTCTCGGGCTTTGCCGGCGCGCTGGCCCTGGCGATGATCCTGCTGCCGGTCATCGTGAGGACGAGCGACGAGGCGCTTCGCCTCGTGCCCGACCAGATGCGCGAAGCGGCCTTCGCGCTCGGCATACCGCGGTGGAAGGTGACATTGCAGATACTCTACAAGGCCGCGCTTTCTGCCATTCTCACCGGTATTCTCCTGGGCGTCGCGCGCATTGCCGGCGAAACCGCGCCGCTGCTGTTCACCGCGTTGAGCAATCAATTCTGGACATCGAGCCTGAACGAGCCGCTCGCCAACCTGCCGGTCGTCATCTTTCAGTACGCGATGAGCCCTTACGACGAATGGCACGAGCTGGCCTGGGCCGGCGCCCTCATGCTGACCCTGTTCGTGCTCGGCCTCAACATCGCGGTGCGACTGATCGTCCGCCGGGGAAAACGCTAAATGGATAACGAAGCTATGCTCGCGACGCCTTCTCTCTTGCGCTTCGAGCCGAACCACGATGCCGTGTCTGAGACGCCGACGCAGCTCGGCATCCGTCACCTCGATTTCTTCTACGGCCGCGCCCAGGCCCTTCATGACGTGAACCTCGAGATCAAGGCCAATGCGGTCACGGCAATTATCGGTCCGTCGGGATGCGGCAAGTCGACCCTCTTGAGATCGATCAACCGTATCTACGAGCTCTACCCCGAGCAGCGCGCCGAGGGTGAGATCCTGGTCGATGGCCGCAACGTGCTCGACAAACGCTATCCGCTGTCGGAACTGAGAAGAAAGGTCGGCATGGTTTTCCAGAAGCCGACCCCTTTCGCCTCGTCGATCCGCAACAATGTCGCTTTCGCGTTGTCCTATTACGAGAAGTTGTCGAAGTCCGAGATCGCCGACCGGGTGGAAGACGCGCTGCGACAGGCGGCCCTGTGGGACGAGGTCAAGGACAAGCTCGGCCAAAGCGCCCTCGGCCTGTCGGGCGGCCAGCAGCAGCGGCTGTGCATCGCCCGCACGATTGCCGTCAGGCCCGAAATCCTGCTCCTCGACGAGGCGACCTCCGCGCTCGATCCGATCTCGACCGCGAAGATCGAGGAACTGATTCACGAGCTGCGCGAGCGCTTCACGATCATAATCGTGACCCACAACATGCAACAGGCCGCCCGCGTGTCGCAGCGGACCGCGTTCTTTCACCTCGGCGAGCTGATCGAGTTCGGCAAGACCCGGGACATCTTCACCAATCCTCGTGTGCAGCGCACGCAGGATTACATAACGGGCCGGTTCGGCTGAGGGAGCGAGCGATGCAGCAGGCACGCGAACACACACTGAAGGCCTTCGACGAGGATCTGGATCGCCTGAGGGCGCTCATCGCACAGATGGGCGGTCTGGCCGAGCACGCCATCAGCGAGGCGATGCGCTGCCTCGTCCAGCGGGACGTCGACGGCGCCATGGCCGTGGTCCGCGAGGACGTGAAGCTCGACAATCTGGAAATCGAGGCCGAGAAACGGGTCGTTCAATTGATCGCGCTGCGCGCCCCGATGGCCGGTGACCTGCGCGAAGCGGTCGCCGCGCTGAAGATTTCCGGCGTCGTGGAGCGCATCGGCGACTACGCCAAGAACATCGCCCGGCGAGTGCCGCTGCTCGAGGACTCCAGCCAGATCGAACCCTTGTCCCTGCTCCCGGAAATGGCCCGCATCGCGACCCAGATGGTGCACGACGTCCTCGATGCCTTCGTCAATCGTGATCCCGAGGCGGCTGTCCGTGTTGTCGAGCGCGACCAGGCGGTCGACGACTTCTACGACTCCATCTTCCGCACGCTGTTGACGTTCATGATGGAGCGGCCGCAGAACATCGGCCAGTCGGCGCATCTGCTGTTCGTGGCCAAGAATATCGAGCGTGTCGGCGACCACGCGACGAACATTGCCGAGATGGTCTATTACGCCGCCACTGGCGAGCATGTCGCCGAGCATAAGACGAAGGCCGGCTGACCGTGTCCGACAATGGCAACAAGAGATTGCTGGTCGTCGAGGACGACCGCGCGATCGCCGAGTTGGTGAAGCATCACTTCTCGAAGGAAGGCTTTACCGTCACGACCACGCCGTCGGGCGAGGAGGCGCTCGTGCTGGTCGAGGAGATCAAGCCCGCCCTGGTCGTGCTCGACTGGATGATCGAAGATCTGAGCGGCATCGAAGTGTGCCGCCAGTTGCGCAGGCGCAGCGCACACGCGAACATGCCGATCCTCATGCTGACCGCTCGGGGCGAGGAGGAGGACCGCATTCGTGGCCTCGAGACGGGCGCGGACGATTTCGTGACCAAGCCATTCAGTCCCAAGGAACTGGTCGCGCGGGCAAAAGCGGTGCTGCGGCGCTCGAATCCCAATCTCCTGGCCGATAAGCTGACCTATGCCGGCCTCGAGATGGACACCGCAGCGCACCGTGTGCGCCATAAAGGCGCGCGCGTCGAGCTGGGGCCAACCGAGTACCGTCTGCTGCGATATCTGCTGCAGCACCCGGAGAAGGTCTTCTCGCGTCATCAACTGCTCGAGCGCGTCTGGCCCCACAACGAGGACATCGAGGCGCGCACTGTCGACGTTCACATCCGCCGGCTCCGGCAAGCGCTCGATGCAGCCAACGGCGGTGGAGAGATCATCCGGACCGTCAGGGCGGAGGGCTACTCGCTGGACGTTGGCCAATAGCTTGTTGAGCCATTTTGTCCGCACGCAGTCGGACTGACAGCTCGCCCGGCCTCGCAAGCCGAGTTCGCACGTCTCAACCGGGCGGTCTTGGCTTTCGTGCGCGCTGATGCGGTGCGCCCGCAACCGATGAGCGTGATCGCGTGGGTGCCGTCCTCGCCATGGGCTTGAGGAGCGGGGTCGACGATGGCCAAGGACAGAAGCAGAAATTCTTGTCGCATCCCGCGAACGGCAGCTCTTGGCCTGAGCCGGCCTTCTCGACTTCGGCTTGATCCATGAGATGCGAACTCAGGAGGAGTTGAAGCTCCACCTCTTCATGAAGCTGGTTCGGCGGCTGCCGCAGCCTTGAAAGGCTTGTCGTGAGCATGGCTCATGAGGCCACGGCTGCGCTGCAAGAAATCACGCACGATATGCCGCACCTTGGCGCTTTGCCCGACCATGAGGTGACCACCGCGCTTGAAGACGTGCAATTCCGAGCCAGGAATATGCGCGGCCGTAAACCTTGCTCCGGGAAGCGTCCTGTAAAGGTCGTCTTCCGACGAGATGATCAGGACGGGGCAGGAAATCTGTTCGAGAGGCCACGCGTGGATGTCGGCCGCGCCGTCAACTCCTATACCCTGCACTCTGCTCGATAGCGGCAGGATCGATTTGATGATCCTGCTGACGCGAGCCTTCTCCGCCTCGGACGCGCTCGCGTCAACTTGGGGCGGAACTCCCAGGAAGCGAACCACGGACCTGCGGGAAATCCGCGCCGCGAGCCAGAACGGGAAGTCGACCGACGCTTCGACGAGGCGCAATACGGCCTGGCTCTCCGCACTTTCGTCCGCGCCGATCGACTGGCTCGGGTGATAGGTGCGGGGAACAAGGAGCATCAGGGCCGACACCCGACCTGGATATCGCAAGGCGAACTCTATAGCGCTCGGAGCTCCGGCCGAGGCGCCGGCAACGATCGCTTTCTCGATTCCGAGGAAGTCGAGCAGCGCCGCGTGAGCGTCGGCCTGGGCGGCCGGGGAAGCGTCAGGAGGTATCGGGGTCCTGACATAGCCGAAGCGCGAAGGCGCGACGACACGCAAGTCCCCGCCAAAATCGTCGGCAAGGAGCAGCCCCTGATCGTAGCCGCCGCCAGCTCCATGGATCATGAGCAGCGCCGGCCCTTCGCCTCGTTCCGCATATTCGATGGGACCTGCCGCCGTATGCGCGATCGTGCTGCCGCGATCGAGGTCGGCGCGAGCTTTCGCCATATCGCTTCTGTAGCGGGCGTACGTCGTGGCCCCCGCGGTCAAGGCCGCGATGAAGAGAATGCGCGCTAGTTTGCCGGTCATTTTTCACCTCCATCAACGCGTCGCTCGCGCATGAGGCCCGAGACCTCGCACATCCCTGCAAGATGACCGCTTTCGCGAGCGGCGGTGCATTCGCTATGTTCCGTAGTTGTCCTGCGCGGGCGCAATCGGACCAGCTGGCTGCCGTTTGGGCGAGTGATCGGGGCGTGGGCGCGCCATTTGCCTGGCTGCGGTGAGCGCCGGGCGGCTTTTTTCCGCAAAATTACGAAGATACCGTGAGAAAACGCCTTGGCAGGGTGCTGTGCAAAGAAGGACCCGTGCCATGCTGCCGAGCGCAACCGCCTCCAAATGCCTCTATCGCTTCCTGGCGGCGATCCTGCTGTGGATGGCGACGACGTATGGAACGGCCGCTCTCGCGCAGCAGACGCGGCCGGAGCGCTGGGACCGGGCGACGGCAAGCACGTTGGTTGCCTATATCGAACGCCTCGGGAACCACGGCCTCGACCCGTCGGACTACCAGGCGGCCGCGCTCAAGGAAGCGATCCAGGCGGGCGATCCTGTGGCTCTGGAAAGGCAGGCGACGGCGAGTTTCGGCCTGGTGGCCGAAGACCTCGCGATCGGTCACGTGCGGCCGGGTCAGCGCAGCCGCTATTACATTGCACCAAACTCACTCGACCCGGTCCTCGTCGCACGAATGATCGACGTGGCGATCACGGCGCAGCAGGTTTCGTGGGTGCTCGATTCCTTCGCGCCGCACAATCCGGAGTATATTTCGCTGCGCGCCGCGCTCGCGGGCCCCGATGGCGCCGATCCGGCCAAACGGGTCGCGCTGATCGCGAGCCTCGAACGCTGGCGCTGGTTTCCGCATAACGCGGGTTCTCGCTACCTCCTGGTCAACATCCCTGAATACCGCTTGCGGCTGATCGAGAACGGCAAGCCAGTCGCCAGTCACAAGGTGATCGTCGGCCAGATCGGCAAGCAGACGCCGCAGTTCCAAGCCCTGGTCACCGGCGTCATTCTCAACCCGTCGTGGAACGTTCCGCCATCGATAATAGCCGAAAGTGTCGGCAGGCTCGTGCGCAGCCAGCCAGCCACCGCGCGCAGCCGCGGCTACACCTGGAGTTATCGGGCGGGTCACCTGGAGGTCGTGCAGCGGCCGGGGCCCGGAAATTCGCTCGGGCAAATGAAGCTCGATATGCCCAACCCGCTGACGGTGTTCATTCACGACACGCCGAGCAAGGAATTGTTCGACCGCCCCGATCGCACGTTCAGCCACGGCTGCATACGCACGCAGGAACCTTTCGACCTGGCGCAGAAGTTGCTGGCAGACGTCGGCTGGGATCGAGCCCGAATAGATGCCGTCGTCGCCAAGCGGATCACGACCCGCGTGGCGCTGGGTTCACCCGTTCCGGCCTATGTCGTTTACATGACGGCGGTGCCGCAGCCCGATGGATCGATCGCTTACCTCAAGGATCCGTACAAGCTCGATGCAGCCTTGGCGGCGAAGCTGAGCTGACATGGCAGACCGCCGCAAGGCAAGCTGATGCCGATCGTCACAGGACGCACGCATCCTCATGCCTCGCGCTGCCGCAGACGCTTCACGAACTCGGTAACGGCGGCGTAGAGCGCCACCACGCCAAGCAGAATCGCCATTGTCACACCGTTCGGCGGCTCAAAGGCAAACAGCGAACCGATCGAGCCCGCGTACGGCAAGCCAACCGCAAGCAGCGCCACTAGCACGCAGCTCCCGAGCAGCAGGCGTGACGGAGTGCTCTGCCAGGCTCTCCGGCGCGTTCTCAGGAGCAGCAGGGCGGTGAGTTCGGTCAGCAGCGACACGACGAACCAGCTCGTGCGGAAGCGATCGGCGTCGGCGTTCACGATCAGCCTCAGCACGGCGAAGGTCGCGAGATCGAACACCGTGCTGATCAGGCCGAAGAGGATCATGAAATTGCGGATCTGGCGGATGTCCCACCGCTGGGCCGACTGAATTCGCTCGGGATCTACCGTATCGCCGGCGATGGCCACGGCAGGAAGGTCGGACAGGAAATTGTTGAGCAGGATTTGCGTCGGCAGCATCGGCAGGAACGGCAGCAGCACGGTGGCGAGCGCCATGCTGACCATGTTCCCGAAGTTGGCGCTGATCGTGATGGCGATATACTTGAGCGTATTGGCGAAAGTGCGCCGCCCGTCTTCGACACCGCGGCGGATGGCCCCGAGATCGGGGCGCAGAAGCACGATGTCGGCGCTCTCGCGCGCCACGTCGACCGCGGTGTCGACCGAGATGCCGACGTCTGCCGCGCGCAGGGCCGGAGCATCATTGATACCGTCACCCATATAGCCGACGGCATGGCCGGCGTGCTGGAAGGCGCGGACGATCCTTTCCTTCTGCTGTGGTTCGATCTCCGCGAAGACCGTGACGCGGTCGATGCGCTCGGCGAGGCTGGAATCGTCAAGACCGTCGATGGCATCACCCGTGAGCATCTCGCCGGACGCAAGGCCGATGACCTCGGCCATGTGGGCGTTGACATGGCGATTGTCGCCGCTGATGATGCGAACCGAGATACCGCGTCGGCGCATGGCGGCGACCGTCGGCGCGATGCCGGGCTTCGGCGGATCGAAGAACAGCAGGAAGCCCTCGAGGCACGCCTCCCCCTCTTCCCCCAGCGACAACGCAAGTGTGCGGAAGCCCTCGCCGGCCTTGCTCTTCACGTAGGCGTCGACCCGCGCGCGTGCCGCGTCGTCAAGCCGACGGCTTCGGTTTCCATCGCGCCAGTGAGCGCATCCGGAGAGGACTTCTCCGACCGCGCCCTTGCTGATGAAGAGGGAAGATTTGTCGGGCATTTGCACCAGGACCGCGAACCGGCGACGAACGAAATCATAGGGCACTTCGCGCAGCTTCGTGATCCCTGCCGGCTCGACGGCGGCAGCTTTCGCCGCGAAGAGCACGGCGTCATCAATGGCACTGGTCATGCTCGTCTGCAGCGCTGCGTTGATGGCAGCGAGACGCAGGACGTTTGGCGACGGAGCGCCGTCGGGGCCGACGGCGGCGCTCAGCGCGATGGCTCCCTTCGTCAGCGTTCCGGTCTTGTCGGTACACAGGATGTCCATCCCGCCCAGGTTTTCAATGGCCTCAAGGCGGCGCACGAGCACGCCATGACGGGCCATTCGGCGCGCGCCGGCCGCGAGCGTGATGCTGACGATCGCCGGCAGCAACTCGGGCGAAAGGGCAACAGCGAGGGCCATGGCGAACAAGAGCGACGTCACGAGGTCGCGCCCGAGCCAGACGCTCGCCGCGAGCACCAGCGCGACCACCGCGAGCATCACCCGCATCAGCAGCGCGCCGAACGCGGCCAGGCCGCGCGCGAACTCGGTTTGCTCTTCGGCTTGCTCAAGGGTTGCCTCGATCTTCCCGAACTGGGTTTGTTTCCCCGTGGCGACGACCAACATTCGCGCGGTCCCGCTGCGGATCGAGGTGCCCTCGAACAGCGCGCCCGTGCGTTGCGAGACAGGCGTGTCGGCGGCGGCAACCCCGGGGTTTTTTTCGACCGGGAAGGGCTCGCCTGTCAGCAGCGCTTCATCGACGGTCAGGCTTTGCGACTGGAGAATGGTGCCGTCCCCCGGAACGAGATCGCCTGCCTTGATGAGCGCCACGTCACCGGGAACGACTTCGTCGAGCGAAACGCTCGTCTCGGCTCCGCCGCGCAGCACGCGCACTTGCCGCACCAGCCGCGAACGCAGTTCGGCGATCGCATTCGACGCGCTGTATTCCTGGGTGAAACCGAGAATTCCGCTGCCGGCTATGATCGCGAGGATGATCGCCGCGTCGAGCCACTCACGCAGCACGAGCGACAGCAGCGCCGCGACGATAAGGATCACGACCAGCGGGCTGGTAAACTGGCTTGCCAACAGGCGCAGCGCACGGTGTCCAGGGCCGCGGCCCGGACTGGTCGGCCGCCGCTTGGCCGCTTCGTCAGGCGTAAGGCCCCGGACGCTGCTGGCGAGGGACCGCACGAGGTCGGCCGGTTCCCTTGCCCACCACGCATGGTCTTCGCCGGGCGGGAAGGATCGAGCTCGAAGCGTCTCGAGCGCCTCCATCTCGCTCAGCCCTTGGCCTGCTTGCGGCGCCCGTCGCGGAAATCGGCGTAGGACTCGAGCACTCGGCGAAGCCGCTCCACGGCTTCCTGCCGGCGCGGCTCGGGTATCCTCGCGAGGTTGGACTTCAGGCCGGTGACCAGATCGGCATAGGCGTTCTGCCAGTCGCGGCCGACGGCGTCTTGCGCCGCCTTGTCGCCCGTCGTCAGCCGGCGCGCGCGCCGGCCCTTGGGCAGCTCATATCTTTCCCCGATCTTCGGCAGGCGCACTTCAAGGGTAGGCTCGCGCTTCTGCAATTCCCGGCGCATCGCCTCCATGCCGTCGGGCTCGCCGTGATCCAGGAACAGGGTTCCTGAAATCGGTGTCCGCGCGGCGATCCATTCGAGCAGCTCGTCGCCGTCCGCATGGGCAGAGTAGTTGTCGATGCGCCGGATTTGCGCCCGCACCTCGACGTCATTGCCCGAGATGCGCGCGACAGCGGCGCCATCGAGGATGACCCGACCGAGCGTGCCTTGCGCCTGGAAGCCGACGAACAGCACGGTCGAATCGCGGCGGGACAAGTTGTGAAGCAGGTGATGACGGATGCGTCCGCCTTCGCACATGCCGGACCCGGCGAGGATGATGGCGCCGGACATCGAGTTGAGCCGGATCGATTCGGCGGTGTCGCGCACGAAATGGAAGTAGGGATCATCGAAGATGTCCGCGCCGTCCATGTCCTCCAGCTCCGAGCCGTAGCGGGCAAACACGCCGGTGAGCCGGCTGGCGAGCGGCGAATCGATAAACACCGGAACGCCGGGAATCCGGCCGCTGCGGCGCAGCTGCGCCAGATCGAGCAGCAGTTCCTGCGTGCGCTCGAGGGCAAAGGTGGGAATGACGAGGTTTCCGCCGCGGGCAAGCGCTCCAGCGACCTCGGCCTGCAAGGCGATCCGCCGCTCTTCGATGGTCAGCTTCTGGCGCTTGCGACCAGCGTATGTGCTTTCGCAGATCACGTGATCGACGCCGGCAGGGGCGCCGGGGTCGGCGTGGAAGGCCTTGAACTCCGGCCCGATGTCGCCCGACAGCACCAGGCGCACTGCGCCGGCGTGCAATTCGACTGAAGCCGAGCCGAGCACGTGACCGGCGTTCCATAGCCGGGTCCGGAAACCTGCTGCCGGCTCGAACCATTCGCACAGCTCGACGGGCCGGCACTGTCGCCAGGCGGCCATGGCATCCTGCTCGGTATAGAGCGGTTCGAAAGCCGGCGCCCCCGAGCGGTCGCGGCGGCGGTTGTGCCGCTCGGCTTCCATTTCCTGGATGCGACCCGAGTCGGCGAGCATGAATTCAAGCAGGTCGCGGGTCGCCGGGGTACACCAGATCGGGCCGGTGAATCCCTGCGCCACGAGCTTCGGAAGAAGGCCCGAATGATCGATGTGCGCATGGGTCAGAACGACTCCCGCGATACGCCGCGGATCGAAACCGAAGCGGCCGAGATTGAGCGCTTCGAGCGAGCGCGAGCCCTGGAACAGCCCGCAATCCACGAGAATTCTTTCGCCGCCACGGGCAAGCTCGAGGCACGAACCGGTGACCGTCTCCGCAGCCCCGTGGAATGTCAGGGTGAGTTTCTCGCGTCCGGTTGTCGGCTTGCTCACAGGCACCATCCTTGTTTGCGGATTGCGTCCGCCAGCACCGCGGCGATCGGCAGAATTCCGACCGCGCCGGGTACGCTGTCCGTTGCGCGGATGCGGTCGACGCCGGCAGCGCGGAGCGCCTCCAGATCGGCTGCGCTGGCGAGGCAGTGCGTGGCAAGCACCTCGACACTGCTTGCGCCAGCCTGCAGCAGCAGCCGGGCGGCGACCTTGAGCGTCGCGCCGGTCGAGATCAGGTCATCCACGACGATGGCCTTGCGGCCGCGCGCGCGTTCCGCGTCGCTGATCTCGAGCCGGACTTCCCGGTCCCCGACGCGGAGCTTCCTGCCGAGCACGAATTCCAGCCTCTTGCGATCGGCAATTCGCTCGACCCACTGCCGCGCCTCGCCATCGGGTCCGACCAGCAGGGGATCATCGCTCTCGTCGATCGCCTCGCCGAGTGCCGGTGCGGCCGACAGCGCGACAGCCGCGATGTCCGGCATGACGGTGGCGAGCGATCGCGTTCGGTGGAGGTGCGGGTCGAGGGTCAGGAGAGCATCGAAGCTGCCTGCGAGAAGCTTGCCGATGACCCTTTGGCTGACCGCCTCGCCTGCCCGGAACGCGGCGTCCTGACGCATGTAGGCGAGGTAGGGAACGATGAAGATAACCCGCGCGGCGCCGTTGTCGCGCAAGGCCGCCGCTGCCAGCAGCACCTCGATCATCTTGGCGTTCGGGTGATCGAGCGACCGGTAGAGCAGCGCCGTGTCCGGGGACGTATCGACCCGAACGAGGCTCTCACCGTCCGGAAAGGAATGCACCTCGACCATAAAGTGGGCCGCGCCGAGCGACCGCGCCAGCCGCAGCGAGGCTTCCGCCTGCTCGGGAAAGCCATAGACGGCGCAAGTCATGGCGCGATCTCGTAGCCGTTGTGCTCGGCCGCGAGATCGCAGGCGAAGCCGAGGCCCGTCTGCGACGCGGCATGGATGCGGTAAAGCGTCTCGCCCTTGCGAACCTCGGCCGTCACCTTGCACAAGAGATCGATCCCGGCTCCTTCGTCCATCGGCGCGCCCGCGAGGCGCGCGATACGGGCGATGCGCTCGCAGTCGATCGCGTGAACTCTTCCCGCACCCGGCGCGACGATATCGAAGTGCGGGCTTGCGACCTGTGGCGGCTCGGATCGGCGGCCCTGGGCATCGATCATCCGCTCCATCGACGCGAGCGCCGCTCCGGAGGCGAGGAGTTCCAGCGCCCGGGCATAGCCTCGGCCACCGGCGAGCACGGGGTCGAATTCGAGCATGTGACCGGCGAGGGTCAGCGCATGGTCGCGCAGGTCGGCCGGCGCGTCGTCGTCGTTGCGCAGGATCGCCATCACGTCACGCGCCTCGAGCACGGGGCCAATGCCGCGGCCGATCGGCTGTGACCCGTCGCTGAGGACGATGGTCGTCACCAGCCCCAGATGCCGCGCGACGTACTCGAACAGTTTGCGCAGCCGCACGGCATCGCTCTGCGAGCGGACCTTCGCGGTTGGGCCGACCGGGATGTCGATCACGAGGTGAGTCGATCCCGCGGCCGCCTTCTTCGACAGGATGGACGCCACCATCTGCTCGAAGGTATCCAACCGCAGCGGCCGCTCGACGGAGATCAGCACGTCGTCCGCGGGTGACAGGTTCACCCGGCCGCCCCAGGCGAGGAATGCCTTTTCGCGCGCGATGATCTCGCGCATGCGCTGCTCGGTCAGGTCGACGTCGGCGAGGACGGCCATCGTGTCGGCGGTCCCCGACGGGGAGGTAATCGCGCGTGACGAGGTCTTGGGACAGATCAGTCCGTGGGCGGCGACGATCGGCACGACGATCATCGACGTGCGGTTGCCGGGGATGCCGCCGATGCAGTGCTTGTCGACGACGAGCGGAGCGTCCCAGTGCAGGCGATTGCCGACGTCGATCATCGATCGCGTGAGCGCGAGCGTTTCCTGCGTGCTCATGAACCCGGCGCAGGCAACCAGGAAAGCGCCGATCTCCATGGGAGAATAGAGATGCCCCGCGACATCGCGAACGATGGTCGCGATCTCGCTGTCGGACAGCGTGTAGCCGTCGATCTTGCGGCGCACGGACTCGAGGCTCGCCGGGGGCCGGGCCTGCTCGATTGAAACGAGCGTGCCGTCGGGACAGCCGAGGCGGCGAAAGGCCTGCTCGCCGAGCCCGATCTCGCCGAGGCCGACGAGAGCCTGATCATCGGCGATGTTGAGAGTGGCGAGCAGTTCCCGGTCATCGGTGAAGATGCGGATCTTGCGGAGCGCCTGGAACTGCTCGGGCGAATATCCCTCACCGTCGCGCAGCAGGAAGGCTGTGTTTTCCGGATAGGTGTCGATCGGCACTCGTCTGATCGTCGGCATGCGCCACCCTTGTCGTGCGTTCGATGGCTTTTCGGCCGGCTGCTGTCGCGCCCCGGATAGGCCTTGAGCCCGTCGGCGCAGTATCGGGAAACCTACGGAGCGAGAGGTCTAAGTAGGTTTCCGAATGCCCAATCGACGCGCGGCGAGCCTAGCCTCGCACAGCGTCCGAAATGGGTTTCGGATCGCTACCGCAAACAGGAGGCTCTCATGGCTGAGCAGACTTCGCTTTCCACAAAGGTTCGCCCGGAGCCGGTGGTGTTCACCCGGCTGCGCAACGAGATCGATCGCCTGTTCGACGACTTCGGCTTCGCTCGTCCCGCCCGCGGGATCTTCGCCTTTCCGGCGTCGGCGGAACTCAGCCCGGCGATGGAAATGACCGAGAACAAGGATCATTACAGCCTTTCCGTCGAGCTGCCGGGAATGAACGAGAAGGACATCGACATCGAATGTGCCGATGGCGTGCTGACGATCTCGGGCGAGAAACGGCAGGAATCGGAAGAGCAGAGCGACGGTTACCTGTTGACCGAGCGCAGCTACGGCTCGTTCAGGCGCCAGCAGGCGCTTCCGGCCGATGTCGATCCCGACGGCATCGAAGCCAAATACGCCAAGGGTGTCCTCAAGCTGAAGCTGAAGAAGGACAAGCAGGCGCAAACTCGCGTCAAGAAGATCGCGATAGGCTGACCGCAGCCTTCCGGGCGGCGGTTTTCGCACCGCCGCCCGCCGTCACAGCCGTCAAGGGAGTCGACCGATGCCCAGCATTCCTCCCGAACGCCCGAACCGCATCATGCCGCAATCGCCGCCGGGCGTGCGTCCGCCCCGTCGGCAGAAGTTCGTGCCTTTGCCTCCCGAAACCCAGCCGTGCCCTCCCGACATCGACGAGCCGGACCGCTCGCCGGCGGAGACGCCGTGCCTGCCGGATGACCTCGATCGCCGGGTGGAACGCGAAGCCATCGCCTGATCGCAGAAGCTCTCAGTCGACAAGGCTCCCCTTGAAGACCCTCTTGCCCGCGGCAACCACGCTTGCAAGGAGCACGGCGAGCGCCGCGACGGCAAGCAGGCTCTCCCGGGAAAGCGGCGCCAGCTGAAACAGCTGCGCGACGGGCGGCACGGCCAGCACCATCGCATTCATCGCGCCTGCGAGGACGAGGACGACCGCGAGCACGACGTTGCGACCGTTTCGGTGGCCCTTGAAGGTGCGGTTGGCGAGGACCAAGACGAACACCGAGGCGACCAGTCCGGCAAAAGCGGTTGAGCGGGCCGCCTCTTCGCCGAGGTCGGAGCGATTGGCCCATGTTGCCAGTCCGAGCACCAAGAGCAGGCAGGAAAGGCCCTGGAGCGCCGACCAGGTGATGAGGCTGCGCGACACGAGCGGGCTGGCCGGCGGGCGTGGCTTGCGGCGCAGGATGTCGGGCTCTTCCGGTTCCGCCTCGAACGCGAGCGAGCATACCGGATCGATGACCATCTCGATCAGGGCGATATGCACAGGTCCCAGGATCAGCGGCCACCCGGCCAGCAAGGGCGCGATCGCGAGGCCTGCAATCGGCACGTGCACCGCGAAAATGAATGCGGCCGCCTTGCGGATGTTGTCGTAGATCCGTCGTCCCAGGCGAACCGCGGTCACGATCGCGCCGAAGTCGTCGTCGAGCAGGACGATCGCCGAGGCGGCACGGGCCACGTCGGTACCCCGTTGCCCCATCGCGATCCCGATATGGGCGGCTTTGAGGGAGGGCGCGTCATTCACCCCGTCGCCGATCATGGCGACGACCTCTCCCGAGGACTTGAGGGCCCGCACGATCCTGAGCTTTTGCTCGGGCATCACGCGCGCGAACACCGCGGCGTCCCGAACCTCCCGCACGAGGTCTTCGTCGCTCAGCCGGGCGATCGCCTCTCCGCTCACGACGCGTCCCCCCTCGATTCCGGCCTGGGCTGCAATGGTGCGGGCGGTCACCGGATAGTCGCCGGTAATCATGACGACGCGAATACCGGCGTCCTGAAGCTGTCTGACGGCCGCGGGAACGGTCTCCCTGATCGGATCGGCGAGCCCCGCGAGGCCGCGGTAAGCGAAAGCGAAACGCCGCTGCGTCTCGGGCAGCGTTCCGGATGGCCAACTGGCTTCGGCGAGCGCCAGCACGCGCAGGCCATGCTGCGCCATGTCTTCGACCGCCTGCTTCATGCGTTCCCTGGCGGCGCCATCGAGGCCGCACAGCTCGGCTATCGCCTCCGGAGCGCCCTTTGCGGCAACGAGCCTTTCTACCTGCCCCTCTCTTGCCCAGACCTGGGACATGGCGAGCAGGTCGGAGCCGAGCGGATAAGTCTGCTCGACCGACCAGCCACGCTCCCGGTGATCGCTCAACGATGCCCCGGAGTGGCTCGATGCCAGCTGATGGAAGGCGAGTTCCATCGGGTCGAACGGGACTTCCTCGCTTGCCAGCATCGCCAGTCCGGCAAGTTTCGTGAAGGCCGCGCCGGGCATGGCTGCCGCCTCCGGCCGATGGCTGTCGCCGTCCGCCAATCGCAATTCGACGACTTCCATCCGGTTCTGGGTCAATGTTCCCGTCTTGTCGGTGCAGAGCACCGTGGCCGCGCCAAGGGTCTCGATGGCGGCACCCCGCCGTGCCAGCACGCGCGACCTCGACATGCGCAAGGCCCCGATCGTGACGAACAAGGCGAGCACTACCGGCAGCTCCTCGGGGAGCAGCGACATGGCGAGCGCGATGCCTGAAAGGATCGCGTTGAGCCACCCTCCCCTGAAAAGGCCATAGAGCAGCATCGCGAGCAGACTGACGCCGATCCCCGCCACCGCGAACCAGCGGACCAGGCCTCGCGTCTGCTGAACGAGAGGCGGCGTTTCGGATTCGAGCGAAGCGAGCGATTGCCCGATCGCGCCGATGCGGCTTGCGGGACCGGTGGCCGCGACGCGCATCAGGCCGGTTCCGCGCACCGCGAGCGTACCGGAAAAGGCATAAGGCAGGTTGTCTCCGCCGGGATCCGGCGGTTGAGCCGACCGAGGCGAAGCCGTCACCGATTTGGCGACGGGCGCCGATTCGCCGGTGAGGATGGCTTCGTCGGCATGAAGGGCGTTGGCTTCGACCAGCCAGCCGTCGGCCGCGATCCGGCCGCCTTCGGTGATGACCAGCAAGTCGCCGCGAACCACTTCGCGTGCCGGGACGGTCATCCTTGCGCCGTCGCGGATCACCGTCGCGAGGGGCATGGCCAGGTCCCGCAGCGCCTCCACGGCGCGCTCGGTCCGCACTTGCTGGACGGTGGAGATGGCAATCGTCAGCAAGACGAAGACCATGAGGATCAGCGCCTCGCCAAGGTCTCCGAGAAGGAGATAGATCGCGCCGCCGGCGAGCAGCAGCAGGAGCATGGGTTCGCGCAATACGCCAGCGACGATCGCGAGCGCGGGGCGACGGCCGCCACCCGGCAGGTCGTTGGGCCCCTCGAGTGCGAGGCGCGCTGCCGCCTCGGCCTGCGAGAGGCCCTGTGGCGAGGCGGCGACGGGCGGGGTATGGGTCTTCGCCATGGGCTCGTGTCTCGGGCTGGATCAATGGCGCACGATGAAAACCGAGCACCTTGCGTGCCTTGCGACGTAAAGCGCATGCGCGCCAATCAGGTAGTCCTTCGCTCCGGGGCGATGCGAGGAAAGGATGATGAGGTCGGCCTCGATCGTCTCGGCGAGCTCGACGATCGTCGGCCCGATCGCTCCGCCCGCTACCTTCACGTCATAATGGGCCGCGCCGCAGCCTTGGGCGAGGCTCCGCAGGCGAAGTTCGGCGTCCTTGACCAGCCTGCGATAACCGAGCGGAGACCACTGCACATCGCGCGTCGCCACCCAGTCGGAGATCACCGTGGCGAGCGACAGGTTCGAGCGGTGGGCCTCGGCGAAAGCCACGGCGACGGGCAGGGCTTTCGCCCATGAGCTCGGCTCGTCGAGATCGAGCGGGAGCATTATGCGTTCGAACATCACAGCCTCCACGGGAAACTCCAACGACGACCGGAGATGCGGTTGCCGGGCCGGTCGGCGATGGGCGGCAAGGCCTCGCGCGCAGTGCCGAAGGTCCTCACGGTATCTCGCGCGCGAGATCGTCTTGAAATGCCGGATGGGCGATTGCGACGAGAGCCTCGGCGCGCTGTCGCAGCGACTTCCCCTTGAGGTCGGCGCAGCCGAATTCCGTGACCACGATGTGCGTGTCGTTGCGCGGGGTCGTGACGGGGCCGGCCAGGCGGGCGACAATGCGCGACACCGTCCCATCCTTCGCCGTCGACGGGCAGCAGATGATCGACTTTCCGCCCGCCGAGGCCGCCGCGCCGCGGACGAAATCGAGCTGGCCGCCCGAGCCGCTGTACTGGTGGCCCATGACATGCTCCGAGTTGCAGGCTCCGCCAAGATCGACCTGCAGCGTGGCGTTGATGGAGACGACGCAGGGGTTCTTGGAGATGTGTCGCGGATCGTTGACGACGTTGACCGGCGCGGAGTGGAATGACGGATTGTCGTCGAGCATGTCGTAGAGCGCCGCGTCGCCCATCGCGAAGGTGAACACGCTGCGCCCGGGATAGGTCGCCTTGCGCCGGTTCGTGACCGCGCCGGAGCGAACGAGGCTGGCCAGGCCCGGCGTCATGAGCTCGGTGTGGATCCCGAGGTCGCGATGACCGCCGAGCAAGTCGCAAACGGCGCCCGGCAGACGGCCGATGCCCATCTGCAGGCAGGCGCCATCGCCGATCATCCCGGCGACCGAGTGTGCGATGACCTGCTCCTCGGGCGTGGCATCGCCGACCGCGATCTCGGTCAACGGCGCGTCATTTTCGACGATCGCGTCGACTTCCGAGATGTGCAGCAGAGAGTCGCCGAGGACGCGAGGCATGCGGGGATTTACCTCGACGATGAGCCGCCTGGCGCTTCTCGCCACCGTCGAGCCGTAGTCGTTGCCGACCCCGAATGTGAACCAGCCGTGCCGGTCCATCGGCGAGACCGTGACGACGAACGCCTCGAGGGGCACCCGCTCGCTGAGCAGGCGAGGCGCTTCACTAAAGGCCGTCGGTACGAACTCGATCGGCGGGCGCTGCCCGGCGCTCTCGGCTTGCCGGATCAGCCCTCGCTCCACTGGCGAAAGAAACATGCAATGCGGCCGCACCCGGTCGAGCAGTTCGGCGCGAAGTACCGTCCGGGCGGCATGATCGAGCGAATGAAAATACCACAGCTTGAGGTCGTCGAGACTGCCCTGCTCGACCCTCGCGGCGAGAGCGGCGAGCAGGGCGGGAGGCTCGGCGACGGCCATCCCCATGGCGATGTGGGCGCCAGGCGCAATCGCAGCGACGGCGGCGTCCGCGGTGACGAGCTTGGACCGGTATTCGGCGAGCATGGGGGTTTTCGTGCCGGACGCGCTGGCTTGCCGCATCTGGGAGCTTTACGGAGATGCCGCGGCCTCCCCAGCCGCTTGGGAAACCCATCAATCGCCTCTATTCACATGCGGGCTGCTTCTTTCCCGTCAAGAGAGGCGCCACCCGGGCGAGCGAAGCGTGCCGCTCACAGCGGCGTCAGGCGACCCGTTCGATCGGCCACAACGCGCGGATTTCCTTGCGCAACGCGTTGCGGACCTTGGCAAGCTCGCCTGGCGAAACATGCCGTTCCAGTACGGAAAACACGACCGCGACGGCGAGTTTGGGCGCGACCCCCCGGCTGTCTTTCAGTTTTTCGCCAATAGCCGCGAGGAATGGCCCCTCGCCGACAAGGTCGCGCGGCTGCCTGGAGGGCTGGTAATGCTCGTAATAGGCTCCCCGCACCAGGAGCGGCAGTTGCGCCGCAAGATGCGCCGCGAGCTCCGGCTGCAGTTCATCACGCAGCGTCTGCAGAACGGTGGCAAGGACCTTCCAGGCGAGCTTGCGGTCGGGGCCGACGTAGGCCGAGATCTCGTCGAGCCAGACGTTCGTCGTGTGCAGCGTGTGATCGAACACGGCAAGACCGGTGGCGCTCATTGGCTCCCTCCCGAACTCGTTGGGACAGGCTCGGCGGCTATCGCCGTGATGACCTGATCACTCGTATGATGCGTGAGGTCCTTGTCGATCTCGGCGAGCAGTTTCTCGCGTGTGCGGCGCCCCCAGTGCTGACGCAGCACGCCGAGCGTGCGCGGCGGAGCGAGAACGATGATGCCGGCGGCGGCGGCGGCGGCGGCCTTTTCGAGCTCCCTTGCGGTTTGGACCGCGAAACGATCCTCGGCCTGCTGGTGCCAGTCGGTCTCGCTGTAGCGACTGAACCGGGCGCCGGCGCTGGCGGCTGTGCGGCCAGGCGCGTCGCTGCCTTGCTCACGGCTCGGTGGGTGGGATTGCTCGGTGTGAGCGAGGGTCGCGAGCACGGGATAACGCTCGTCGCCTTCGTTGCGGAAAAGGAGCGATTTCTCGCCGTCCGCGACCATCACGATGGTGTCGTGCGCGATTCTCATGTGAACCTCCTCGGCGACTTTCGGGAAGGCAAGTGTCGCTCGGCGAAGCGCCTGGCGCCTATTGCGAATGTTACTTAGCCGTGACCGAAGTCGCCTTTCTCCCTAATATTGGGTAATATGACCCGCACCTGAGAGGAGGCAGCCATGGCCCAGGACGATGCGTTTCTTCACCGTGGCAACATCAGGCGCTTCGAGCAGAAGCTGAGCGAAGCCACCGACGCGGGCCAGCGCCGAGTGCTCAGGCAGCTGCTGGCGGCCGAACGGGCGCGCGTGCTGGACGACGCCGGCGCCGGCGAACGCGTTCGACCTGCCGGGCCGGAGACCCGCGCGCCGAACGCTGAAGACTAATTTCCGATTCGATCTTCGCGGTTCTTGCGAGCGCTGTCGCTCAGGGCCCTGAGGGGTCCGCAACGGGATCGACAGCGAAGCCATCGACTCCGTTGCCGTGCGATCTTCCTAGAAGGCTCGCCCGAGCGAGAGGACGAGGCGATAGCCGTTGTCAGGATGCGAGGCTCGGATGTGCTGCCACAGGGGAACGCTGACGCCGGCGGCGACGGAAAATTCCGAAGCCGCGTTGTAGCGAACGCCCGGCGTCAGCCACACGACCGTGCCGCCGCTTTCCTGCTCGAGCGCGCCGGCGATCGTCTGGCGACCTTCCCATTCGACGCTCGTGCTCGCGAAGACTTCCCACGAGGCGTGGTGGTGGTGCTCCGGATGGTCATGCGTCGCTTCGGCCTCCTCGTGGTGATGCTCGGGCGGGCCGAAGCGGTGTGACAGGGCGAGGCCCGCCTGGAGGCGGTTGCCGAGCTCGGTCATCTGCGCGCCCTTGCCCGAGAACTGGTAGAGCAGGCTGGCGTCGAGCGTCGCCCAGCCGAGGCGGGCGCCGAACGCCGCGCCGAGGATCGGGTCCCAGCTGCCGGTTCCGGGCTGGTGCTCGGTCTCGAGCCGCTCGCCCGTCGGACCAAGCGCATGCGTGCCGCCGGTCGGCAGCTTGAGGCCGGCGATCAGCGCGAGGCCGCCGCCTTCGCCGCTTGTGACGCGGTACCTTGCGAGCACGCTCGCGTCGCCGATCCCGTTCACGCTGCCGAGGGACACGACTTCGTTCGTCGTCACGCCGCCGGTGTGCGAGTGCTCGCCTTCGCGCAAGCGAGCGCGGCGGATGAAGGGAAGTTCGGCGGAGACGGTCAACCGGTCGGTCACGCCATATGCCGCGCCGACGGCCGCGTTGAGGTTATAGTCCGTATCGTGAGCATGGATATGCTGGGCAGCGAGGGCTTCGAGCTCGGCGTCCGGGCGGTCCTGCGGCATGGTTACCGAGACGCGCGCGCCGACGGCGAAATGACCGGCCTCGAGCGTTGCCGGCCCCTGCACGTCGATTCCGCCGCCGCTGCCGCCGACGCCGGTCGGCCCGGTGTGGTCCGCGAGCGCGGGGGCGGCGAGGCAAAGGATGAGCGAGGGTGCGCCCCTGCGCGCCAGCGCCGCCGTGAGAGAGCATATCATGTTTCTTCCAATTCCCGATTGGCCCGCGCGCGGCGGGCGTGCCTTGACGGTGGTGGCGGGTTCAGGCGGGAAGCGGGGGGCCTCGCGAGGGCGGCCGGTCGCGGTTCGCGCGACGCGAGACGGCATGCAGGAGACGCGCGAGCGGCGCCAGCGCAGCGAGCGGCACGAGAAGCGCGACCAGCGCGATAATGGTTTCGGTTCCCGCGAGAGAGGCGGCCTCGGCATAAGGGCAGGTCTGGTGGAAGCCCTTGCCCGCGTCATGCTCGCGGCCGTGCGGCATTGCCATGCCGGGCATGTCCATCCCCGGCATGTCCGGCATCGCCGTCGCCAGCGGCGCACCCTCCGCTTGCGGGCATTCGACGATCGCCAGCGAGCCACCCGCGAACGAGGGCATGAAGCCGACGGGCGTCAGCAACCTTACGCCGAGGCACAGCGCGAGCACCACGGCTAGGAGCAGGCGCGGGAACGGCGCAACGCGGCGAAAGCGTTTCATGGGCCGCACGTAGCGGCGGCCACGCGCCGTGTCACCCGCGAGCGGTGAGGTCGCGTATCCGTGCTGGCGACGAGGTGCGGTTGAAGGGAGACGAGGAGCGGCTGGGCGGCCCCTCGCGGCTGCCCGCCGGGCTTGCCGGCGGACAGCCGCTGCCGGTCAGGGGCTGACCGGATGCGGGAAGTGCGGGTTATGCGGCTTGAACCACCCAAAGTGCCGGCCGATGAACCAGCCGCTGTGCCGACCGGGCGAGCTGAACCCCGGCGGGGTGAAGAGCATCGTCGAGAAGGCGCCATGCATCAAATGGCTGAGGGGGCTTTGAGACGGCCCCTTCGTGGCAAGAGCCGGCGTCGCCGTCAGCAGCGCCGCGAGGCCGGCCGTCAGGACAATTTTTCTCATGGAGGACCCTTTCGCGTTGTGGGGCCTCCCTATCTAGGCGGCGCAGGCGCGCATGCGCCGATCTTGCGCTGCGTCGAAGGCCATTTCCGATGAGCAGTGGGCGCCGGATTCGCCGGGCGGACGGGCCGTTCCCGGCGCGGGACGAGCCACGCCGGCGCCCCGGAGCGATCTCGTCGACTCGCAACTTTCGCGTCGAAATCTTGGCGAACGCGGCGGACCGCGTCAGCGGTGCTCGTCGTCATCCTCGCTAGCCGACTGATCAGAACTGGCGATCTCGGACCTTCGGGCCGATCGAGGCCTCGTAGCTCACCGGCGTATCGAACGGCAGGGTCTGGCGCCATTCCGCTCCCGGGTAGAGGCGCTTTGCCGGAAGATCCCGGCAATCCTTGCCGGCCGCGTCGCACTGGCGGCCCTGGAACAGCTCCTGCGCGGTGTTGCTGGCGTTGGTCAATGTAAGGGTCCGGCCCTCGCGCTTGCCGACGACGTCGCCGGTGAACTGCGCCGGACGCACGAGCACCAGGGCCTGGTAGCCGACGAGGACCTTCAGCGCGCTGACGTTCGCCGTGACCGGGCCGGCCACGGGCCTGATCGAGACCCGGTAGACGCGGTCTGATGCCGGGCGCCCCCCGATCGCGGCGATGCGGATGATGCGCCGCTCGCCCGGCGCGAGGACCAGCCTCGCCGGGGCGACGAGAATCCCCGACCGGGAGGGATCGCTTGCCGGGACCCACTGCTCGCCGGGGGTGCCGGCCTTGAGCACCTCGAACGGGTCGGCGGCGACGTACATCCGGTCGGGACCGTCGTTGAACACCTCGATATCGCCGCGCAGCGGCTTGTCGGGCTGCATGTCGACGATCACCTGGCTCAGGACCATGTCGGCCCGGGCCCCGCCGGCGAGCCCGCCGAGGGCGGCGAGAGCCGCGGCCGCGCGGGCAAGAATTCTCCACTTCATCGGTTGCGTCCCCTATCGGATGGCTGGTTCGGCCGCGGCGCGGCCAGGGCAAGCTCGGCCGCGCCGGAGCAGGCGACGTCGCCGAGACGGGCGATGCCGTCCGTCGGCTGGCCTTTGGGCAAGGTGGTGACGAACGAGCGTCCGTCGGCGAGCGTCACGGTGAGCCGGGCGTCGTCGGCCACCTCGATCTGGAACCGGCCGTCCGCGTCGGTCTCGCTCCACACCCCCTGGCCGGTGATCGACGCATGGGCGAGAGCGGCACCGTCCGGCGCCACGAGGCGTCCGAACTTCAGGATCACCGGGGCGACCTTCCAGTCGAGCCGGGTCATCGCCCCGGGAAACAGCCCGATCCTGCGCGGCGAGCTGTCGTAGGCGAGGAGGTCCTTGCCGGTCGGCCGGATGCGCAGGTCGTAGGCGCGATAGGCCGGCAGGGCGAGCGCGAGGGGGCGATCGCCGACGATCGTGCCGGCGACCTGCTCGTTGACAAGAAGCTCGAACGTGTCGGCAGCGCGCGCGCCGTCGACGGCGGCGACGATCATGCTCGCGGTCGTGGTCTTGCCGGCGACCCTGAAGCCGCCGCTCCCGGCGGCGAAGGTCGTCTGCAGGCCGAGGCTGTACTGCGACACGCTGGGACCCGTGCCGTCGCTGCGGGTGAAGTCGCCGGCGAGCGAGCCGAGCGGGTGGTCGAACTGGGTCGACAGCACCAGATCATCCTGCCGCGGCTGGTGCTCGTACCCGGCTCCGAGCGCCAGCTGCCCGCCCGCGGCGCGCGCGCTCCAGGTTCCGGCGAGCGAGCCGACCGCGCCGTCGCCGAGGTCGTCGCTGGGAATCGTCGAGCGCCGCGCCCCGCCGAGCGCCGTCAGCGACGAGTGCGGGCCGAGCAGCCGCAACGATATCCCGGCGAACTCCGAGGTGCCGCTTTGTGTCGCCGCCATGTCGCCCCGCAGGGTGAGGGTAAACGGCCCCCGGCGCAAGAAGTCCCATTCAAGCGAGGGCCCGATGCTGTAGCTCGCCTTCTCGGCCGCCTCGTCGCGGTACGACATCACGCCGAGGAAACGGATCGTGCCGAGGCTGTACGAAACGACGGCGGAGGCCTGCGAATAGCTCCTGGCGGAGCGGGCGAAATCCGGCCCGGAGAGCACGTCCAGCGGGTCGGCGGGCAGCGGAGCGGCGACGGGCGGCACATCGAGGGCGGCGCTGCTGCCGCCCCCGATGTGCCGCAGGTCTAGGTTGACGTTGAGCCGCGAAGCGCCGTTCGACGAGACCTGGAGGATGCCGCCGTAGCGTCCGTTGAGGTCGGCGACCGCCGCCGCGCGCACGTTCGCGAAACGGGTCAAGAGCGTGGCGGCAAGCTCCGCGGAAGCCCCGCGGTCGCTCGCCTGGATCGCACCCTCGAGAGCCCAGCTCTCGCTGAGCCGCCGCGCCGCCCCGGCGGCGGCAAAGGGGTGCCGGGAAGGCGTGAGCGAGCCCGGGTCGGGGCTCGCCACCAATACGCCTGCGTAGAGCGAGAAATCGGTGCGGCCGCGCGAGGGAATGCGCCGGCTCTTGGTGAAGAAGCGCCGTTCCTCGCGCAGCGGCCGGCCGGGCTCCTGGATGCGCAGGACGATGGCGTACGAGCCCTCGGGCAGGTTCGAAGTGTCGATTTCCTGGTTGCCGGCCTCGTAGATCGCCGAGCCGAGGACGCGCCCGTCACGCACCACGTCGACGCGCGAGCGCTGGTCGAGGTGGACCACCATCGGGCTGCCAAGGATCTCGTCCTTGTCGAGGCGCGTGTCGACCTGGCTTTCGAGACCAAGGCCGAGCAGCTTGCGCCGGCCGGTGAGATCGTCGCCGGGGGCCCACAGCGCCCCGGCCGAGTAACGCAATTCGGGCCGGTCGAGCTCGAGCGCGAGCCGCTCGGCGGACAGGCCGTAACCCTTGGCGTAGGAAAGCTCGGCGCGCAGGCGCCGCGGGCCGTCCGCCAGCACCAGCTGATCCTGCAGGTTGTAATAGGCCTCGCCCCGTCCGCTGCTGCCCGACAGGACCGCGCCGACGGAATCGATCAGCGACAGTCCGCGCGCCGGCGGCGGGAGGTAGCGCTGCTCGATGGCGTCGTGGACGGCAAGGAAGCGCGGGTTGAGGAACACGTCGAGCCGCAGCGTGTCGCGGTCGAGGATGACGCCCGCGACGTCCGGCGAGAGGCGGCCGCACGTCGCCCGGTCCGCCGCCGGCGAGCAGGCGAGCTCGGCGTGGGGCGGCAGGTCGGGCGCGGCCAGCGCCGCCCTCACCGCCGCGTCGTCGGTGAGCGGCGGCAGCAGGACGACGAGCGCCGCCGGGTCCTCGATGGCGACGGCATCGGGCGTGGCAACGATCCTTGCCTCGCCGCGGCGGGTGCCGCCGAAATAGACGTCGACCAGCAGCGTCTGCCGGGCCGTGAGCGCGTCGAACCCGGCGGGCGCGCCGACGGTGATCGCCGGCCCGCCCTGCGCCAGCGCGGGCAGCGGCAGCGCGAGCGCCGCGACGGCCGTGCAACATCGCGCGCACCGGCGCAGGCGCGCGACCCTGCCGCCGCGGACCGAGGCGGCGCCCTTCGTCATTCGGGAGCGATCGTCACCTGCAGCGTGCCCGTGTAGTCGCCCGCGGTCGCCCTCGTGAGGGCGGCGGAGCGGATGACCACCGTGAGGCTCGCCGAGGCGGGAGGACCGCTGTTGCAGGTCTGCTGCGCCGCGGCCGAGGCAAACCCCGGTGCCGCCGCGCCGGCGACGAGCTGGGTGCCACCGGTCTGGTCAGGCGAATCCGCCCAGAGAACGTCGTACGGCAGCTGCGCGGCGCCGGACGAGAGCGCGAAGGTCCCACCGGTGCCGCTGCCGGTGGCCGTCACCGAGTAGCGGCCGGTGCCGCTCGAGTTGAACACGCACAGGTTCTGGCTGGCCGACCGGTCGCCCGTGCCGACGACGAGGCCGAAGGCGACATCGCCAAGGCCGGTAATGCGCGCCTTGTTCGAGGCCGCCTGCGCGGACGAGACCGGCACCCCCGCGGCGAGCGAGCCCATGAGCAGGGTCCCTATAAGGAAGTTCCCCGATTTCATGGTTAACGGTATGCTTAGACGTGGTTAAGAACCGGTTACCTGGAACCAAGAAAAAGCCCGCCCCGGACAAGCGCCGGGACGGGCTGCGTGACCGCGCGAAAGCGGGTTATTGCGGCGTGACGAGCAGCGTCAGCGTGCCGGTGTAGTTGCTGCCGGCACTCATCGTGCCGAGATCGGCCGGGACCATCTTGACGATGAGACTGGCCGAAGCGGCGGGTGCGCTCGAGCAGGTCGGATCGACCGCGGTCGAGGTGAGCGAAGCCGAGGCCGTCCCCGCGGCAAGCGCGGTGCCCGAGGTCTGGCCGCTCGAGCCGGCCCATTCGACGGAATAGGGCACGGTGCCCGAACCGTTCGACAAGGTGAAGATGTTGCCGCTGCCGCTGCCCGTGGCGGTGATGGTGTAGCCCTTGGTCGCGGTGTTGCTCCACACGCACACGTTCTCGGCGCTCGACGCCGGGGTCGCGGGGTCCTGGTTAAGGAACGAGACGTCGGTCAGCCCGGTAATGCGGGCGCGGTTGGGCACCGACGCGGTGATGGTTATGCTGCCGGTGGAGGTGGCGCCGAGCGAGCCCTGGGACGCGGCGAGCGCCGGAGAGCAGGCAAAGCCGCCGGCAGCGGCGACGGCGGCGAGGAGCAGGCGGGCTCCGTCCGACCAATTATGCAAAGAACGCTTCGTCATGGTGTCGATCCCCAAGTCCAAGTGTCTCAGTACAAACTCTTATCGGGGTTAATACGGTACGAGGGGTTAACAAATCATTCGGCATGTTTGCAGGCGGCCGCCCTTTTGGGGCGGGAGAGTTGGGACGTACGGCTGCCCGCGCGCCGCTCGCCGGTCGGCGGGCAACGGACCGCCCCGAGAGCACGCAATGCGCCGAGCCCTTGGGCGATTCGCCGAAAGCCATGCGCCCCGTGGGGGAAAAGTCGGGGAGTTTACGGCTGTCCGGTTCCAGAACAGCACACAAACCTGGGCCTGCTTAGCCGTTATCCAGAGTATAAAGGGGATTCCACGCACGAAAGATTGGTCCTTTTTGGACCGAATGTGTTACGCCCTTAGTTAACGGCCTCTGGCGGGGACAGTTGGTGGAAGACGTAGAACCGTTGGAGCCTGTGATCTGGTTCCATTCAATCAGGAAAATGCTCGAACGCGGCGATGCGGTTTCGGCGGATGCGCTCGAAATGCTGCTGCGGCACGGCTTCCATCTCCTGCAGCTTACGCCCCGGCCGCTCCGGGAAACGATTGGTGCGGAGGTCAGCGAAGCGGAGTTCGAGCGCCTGCTGGCGGCGAAAGCGTTCGAGTCCGCGGCCGAGCGGCTCGTCTCTCCCCCGCTCGCCTATGCCTTGCGACGACCGCGGGTGGGCCTCTACGAGGCGGAGGTCCGCCTGCCCGGCGAGACCGGAGCGACCCTCGCGCAGGGCCCGTCTTTTGCCCTCGCCCTGTTGCGGGCTTGGGGAACGTGCCTGCTCGCGCTAGAGGAACGGGCCGCTACTCTGGCGAGCGCTCGTCCTCGAGACCGGCATACAAGGCGAGGCGAACGGCATCTGCGACTGATCGAGCATTGAGCTTGCGCATCATGTTGGAGCGGTGGATCTCGACGGTCCTGGGACTGATCTCGAGCGCCATCGCAATACCCTTGTTGGACTTTCCCGCGACCAGCTGAAGCAGAACCTCCTTTTCCCGGCGGCTCAGAACCGCGGTCCTTGCGCAGGCGTCGGCGCGGCGCTGGCTTGCCTGCGATCGTTGCTCGCTTTCGGAGACCACCCGGTCGAAGGTGACCTCGAGGGCGCCGGGCTCGAACGGCCAGGCGAGGTAGTCGAGCGCCCCGGCCAGCATCGCGGCAACGATGCGCTCCGCCTTCGGTTCGCTCGCATAGGCGACGATGGGGAGGGTCGTCCCGCTCGCCTGCACCGCCCGCATGGTCCGCGAAGGACCGAACCCGGACTCGTCGTCGGCGGCGAAAACGAGATCGCCATCGGCTCCGCTTCGGCGAAACTCGTCGACATCCTCGTAGATTTCCGCGTGGAAATGGCGGTCGTGAAGTTCCCGGGCCACACGAGCCCGCCGCCGGTAATCGGAATCGATCACATGAATTCGGGCGATCATGATTGTCTCCCTGACAAGTATGGTTAGCGCATCGTTATTACGATGATGCCCTTAGAGACAATGACCTAGTGCCTATGTGGTTCCACCTATTTTTCGATCGATCCCCCTCGTTACTGCCGTTCGGCCAGACGGCAAGCGGCGAAGCGGGGCGTTTGTGTCGACCGCCGGGCGATCCCCACGACCCTTTTTCCATGTGTCGATCCAATCGCTTGCCTTCGGCGCGCGAGGCTGGATCTGGACAAAAAAAAGGGCGGCTAGACGCCGCCCTTTCGAACCATCGCATTCGCGGATGAACTACGGGCTCACCGGATGGTGGTGCTTGTCGGTGGCGACGATCGCAATCACCCCGGCGACGATCGCGAGGCCGATGACCCAGCCGATCGTCGAGACGCCGGCGACATGCTCACTCGATTTGGCAGGGGTCGCGTGACGCTCGGCCGCCTGTACCGTAACCGGTGCGGCAGCCATTGAAAGCGCCGCTGCGCCCAAGAGCAATTTACGAATCATATGCGGCCTCCGTTGAAAAACCTTGTCATGTGGCTGTGGCAAAAAACTCTCGCATTCGCAACAGCTTTCTGGCGCATGGTCGTTACTTTGATGTTAATAACCGTCGGCACCAAGTGCACGCTCCCGACGAGAAACTGTACATCGCAGCGTTGAACGTGTCTAGTTTGCCCCGGTTCCCCGCTCGGCGCGAAAACCCTCGGGAAATGGATGGAGAGGGGTGAGCAGCCCTCGCCGCAAGAGCTGGCTTGGTGGCCGCAGACCCCAAGACGCAGGCCAGCATCGGCCGGGCGGGACGGCGGCAAGGCGCCGGTGTTGTAGGTTGGAAATCGTCCAGCAAGTGACCGCGCCGCCGATCCGCGGGGCCCACCTCAACGGTGCCAGATACCGCGGCAAGGAAGGCTTTTCAGATAGTGCCTTCGCCCTCGTTGCCCCATAGGCCTACCCGTCTGCAGATGTCGCCCGGACATACCTCAAGGTGGCTCGGCTGGCAGTCGCGTCGGCATAACTTTCGGCGTGTAGGCGAGGCCTAAAGAGACATGGGTCATTCGGGGCGCCGGCAGTGGTTTGCTCGGCCCTATGATGCAGATCATCGGCGCAATTGGGAGGATCCGTTCCGGACTGGCCGGCCCCTACCCGGCATGCCAAGAGAGCGTTTCGCAAGGTCTTGAGGGAAGCCGCCGCAGCCTCAATAGCCGCTGCTCAATCTCAGAGAGAATGTTGTCCTCGGCGATCTCGCCAGTTCCTGGCTTTTGGCCTATCGCTGGGCAGGAAAGCGATCAACCGGTGTGCCGGCCGACTAACTGTCTAGACCCATTTGCCTGAAGACACTTCAAAGCAATTCGGTCAGGAAAGTGGAAATGGAAAGTTCGCGCCCTCCTTTGTCGCACAGCGAAGCACGACGCGATTTCTTCCAGAAGACCTACGAGCGCATTGCGGAGCTCGGCAAGATCGGCGTGTGGGAGTGCGATCTTGCGACCGAGGCGCTGACCTGGACCGATACGGTCTACGACATGTTCGACCTGCCGAGGCAGTCGAGCGTCAACCGGGCGACGGTCCTGCAATGCTACGAGCCCGCCTCTCGCCGGAAGATGGAACGGCTGCGGGTCGAGGCGATCGCCCGGTGCTCGACCTTCACCGTCGACGTGGAGATCCTGACCCCGCGCGGCAACGCGCGCTGGATCAGGATCACCGGAGACGTCGAACAGGAGGCCGGGCGGGCCGTGCGGATCTTCGGCACCAAGCAGGACATCACGCTCGAGAAGACGGCTCAGCAGGAAGTGCTCGCGCTCCAGACGGAGCTCATCCACCTGTCCCGCGCGAGCGCCATGGACGCCATGCGATCGACGCTCGCGCACGAGCTGAACCAGCCCCTCGCGGCGATCGCGAACTACGTCTCCGCCCTGCGCAAGTTGATGGACCCGCGCTCCGCCGATCACCGAGCCGCACAAGACATCCTCGACGGCGTGGAGCGGTCGGCGCTCAAGACCGGCGAGATCATCCGCGGCGTGCGCGACATGACGAGGGGACGCCGGGCGCAGCCGGTTCCGTTCGACCTCGAAGCGGCCGTCCGCGAAGCAGGCACGATTGCCCTCGCCGGCGCGCCCCCCGGTCTCGAGGCGACCTTCGCCTGCGACGAGGGCCTCGAAGCGATGGGCGACCCCGTCCAGGTTCAGCAGGTCGTCATCAACCTGGTGCGCAACGCCCGCGACGCCCTGGCCGGGCACGACGCCGGCAAGATCCTGGTCTCGACGAGCCGGATCGACGGCGTGGCCGAAGTCTGCGTGCGCGACACCGGCCCGGGAATCGCTCCGCACCTTATGGAGACTCTGTTCGACTCGTTCGTGACCGGCAAGCCCGGCGGGACGGGCCTCGGCCTCGCCATTTGCCGCACGATCGTTGAAGCGCATTCGGGCAGGATCACGGCCGAAAATGCCAGCGAAGGGGGAGCGCTCTTCCGCTTCACGCTGCCGCTGGCGGTAGCGCGCCGGGAATCGCGCCCCCTCGAGGCCTGAGGGCGTTCGCGGCTGCCCTCAGGAAGCCATCCACGGCTCGGGCGGAAGCAAAGCGGCCGTCGCGGCGAGCCGCACCAGGTCGGAAACGCTGCGCAGTCCCAGTTTCCGCATCGCGTTGCGCCGGTGCATCTCCACGGTGCGCACGCTCAGGCCAAGCGCATGGGCGTTGGCCTTGTTGGACAGGCCCGTGACGATCCCCTCGACGATCTGGCTCTCCCGCCTGGTCAGGCGGGCAAGCGAGGCGCGCGCCTCGTTTCTCAGGGCCGTCAGCCGGTCCTCCTGCTCGAGGATGCCGCGGGCTTGGCCGAGCGCGCCGCCGAGCGCGGCCGGCGTGAACGGCTTCTCGAGAAAATCGATCGCCCCAAGCTTCATCGCCTTTACCGCCATCGGCACGTCTCCGTGTCCTGTCATGATGATGACCGGCCATCCGAGCCTACGGCCGGCCAGCATCTCCATCAGACTAAGGCCGTCGATGTGCGGCATCCGCACGTCGAGCAGGATCGGCCCTGGTGGCAGGCCTGCCAGGCTATCGAGAAAGTCGGCGGCGCCGGCGAACGAGCCCGCGGCAAAACCCATCGACCGCAACAGCAGCGCGAGCGAGAGGCGCATCTCGCGGTCGTCGTCGATGACATGGACGGGGGAGCTGTTTTCCAAGGGGCCTATCCGACGATTCCGCATGACTTTGCGAAGGATACCACGATCGGGAAAAATACCCGCACCTGCGCGCCCGGCCTGGCGCACCGCCGCCACCGCACAGCGGGATCCTGCGCGAAGCCTACGGTATTTCTGCTAGGTATTATGCCGGTGGCACCCGGCCTAGAAACGGGTCGTTGAACTTGCCGTCAACGAAATCGGGCTGGGAAGAACGCATGCAGTATCTCCGACCGGGCCATGTGCAGGGCCGTTCCCCGGGCGGCGGCGACAGAGGGGGCCTCGTGGCCGAGGCCCGGGCAAGGCTGGCGAAGCTCGATGCGATCGAGCTCGGATTCCTCGCGGGAGTCGCCGCCGGCGAATCGACACGAATGACCGCGCGGCGGTTGAGGATCGGCCTCGCGGTCGCCGAGGACCTTCGCCGGACCGTGATGGCCAAGCTCGGCGCCGTCCAGACCTGCGACGCGGTGCGCATCGCGCTTCGGGGCGGACTGGACGCCGCTTTCCCTCCCACGTGGGCGCGGAAGGCCCCTCGCCCGTTCGCGGCGCCGTCCTCGAGCATGAGTTACCGGGACAGCTGATACGGAGCGGAGGTGCAGGGCGAGGCCGATTCGATCTCCGCTGCGCTCTTCGGAAATAGCTTCGCCCGATCAGCGGATAGTCCGGGGAGAGGCCCCAGCTGGCAGGGTATCGGTCAATCGTGAGGCGGTGGTCGCTCAAGGCCCTCCACCGGTGTCCAGCCGCGACATCCGCTGGCTCCTGATACGTTGATGGCACGGGAAGATCGCGCCCTCTGCTTTCGTTCGCGTGTCGTCAAACCGAGCCTTCAAAAGGCCCATCCTGCACGCGCCGCCGCCCGCAACGGCGAAAGGGCGCCCGCGCGGATCCGCGCCCCAAAAAATGCGTCGCCCGTCAGTCCTGCCATTCCGCATAGAGCGCCATGCGAACGGCATCGGCATCCCGCACCGCCGCCAGTTTCAGCTTCATCGAACGCTTGATCGCGGCGGCATCGGCGAGGCCGATCGACAGCCGCCGGGCGAGGCCGGCCAGCGATTCCCCAGCGGCGAGGCCGAGCAGCGCCTCGCGCTCCGCCGGCGTGAGGCTTCGCACCAGGGTGAGGGCCAGCGATCTCTTGTCCAAAGGGCCGCAACCTTCTTCTCCGGGCGCAGGCGCCGGTCGGCCGCTATTGCGGCAAGGCCTTGCGGCAATCCTACCGGGCATGATGACGATCGGTTGTCGCAGAGTATTGAATGGCTCGTTCACCATACGGGCGCGCCACGCGACGGGACCGCAAGCCGCCGGGCCCGGCGACGCCCCGGTGCCGGCGCAATCGGGGCGGTGCGCGCGAGACCCTACGTGGGATTGCGGATAACCACGGCAATCGAAAGGCGGCAATTCGCGCGTGATGGAGGATCGAACGATCCCGCGGCGCGTTTTCGGCGCGGGAAATTCGCGCGAGGGCGCGGGCGGGAACGCAAGGGAGTGTCGGCGCATGGGCGGAAAACTCTCTCGCCGGGTGGCCACCATCCTAGTCGGCTTGTCGGCGCTTATGGCGGCGAGCCAGGTCCAAGCGGCGCGGCAGGGGTCGCTCGGCGCCGTGTCGACCGGAACGATCGGCATCACCGTCTCGATCGCCCCGCGCGCGCGGATCTCGGCACCCGACGACGTCGTTTTCGACGCGAGCGGCCGGACGGCAGGCGCGCTCTCGCAAAGGCTGTGCCTGTCGAGCAATTCGGCGACGGGCGCGCTCGCCGTCTCGGCGATCGGCAGCGGCGAGGCGGGCGCGCTCGAGCTTTCCAACGGCGAGCATACCATCGGCTACACCGTCTCGTGGCTGACTCCCGGAGCGGCCGGCGCGAACCTCAATGTCGCCGCGTCTCGGGCCGAGTGCGCCGGCGGAAGGGGCGCGGCCGCCCTCGTCGTCGCCCTCGACCCCGCGCATCTCGAGGAAGCGCGCGGCCGAGCCTATACCGGAACGCTTACCCTGATCGTTTCGCCGGAGTGAATGCCCGCGACGGGTGCCTGCGTGAGCGCGAAAATCAAGGCGCGCGCCACAGCAGCCGCCGGTAGGCTCCGGCGGTCATCGCGCGGGCTTCGCGAACGAGGCGGCGCAAGCGCGAGCGCACCGCGTCGGAGCGGCCGTCCCAGTACAACGCGACTGCCTCGGCCCCGAAAAGAACCTTTGCGATCTCGCGCTGGCTCGCTCCGGTGTGCAGCGCGTCGCCCACGCGCAGCGTGGCGACCAGCCTCGGCATCTTGGGATCGGCCGGGAAAAGACCGGCAGGAAAGTGCCCCAGGCGGCACACGCCGAGCAGGCGCCGCAGCGTCAGCAGCCGGGGGCCGGCCGAATGGACGCCCCGCAGGACGTAGTCGAGGACGACGGCATCGCTGCCGGACAGGCGGCCGCTCACGACGTCGAAGCGCAGGTGATGACGGCCGTCCGAGACGACCGCGTGTTCCTGGCCGTCGATGCCGGCAACGACGGTCAGCCAGGGCGCGAGCGCGTCGAGCCGGATGGCGTCGGGATCGGCCGGATCGGCCGGCATCGCGCGAACCGGCAGGATCGTCGGATCGAAGTTCGCATGCCAGACGATGCGGGCATCGGGTGCCGCGCGATTGGGGTGTTCGGCGAAAGTGAAGCCCCCAGTGGGCCGCCTCGGCCCCGCGTGTGGCGCGGCTTGCGCGGGCATGCCAGGCGACATAACCGCTGTCGCGCCTCAGCCATTCCCACATGAGCCCGGCGCGGTCGACGCTGACGAGCCGGGCGTAGGCCTCGCCATCGTGCCAGTCCGGTCGGCCCCCGGTCGTCACGTCACGCGAGTCCGCGCCAGGGCGGCGGGACCCCCTTGATTCCGGGGCCGCGCCGGATATGCTGTAGCTTATCAAGCGTTTCACTCGCCGGGGGGCGGCGTGAGGACCCGTCATCCGGCCCGAAGCAGGGGGAAAGGACGGCTGCGGGATCGACGGCGGCTTGGGACGCCGCCCATGGCCGTGACGATGACCGATGCGGCTGCACGAGCTTTCGCTGCAGTTCGCCAGCCTGGTCGAGGCGGCCGGCGATGCTGACGAGCTGGGCAGGGTTTTGCGGGCGATCACGCGTGATCTCGGTTTCCAATATTTCGCCGTGACCCACCACGTCGACGTCCTCGCGGCCGGCCAGAGGGCGATCCGGCTGCACAACTATCCAGCCCAGTGGGCCGACTACTACGACGCGCAGGCACTCGGGGTCAGCGATCCCGTCCACCGCGCAAGCCACGTGACGAGCGTCGGCTTCCGCTGGTCGCAGATGCCACGGATGATCCCGCTGACCGCTCACGACCGGCGGATCCTCGCGCTCGGGCGCGAGCAGGGGATCGGCGACGGTTTCACCGTCCCGGCGAACGTTCCCGGCGAGGCGCACGGCTCGTGCTCGTTCGCCAGCGAAGCCGACCGGCCGATCCAGGAGGCGATGCTGCCTATCGCCCAGCTTGCCGGCGCGTTCGCGTTCGAGGCTGCCCGCCGGCTGTGGTCCGGCCGCGGCAAGCGCGACGAGGAAGCGCCGCAACTGACCGATCGGCAACGCGACTGCGTGCTGTGGGTCGCGCGCGGCAAGGGAGATTGGGAAATCGCGCGCATTCTCGGCGTCAGCGAGGAGACCGTGGCGCGCCATATCAAGCAGGCCTGCGAACGCTACGGGGTGAACAAGCGGACATTGCTGGCGATCCGGACACTGTTCGACGGAACGCTCAGCTTCAGCGATCTCTTCCGCCGCTGAACATACCCCTTTTCGGGCATAGCCGGCGCGCACCGGCAGCGGACATTTTCGGCCGGCCACGGTCAAAAAGGGTCCGCAAGCCATGTTGCATGTCATCCGCTCGGGCAAGGCGCCGGCCAGCGACGAGGTGCTGCGCGCCATGTTCGCCGCCCGCAAATCAGTATTCGTTGACCTTCTCAGGTGGGACGTGCCGGTCGTCGACGGCCGCTACGAGCGCGACCAGTACGACGACGAGCACGCGACGTATCTCGTCCTGGCCGACGCCGGCGGGCGGCATCTCGGCTCGGCCCGTCTGCTGCGCACCGACCGGCCGCATATCCTCGGCAGCCACTATCCCGAGCTGTGCGCCGCGGGGGTTCCGGCGGGCGCGGCCATTCGCGAGGTCACCCGGTTCTGCCTCGACCGCCGCCTGTCGGCCATCGAGCGGCGCCGGGTGCGCGACACGCTTGTGACGGCGCTTGCCGACGTTGCTCTCGAGCACGGCATCGCCGCTTACAGCGCGATCGCTGAGCTCGGCTGGTGCCGCCAGGTGGTCGACTTCGGTTGGCGCTGCCGCGAGCTTGGGCCGGCCCGGCGTTACGGCGGCGCGCTCCTCGCGGCCCTGAGGATTGACATCGATGCCGAGACCCCCGCGCTGCTGCGCGCCGCGGGCGTGGTGCCGAGCCCAGGCCTCGTGAGCGACTTGTGCGAAGCGGCTTGAGGACGGCAACGATGGCAGAAGCACCGCTTGCCCAATCCCAGGCCATCGCCGCCGAGCTGGCGGAGCGGGGCTATTGCCTCGTTAGGGATGCGCTTCCGCGATCGGTCATTGCCGCCCTCGACAGCGACCTTGCGGCCTATTTCGAGCGCACGCCGTTCGGCGAGGGTGCGTTCTACGGCAACACCACCAAGCGGTTCGGACGGCTGCTGCTGCGCTCCACCCATGTCCCGGCGCTGGTCCAGCACGCGCAGATCCTTGGCGCGGTCGAACAGGTGCTGGGGCCGTGGTGCGACTGCGTCCAGCTCAACACGACGCAGGCGATCGCAGTCCACCCCGGCGCGCCGGCGCAACTGCCGCATCGCGACGACAACATGTGGCAGGTCGAGCGCGGCGAGGCCGAATACCTGGTCAACGTCATGTGGCCGCTCACGAGCTTCACCGAGGATAACGGCGCGACCCGAGTCTGGCCTTGCAGCCACGGCCGGGCCGCGCTCGAGCCCGAGCCCAGCCACGCGCCGATAGCCGCCGAAATGGAACCGGGCGCGGCGCTGCTGTTCCTCGGCTCAACGCTTCACGGTGCAGGTGCGAACCGCAGCGACGGCGTACGCCGCGGCGTCGTCATTGGCTATTCGCTGGGCTGGCTCAAGACCTACGAGAACCAGTATCTCGCCTATCCTCCGGACATCGCGCGCGGCTTCCCGCCCGAGCTCGCCGCGCTGGTCGGCTATCGCCAGCATCGTCCCAATCTCGGCAACTTCGAGGGCCGCTGTCCGTCGGTCCTGTTCGTCCACGACCGGGACACCCCGTTCGGCGCTATCGACGCCTTGCGGCCGGACCAGCGCGAGCTCGCCGAGGCCTGGCGAAGCGAGCAGGAGTGCACCCGCCGGTGAACGCCGGCCCGACCGCCGAACGTGTGTACGACACGCTGAAACGGGCGATGATGGAGCGTCGGTTTAGGCCGGGCGACCGCCTCGATCCAGCCATGCTCGCCGAAGACCTCAACTCGAGCACGACACCGGTACGCGAGGCGCTCGATCGGCTGGTCGGCGAGGACCTGGTCGAGAGCCGGACCGGGAGCGGCTTTCATGTGCCCGCGATCGACGAGCCGGGGCTGAAGGACATGTATGCCTGGTGCGCCGACCTGCTGGGGCTCGCCGTGCGAGGGCGGCCACGGACGGGCAACGTTCACACCTCGCTTATCTCGGGATCCGATGCATTCGATGGCGAGCCGTCGCTCGCGCGGCGGGTCGAGACATTATTCGCCGCGATCGGCCGCCGATCATTGAACTCCGAGCACGGCCGAGCGCTCGAGCGGATCAACGCCCGGCTTCATGCCGCGCGCCTGGTCGAACCGCTGGTAATCGAAGATGCCGACGACGAGTTCGGCGCGCTCGAAGCGGCCTGCCGGGGTGCGGGCGACAAACTGAACCTGCTTCGCCGCATAACCGCTTATCATCGTCGCCGAGTCCGTCTGTCCGCGGGCATCGTGCGCGCGCTTTATCGCGCCGACTGATAGGTGCCGAATTATATTCGGCAAATACACTTGTTATAAACTTCGGACACGTGAGCGGGCGCCGTACCCTTCCTGTTGCTGCCACTATCGGCAGCGAACCACAGGAGTACCACTCATGAATCGCGAACACAGCATCTTCGTCGAACTCGACGTCGCCAGCCATGCGACGATGGGTCCCAAGGGCGAACCCCAGGACCAATTTTCCGGCCAGGACCGGCCGGGCCTCACCGACGATTGAGACGTGGACGCGCGGCGCTCGCCGCCGCGCGTCTCGCTCCGGACAGTCACCATGCCCCTCGGCCTGCGCCCGGGTATCAGTTTTTGCGAGGCGAGCGGACACCTCGTCTTCCTCGATGTCGCGACGGATCGCTATTACGGCCTCGTTGCTTCGGCCGAGGCTGCATTCCGCTGCTTGCTGCGGGAATCGACCCAGAATAACCATGATGCCTGCATCGACCAGCTGCTCGAGAAACGGCTTCTTGTCGACAGGCCGGACGCGCTGCCGATCCGGCCGTGCCCGAAGACGTATACTGCCACGGCGAGCCTCCTCGATCGATGCTTGCCCACCGTTACCTTGATCGCGATTGTGCGAGCACTCGCCAGCGTGATGGCCACCCGCTTTACGCTGCGCCTTCGCGGTCTGGCAGTCGCGCTGCGCACCACCGCAGCGCGCAAGGCCCGTGTCCGCGTCCGAGCAAGCGATCCGGCGACTATCGAACGCGAGGTCGCCGCTTCCCACCTTTGTGCGCTGCTCGTCCGCTCGCACGACCAGTGTCTCGTCCGTTCGCTGGCCCTCGTGCGCCGATTGGCCGTCCGGGGCGAAAGGGCGGACCTTGTCATCGGGGTGCGGGTGCGGCCGTTCTCGGCGCATGCCTGGGTGCAAAGGGACAATCTCTTGCTCAACGACAGTTGTGACGGCGTACGTGGTTACACGCCGATCCTGATTCTCTGATGACGCAACGGTTTCTCGCGATCGTCAGCCGCGGCGAGCCCGACAGCGATTTCGGCAAGCGGATCGCGTCCCGGCTGCTCAAGCTGCAACCACCCCTGGAGGTCAGCATCACCAGGCGAACCACGATCGCAACGAGCGGCATGCCCGTTCGCAATTTCCCCGGTGGGGCAATCTTCGGTTCCCTGTTCGATCGCCATCATCCGCAGCCGGTCGAGATCCTTGGGGATGTCGAAACTGGACGGATCGTCGCCTCGCGCGGGCAGCGCCTGATCGACCGATATTGGGGCGACTACATCGCCATTCTTGAAGCTGACGAGTTCGAAACCATCATCGTCCGCGCGCCGTTCGGCGAATTGCCCAGCTACTATCTTGTCTCGGGCCCGACGTGCGCGATTGCCTCCGATGTCGCCCTCCTCACCGATGCGCAGCTTCTGCGCCCGAGCCTCGCTGTCGGAGCGCTGGTCAGGGAATTGGCCTGGAAGGACCTGCGGGGCCCTGAAACTTGCCTCGCTGGCGTCGCGGAATTGCTCGGCGGCGATTGCCTGACGATCACGAGCGGGAACTCCCGAATCAACACCCTCTGGTCGCCATGGAACATCTCCCCGTCGGAGGAACAGGCGTCGGTCGATGAACTGGCCGATCGGGTCCGGCGTCAGGTGCTCGCCTGCGTCAACGCGCGGGCCGCCTCGTTCGATCGCGTGCTGCTGCTCCTGTCAGGCGGCCTCGACTCGTCGATCGTCGCGGCGAGTCTCGCCAAGGGTCGCATCCCTTTCGACCTGGTGACGATGACGACGCGCGATTCGCTCGGCGACGAGCGCGACTACGCCAGGATGATGGCCGCGGCCCTCAAGCGTCCGCTCCATGAAGCGCGGCGTGAGGTCGCGCGCATCGATCCCGAGCGGTCTCCGGCCGCGCGCCTGCCCCGTCCGGCCGGCCGCTTATTCGAACAGGACACCGGCCAGATCGCCGCCGAGGTCGCCGCACAATCCGGCGCTCGGGCGCTCGTCACCGGGGGCGGCGGCGACAACGTTTTCTGCTCGGTGCAATCGGCCGCGCCGGTCGCCGACCGGCTGTTGACCGAGGGACCGGGACGGGGGGCTTTCGAGACCGCCTGCGCTGTCGGCCGTGTCGCACGGGCGAGCGTGCCGGCGGTGCTTTACGCTGCTCTCGGCCGCCTACCGGCCCGGAGGCGGCGGAGTCCGGCGGCCCCGGACCTGAGCTTCCTCACCGATGATGCTCGCGAGGCGATCGGCCCTGTGCCGCATCCCTGGCTGGCAACTCCGGCAGGCGCGCGCCCCGGGCAGGCAGCGCATATCAAGCTGCTCGCCGTGGCAGAGAGCTTCATGCGCGGGTTCGATCCGCAAGTCGAACTGCCGATGATCGTGCCGCTGCTCAGCCAACCGCTCGTCGAAACCTGCCTGTCGATCCCCAGTTGGAAGTGGTTCTCGGGCAGCACCAACCGGGCGATCGCCCGCCAGGCCTTCTCGCAAGAGCTGCCGCCGACGATCGCCTGGCGCCGTTCGAAAGGGACACCCGACAGCTTCGTTGCCGAAATCTATGAACGGTACCAGCCGGTCTTTCGTGAGCAATTGCTAGGCGGCCTGCTGGCGAGCGAGCGCCTGATCGAGGCGGATGCGGTCGGGCAGGCATTTTCGCGTGCCGGCGTGCTCGCGCCAAAGGACTATCTCCGTCTCATGCGCCTGGCCGAAGTCGAATGCTGGGCACGCGGCTGGGCTGGCCGCTAGGTCCGCCGGTCTACGGTACCAGCTTGTGACGGTCCGAGCGCAGCGCCTCCCATCTTTTGTACTGCTCCGCCTTGGCGGGATCGGGATCCTCGCGTCCCTGCAGCCAGAACGCGAACCAGTCGAGATTGCGCTCGTAAACCGCGCGGCGATGCGCCGGCTGCCATTTGAAGTGAAACTCGCCAGGGAACACGTACATCTCGACCGGCTGGCCCTGCTCCCTCAGCGCGCTGAACGTCTCCAGCGCATAAACCATTTCGGAATCGGAGATCTGCATGAGCAGCGGGCGATCGAGGCGTGGGGCGTTGAGGGCAAGCGAATAGGGCCGCCAAAAATCGGGATCAGGCCGGGTGAGCGGGGGATAGCCCCAGCCCCGCGCCTGGTCGGCGTAGGCCAGACCGGCATAGGCCATCGACGTCCCGGCATCGACGCAGCAACTGCTGATCGACGCCGCCGCGAAGACTTGAGAGTTGATCATCGCGAATATGGCGGTCGAAGCCCCGTCGCTGAGGCCCGTGATGCCGATCCGCTTGGGATCGGCGACGCCGCGGTCGACGACCTTCGCAACGCCAGTGAGGAGCGACGACAAGAGGCTGCGCCGTTCGGCCCAGTCCTTGTTGTTGGCGGCGTTGAACGCATCCCAGCTCTCGATGCCGGGAACGCTCTCGGCAAAGAACGCCGGCCGCTCGAGGCTCAGCACGGCAAAGCCGCGCGTGGCAAAGGCGAAGATCGGATACTCGTTGCCGGTCCCACCGCGCAGGAAGCCGTCGCTGTGATATTGCACGACAATCAGCGGCAGGCGGGTGCCGGGCCGGTAATCAGGCGGCAGGACCAGATCACCCCACGCTTCAAGCCCGCGATCGTTGCGCCAGCGAAGCCGCTCGACCTTGCCGAGCGCGATCCCCGCAAATTCCGGATTGGGATCGAACAGGCGGCGCACCGTGCCGTCGGCGGGATCGACCGTCACGAGGTGGCGCGGCTCGCGCGAGGTCTCTCGCAAGCAAACGAGTTGCCCGCCTGCCGGCAGGCATCCGAGGAGCACGTCGGTCGTCTTGAGGATCGCCTTGGGTGCGCTGCGACCGGGCGTCCAGCTATAAAGCACGGTCAGTTCCTTGTCCCAGCCTTCGCGGCGCATGAAGCGCACCTTCCGGCCGCGCGCGTCCCACCAGACGCCGAAAATCCCGTCGCTGCACGCTGGCGCGTCGCACGCAAGGCGCATGCCCCTGCCCGTTTCGGCGAACAGCCGCACCGGGCTTTTCGGCCGCTTGTCGCGCGCCTCGACCCAGGCTCGGCGACCGTCGCGGGTCACGGCCAGCGTAGCCTCGTCGCTCTGCGTCGCAGCCTTTATCGCCGCAGTCTCGCCGCCCCTGAGCGGCAGGGCCGCGCCCGTCGCCGTGGCCACCGCGGACGTCGCGAGCGGCAAGCCGACCGGAAGTTGCGGGCGGGCCCCCATGTTGGGCATGATCCGCTTGTCGTAGAGCCAGCCGCCTTGCCCTTCCCGGTCGACTGCCGCTTGGACCTTCACCGCCGTGGGCCGGGTCGTGAACACGAGTTTCGATCCGTCTCCGGCGAACGCGAAGTCCTCGACACTCGTGCCGGCGGGACTGACCGCAAGCGCGGCGCCGCCGCTCGCCGGCACGCGCCAGAGGCGGGTAGTGCCGTCCTTGCGCCGCAGAAACGCGATCCAATGGCCGTCAGGTGACCAGCGCGGTGTCGGCGCAGTGACATATCCGATCGGGACGACGGAGCCGCGCAACGGCTCCTCGTTGATGATCAGATCGCCCGTATCGGCGAGCCATCGCGTCGGAGCCGATCCGTCGACCGGCATGACGAACAGGCCCTCGCAGTAGGCGTTGCTCTCGGGCTCGGCGCGAGAGAGCACGAACGCGACCTCGCGCCCGTCGGGCGAGACGGCGAGCGGTGTCGGATCGCGGTAAGTCGAGGCGTCGGGCTCGCCGATGTCGCGCAGGCGCAAGAGATCATCGGCTGTGACGGGGCGCGGGGCTCCCGGCACGGCCGCCTCCGCCGGGAGCAGGTCCTCGCAGGCCGCGCGGGCGGAGCCCGGCCGCAGCACGACGAGAAGTCCGAGCGCCAGGGCGGCGGTGCCGATCGCCGCACGCGGCCAGCGCGTCACCACGAGCTGGCGATCCCGAAGGCAATCACGCGGCCGACCGGTGAGTAATTGGTCGAATCGTAGGCCGTGTCGAAGTAAAAGTTGGTCGCGATCCGGTCCGGGGGCTCGTTGAACGCGTTGAGCAGCGAGAGGGTCAGGTCGAGCCCGTGCACCGGACCGCTTGCGGGCGCCAGATGATAGCGCGCGGTAAGATCGACCGTGGTCATCCCGCGGACGCGGACGGTCGGGACAGCTCGCGTGTCGTCGACCCCGCCGATGTAGCCGATCGAGCCGTTGAGCGTGAGCGGGCCTCCCGACCAGGTCAGGCTGGCTCGTCCGCGCCAAGCGGGCGGCGTGAACAGCAGGCCCGAGCGCGGCAGCACCGGTTGCCCCGGCCCGAGTTGCTGGCGAATCCGCAGGTAGCTGGCATCAAGGCTAGTGGTCAGCTGGCCCTCGCCGAGGGCGACGCCGTACTCGGCGAGGACGTCGATCCCGTGGATCGTCTGAAGGGCGGCGTTGCGATTGCGGTTATCGACGATGGCGACGACGTTGGCCGGGTCGACCGGCGCGCCGGAGCTGTTGGCGAACTGCGGCGCGGACGCGATGGCGGCCGCCGCCTGCGCCGGGTCCTGGACGAACGTAACCAGGCCGGCATAGGCCGGATTGCTGAGCGACTGCGCGGTGAGCGCGATCGGCGTGACGATGCGGTCGGCGTAGCGAGTCTGGAAATAGCTGGCCTGCAGCCGGGCTCCCTCGAGCCAGCGCGGATGGAGGTCGACACCGGCCGTCCAGGTGCGGGCACGCTCGGGCGTGACGTCGGGATTGCCGCCGGACACCAGCAGCGCGGTCGATCCAGCGGGGTATCCCGTGCCGCCGAGCCGTTTGACCGGATAGAGCGAAGCCGCCGCGACCTGGTGCTGCTGGGCCAGGGTGGGCGCCCGAAACGATCGGCCCCAGCTGCCCTTGAAGTCGATCCCCTCCAGCGGCGCATAGATCAGCCCCAGCTTGGGCGTGGCGACACTGCCGACTCCCGGATAGCGCTCGTAGCGCAACGCCGCGCTGAGGTTGAGGCGATAGACGCCGCGCAGCGCGGTCGCCGGCGAGACCAGCGGCAAGTTCAGCTCGCCATAGCCATAATAGCTGTCCTGCTTGCCGCGGATGTCGGGGATGGTCGGCGGCCCATAGTCGCCGTCGAGCACGTTGCGACGATAGCCGAGGCCGACAGCGAGCCGCGCCGGTCCACCGGCGAGTTCGAACAGGGGTCCGTCGGCGGCGAGCTCGAGCGATTCGCCGCTGTTATGGTAGGTCAGCGGAGTCTGGCGATAGATCGTGGTGCCGTCGAAATTCTTGGCCACGGTGTGAAGTCGCTCATTGCCGTAGACCCCCGAGAGGTCGGCCTGCCATCCGCCCGGAAGTGCGAGCGCGAACGAGGGCGCGACGGCGAGCGACCGGCTGGTGCTCGGCTGCTCGGTGTGGCTCACCGAGAGATCACCCGCATCGTTGTCGGGAAATTCGAGCATCGTCTGGCGCCGGTTGAACAGCGCGTCGACCTTGAAGGTCAGGTTGTCGGCCAGGTCCTGGTGCCCGGTGACCACCGCGGCGTGACGTTCGAGCGGAGGATAGATGATTAGACCCGGCTGCAGGCGGGTGAACGCGCGTTCGTCCGAGAAGATCGCGCCGCTGCGGGCAAATTCATAGGATACCATGAACCCGCCGCCGCTCCACCGGGCGCCGGCGGTGGCGCCGTAGCGCTGGCGGGAATAGCCGCCGCGCGTCGCGAAACCTCCCTCGGCCTCGAGGCGAAATCCATCGTAGTCGGACTTGAGAATGACGTTGGCGACGCCGGCGACCGCGTCGGAGCCGTACAGCGCCGACGCGCCGTCGGGGACGATCTCGATCCGGTCGACTGCGGCCAGCGGGATCGCCGAGACGTCGATCGCCTGGCGCGCCCCGTTGTAGGCCAGCCGGTGGCCGTTGAGGAGCGTGAGGGTCGCGTCGCTACCAAGACCGCGCAAATTGATCGTCACGGCCCCGCCCATGTCGATTCCGTTCGCGCTGCCGACATTGATGTTGACACCGAAATTGGCGCCGCCGCCGAAAGCTTGCGGCAGGCTGCGGACAACATCGAGCATGCTGGTTTGCCCGGCATCGCGCATTTGCTGCTGGTCGAGCCGGATGACCGGAGAGGCTACCGGTGCGCCGCGGATGCGGCTGCCGGTAACGACGATCTGGCCGCCACTGCGTTCGCTTTCGGCAATGCCGGGGGTTGCCGATGCCTGTTCGATCACCAGGCCGGTTCCGACGGGCCTCGCCCGCAGACCGGAGCCGGCAAGCAGGATCTCGATCGCTGCCTCCGGCGTGTAGTCGCCGTCGAGAATGGGCGCGGTTCGCCCGGCGACGAGGTCGGCCGGCGCGACGACGCTAACGCCCGACGCCTTGCTCACGGCGCTCAACGACTCCGCGAGCGGCTGGGCCGGAAGATGATAGGTTGCCTCGCCGGCCCGACGCGCGCAGGCGGGCGCGGTGGCGATGACAAGAGCCAGAGTGGCGGAACAGGTGGCGGCTCTTACGGCCCGTCGCAAAGATCTCATGGGCAACTCCCGTGGCGACGCTCGGGAGCGGCGTCGCTCTGGGGGCTTTGACAACGCGGGGACGGTTTACCCTGGGATTTTTTCGTCCGACGCGGGCCGGGAGCGCGGTTGCGCCAGCACGAGCGTGCCGCCCTCCCCTCGCGAAAGCTGGAGACCGAAGCTGGCGGCGACAAGTCTGGCGAGCTGCTCCCCGTCGGCGGGGTCGAACGTTCCGGTGAAGCGCAGCTTCGCCAGCGCCGGATCGGCAAGGACGATCCTGGCGCCGCCGGAGCGGTTGACCACGGCGATCACCTGGTCGAGGGATGCGTCCTCGAACGAGACCATGCCGTTCGACCGGTCGTTTTCGTTGCCTATGGCGCGCGTCGCCGCCTGGATCTCGCCGGGCTGGACGATCACCTGCTGCCCCGGCGTCAGCAGTCGCGGCCCCGCGGACTTGCCCGCCACCGCCATCGGCCGCACCTCGACCGAACCCTCGATCAATGACACCGAGGCACGCCGGCCGTCGAAGGCGACGTCGAACACCGTGCCGTGGGCGATGACCAGGCCGACGGGCGTCGCGACCACGAACGGCCGCGCCTCGTTATGGGCAACGGCAAACCTTGCCCGCCCGCGCAGCAGCTCGACGCGGCGCTCGCTGGCCGAATAGGCCGCCCGCACCGCACTGGCGGAATTGAGAGTGATGCGGCTGCCGTCGACAAGCTCGAGCGTGCGAACCTCGCCCGTGCCGCTGGCGAACTCGCCCGACCGGACCGACGCGGGCGTCCCCAGGCGCGTGCCGTAGGCGCCGAAGGCCAGGAGAGCGATGACGATCGCCGCCGCGACCGCGGCGATCGCGTAGCGGCAACGGTGGATGCCTCCTGGTCGCGGACGCGAGCGCGCCTGGCCGGCCGGCGCGTGCTTCGCCAGGCCGACCGCTTCCCAGGTCCGCAGGACCCCGTCGTAGGCTTCGGCGTGTTCCGGGGCGGCATCGTACCAGGCCTCGAAGGCGGCGTGATCCTCGGGTGTCGACGGCCCGCGCAGCCGGGCGAGCCACGCCGCGGCTTCCTCGCGCAGGCCCTCGTCCCGCCGGGAATCGGTCCCGTTAGCCGTCATCGGCGCCCCCTCAGCAGCCGGTCGAGATGAGCGATTGCCTTGCTCATGTGCCACTCGACGCCCTTTAGGCTCAAGCCGGTCTGCATGGCGATATCCTTGTAGCTCATCCCGTCGAGCCGATGCGCGAGAAAGATGTCGCGCGTCTTCGGGGCGAGACTGTCGAGCGCCCGTTGCACCCGCTGGAGCTGGTCGCGCGCCTCGAGCGCGGCCACCGGATCGTTGCCGGCGAGCGGCACGTCGTCGGCGGGGATGTGCGCCGCGAGCGAACGCCGGAGCGCGATCTTGGCGCGATTGCGCACGAGGTTGGTGGCGATCCGGCTGAGATAGGCCTCGGGCCGGTCGATTTCGCCGGCCTGCCGGGCGCGTGCGTCAGCGAGCCGCGTGAAGCTTTCCTGGACGAGGTCGCTCGCCTCGTCGCGCTGGCCGCGGCGGGCGAAAAACCGGAGCAAGCGCGGGGCATGAGCGCGATAGAACTCGCCGAGCGCCATCGGCTCAGAAAGGAGGATACGATCCTCCGGCGGCAGGGGCTCGTCACTCCCGAGACGCGGCGAGGGAAGCGCGGGTCCGGCGCCCAGCTGCACTGGCTCGCCAGGCGAGAAATCGCCGCCCTCCTCCCGGCGCGTTGCCATCCTGTCGACCGGTCCTTCCATGCTCCGCTCGCTTGCCGTGCGAGGCGCAGCCGGCGACGAGCCGGGTGTTGAGAACATGCTTGAGTCATGCGCCGACACCTTTGGCCGCGAACGGCTTGGACATGCGTGTCGGCCACCCGGCCGCACTGATGACGGGTCGATCATCAAGCGAGGTTCTCACGCCTCGGCGCCGCCCGATGACGGCGCACGGGTAGATTAATCGACTGTCACGGATACGCAACAGGCTCGTGATGGGTGCCGTTCTCGAGGCGCCCCCCTTGAAAGCCCACGAAAAGGCAGGCCGTGCCCGGGCCGCCTTCCTGGAGCAACGCGGCCTACCGGTTCAGCTTCGGGCGGTTGATCCAGCCCGCGTCAGGCTTCCCGCCATCGCCACGATGTCACCGCGCTGCTGGCGACTGGCGCGCGAGTGGCCCATCCGCGACCCCATCGAGAGACGAGCGCAGCATGAACGGACGCCTGAGCGACGACGGCCCGGGTTTCACCGCAGGCGGCGCGATGGATGCCGGCCCGGCCCGCCGGCGCCTGATGCCAATCGCGCGCGGTCACGACGGTGAGCTTGGCCGGGCTCGAGCTTCAGGCCCTTCATCATCGTCTGCTCGATCGTCCGGCGGGGCCAGGACGAGATCGCGATGGACGACGAGCCGTACCGGTGTTCCCGGCCGGATGGTGATCGTCGGGTGGACCGAAAGGTTGCGGGAGATTAGCTGGTCGCCTGCCCGCGAGGTGTTCTGCTGGGCGGACTCCCGCAGCGCCTCGACGAGATCGCTTTCGCCGCTGAAGGTGAGATTGGCGCCAACGCCGAGCAGCGTCGACAAGGCGGCTCCCTTGAGCAGCGTCCAGGTGTGAAAGTCGACCTTGTCCTCGAGGCCGGCGTAGCCGCCCGCGTCGGTCGCCGGCACGTTGTCGAGGCGCAGCGAGCGGCCGTCGGGGAAGATGATCCGCTGCCACACGATGAGCGCGCGGCGCTGACCGAACGCGACAACGCTGTCGTACTGGCCGATCAGGCGCGCGCCCTGGGGAATGAGCAGCAGGCGGCCGGTCGGACTGTCGTAGACCCGCTCCGTCACCTGGGCGATGACCAGCCCCGGCAGGTCCGAGCGCAGCCCGGTGACGAGGCTCGCCGCTATGACGCTGCCGGCCGAAAGCAAATAGGGCGACGGCGCTGGCTCGATGCGGTGCGGATCAACATCGGCGCCCGGATCGGGGGTCGCGACAAATCGCTCCTTTTCGGTTTGTGCGGTCCGCCCGGCCTGGGCTTCCGGTCCCGGCTGTTGCGGCGCGGACGCCGGTTCGCGGGCTAGGGCAGGCGTGGCGGATGAATGCGCCATCAGCGCGGATTGGCGGGCCTGGCGCAATTCGTCGGCGATGCGCTGGCGCTCGGCCTCGGCCGCCTCGCGTTGCGGGTCGGCGAGCGCTGCTCGATCGGAGGCATCGAGCGACCGCTCGCGCGCGAGGATCGGCCGCCCGAGGTCGCCGGGAAGCGGCGGCCCGAGCTGCGGGGCCTCGGCATAGGACGAGGGAAGCGCGCCTAGCGCGTCGGCGCTCCCATTCGCGGGCTCGGAAGCGTCATCGCGCTGGGCGACGATCTCAAAGGTCCGCGGCTTGAGCGCCAGCCAGGCGGCGCCGCCGACGATGCTCACGCCCAGCGCCGCAAGCGTGACGATGACGCCGCGCCTGAAGCGCACGACCCGCCCGGGACGGCCGCGCAGGACGAGGGTGTGCGGCGCGACCTTTGACGGCAGGCTCGCCGGGTCCGGCGCCGCATCGGCCTCGGGCAGCTCGCTCACGACGCCCTCCGCCGATTCGATCGGGCTTCGCCGGCAGGACCCCGTGTGATCCGCACGACAGTCTGCTTGTCGGCGCCGAGCCTGAGTTCGGCCGCGCTGAACAGGCGGTCGACGATATAGTAGCGGCCTTGCACGCGGTAGTTGACGAGGCTGGCCGTTCGCTTGTCGTCGATGAGGAACAGCGGCGGCGCCTCGCCGACGGCCAGCGACGCAGGAAATTCGATGTAGGTGCGTTGCCCGTCGTCGAATGCGCGCAAGGGCCGCCAGGCCGGGCGGTCGCCCGAGATTTGATAGCCGAAGTCGAGTTTCTCGAGCGAAAGGCCGCTGGCGACGGGCGCCGCCGCCTCGGCTGCGGCCTGCGCGCGGCGGATCGCCAGCAGCGCCTCCTCGGGATAGTTCCACGATAGCGCCGCCATCGCCGATCCCGGCGAGCTGGTCAGCGCGAGATGATAAGTGCGCCGATCCGTGGTGATCACGAGGTTCGTCGCCAGGCCCGCCGCGATCGGCTTGACCAGCACATGAACCTGCCTGTCGGCGCCGGAACCGCTGGTCGTATCGCCGATCACCCAGCGCACCGTGTCGCCGCTCGCCACCGCGACGAGCCCTTCGCCCCGCTCGAGGGCGATGTCGCTCACCCGCTCGGGCGCCGCGTAGAGACGATAGACCGCGTTGTCGCTGAAGGGGTAGACCGCGCCGGCGTTGACGAAGGCGTCGGGCACCGGTTCGATCGTGGCGGCGCGATTGGCGGCGCGCACCGCATCGGCGTGAGCGGGCGTCCGGGAACGTTGTCCGCTGCTGCTCGAGGCGGCGGCGGGCATGGCTAGAGAGGCGGCGAGCAGCAGCGCCGTCAGCGCGCGAGGTGAAGACAGATAGCTCACGGGCGGGTCTCCGGATCAGGGGTGGAGGACGGGACCGATGGGGCCTCGGCACCCGGCGCCGCGGCCGGTTCACGAGCCGGAGGCGGAGCCGGCGCGGGCTCGAATTCGCGGCTCCAGTCGATCGCGTCGACATAGAGGCCGAGCGGATTGCGCCGCAGGATATCGGCGTTGGCCGGGGGCCGGTGGACGACCGCGAAAATGCCGAACCAGCGCGACGTTCCTGCCGCTTCGCCCCGCTCGAACGCCGTCTCGGTCCATTTGACCTCGAACGAGCGGTCGGACGCGCGAACGACGCTCGTGACCGCGACCGCCACCACCCGTTCCCCGACCTTGTCGAACGGACGGGCCGAACGCGCATAATCGTCGAGAAAGCGGGCGCCGCGCCGGGTGACGAAATCGTAGGCCGACAGCCAGTCGCGCCGCACAAGCACCGGATCGAGCGAGACCGAACGGACATGCTCGACGAAGCGGGCGAGATGCCAGGCGATCTCGGCGTCGCCCGGCTGATAGTCCCGATCCGCCGGGGCGACGGCGCGCGCCTCGCCGAGCCGGTCGACCTCGACCACATAGGGAACGACCCGGCTCTGCTGCGATTGCCAGACGAGCCCGGCCCCCGTGAGCGCGGCCAGGCCAAGGCCGCCGAAGGCCATCAGCCGCCAGTTGCGGGCCTGAACCCGGGCGGCGCCGATGCGCTCGTCCCACAGCTGGCCGGCGCGCTGGTAGGGCGTTTCGGGTTCGGGGGTACGCCCGTAGCGCTGGACGCTGCGCCTGAAGAGCATCGCTCAATCCTCCTTTTCGCTGATGTCGGGTGTCGCCCCGGCGCCGCCGCGGTCGCCGTCGTGCAGTGCCTGCACCGCGAGGTGACGACGATGGCGCGAGTCCAGCTGACGCCGCAACTGCCGCGCCCAGGCGGGGGTTGCCTCGCCCGCCGGTTCCTGGGCAGCGGCGCCCGTTCCGGCAAGCGCCGACCATGCGCCGGCCCGCCCGGACTCGGCGGCTTCGCCGAGCGCCAGCGCGGCGCCCGCGCGTTGCCGCAGCGCGCTTCCCGCGGCGCGGGCGACACCGCCAAAACCCGCGCCGACGCCCGCCGAGCCCGACGCTTCCTGGCCGAGCAGGTAGGCGGTCCGGGCGGCCGATCCCATCGCTGTGCCCGCGCGCACCGCGCCGAGCGCGGCACCGCCGGCAAGCCGCGCCGCGCCGGCCGCGGCCAGGCCGCCGACGGCAACGGCGCCCGCCGCTCCGATGGTCGTCGCGACGGCCGCTCCGGCGCCGAGTTGCGGCGCGCCGGCGACGAGACCGGAGGCGATGCCGGGGCCGAAGACGCCGAGGCCGAGCAAGGCGAGCGCGCCGAGGGTGAGGCTCATCGCCTGCGCGAGATCGGGTTCCTGCCCTTGAGCGGCAGCGGTGAACTGGACGAAGAAGCCCGCGCCGATGCCGACGATGACCGCCAGCACCATCACCTTGATGCCCGAGCTCACCACGTTGCCGAGCACGCGCTCGGCGAGAAAGCCGGTGCGGTTCCACAGCGCGAACGGCACGAGGACGAACCCCGCGAGGCTCGTCAGCTTGAACTCGACGATGGTGACGAAGATCTGCACCGCGAGGATGAAGAAGGCGAGGATGACGATCGCCCAGGCGAACAGCAGCACCGCGATGGTCAGGAAGTTGTCGAAGAAGCTCGTGAAGCCGGTCATCTGCGAGACCTGCTCGAGCAGCGGCCAGGCGGCCCGGTAACCGGTCGCGGCGACCTTGCCGGGCCGCAGCAGGTCGTCGGCCGACAGCGTGCCGCCGCCGGCGGTGAGGCCGGCCCGGGCGAACGACCTGAAGACGATGTCGGCGAGCGCCGAAAAGCTGTTGAGGATGAACGCGAAGGCGCCGACGTAGAGGATCTTCTTGAGGAAGCGGCCGAGCACGTCCTGCTCGCCGCCCATCGCCCAGAACAGCCCGGCAAGCGTGATGTCGATGCCGATCAGCGCCCGGGTGAGGAAACCGACGTCGGGGCCGAGCAGCCCGAATCCGCTGTCGATGTAGCGGACGAAGGCATCCATGAACCCGTCGATGATGCTGAGATCGTTCATCGTGCTCCCTGCGGGAAGACTTCGAAAAAGGGAGCCGCGGAGCAGGGATTGGGGAGGGGGGGCACCCTGCCCCGCGGCGGCGACGGCGTGAGGGGCAGCACGCCGCCGTCAGGTGCGGCGCGGCCTACCGCTATGGGTAAGCCGCGCCCGAGCCGAGAAACTTCTTCGTCGCCAGGCGGCCGTCGATTTCGGCCTGGGCCCTGCGTGCCGCCTCGGTCGCGTCGGCGCGGTATTGCGCGGCGAGCAACTGCTGGATCTGCAGCTGCTGCTTGGCGCCGAGCGCGAGCAACTGGTTGGTCGCCTGCGCCGCCTGCAGCGCGCCTTCGGCCCCCTCGCCCCGTTCGGAGAGCGCCTTGAGCAGGCCGGCGTCGGCGGTGACGTTCTCGGCGATCTGCGCCTGGACCCGCATGGTCTGGCGGTAGGCGTCGATCGCCGCATCGAGCCGCTCGCGCGCGGCGGTCGCCTCGCGATCCAGTGGCAACGCCTGGGTCGAGCCTTGCGGGAACAGCCTGGCGAACCGCTGATCGAGACCGCTTGCGTCGAAGCCCAGGCCTTGTGCCTGGCTCATCAAGCGATCGATCTGCTGCAGCGCGCCGTCGAGCTGCCGGAGCTCGGGAAAATCGATCCGCTCGAGGTTCTTCGCCTGGTTGAGCAGCATCGTCGCCTCGTTCTGCAGCGACCGGATCTGATTGTTGACCTGCTGCAACGTGCGCGCGGCGGTGAGCAGGTTCTGCGTATAATTGCTCGGGTCGAATACCGTGAACTGCGCCCGGGCGGGCGAGCTCGGCAGCAGGGTGGTGAGCGCGCCGACGGTGACACCGAGCGCGGCAACCACGAGTCCTTTGCGGGTCAAAGACGGCATGATGCTACTCCTGGGGCAGGGATCGGGAGGGATAGGCGGCAAGGATGTCCGCCGCCCACGGCAGGCCGGCGGCGGTGAGGAAGCGGGCCGCGAAGTCGTCCCCGCCATCGGCGAGCAGCGCGTCGATGCGCGCCTGCACGGCGGGATCGGACGCGCCGCACAGGGCGAGGGCGACAGGACCGAGGCCGAGCTCGAACAGGCGGTTGCCGCGCTGCGATTGCAGGTAATAGTGCCGCTTGGGGGTGGCTCGGCCAACGAGCTCGATCTGCCGCTCGTTGAGCCCGAAGCGCTCGTACGCCGCGCGGCTCTGCGGATCGAGCGCGCGGTCGTTCGGCAGAAGGATGCGTTGCGGGCAGCTTTCGATGATGGCCGGCGCGATCGGGCTGTCGGCGATGTCGGCGAGGCTCTGCGTCGCGAACAGGACCGCGACATTCTTCTTGCGAAGCGTCTTAAGCCACTCGCGGATGCGCGCGGCGAACAGCGGGTGATCGAGAAAGATCCACGCCTCGTCGAGGATGAGCAGCGTCGGCCGGCCGTCGAAGCGGTCCTCGAGGCGATGGAACAGGTACGAGAGGACCGGTGCGACGACGCCCGCCTGCCCCATCAATCCTTCGGTTTCGAAGCACTGGATGTCGGCGAGTTGGGGACCTGGCTCGGCTGCATCGAGCAGGCGCCCGTACGGCCCGTCGAGCGTGTAGGCGGCGAGCGCCGCGCGCAGCGCGCTCGATTGCAGGAGCAGCGCCATTCCGGTGAGCGTGCGTTCCTCGGGCGGTGCCGAGGCGAGGCTGGCCAGCGCCGACCAGACGCTGTCCTTGACCTCGGGCGTCACCGCGACGCCCTCGTGCGCCAGCAGCGCGCCGATCCATTCGGCGGCCCAGCTGCGTTCAGCGGGATCGTCGATCCCGCGCAAGGGCTGGAAGGCCAGCGCTTGGCCGGCGTCCGCGCCGAGGCCGAGCGGGTGATGCGCGCCGCCCATCGCCAGCACCGCGGCACGCGAGGAAAAGCCCTTGTCGAAGATGTAGAGCTGCGCCCCCTGGTAGCGGCGGAATTGCAGCGCGATCAGCGCCAGCAGTACCGACTTGCCCGCTCCGGTCGGTCCGACGACGAGCATGTGGCCAACATCGCCGACATGGGTCGACAGGCGGAACGGCGTCGAACCCGAGGTCTGCGCGTAAAGCAGCGGCGGGCCGCCGAGATGGCGGTTGTCGGCCGGCCCGGCCCAGACCGCCGAGAGCGGCAGCAGATGAGCGAGATTGAGGGTGTGGACGAGCGGCTGCCGGACGTTGGCGTAGACGTGGCCGGGGAGCGAGGACAACCACGCTTCGACCGCGTTCACGCTCTCGCGAACGAAGGTGAAACCGAGATCGCCGACGATCCGCTCCACGCTGCGGATCTTGCGCTCGGCCTCCGAGAGATCGGTATCGGCCACCGTGATCGTTGTCGTCAGGTAGCCGAAGGCGACATGATCGCCGCCCAGTTCCTGCAGCGCGAGGTCCGCGTCGAGAACCTTGTTGTCGGCGTCGCTGTCGAGGAGTTGCGCCGGCTGGTTGTAGAGCACCTCGCGCAGGAGCGCGGCGACCGACTTGCGCTTGTTGAACCATTGCCGGCGAAGGCGCGTCAGGGTCCTGGTGGCGTGCGCCTTGTCGAGGGTGATGAAGCGGGTCGACCAGCGATAGCCGAAATCCGCCGAATTGAGCGCATCGAGCAGCGCGGGCCGGCTCGCATGGGGGAAACCGAGCACGCTGATGGTGCGCAAGTGCGCGTCGCCGAGCCGAGGCTCGAGCCCGCCGGTGAACGGCGTGTCGGCGAGGATCGCGTCGAGATAGATCGGCGTTTCGGGAGCGGCGACCCGCCCGGCCCGGTCAGAGACGCAGGAATGGAGGTATGTCAGCGTCTCGCCGTCGTCGAGCGCGCGTACCTCGGGCATGAAGGAGGACAGGAGGTCGAGCGCGCGGTCGGTTGCGGTGACGAAGGTCGCGAGCGCGGCACGCCAGTCGCGCCCTTCGCGCGCATCGGGCCGATCGACCAGGGCCCTTCCGGCCGCGTCGCTGCTGTCGGCCGGCGGCAACCAGACGAAAGTGCCGTAATAGCGGCTCTCGAAATGCTGCCCCTGGGCCTCGAAGGCGGCGCGCCGTTCCTGCTCGACCAGCCACGACGCGGGATCCGGGAAGCGGCTCTCGGGATAGGCGAGTGCCTCGCGGCGCACCGCCTCGAAGAACAGCGCCCAGCCCGAGCCGAAGCGCTTCAAGACGTTGTTGGCCCGCGCCGAGGCGGCGACGAGTTCGGCTTCGGTTGCGCTTTCGAGATCGGGGCCGCGGAAGACGAAGCTCTTCTGGAAGCTGCCGTCCTTGTTGAGCACAACGCCGGGCGCGACCAGCGCCGCCCACGGCAGGTGATCGGCAAGGCGGTCGGCGCGCTGGCGGTATTCGTGCAGCGCTAGCATGCCCAGTAGCCTTTCTGACGCAGGTGACGCAGCACCACGGGCACGAAATCCGGGTCCCGCCGCGCGGCGACCACGGCCAGGCTGTGCCCGACCGCCCACACGGCGAGGCCGACGAGCCATTGCTGCAGGCCGAGGCCAAGGGCGGCCGCCAGCGTGCCGTTGGCGATGGCAAAACCCCGCGGCGCGCCGGCGAGCAGGATCGGCGAAGCGAGGCTGGCGTGGAGCGGCACCTCGAAGCCGTCGATGGGACCGCCCGCGCTCATCCGACAAGCGCTCCGCCGCCGAAGCTGAAGAACGAGAGAAAAAAGCTCGACGCGGCAAAGGCGATCGACAGCCCGAAGATGATCTGGATGAGTCGGCGAAAACCGCCCGCGGTCTCGCCGAACGCCAGCGTCAGGCCGGTGGTGATGATGATGATCACCGCGACGATCTTTGCAACCGGTCCCTGGACCGATTCGAGGACCTGCTCGAGCGGCTGCTCCCAGGGCATCCCCGAGCCGCTGGCCCAGGCCCGGCCCGGCAACGCCAGCGCGAGGCCGGCGACGAGGCGGATGAGGCGAGGGCTCGGGCGCAGCCGGACGTTGGAGCAGCGCATGGGTCAATCTCCTTGGCTTGACGGATCGCGAGGGGGAGTGATGTCGATGAGGACGTATTCGCCATCGGGAGCGAGCCCGATCACCCGGGCGAGCGTTTCGATCCGTCGGGCCCTGCTGCGGCCGGCGATGAACACGACGAGGTCGATCGCCTCGGCAATGAGACGGCGCGGGACCGAGACGACGGCTTCCTGAACGAGCTGCTCGAGGCGGAAGAGCGCGGCGGCCGCGCTGTTGGCATGGACCGTGGCGATCCCTCCGGGATGACCGGTGTTCCACGCCTTGAGCATGTCGAGCGCCTCGCCGCCGCGGGTTTCGCCGACGATGATCCGGTCGGGCCTGAGGCGAAGGGTCGAGCGCACGAGGTCCGCCATCGTGACCGCGCCGGCGCGCGTGCGCAGCGCGACCGTGTCGGGCGCCGGTGACTGCAGTTCGCGGGTGTCCTCGATGAGGATGACTCGCTCGTCGAGCGCGCCCATTTCCGCGAGCAGCGCGTTGGCAAGCGTGGTCTTGCCCGAGCTGGTGCCGCCGGCGATGAGAATGTTGCGCCGGGCGGCCACGGCTTCGGCGAGCAGCCGCGCGCCTTCCGGCGGCATGATGCCGTCGCTGACGTAGTCGCCGAGCGTGTAGACCCGCGCCGCGGGCTTGCGGATCGAGAAGCAGGGTGCGAGGCTGACCGGCGGCAGAACGCCTTCGAAGCGTTCGCCGGCGCCTTCGCCGAGCGGCGGAAGCTCGGCCGAGACGATCGGCGCCGAGGCGTGCACCTCGGTCCTTGCATGGCTGGCGACGAGACGGACGATTCGTTCGACTTGCGCCGGCTCGTAGCGCACGCCGGTATCGAGGCGCCCTTCGCCGAGCCGGTCGAGCCGCAGGGCGCCGTCGGGATTGACCATGATCTCGATGACCAGTGGATCGGCCAGCGCCGCGGCGATCGTCGGCCCCATCGCGGTGCGCAGCATCGCCCGCTTGCGAGCCTCGGCACCGGCCTCGCGCACGGCGCCGCTCACGACCCGGGCTCCGGCTCGTCGGTGGCTCCCAGCGTGCGCCGGTTCGTCGCGAGCTGGCGGCCGACCTGGGTGACGAACTTTTCGAACCGCGCGCGCCCGACCGCCGTCGCGGCGGCATCAGGCTCGGCCAGCGGCGCGGTGACCATCAACTGGTAGCGCACGAACAGCGACAGACTTTCGAGCAGCACTTCGATGTCGCGACGCGCACGCATAATCTCGCGGGTCATGCGGTCGAGCCGCAAGCGCAGGAGGTCGTCGACTTCCCTGCTGCCCCGGTGCGCCAGCCACTCGCGCAGCCCATCGTTGACGAGCCGCGACTTGTAACCCCTTTCGCCGGCGGCGAGCGCGGTCAAAGCCTCGCTGATATCGCGGTCGATGCAGACGCGTTCCCTACCCTTCATCGCCTAGAACCCCGGCACCAGGTCGTGATCGGTTTCGTTGAGGCCGTAACCGCGGGCGACGTCGCCGAGACCGCGCGCGTGATCCATCACCCGCTGGTCGGCCGCAGGATCATCGTCCATCTCGAGCTCGACCAAGGCCGGATCGAGATCCTGCGGCTTTGCCTCGGCCAGGTTCGGAAACCCAGGAGAACGTTGCTGCTGGAGTCCGCCCTCATCTGCAAATTCGAAAAGTTCGTCATCGCCGGCGAACCCGACGTCGCCGCTGCGCACCGCATCCGTCCAGTCGTGCGGCTGCGAGGGCGGCCGGTCCGCGTAGCGGCCTCGCACCAACGCCGGAGGCGCCGTTACGCGGCTCGCTAAGTTGCGATCGGCAAAGTACTTGAGCTTGTGCGCCCGCACCGGCGGCGCGCCGGCGGCGAGCACCAGTTCCTCCTCGGCAGGAAGCTGCATGACCTCGCCGGGCGTCAGCAGCGCGCGGGCGGTCTCCTGGCGGCTGACCATGACGTGCGCGAGCCACGGCGCCAGGCGATGGCCGGCGTAATTGCGCATCGAGCGCTGTTCGGTCGCGGTGCCGAGCGCATCGGAGATGCGCCGGGCGGTGCGCTCGTCGTTGGTGGCGAAAGCAACGCGCACGTGACAGTTGTCGAGGATCGAGTTGTGCTCTCCGTAAGCCTTCTCGATTTGGTTGAGCGACTGGGCGATGAGGAAGGCGCGGATGCCGTAGCCGGCCATGAAGGCAAGGCTGGTCTCGAAGAAGTCGAGCCGACCAAGCGCGGGAAACTCGTCGAGCATCATCAGCAACCGGTGCCGGCTGGCGCCCTGAGCTGCGGCATCGAGTCTTTCGGTCAGCCGGCGGCCAATCTGGTTGAGGATCAGGCGCACGAGCGGCTTGGTGCGGCTGATGTCCGACGGCGGCACGACGAGATAGAGCGAGACGGGATGCTCCGCTTCGACGAGGTCGGCAATGCGCCAGTCGCAGGACGAGGTCACCTCGGCGACCGTGGGATCGCGATAAAGGCCGAGGAAGCTCATCGCCGTCGACAGCACGCCCGAGCGCTCGTTCTCGCTCTTGTTGAGCAGCTCGCGCGCCGCCGAGGCCACCACCGGATGAACTTTCGGCCGCTCGGGTGTACCGAGATGGTTGGTGCTCATCATCTGCCGCAGCGTCGCGACAAACGAGCGCTCAGGGTCGGACAGGAGGGTTGCGACCCGTGCCAGCGTCTTTTCCGCTTCGGCGTAGAGGACATGAAGGATCACCCCGACGAGCAGCGAATGGCTGGTCTTTTCCCAATGGTTGCGCCGCTCGAGCGCACCTTCGGGATCGACGAGGATGTCGGCGATGTTCTGGACGTCGCGCACCTCGCCCGGCCCCCGGCGGACCTCGAGCAGGGGATTGTACCTCGCCGAGCGCGGGTCGGTCGGGTTGAACAGGAGGCAGTGCGAGAAACGCGAGCGCCAGCCGGCGGTCAGCTGCCAGTTCTCACCCTTGATGTCGTGGACAACCGCCGAGCCGGTCCAGGCCAGCAGTGTCGGCACGACCAGGCCGACGCCCTTGCCAGAGCGCGTCGGCGCGAACGCGAGGACGTGCTCGGGGCCATCGTGGCGCAGGTAACGCCCGCTTAGCCGTCCGAGCATCACGCCGTCGTCGTCGAGCAGGCCAGCGCGCTCGATCTCGCGCGCGGTTGCCCAGCGCGCCGAGCCGTAGGTGGTGACGAACCGGCGCTGTCGCGCGCGCCACAGCGAGCCGGCGATCGCCGCTGCGCAGCTTAGAAAGCCGCTCGCGCCGGCGAGCGCCCCGGCACGGGCGAACACACGCGGCGCATAGGCGTCAAAAACGTACCACCAGCCGAAGAGCGCCCAGGGCCGATAGACGGGCAGGCCGCCGACCCGCAGCCAGGGCGCGCCCAGTTCGGGCTGGTAGGCGAGTTGCGCCGCCGCCCACTGGGTTGCGGCCCACAGGCCCGCGAGGACGATCAAGAAGACCACGAGGATCTGGCCGATGAGCAGTTTGGTGGGCGTCACGGCGAAGCTCCCGCCGATCGACGATGGTCGATCGAAGCAGGGCGAAGAATCTTCGACGCGCCGGAAAATGGGAACGGTGCTGATAGGACGAGAAGGGCCAAGTTGGGACAGGAACGGCCATTCTTGAACGAGCGGGATGCGCCCGCACCGATCTTGAGTGAGTTCCTGAACCCGCCTGCGAGGCCGTGCTGCACGCCCACATCGCGTAACCGGCGGGGGAATTACCGCCCCTTTCTCACCCGGATCCGTTCGAACGGCCGCGATGGTCTTGCGGCGGTTGCCGGCGCCCGCTCGACGGGCAACGCGTGGGCAGTCCGGCTGGTGCGGAAGGCCTGCCGGGTCGAAAACGGCCGAACGCGGGAAAGTCAGATGCCGGCGATCTGCCTCAGTTCGTCCAGCCGCTCTTGGCCAAGGCCTTCAACCAGATCACGCAATCTGAGGACCGACCGGCCAAGGGCATCGAGATCCTCCGCGCCAATCTCGTAGGCCGCCGAATAGCGTGCCTCGACATAGGCCCGCTTGAGCAGCTCGAAGCGGCGGCGGTCCAGCCGAGTTTCGCGGGGCCATGCCTCGATGAGCCGTGGCTCTTTGTCCTCTGCCAGCGAGCGGAGGAACTTGATATTGTGCGAGCGAGGGAAATACAGAGTGCGGGCCAGCAGAAAGCACGCGTACGCCGTCTCCGTAGCCTGATGCAGATTGAAGGCGGCTAGCTTTCGAAAGCCTGGATCGTCTTTGCTGCGATTCAGTTGGAAATCGACGGTGGCAAGCCAACGATCTAGATCAGCCGACTTCGTGCCATAGTAGCTCGCCGTCATCTCGTAGGCATCCACCGCGGTGAGCGGTTGCGGCGCGGCCAGCGCGCTGCCCGGACGCTCGTAAAGGATGATGCCGTCGCGGGCGATGTCGACCCAGAAATACTCGCCGCGGCCGAGCGCCTGGTTCACCTCATCGAGGGTATGGACGATGATGTTGACCGGCCGGCCGATCGCGGGATCGCGCTGGATCAGGTCCTCGGCCGCGTACCAGTAGTCGGCGACGTCGGTCAGGTCGGGATGGCTGACGATGACGAGCAGGTCGAAGTCGGACTGGTAGCCGTTCTCGGGCTCGTCGACCCAGTCGTCCCGCGCATAGCTTCCGAACAGGACGATCTTGAGGACCTTGCCGTTCTTCTTCCACGGCTGGGTGGCCGAGGCGATCGCGCGGGCGAACTCACCGAGCAGCAATTCGCGAACGTGGTGCAGTTCGTCCTGTTGCATGACCGGCAAGTGATCGAGGCTGGTTCGCATCGCCTGCAACTCTGGGCGATCCGGAACCTACCGGCAAGTGCCCCTTAACGGTCACACCGACGGCGCGTTTCGCGCCGCCGACACTCACGATTTGCGACCGCCGTCGGCGTTCGCGGGGAGCCTCACGGCTGTCGGTTCCAAGACCCCGGCGGCTTGCAGGCCCGGACGGCAACATCGCCATGCCATCTTCTTCACTCGCACGATAATTAATATTGAAACCGATGTGAATATGAGGCAGCTTGCCCGCAAGCGTCCGGCGAGGCGCGAAATGAGGGCGCGGGAGAGGAATGATGAAGACCAAAGCTCTATGGCTGAGCGTGTCAATGCTTGCTTTCGCTTGGAGTGGTGCCGCAGCGGCTCAGGACCAGCCGGCCGAGGATTCCAAGCCCCAGGCGGATGCTTCGGCCCAGGCCGGCGCACAGGGCGAGAACGTGATCGTCGTCACGGCCGAGCGGCGCACCGAGAACCTCATGACGACGGCCGCTTCGGCCTCGGTGATCAGCGGCGACACGCTGGCCAAGAAGGGCGTCAACAATGTCGACGCACTGCAGTTCGCCGCGCCGAGCATCGTGGTCAACAACTTCGGCCAGGGCAACGATTTCAATGTCCGCGGCATCGGCAAGGCCGAGCACAACACCCAGACCACGACGGGGGTCATCACCTATCGCGACGGGGTGCCGACCTTTCCCGGCTACATCCAGGGCGAGCCCTACTACGACATCAACAACATCCAGGTTCTGCGCGGCCCGCAGGGCACGATCGTCGGGCAGAACGCGACCGGCGGCGCGGTGTTCGTCAATTCGAACGACCCCGTGATCGGCGGCGGCATCAGCGGCTACGCCCAGGCGAACTACGGCAACTATGACGATCTCGGCGGGCAGTTCGCGCTCAACCTGCCGGCGGGCGACACCTTCGCGATTCGCGTCGCGGGCTACGGCGAGCGGCGCGACGGCTTCTACCACATCACCGGGCCGGGCGGTGCGCCCTATACCGGCAACAACAACGATCTCAGCATGTACGCCGGGCGGCTCAGCCTGCTGTGGAAGCCGAGCGACAACTTCTCGATCCTGTCAAAGACCGACGCCGCTCACCTCGGCTATGGCGCCTACCCGTCCTCACCCTATTGGCAGTCGTTCAAGACCTTGCCGAGCGGGGCGGCGAACCCGCGCTACGCCGACCTGTTCGACATCACCGCCAACGCGCCGATGTCGGCCAAGGACAAGTTCGTCCGCTCGATCCTCAGGCTCGAATACAAGACCGACGGCGGGGTCAGGTTCCGCTCGATCAGCTCCTACCAGAAGGGGACCACCCAATACGGCACCGACCTCGACGGCACCTCGTCGGATTTCAACAACCCGCTGACCGGCCTGCCGATCGCGAACCGGTCGTTCTACGACATCGTCCACGAGCGGCAGCTGACCCAGGAATTCAACATCATTTCGCCGGACAACCAGCGTTTCACCTGGCTCCTCGGCGCGTTCGGCCTGTGGAACAAGTACACCTTCCCCGCGCCGTACGACAATTTCGACATCAACCTGTGCTATCCGTTCACGGCGGACGTCGTCCCCGCGTGCCACTATCAGCTCAAGGGCGTGAACCCCGAGCGGTCGCTGGCGGTCTTCGGGCAGGTCGGATTCAGCATTACCGACACGCTGAAGCTCGAGGCCGGCGGCCGCTACACCGCTAGCCGGTCGACCAACCACGTCGACGTCATGCAGTACGGGCTCTACATCCGCGACGACCAGACCACGAAGTCGGACAACTTCTCGTACAAGGTCTCGCTCGGCTGGCAGGCCGCCCCGAGCCAGTACCTCTACGCTTTCGTTGCCACCGGCTTCCGGCCGGGCGGGCTCAACGTGCCGGTCGGTCTCGGCCAGCCGGCCCCGTTCAAGCCGGAGAAGGTCACTTCGTTCGAGGCCGGGTGGAAGGCCAACTGGGCCGGCGGGCACCTGCGCACGACGATCGACGGCTTCTACAACGACTACAAGAACTTCCAGGTCATCATCGGCTATCCGACGTTCCCGACCTTCGGCATCGAGCTCAACGTGCCCGGAACGACCAAGATCTACGGCTTCGAGGCCGAAACCGAGCTGCACCTCGGCGGCTTCTCGCTCGACGCCGGCGTCAACGTCCTGCACAGCAGCCTCGGCCACTTCTTCGCCAGCGATCCCCGCGTGCCGAGCGTGGTGGCGTGCGATCCGGTCAGCGGGCCGGTCAGCGCGACCTGCATCGACCTCAAGGGCCGCGACCAGACCTATGCACCCAACTTCACCTTCAACGTCGGCGCGGAATACGCCTTCGCGCTGACGGCGAACGACACGATCACGCCGCGCGTGAACTACGGCCACGTCGGTGCCCAGTGGGCGACGCTGTTCGAAAGCCCGGCGCTCGGCGACCGGCTCGAGCAGCGCGACATCCTCAACGCTCAGCTCGAGTGGCAGCACGGCAGCTGGGCCGTGACCGCCTACGCCACCAATCTCACCAACCAGCACTATGCCGGCGCCCTCAACAGTGGGCTTTATTTCGCCGGTCCGCCGCGCCAATACGGAGTGAAAGTGCTCAAGACTTTCTGAAATAGAGCAGGCCGGCCGTCCGCGCGCACTTGCGGCCGGCCGGCCGTTCCATGAAGACAGTCGCACGACCATCCATGCAAAACTACCCGCTTACAGTCGACCGGTTCATCGACCACGCCGCCGCGTGGTCGGCGAACGGGGTGGTCGAGGCCTTGCCGGATGGGCGCCGGGTCCTCGTGTCCTACGCCGATGTCCGCGAGCGGGCCAATCGCATGTCGGGCGCCCTCGCTGCGCTCGGGCTCGAGTTCGGCGAGCGCGTCGGAACGCTCGCGTGGAACACGCGCCACCACCTCGAAATCTACTACGCGACGATGGGGCTGGGCCTCGTCTGCCACACCCTCAACCCGCGGCTGACCGTCGCCCAGCTGGCGGCCATGGTGTGCGAGGCCGAGGACGCCGCGCTCACCGTCGCACCGGACTTGCTGCCGCTGGCATTCGAATTGGTGGCCCTTTGTCCGAGCGTGCGGCACGTGATCGTGCTCGACGAACCGTCGGCGATGGCCGCGACGCCCAATGGCGTGCCGGTGTGGGATTACGAGGACCTCCTGGCCGAGAAGGGTTCTCCCGCTGCGTGGGGAGCGTTCGACGAGAATGCCCCGGCGGGCTTGTGCTACACGTCCGGTACCACCAGCGAGCCCAAGGGCGTGCTGTACACGCACCGTTCGAACTACCTGCACACCTTGCGCTCGCTGCTCGCCGATGCCTTCGCGATCACGGCGACGGACGTGGTGCTGCTCGCGGTGCCGATGTTCCACGCCAACGGATGGGGCCTGCCGTTCTCGGTTCCGGCCGCGGGCGCGCGCATGGTCCTGCCCGGACGCAATCTCAAAGGCGACGCCCTCGTCTCGCTGATGCGTGACGAGAAGGTCACCATCGCCGTCGGCGTGCCGACGGTGTGGACGGGCGTCCTCGACCGGCTCGAGCGGGACGGAAGCAGCCTGCCCGCGCTCGACCGCTTGCTGGTCGGCGGATCGACCTGTCCCGAATCGCTCATCCGGCGTGCCGAGCGATCGGGTGTGAGGGTGCAGACGAGCTGGGGAATGACCGAACTCTCGCCGCTCGGCACGGTGACGCCGCCCGCAGCGAGCGACGACAAGGCCGGCTGCTCGGGGCGCCCGCCTGTCGGGCTGGAAATCAAGCTGACCGACAGCGCGGGCGTCGCCCTGCCCGAGCAGCGCGGCCAGATCGGCCACTTGCGGGTCAAGGGCATCGCGGTGATCGACCGCTACTTCAACAACGACGACTTCGTGATCGACGAGGAAGGCTTCTTCGATACCGGCGATCTCGCGATGATCGACGACGACGGCGATCTGACGATCTGCGGGCGCTCCAAGGACCTGATCAAGTCGGGCGGGGAATGGATCAACCCGGCGGCCATGGAAGCGATCGTCGGCGCCCAGCCGTCCGTCGATGCGGTGGCCGTGATCGGCCGGTCGGACGAGAAATGGGGCGAACGCCCGGTGCTGGTCGTCCAGTCCCATCGCGGCTGCGCGCTCGATCGGTCGGCGCTGATCGACTGCCTGCGGGGCAAGGTCGCCGACTGGTGGCTGCCGAGCGAGGTCGCCGAGATCGCCGAGATGCCGCTCGCCGCGACCGGCAAGATCGACAAGGTGCGCCTGCGCGAGCAGTTCGAGGACGGCGCGCTCAGGGTCGAATCGATCGCGGGCTAACCTCGGGCGCGGCTCATTCGCAGCCCGGGGCCTTCGGCGGCAACGGCGGCGAGGCGAGGCCGGCATTCCAGTTCCACGCCTGGTTGCCCGCGGCGCGGCGCCGGCACATCACCTCCTCGTTCAGGCGATACATGCCGGGAAAGAGCGCCTTCGCCGGCCGCGGCGTCGCGGCGAAGTGCATGTAGGCGCCGGTCCGGTCGTAGCGCGGCCAGGCCGGTGCGTGGGCCGCCACCGGCTTGCCGGTCTTGGCAAAGCTGGTCCAGTAGTCGGCCAGCGCGTCGGACATCGCCGTCTCGCCCGACGTCCCGGGAATTTTCGGCCACTCGGGCCCGACGGCGTGGAAGGTGCCGAACACGAACGGCAGCTCGCTCGCATGGAAGGCGTGCAATCCCGCTTCGTCGGTGGCGGGATAGCCGTGGTCCCACAGGTAGAGGTAGGCGCTCTTGCCGATGGCCTCCTGGTTGCGGGCCATCCGCTCGGCGGTCCAGCCGTACAGCGCGTCGCGCGTCGAGGCGAGGATGCTCTCCGGCATGTTGCTCGACGGGTAGAGCTTGAGGAAGTCGTCCGCGAGGTCGCCATAGGCCGAGCGGATCTCATCCTCGTAAACCTGCGCGCTCGCCGGCACCCGTGGCGCGAGCACCTTGAGCGAGCGGATTTCGCCCTGGTTGAAGCCGACGACCAGCGGGACGGGTGCCTGCTGGCCCCGCCCGAAGACGTTGACCAGCTGGTCGGCAAGGACCTTGCCGTCGACCGCGCCCCACGGCCCGAAGCCCGCCTTGACCGCCGCGTCGCTCAGCGTTGCGGCGTCCATCGCCCGCAAGGCGGCGAGGTCGGGCGCTTTGAGCGCGGCGGCCAGCGCGACGCCCGCCTGCTCGGCCGAGGGCGCGCCGTGCACCGCCTGCTTCAGCGCCGGCGTCGAGATCATGTAGCCGCTCTCGGAGATGGCCTTCGCGAACAGTCCGCGCGCCGGCGGGGATGCCATCAGGTACATCACGCTGAGCGCGCCGGCGGATTCGCCGGCGATGGTGACGTTGGCGGGATCGCCGCCGAACGAGCGGATATTGTCGCGCACCCACTCGAGGGCGCGGATCTGGTCGAGCAGGCCGTAATTGCCCGAATAGCCGCCCTGCTCGGCGCTGAGCTCGGGATGGGCGAGCCAGCCGAGCACGCCGAGGCGGTAGTTGATCGACACGACGATCACGCCGCGCTCGGCGAGCTTGCGCCCGTCGTACATCGGCTCGCGGCTCGATCCGGTGGTCAGCGCGCCGCCATGAATCCAGAAGAACACCGGCGCGTCTCTCGCCTTCGCCGGCGCCCAGATGTTCAGCGTCAGGCAGTCTTCGCTCATCGGCAGGGGCGCGGCCGGAGAATAGATGCTGGAGAGCTGCGGCTGCGGCTGGAGGCACGCCGGGCCGAAGGCAGTGGCGTCGCGCACGCCGGCCCAGCGCGGCAGCCTTTCCGGCGCCCGCCAGCGCAGCGGCCCGACCGGCGGCCGGGCGTAGGGGATGCCGCGGAACACGAGCAGGCCCGCTTCGCTGGTGCCCTTGAGCTCTCCCGCTGGGGCATCGACGATGGGGCTTGCGGCCAGGGAGGCATGGGACATGGGTTCACTCCGCTCGACGGGGGCGCACGATGCCAACGCCATCGTGGCAATGGCGAAGACGAGGCGGGCGAGAGGGCCCGGTCCGCTCATGCGCCTCTCTCGCCACTCGGTGTCTCACCCCGCAGCCGCGCTGCGAGCGACAGGAAGATCGCGACCGCAATCACGTAGAACGGCGTCAGCGTGTAGAGCGCCATTTGCAGCGAGTTGCCCCAGCCGTGCGCGGTGAACCAGTCGCTCGCCGCGCCGACGTAGGTCGGGCCGAGCCCGAGGCCGATGAAGTTCATCACCAGCAGCAGCAGCGCTCCCGACAGGACGCGCTCGTTCGGCCTTACTTCGTCCTGCACCAGCGCGATCGAGGAGGAGAGATAGAAGTAATTGAGGAACATCACCACGGTGAGCAGCACGAGCGCCGCCGGCCAGCCCGGCGACCATACGAAGGCGACATAGAGCGGCAAGGCCAGCGCCAGCGAGACGGCCGGGGCCAGCGCGTAGGCGACGCGCGAGGTGCGCGTCATCCGGTCGATGATGCGGCCCGAGACGAGCATCCCGGCGCTCATGCCGATGCCGACGACGAGCGCGTACCAGATCGCCACGTCCTCGAGCGTCATGCCCTTCTCGCGCATCAGGAACAGCACGGTGAAGTTGCCGAGGCCATAAGTGACGAACTGGGTCGCCCCGCTGCCGAGCGAAGCGCGCATCAGCACCGGATGGGTGAAGAACATCCGCGTCGTCGCCCAGAACGGGGCCTTGGCCTTGGCATCGGGGTCCTTGCGCAAGTCCGTCGCGCCGCGCGCCGGATCGCGCATCGCGAGCCGCACCGCGAGGGCGGTGACGATGCCGATTGCGCCGGTGACGATGAAGGCGTCGCGCCAGTCGAACGCCGCGGCGATCGAGGCGCCGAAGGCGATCCCGATGGCGGCGCCGATCGGCGGGCCGAGGTTGTAGATGCCGAGCGCGGTGCCGCGATAGCCGGGCGCGAAGGTATCGGTGATCAGCGCGTAGGACGGCGGCACGCCGCCGGCCTCCCCGAAGCCCACGGCCATCCGCGCGACGACGAGCTGCGGGTAGGTCTGCGCGAGGCCGCAGGCCGACGTCGCGGCGCTCCAGATGGCGCACGCGAGCGAAAGGATCGTCACGCGATTGGTGCGGTCCGCCAGCCAGCCCACGGGAAGCGCGATGAAGCAGTAGAACATCGCGAAGTACAAGCCGCCGATGAGGCCGAGCTGGCCGTCGGTGATGTGCAAGGTGTCCTGGATCGGCTTGGCCAGGATCGACAGCAGCTGGCGATCGAGGAAATTGAGGACGTAGACGAACGAGAGAAGGAACAGGACGCCCCACGCTCGCTTGTCGGGGCGCACGGCACCGGCAAGGTCCGGCGATACCGCGGCGGAGCTCGCCATCTAGCGGGCAGGCAGGCTGGCGCTGGCGGCCGGGTGCCTCGTCTCGATCATGTCCGTCTCCTCTCCGCCCGTCTTTTTTGCAGGTTCCCGCAGCATCTTGCGGTCAAGGCGGCAAGCCTGTCAACACACACTATCGTGTGGGTGAATGTTTTGCATGATCGCCGGAGCGATGGCTTGACGCTGCGCGCCCGAGGCCCGAAAGACATGCGCGTGACCCAGACACCGAGGGCCCGGCCCCGTTCCAAGAAGGCAGAGCAGCGCGCCGAGACGATGGAGCGCATCCTCGATGCCGCCGAGGTCCTGTTCGCCCAGCACGGCCTCTATGGCGTCACGCTGAAGGAGGTCGCCGCCGAGGTCGGCGTGCACCACACGCTGCTCAATTACTACTTCGAGGACAAGAAGACGCTGTTCGACGCGGTGTTCGCCCGGCGCGCGGTGGTCACCAGCGAGCGCCGGATGCGCGTGCTCGACGACTACGACGCCTCGACCGACACGCCCACCGTCGAGGGGGCGTTGCACGCGTTCCTCGACACCGACCTCGACCTCTACATCGAGGGCGGCGAGGGCTGGAAGAACTATGCCCAGCTGACCGCCCAGGTCGCCAACACCCCGGTGTGGGGCGCCCAGCTGATGGACGAGCACTTCGATCCGGTGGTCCTGCGCCTGATCGGACTGCTCAAGCGCGCCCTGCCCGACTGCGCCGAGGAGGACATCTTCTGGGGCTATCATTTCGTCAGCGGCGCGCTGATGCTGACTCTCGCCCGCACCGGCCGGATCGACAAGCTTTCGGGCGGGCTGTGCAAGTCGGAAGACTTCGCCGCGGTGAAGCAGCGGATGGCCTCGTTCATGGCCTCCGGCTTCCTCGCGATCTGCCGGCCGGCCCGCTAGCGCCCGAGGGGCCGCCATCGCTTGCACTGCTTGACCTCGGCCCGGTTTTTTGTTCACTACCATGTGAGTTAATAACGAAAGGGGTGGCAGGACCGGCGATGGCGACGCGGCGCAACGTGCTGGCGGGATTGGCCGCCATCCCGGCGGCGAACGCGCACGCAGGTCCCGGGCGGGCGCGCCGGCCCCGCCCGGCCGATTTCCTGTGGGGCGCGGCGATCTCGGCGCACCAGAGCGAGGGCAACAACGTCAACTCGGACAGCTGGCTGCTCGAGCACTTGCCCGAGACCGTCTACAAGCAGCCCTCAGGCGATGCGTGCGACAGCTACCATCGTTACGAGGAGGATTTCGCGATCGCCCGTTCGATCGGGCTCAAGGCCTACCGCTTCGGCATCGAATGGGCGCGGATAGAGCCGGCGCCGGGCGAGTTCTCGCAGGCCGAGCTCGATCATTATGCGCGCGTCATCACCTCGTGCCGGACCCATGGCCTGCTGCCGATCCTGTCGTACAATCACTTCACGGTGCCGCGCTGGTTCGCGATGCGCGGCGGGTGGGAAAGCGCCGACAGTCCCGACCTGTTCGCGCGCTACTGCGAGCGCGCGACGCGCGCGTTCGGCGAGCAGGTCGGCATGGCCGCCCCGTTCAACGAGGCGAACATTTCGCGCCTGATCAAGGTGCTGAAAATGACCACGACGCCCGGGTCCCGCGCGCGGCGCACCGCGATGATCGCCGCCGCGGCGCGCGCGACCAACTCGCCCGCGTTCTCCTCGATCCTGTTCGCCGACCCCGACCGGGTCGATCAAAACCTGCTGGAAGCCCACGCCAGGGCCTACCAGGCGATCAAGGCCGGCCCCGGCGATTTCCCGGTCGGCGTGACGCTGACCACCCAGCCGGTCGAACCGCTGGGCGCAGGAAGCCTCGCCGCCGAAATCGAGGACACGCTCTATGGGCGCTGGTGGGACGCGGTGAACGCGAGCGATTTCGTCGGCGTGCAGGCCTATTTCCGCTTCCGCGTCGACGCCCATGGCATCGTCCAGCCGCCGCCCGGCACGCCGATGACCGACGCGGGCTATGAATACTATCCGCAGGCGCTCGGCGGCGCGATACGCCTGGCGGCGCGCAAGACCGCAAAGCCCATCTATGTCACCGAAAGCGGCATCGCGGCGAGCGACGACACCCGCCGCATGGCCTGGCTCGACGCCAGCGTCGCCGAAGTGCGAAAGTGCCTCGCGCAAGGCATCGATGTGAAGGGCTACATCTACTGGTCGCTGCTCGACAACTTCGAGTGGACGCAAGGCTTCGGCCAGCAATTCGGGCTGGTCTCGGTCGACCCGCGCACGTTCGCGCGAACGCCCAAGCCCAGCGCCCGCCACTTCGCCCGGATCATCGGGGAGTGGCGATGACCGGGTCGCTCGCCCGCCTGTTCGACTTGTCCGGGAGGGTGGCCATCGTCACCGGCGGATCGCGCGGGCTCGGCCTGCAGATCGCTGCTGCGCTGGGCGAATACGGCGCAGCGCTGGCGCTCATCGCCCGCAATCCGGACGGGCTCGACGCCGCCGTCGGAACGCTGGCAGCGGCCGGCTGCCGGGCCGCCGGGTTCGCCGCGGACCTGCGCGAACAGCAGGCGGCAGCGCCGCTCGTCGAGCGGGTCCTCGAGCGGTTCGGGCGGATCGACATTCTCGTGAACAACGCCGGCGCGACCTGGGGCGCGGCGGCCGAGGATTATCCGCTCGAGGGGTGGGACAAGGTGATCGACCTCAACGTCGGCGCCCTGTTCCGGGTTACCCAGGCGGTCGCCCGCGCGGCCTTCCTCAAGGCGGGAGGAGGCGCAGTCATCAACATCGCCTCGATCGAGGGGCTGCAGGGCCATCATCCCGGGCGCCTCGGCACGGTCGCCTACAACACCTCCAAGGGCGCCGTCATCACCATGACAAGGGCGCTGGCCGCCGAATGGGGGCCGCAAAACATTCGCGTCAACGCGATCGCGCCCGGGTTCTTCCCGTCGAAGATGACGGCGGCGACCCTTGCGGACCATGGCGCGGACATCGTCCGCCAGACCCCGCTCGGCAAGCTCGGCAGCGACACCGACCTCATGGGCGCGGCGCTGCTGCTCGCTTCCGACGCCGGCGGCCATATCACCGGGCAGACGATCGTCGTCGACGGCGGCGCGACGATCATCTGATGGACACCTCGAAGCGAAGGATTCCTTGAATGAGCGAACGCATCGATTTGACCGGCAAGGTCGCCATCGTGACCGGCGCCGGCGGCGGGCTGGGACGGGCCCACGCCCTGCTCCTGGCGAGCCGCGGGGCCCGTGTCGTGGTCAACGATCTCGGCGGCGACGTCGCCGGCGTGGGCCGCTCGTCCGCCGCCGCCGAAAGCGTGGCGCGCGAGATCCGCGCGGCGGGCGGCGAGGCCATCGCCGACGGCGCCTCGGTCACCGACGTCGACGAAGTCACCGCCATGGTGGCGCGGGCCGTCGACGCGTGGGGCCGGGTCGACATCCTGGTCAACAACGCCGGCATCCTGCGCGACAAGACCTTTGCCAAGATGGCGCTCGACGATTTCCGGCTGGTCGTCGAGGTTCACCTGATGGGCGCGGTCAACTGCACGAAGGCGGTGTGGGACGGCATGCGCGAGCGCGGCCATGGCCGGATCGTGTTCACGACGTCATCATCGGGGCTCTACGGCAATTTCGGGCAAGCGAACTACGGTGCCGCCAAGATGGCGCTGGTCGGCTTGATGCAGACGCTCGCGCTCGAGGGCGCCAAGGCCGACATCAGGGTCAACTGCCTCGCGCCGAGCGCGGGCACGCGGATGCTCGAGGGGCTGATGCCACACGACCAGCTTGCGGCGCTGGCGCCGGAAGCGGTCAGCCCGGCCGTGCTGGTGCTGGTCGCGCCGGACGCGCCGACGCGCACGATCCTGTGCGCCGGCGCGGGCAGCTTCGAGCAGGCCTACGTCACCTTGACCCACGGCATTCACCTCGGGAGCGGGCCGGACGTGCCGGAGCGATTGCGCGCGTCGCTCGGCGAGGTCGGCGCGCTCGAAGCGATGACCATACCGGCGACCGGCTTCGAGCAGCCGCGGCTTGAACTGGCGAAAGCGGGGGTGATTTCGGCGGCGGAGCGCGCCTCGTGAGCGGGCGCGAGGCGGTCATCGTAGCCACCGCGCGCACGCCCATCGGGCGCGCCTATCGCGGCGCGTTCAACGCAACCCCCGCCCCGACGCTTGCTGCCCATGCGATCCGGGCCGCCGTCGAGCGCGCCGGCGTGGCGCCGGGGGAGATCGACGACGTCATCATGGGCGCAGCCCTGCAGCAGGGCCATCAGGCGACCATCGGCCGCACCGCCGCGTTGCGGGCGGGCCTGCCGGTCTCGGTGCCCGGCCAGTCGATCGATCGCCAGTGCGCATCGGGGCTGATGTCGATCGCCATCGCGGCAAGGCAGGTGATTGTCGACGGGATGGACATCTGCCTCGCCGGCGGGGTTGAATCGATCTCGCTCGTGCAGACCGAGGCTTTGCGGATCGACCACGACGAAGAGCTGGTGGCGATGGTCCCGGCGATCTACATGCCGATGCTCGAGACCGCCGAGGTCGTGGCCCGCCGCTACGGCATCAGCCGCGAGCGAATGGATGCCTACAGCGTCGAATCGCAGCGCCGCACCGCGGCGGCGCAGGCGGCCGGCGCGTTCGAGCAGGAGATCGTGCCGACGCGCGCGCGCATGGCGCTCGTCGACAAGGCGACAGGCGCCCTCGAGTATCGCGCCGTGACGCTCATGTGCGACGAAGGCAATCGCCCCGAGACGACTATGGAAGCGCTCGCCGCGCTCACGCCGGTGATGAGCCCGGACGGCTTCATCACCGCGGGAAATGCCAGCCAGCTGTCGGATGGCGCGGCGGCCTGCGTGGTGATGGAGGCGGGCGTTGCCGCCCGGCGCGGCCTCGCCCCGCTCGGCCGCTACGTCGGCATCGCCGTGGCCGGGACCGAGCCCGACGAGATGGGTATAGGGCCGGTCTTCGCCGTGCCCAAGCTGTTGCGGCAGCACGGCCTGACGATCGACGATGTCGGCCTGTGGGAGCTCAACGAGGCCTTCGCGGTGCAGGTGATCTACTGTGCGGAGCGGCTCGGCATTCCCTGCGAGAGGCTCAACGTGAACGGCGGCGCGATATCGATCGGCCACCCTTATGGCATGTCAGGCACACGGATGGTCGGCCACGCCCTGATCGAGGGCCGCCGCCGCGGGGTCAGGCACGTCGTCGTGACGATGTGCGTCGGCGGCGGCATGGGCGCGGCCGGGCTGTTCGAAGTCCTGTGACCGATGCCTGCCGCCGGCCCGGGGAACCAGACCGGCCGGCCCGGCGCACGGGCCAATTCGACGAACGGTTGGACTTCAGCCCTTGGCCGGGATCTTGTCGAACTCGGCCTGGATCTTGGCCAGGTTCGCGTCACTCAGCGCTTCGGGCTCGTATTGCTGGATGTCCTTCAGCGTCAGCGAACGACCGGAAGTCTGGAACTGGTCGTTGGCGTAGACGGTCGGAATCAGGCGCTTCAGGATCTCGACGGCGGCCGGATCGGCAAGAAGCGTCTCGACCAGCGTCTTGTCGACCGAATAGTGCGCCGGCTTGGGCGCGCTCGCGTCCTGCGCGACCGCGGTTACGGGCATTGTGAGGACAGGCCCGGCGAGCGAAGCCAGGGCAACGGTGAACAGCAGTCGGCGCATGATAGTCCCTCCCACGATATTCTTTCTTGTAGGAATTATTGACCGGCTCGGCAAGCGGCCCGTTTTCACGCGCCCAGCAGGGCGAGGGCGTTGCCGCTTTCGATCGCCGCCAATCGTTCGGGCGGCAGCCCGAGGCGCGCGAGGGCGGCGCGCGAGCTGGCAACGCCGCCCCACGGAAAGTCGGTGCCGTAGAGGATGTGGCCCTCGGGCAGCCATCTCGTCAGCGCGGCCATGGCGCTCGCTCCGGTGACGCTGGCGGTATCGACATAGAGCCTGGCGAGCGCCGCCACGGCCCCTTCGGGGACCCTGGCCATGAGCGAGCGGTCGACGAAGCCCATCGCCACCACGCGTTCCATGACCATCGGCATCGCCCCGCCCCCGTGCGAGAAGATGAAGCGCAGGTTCGGAAAGGCGCTCAGCGTGCCGGACCACAGCAGGCTGGCGATGGTGCGGGCGGTGTCGACCGGGAATTCGATCAGCGGCGTCGCCACCTCGGGGACGAGGCCGGCACAGCACGGCGCATCGGTCGGATGGACGTAGACGACCGCGCCGCGGCGATTGAGCCACTCGAACAGCGGGCGAAACGTCGCCTCTCCGAGATAGCGCCCGCCATAGTTGCTGAGCAGCCCGACGCCGCGCGCGCCGTCGAGCGCGAGCGAGTGCTCGGCCTCGCGGATCGCGCCCTCGACGTCGGGCATCGGCAGCGCGCCGAAGAAGGCGAAGCGGCCGGGATGGCGGGTGCCGAGCGAAGCCGCATAGGCGTTGCATTCGCGCGCGAGGTCGCGGGCCTCGCCATCGTTGCCGAAATGGACGCCCGGCGAGGAGATCGAGAGGACCGCGCGGCTGACGCGCGCCTCGTCCATCGCCGACAACGACGTCTCCGGGGTCCAGGCCATCACCGCGGCAACGCCGGTGGCGAACTTGTCGAGCCACCCCTTCGCCAGCGGCTTGTAGAACGGCGGCAGGACGTGATGGTGGACGTCGATGGCGGTGGTGGCGAAGGGGGCGGGCGACGCCGCGCGCAAGCCCGGGCCGATTGCCAGGCTCGCCGCCATGCCACCGAGCAGGGTTCTCCTCGAGCAGGTCACAGGCCGAACACCCTTGCCGCGTTGTCGTCGAACAGGGCCTTCTTCTGCCGCTCCGAGAGCGGCATCGCCTCGACGAGGGCGACGGCCTCAGCCTGGTTCTCGAACGGATAGTCGCTCGCATAGAGCACGCGATCGGCGCCGAGGACCTCGAGGGTCATCTGAAGCTGCGGCCCATAGTTCATCCCGCTGGTGGTCACCCAGAAATTCTCCTTCAGATAGTCGCTCGGAAGCCGTTCGATCGGCGGCTTGCCGCCGCGCACGCCGAGCGCGAGGTAACGGTTGTCGATCCGCGGCAGCCAGAACGGCAACGCCTCGCCCATGTGGCCGATCACCAGGCGCAGCTTCGGGAAACGGTCGAACAGGCCGCACTGGATCAGCCGCAGGATATGCGTGCCGACCTCGACGCCGTAAGCCCACGCGGCGCCGCCGACGACGGGGCCGGCCATGATCGCGGCCATCGCTCCGGCCGGCTCGCGCGGATGGATGTAGAGCGGCGCGTCGAGCGCTTGCAGGGCCTCGAACAGGGGCAGGTACTTGGGCGCGTCGAGATACTCGCCGAAGGTATGGCTGTTGACCATCGCGCCCTTGATGCCGGGCAGCTTGAGCGCGCGCTCCAGTTCACGCACGGCGGCGGCGGGGTCCTGCGGCGCGAGGGCCGCGAGCGCGGCGAAGCGGGCAGGATGACGCTCGCATGCCTGCGAGGCATAGTCGTTCGCCTCGCCGGCGAGGCTGCTTGCGGTGGCAGCGTCGAACACCTGCACCCCCGGCGAGCTGAGGAGCAGGAGCTGCATGTCGATCCCGTCGGCGTCCATCGCGGCGATGCGTTCGTCGCCGAGATCGACGAGCGGCCGGGCGAGGAACGCCGCGGGCCCGTCGGCGGTGATGAGCGGAAGGCTTGCCGTGCTGGCCGTGGCGTTCGCCGCCAGGACGCCGGGAGAAAGAAACCCCTCCTCGCAGGCGATGCGACGATACTCTCTCGCCTTCACGGTCGCTCCCCCCAAGCCAATTCCTGCGTGGCGGAATTTATCACTCAAGCGCGGGACCTGCGCAAGCGTGGGCAGGCCTCAGCCGCATCAAAATTCTTGCGCGCAGGAATATAAATTCCTACCATCGGGAATATAGCGCGTGTTCACAGGGAGAGGAAATCATGAACGCTCGGCTTTCATGGGGTGTGTCCGCGGCCGCCATCGTCGCGGGCCTGTCGTTCCAGCCCGCAGCGGCGCAGGAGAACGGTGCGTCGGCGGACCAGCCGCAGGCGCAAGGACAGGCGCCGGTGCCGCAAAGCACCCCGGCGGCGAATTCGCCGAGCGGAGCCGCCGTGCCGACGGCCAATCCCGACGAGGAGAACGGTCTGGGCGAAATCGTCGTCACCGCCCAGCGCGTGGCGGAAAGCAGCCAGCGCGCGCCGGTCGCGCTCGACGTGATCTCGCCGGAAGAGCTGGTCCGCCAGAACGTCATTCGCGCGGAGGACCTTTCGCGCACGACCAATGCCCTGTCCGCGACCGGTAGCACCGGCGGCCCGACCACCGTGTTCTTCGTGCGCGGCGTCGGCAACGCGACCGTCAACGCCTACTCGGACCCGGCGATCGCCTTCAACTACGACGGCGTCTACATCGGCCGGCCGAGCTCGACCTCGGGCGTCTTCTACGACCTGCAGCGCGTCGAGATCCTGAAAGGCCCGCAAGGCACGCTGTACGGACGCAACGCCACCGGCGGCGCGATCAACGTCATCCCCAACCGACCGAAATTGAACGACACGTCGCTCGAATTCTCGGCCGGCTACGGCAATTACGACTGGCTGACCGGCGAGGCGGCGATCAATCTTCCGCTCGGCGACAAGGCGGCGGTTCGCGTCGCGGGATCGTTGTCGAATCGCGACGGGTTCCAGAACGACGGCACCGGCAAGCAGCGCGAATACGCCGGCCGCGCCCAGATCTACGCCGAGCCGACCGACAACCTCAACCTGCGGCTCGGCGTGGACTTTTCGCACCAGGGCGGGAGCAGCCTCAGCGGCTTCTACCTCGGGAAGGTCGATCCGATCTTCGGCCCGACGGGGTTCGGCGGTTACCAGTTCACGCCGACGGGCTTCTCGCCCAAGCAGGGCGTGTTCGATCCCGCCTCGCAGGCGCTCCTCGCCTCGCGCTTCGTGTCCCAGGTCGGCCGCGCCGGCGAGGTCGTCGACGGCATCCCGTTCAACGATGACGACTACTGGGGTGTCACGGCCGAGCTCAATTACAAGACCGACGTCGGCACTCTCACGATCCAGCCGGCCTATCGCGAAGCCAGCATCGCCTACCAGTTCAACGGCGTGTTCCGCGGCGCGTTCTCGGCCGAGAAGGACAAGCAGACCAGCCTCGAGGCGCGCTGGGCGGGCGATATCGGCACCGCCGTCGATTACCTGATCGGCGGCATCTACTTCGACGAGGATATCGCCGCCACCGCGCGCTACGACCAGCACACGCTGACGCCTTACCAGGACTTCACGACCGGCACGAAATCGTGGGCCGGGTTCGGCAAGATCACGTGGCATGCGACCGACAAGCTGAGCCTGACGGCCGGCGCCCGCTACACGTCCGACAAGAAGCGGTTCGACGGCACGTCCGACGTCTACATCCTGTTCTGCGGCAACCCCGCGCCGCCGCAGGACTTCTGCCCCACGCTGCCGTTCATTCCGGTGCTGGAGACCGAGCAGGAGTTCAGGAATTTCTATCTCACGCGCGGCATACCAATCACGCCGGTCCCGCTGTTCGTCCTGCCGCCTGAGGCGGGCGGATCGCAGACGGCTCCCTTCGTCCTGTTCTCGCCGATCGTGATCAATTCGAGCCTGAAGAACGACAAGTTCACCTACCGCCTCGCCGCGCAGTACGACGTCACGCCGCGCAACATGATCTACGCGAGCTTCGAGACCGGCTATCACGGCGGCGGCTTCTCGTTCGCGCGCGGGGTCGAATCCTACAAGCCCGAGACGATCGACGCCTATACGCTGGGGAGCAAGAACCGCTTCCTCGGCAACACGCTGCAGGTCAACATCGAGGCGTTCCTGTGGAAGTACCGCAACCAGCAGTTCAGCCAGTTCGGCTATGACCTTGGCAACCCGCCGACGACGGTGTTCCTGACGCGCAACATCGGCGACAGCACGATCAAGGGCATCGACCTCGACGTCGACCTCAGGGCAACTCCGACCACCCTGCTGTCCGCCTCGGTGCAGTACCTGCACGGCAAGTACGACAGTTTCACCTACTTCGTGCCGAACCAGGGGCTGCCGCCCAACACGACTTGCGCCTTTGCCCCCGCGACGCAAACCGTCAACGGCGTGCCGCTCTCGCTCTTCCAGATCGACTGCTCGGGCAAGCCGGCGTTCAACTCGCCGCGCTGGTCGTTCATCCTCAACGGCGAGCAGACGATCCCGCTCGATGCGTTCAAGATCGTGCTGCAGGCCGACACCCGCTATCGCAGCTCGAGCTACTCGACCGCGGACTACCTGCCCTATCTGAAATCGAAGGCGAATTTCGTCACCGACGCATCGATCACGCTGAGCAAGAATGATGACCGTCTGTTCGCTAGTGTTTACATGCGCAACATCTTCAACAGCCGGCGGCAGCTGGGCGGCAACATCACGACGGCCAATCTCGTCGTGAGCGCCGTCGAGGAGCCGCGAACCTATGGCGTGCGCATCGGCGGCAAGTTCTAGCCCGCGATCCCACAGCCACGAACGGAGCAGTCAGGCATGTCCGCAAGAGTAAGCGACCTCCAATACGTAGGCCTGGCGGTGCCGGATCTCGCCGCCGAGCGCAAATTCTTCGCCGAGACGTGGGGGCTGGTCGATGTCGGCGAGGAGGACGGCAAGGTCTACCTCGCCGCCGAAGGTACGGCGCATCCGTTCGTGATCCGCTTGCGCGAGGACGCCGAGAAGAAGACCGACCTGATCGGCTTCTCGGCCGATTCGCGGGCCGATGTCGACGCGCTGTTCGAGCAGGTGAAGACGGCGGGCGCGAAGATCATTGCGGAGCCCGGGCCGGCCGACGGGCCGGCGGGGGGCTATGCCTTCCGCTTTTTTGATCCGGACGGGCGCGCCATCGAGGTGGTTTGCGACAGCGCCAAGCGCCAGCAGCGCACGCTCGGCAAGGGCGAGGCCATCCCCGTCGGCCTGAGCCACGTCGTGTTCCACTCCCCCGACCACAAGGGCCTCGCCGAGTTCTACCAGCAGGCGCTCGGCTTCCGCCTTTCGGACTGGATCGGCGACTTCATGGTGTTCCTGCGCTGCAATTCGGCGCACCACCGGGTGGCGGTCCTGCCGGGGCCGCCGGCGCTGAACCATGTCGCCTTCGACGTCGCCTCGGTCGACGAACTGATGCGCGGCCTCGCGCGCATGCACGAGAACGGCGTCACGTTGAGCTGGGGCCCCGGGCGCCACACCGCCGGCGACAACACCTTCTGCTATTTCCTCACGCCCAACGGCAACGCGGTCGAATACACGTCCGACCTCGAGCACGTCGACGAGGCGAGCTGGGTGCCGACGACCTATCCTCCTGGCCCGAGCACGATCGACCAGTGGGGAACCGGGCGCATCATCACCGGCAACGTCCCGCACGCGGAAATGACGCCCGACAAGGGCCTGTGGCAGGTTCCGGCCTGAGCGCGGCGGCGGGAGGGGCGCGATGATCGGCAAGGCGCTCGTGATCGGCGGCGGCGTCGGCGGGATGAGCGCGGCGCTGGCGCTCGCCCGGAGCGGCGTCGAGGTCGAGCTGGCCGATGCCGATCCGCACTGGCGGGCCTACGGCGCCGGGATCAGCGTCACCGGCCTCTCGCTGAGGGCGTTCGACGACCTCGGCATTCTCGACGAGGTGCGCGAGAAGGGTTTCGTCGGGGCCGGCATGCGGCTGCGCTCGGTCGACGGCAGCGTGATCATGGAAACGCCGCCGCCCGCCGCCGACGCGCCGCCCGTGGCGCGTAGCGGCGGCATCATGCGCCCCGTGCTGCACGAGATCATGTCCAGCCGGGTCCGCGCAAGCGGCGTTCGCGTAACGCTCGGGGCCGAGGTCACCGACCTCGTCCAGGCGGCAGACGGCGTAAAGGTTGCCTTCCCCGACGGCCGCGACGAACGGTTCGACCTCGTGGTCGGCGCCGACGGCATCTTCTCGAAGACGCGCCAAGCCTTGTTCCCCGATGCGCCGATGCCGAAGTTCACCGGCCAGGGCTGCTGGCGCATCGTCGCCGACCGGCCGGCGGAGGTCGACCGCGCGGAGATGTGGCTCGGCGGGCCGGTCAAGCTCGGCTTCAATCCGGTCTCGAGCGACAAGATGTACGCCTTCATCCTTGAGCACGTGCCGCAAAACCCGTGGTACGAGCCCGGGGAGCAATTGCCGCACGTCGCCGCTCTGCTGGGCCCGTACGGCGGGTATGTCGCGAGCGTGCGCGACAGCCTCGGCGACAGCTCGCTCGTCAACTACCGCCCGCTCGAATGGGTGATGCTCCCGCCGCCGTGGCACAAGGGCCGGGTCGTGATGATCGGCGACGCCGTCCATGCGACCACGCCGCACATGGCCTCGGGCGCCGGGATGGCGGTCGAGGACGGGCTCGTCCTTGCCGAGGAGCTCGCCCGGCACGACGCGGTTGCCGATGCGCTGGCGGCGTTCACCGATCGCCGCTTCGAGCGCGCGCGCATGGTCGTCGAGAACTCGGTGCGCATCGGCGAGATCGAGATGGCCGGCGGCGACCAGCGCGACGCCAACGCCATGCTCGGCGACACGATGCACAAGCTCCAGCAACCCTACTGAAGGCAGCGACGGATGACTTATGGACTGGCCACGGTAAGCGTCAACGGCGCTCCGCAAGCGGTTCTCGTCAGGCAAGACCGGTTCGTGCCGCTTCGCCGGTGGGGCGAGGATCGCGATATTCCCGCCCTGCTGGCGGACTGGGAGCGCATCGCCGCAAACCTCGCGCGATGGGCGGCCGACGAAATCGCGTTCGCTTCGGCAGCCGATTTCGCCTCGGCCGACGTGCGCGCCCCCTATCGTCCCGGGCAGGTGTTCTGCACCGGCGCCAACTACAAGAAGCACGTCGTCGGCCTGATCATGGGCGATCCGTCGATGCGCACCGCCGAGCACGAGAACCTCTCGCCGGAGGAGCGCAGACGCCAGGTTGAGGCCATGATGGACAAGCGGGCGAAGGCGCTGCCGTTCGTGTTCCTCAAGCTGCCCTCGTGCGTGATCGGGCCGCTGGACGAGGTGATCCTGCCGCGAAATGTCGAGAAGCCCGACTGGGAGCTCGAGCTCGGCGTCGTGATCGGCAAGCGCGCGCACCATGTGAGCGCCGCCGAGGCGATGGACCACGTGGCGGGATTCGCGGTGGTGAACGACGTCACCGCGCGCGAGCACATCTTCCGCCGCGACGGCTCGGCCATCGGCGCCGACTGGCTGTCGGGCAAGTGCTTCCCGACATTCCTCCCGTTCGGCCCGATGGTGGTGCCGAGAGATGAGGTTGCCGATCCCTACGATCTCACCATCACGCTCAAGGTCAACGGCAAGACCTACCAGGACGAGAGCACGTCCGACATGATGGCCTCGATAGAGCGGCAGATCGAATACCTGTCGGACCGCGTGGTGCTCGAGCCGGGCGATCTCATCTGCACCGGCTCGCCCTACGGCAATGGCTCCGCGTTCGGCGTGTTCCTGAAGGCGGGGGACGTGATGGAAGGCTCGATCAGCGGCCTCGGCACCCAGCGCAACCGCTGCGTCGCCGAGGCCTAGCTAGCGCTTGCGCACCCCGTCGGTCAGCAGGCGGGTCACGAATTCCTCGTACTGCCGCCCGAGCTCGGCCATGTCGGTTCCCGCCGGCACCAGCAGCTCGACGAGAGGCGCGCCGCTGGCGAAGAAGTCGCTGATCCCGACCACCGCGAGGTGCATGAACAGCGGATCGAACTGGCGCAGCGCGCCCTCGACGTCGAGCTCCTGCAGCTTGGCGTAGTTCGACAGCGGCTGGCGGTTCCACTCGCGCATCTTCTCGCGCACCTCGGCCGAAGTGGCCGAATCGAGCTCCTCGATCATCAGCCGCTGCATGTGCTTGGCCGAACGGGTGAAGCGGAAGGTGTTGTGGATCATGTCGGCCAAGAGCTCGAGCGGATCGCCCTCGTCCGGCGGCGGCCGGTTGGCCTCGGCGCCGATCTGCTTGGCGACTTCGAACAGCAGGTTTTCGCGGTTGCCGAAATAGTACCGCACGAGCGCCGGATCGGCATTGGCGCGCCTGGCGATGGCGGTGCTGGTCACCTGCGCCGGGGGCAGCTCCTGCAGGAGCGCGCGAGCGGCCGTGATCAGCGCCTCCCTGCCGACACCCGTTTCGCTGGCGGTCGGCCGCCCCTTGCCGCGCCTCGCGCCCCTCTTTCGCCCCGTTGCCATCGGCCCGTGTGCTACGCGGAACGGCGCTGTTCGACAACCGCAGTTGCGGCAAAATATTCTTGCCGCAAGGAATTATGCTTGTAGGGTGACCGAGGGAGAAATCTGCATGGCCAACTGGCCTTTCCGGCAAGGCGTTCACGACATCGGCAACGGCGTTTACGGCTACGTCCAGCCGGACGGCACGTGGGGCTGGTCGAACGCCGGCCTCGTCAGCTCTCAAGGCGAAACGCTGCTGATCGATACGTTGATGAGCGTGCCGCTGACGCGCGACATGCTGACGGCGTTCGCGCAAGTGCCGGGAGGCGCCAAGATCGACCGGCTGATGAACACCCATGCGAACCCCGATCACTTCTTCGGCAACGGCCTCGTGGAAGGCGCAGAGATCATCGCGACGGCCAAGACCCGCTCCGAGATGGAGGGTTTCAATCCGCAGGCGCTGGCGAACCTTTCGGCCAACTGGCAGAACATGGGCGAAGCGGGCGAATTCCTGTTCGAGACGATGGGGCGCTACTTCGATTTCAGCGGCGTCGACGCGCTGGCGCTGCCGACGACCACGTTCGAGACGACGATGACCCTCGCCGTCGGCGACAAGACCGTCGAGCTGACCGACCTCGGCCCGGCGCACACCGAATCCGACACCATCGCCTGGGTGAAGGAGGACCGCACGGTCTTCACCGGCGATCTCGTGTTCAACGAGGGTCATCCGGTCGTCTGGGCGGGGCCGTTCTCGAACTGGATCGCCGCGTGCGATGTCATCATCGGGCTCGAACCCGACGTGGTCGTGCCGGGCCATGGCCCGATCAGCGACATCGGGTGCGTCAGGAACCTGAAGGGCTACTTCGAGCACTTGCGCGACGAGGCGCGCGGCCGTTTCGACGCGGGCATGGACTGGCGCGATGCGGCGCGCGACATCCCGATCAACGAATATTCCCACTGGACCGACCCCGAGCGTGTCGTCGCCAACGTCTATTCGCTTTACAAGCAATGGGACCCGGATGTCCCGCACGCGCCGCCGCCGGTGCTGTTCGCCGAGATGAACAGGTACCGCAAGGAACACCAGGAGCGCCACGGGTGCGGCCATGTCCATTGAGTTGAACGCCACGCACGATCCCAACCGCCGCAGCTGGCTCGCGAGCGCGAACGCGCCGGACACCGACTTTCCCATCCAGAACCTGCCGTTCGGCGTGTTCGACGACGGCATGGGCGCGCGTGGCGGAGTGGCCCTGGGCGACAGCATCATCGACCTGTCGGCGCTGCTCGCGTCCGGTCAGATCGCGGGGGCGGCAGCGGAAGCAGCGCGGGGGGCAAGCCTGCTTCCGCTGTTCGCCCAGCCGCGCACCGCCGTCTCCGCCTTGCGCGCGCACTTGTCGGAACTTTACCGCGTGGGCGGCGATGGTGACCGCGAGGCGGCGAAAAAGGCGCTCGTGCCGATGGCCGAGGTCGAGCTGCTGATGCCGGCCAAGCCAACCGCGTTCACCGACTTCTGCACCTCGGCCGACCATATCCTGCGCATGGCGGCGAACGGCGGCCGCGCCCCGAATCCAGCCTGGGCGACGCTGCCGGTGGCCTACAACGGCCGCGCGAGCTCGGTGGCGGTGAGCGGCACGCCGGTGATCCGCCCGGTGGGCCAGGTCGTGCCGCGCGGCGCGAAGGAGATGACGGTGGCGCCGGAACCGATGCTCGACTTCGAGCTCGAGTTCGGCGCCTGGCTCGGCGGGCCGGTCAACGCCCTCGGCGAGACAGTCGACATGGCGCGCGCCGACGCGCTCTTGTTCGGCTGCTGCCTCGTCAACGACTGGTCGGCCCGCGGCATCCAGTTCTACGAGATGCTGCTCGGCCCGCACCTCGGCAAGAGCTTCCTGACGACGATCTCGCCGTGGGTGGTGGCGATGGAAGCGCTTGCGCCGTTTCGCGTGCCGGGCCGCGGGCGAACTGCCGACCAGCCCGAGGTGCCCGGCTACTTGAACGATCCGTCCGACCGCGAGGCCGGCGGCCTCGACATCGAGCTGACGGCCGAGCTCGACACCGGCTCCGGCCCGCACACGATCGTGCGCACCAACGTCGCCGAGCTGTTCTGGACGCTGGCGCAGATGGTCGCCCATCAGGCGTCCGGCGGCGCGCCGCTCGAGACCGGCGACCTCATCGCCACCGGCACCGTGTCGGGCGCGGCCGACGAGGCGCGCGGGTGCCTCGTCGAGATCACCCGGCTCGGGCAAGAGCCGCTGTTGCTGCCCGACGGGACCAGGCGCGTGATGCTGGAGGATGGCGACACGCTGACGTTGCGCGGCAAGGCCAAGGCCGACGGCTACGTGCCGATCGGTTTCGGGCCGTGCAGCGGCACCATCATGCCGGCGCGGGTCGCGCCATGAGCGGCGAGGTGACGACGTGCGGCGAGCGCAGGCCGATCCCGGTCCACGCGCGCGGCAAGCACCTCGTCGTCGACATCCACTGCCATCTCGGCATCCCCGTGGCGGACGCCATCGTCCAGGCGAAGTATCCGGGGCCGCCGCCGGGCATCAACGACTTCACCAGCCCGAAGACGATGGAGGTCAACCGCGCGCAATTCGCCGCCATCGGCCGCACGCTGAACACGCTCGACACGCGGCTTGCCGACATGGACCGGCTCGGCATCGACATGCAGGCGATCTCGCCGAGCCCCGGGCAATACTTCTACTTCACCGACGCCGACACCGGGCGCGAGGCGGCGCGGGCGGTCAACGACGGCATGGCGGCGGCGGTCGCACAGCACCCCGACCGTCTCGTCGGCATGGGCACCGTGCCGCTGCAGGACACGCGCCTGGCGATCGAGGAAATGCGCCGCTGCGTCAACGAGCTCGACCTGCGCGGCATCGAGATCAGCTCCAACGTCAACGGCACCGATTTCCACGCCGAAGCGCTGCGCCCGTTCTGGGCGGCGGCGGAAGAGCTCGGCGTGCTGATCTTCATTCACCCGCTCGGCTTCACCGAAGGCAGGCGACTGAGCGAGTATTACTTCAACAACCTGATCGGTAACCCGCTCGAATCCACCCTCGCCATCGGGCACCTGATCTTCGGAGGGGTTCTCGACGCCTACCCGGGCCTCAGGATCTGCGTCGCCCACGGAGGCGGGTACCTCCCCGGCTACTGGGGCCGCATGGACCACGGCTGGCGCGCCCGGGGCGATTGCTCCGAGCACTGCCGGCACGAGCCGTCCAGCTACCTGCGCAAGCTGTGGCTCGACACGCTGGTGTTTGATGGGGACGAGCTCGACAGCCTCGTGCGCACCCACGGCGCCGACAGGCTGTGCCTCGGCACCGACTATCCGTTCGACATGTCCGAGCCCGACCCGATCGGCTTCCACGAGCGGCTGTCGGAAGATGACAGAGCGAAGATCCTCGGCCTCAACGCAGCCGGCCTGCTCGGGCTGGAACGGGTGGGGTGAGCGAGGGCTTGGCCCCGATGTACCGCATGCCGGTGTCGTTCGGCCCGGCGCCCGGACCGCGCAACCTTCCGCAATCCCAGCGCCACCGCCGATACGACAAGAACACGTTGACGCTGACGCTGTCGGCACGGACCGAAGCCCGTGCGCTCGCTCGCCTCATGCCGCCGGGATTCACCGTGGAAGCCCCGGCCCGGATCGAGCTGGTCCTGCTCGTGCTGACCGATATCGGCTGGCTGGCGGGCCGCGGCTACAACATCGCGATGGTCCGAATCCCCGCTAGCTGGCGCGGCGAGGAAGACGTCACCGGTGCGTTCGTGCCCGTGCTGTGGGAGAGCATGGCCGAGCCGATCCTGACCGGGCGGGACGAGCTCGGCTGGCCCAAGATCTTCGCCGACATCCCTACACCGGTGGTCGAGAACGGTCGCTGGCGGGCCCACGCCTCGTGGGACGGCTTCACCTTCCTCGAACTGACCGCCGGCGATTTCGAGGCCACTGAGATCCCTCCCCCCGCGCCGAACATGATGTTCCACAAGTACGTTCCGCGCACGGGGTCTTGGGGCGAGGCGGAGGTCGATGCCTTCACCGTGACGGCCCCCGACGGGCCGGCTCCGCACGTGCGCTTGGTAGAGGGCGGCTCCGGCGAGTTCCACTTCCGCCGCGCGACGTGGGAGCAGATGCCCACGCAGTACCTGATCGTGAATGCCCTCGCCGATCTGCCGCTGCGCGAATTCGGCCCGGCTGTGCTGGTCGAATCCTCGGGCGGCGGCGACGCGAGCGGGCAACGGAGGCTGAGGTGAGGACAACCCGCCGCATCGTCACCGGGCATACGGGAGATGGGCGGTCCATCGTCGTGTCCGATGGGCCGGTGCCGCACACCCGCTCGCTGCCCGGCGCCCAGTTCGACGAAGTCTGGTCGATGGACTGTGCGCCCGCGGTTCTCGGCCTGTCGCCCGCCGGCGAGCCGACATCGGGCGGCTCGCGCATTGCCCTCGGCTCGGGCGCCGGCAATCTCATCCGCGTCATCGAATTCCTGCCGGCGAGCGCCGGGGGCAAGCGCAGTCCGATGCACCGTACCAAAACCATCGACTACGGCGTCGTCCTCGAAGGCGAGATCGCGCTGATCTTGAGCGACAGCGAGGTGCTGCTCCGCGCCGGTGACGTCGTCGTCCAGCGCGGCACCGATCACGCGTGGGAAAACCGCTCGGAACTCCCGGCGAAATTGGTTTTCGTGCTGATGGACGCCGAATTCGACGGCGAGCTGGCGAAGGTCCTCGAAGGCAAGGCCATAATGCCGTGACGGCCGCGCGCCCTCCGGTTTCGCCCCTTATCGCCGGCTGGACGCTGTTCCTGCTGTTCCTCGCCAACGTCCTCAACGTCGGCGACCGCATGCTGCTCGGCGTCGTCACCGAGCCGGTGCGGCACGACCTCGCGCTGTCGGACACGCAGATGGCGCTCGCCAACGGATTGCTGTTCGTGCTGTTCAACCTCGTCGCCGGGTTGTTCATCGCCCGGCTGGTCGACCGCGGCAAACGTGTCCGCATCCTGGCGATAGGCATCGCCGGGTGGTCGATCGCGACCGCCGCCACGGGGCTCTCCCGCAATTTCCCGGAGCTCGCGGCGGCGCGCCTCGCGGTCGGCATCGGCGAGGCGACGGCGTTTCCGGCGGTGATGTCGCTGATACCCGACCTTTTCCGTCCGCAGGTCCGCGGCACGGCGATCGGCGTGTTCCAGTCGAGCAGCTTCATCGGCATCGTCGGCGGGACGATACTCGCCGGCGTGGTGGCCGCCTGGCTGGGATGGCGGCCGATGTTCGTTGTCTGCGGCATCGCCGGTGTGGTGCTCGCGATCGTCGTCACACTGACGGTGCGCGAGCCGGCCCGCGAGGAGCGGCGCGATCCGGCCGACGATGCGCGCCATTGGCTCGCCGGGATGGCCGCCGGCCTGCGACGCGTGCTGGCGATACCGGGTTTCGTGCCGCTGGCGCTCGGCTTCGGAATCTCGGCCATGATGGGGGCCGTGCTCGGCGCCTGGGGACCCGCCTTCCTGCAGCGCTCGCACGGCGTCCCCTTGCGCGAGGTCGGCATCGTCATCGGCCCGGCGGTGGGGATCGGCGGCCTGGCCGGAACCCTGGTGTCGGGCGCCATCGCCGACCGGCTGGTGCGAAGGCACGGTTCCATGTCGGCGATGCTGCGCCTGCCGCTCGTCGCGCTGCCGCTGGCGGCGCCGTTCATGGCGGGCTTCATCTTCGCGCCCACGCTGCTCGCGACGATGCTTTGCGCCGCGGGGATGAACTTCCTCCTCAGCTGCGCCTTCGTACCGTGCATCAACTACGCGGTAACCCGAGCAGGCGCCGGCGACCGGGCGCTCGTCTCGACGGTCATGCTGGCCGCTTCGGGCCTCGTCGGCGGCGCGCTCGGACCGTTGATTGTCGGCGCGCTCAGCGACGCCCTGACGCCGCAACTCGGCGCCGAGGGCTTGCGCCAGGCCCTGGCGGCGATGATCGCCTCGCCGCTCGTGGCAACCGTCTTCCTCGTCGCCGCGTTCCGTCGCGCGCCCGGCGCGCCCGCCGGGCGAGCCCAGCCGGCATGACCGGCAGGCGCATCCTCGTCATCGGCGGGGGCATCGGCGGGCTCACCGCGGCGACGGCGCTCGCCCGGAAGGGCTTTGCGGCAACGGTGATCGAGCGCAGCGACGGCAGCGGTGTCGAGGGAGTCGGCATCAGCCAGCAGGCGAACGTCGTGCGCGCGCTCGCCGGCCTCGGCCTCGATCAAGCCTACGTGCGCGCGGGCTTTGCCTACGATGCGGTCGAAATCCACGCGCCCGACGGGACGCTCGTCGCCCGCACGCCGTCGCGCTCGCTGATCGAGGGTTACCCGGCGGCGATGGGCATTCCGCGGCGCGCGCTGCTCAAGGTGCTGGCCGACGCGGCCACGGCGGCGGGTGCCGACCTCCGCCGCAGCACGATAGCCGTATGGCTCGAAGACACGGGCAGCGAGGTAAGGTCGCGCTTTTCCGACGCCAGCGAGGAAAGCTTCGCCCTCGCGATCGGCGCCGACGGCATCTACTCGCAGACCCGCCGCGTCCTGTTTCCCGATGCGCCGCATCCCCGGTTCGTCGGCCAGGCCGTGTGGCGCTACAACCTTCCGCGCCCGGCCGATTTCGATGCGCTCCACGTCTACAACGGGCCGACCGGTGTCGGCCTGGTGCCGATGAGCGAGGCCGAAATCTACCTCTACGCGACCACGCCCGAGCCTGGCAATCCGCAGTACCCGGCGCAAGGCTTGGCTGCGCGGATGCGGCAGCGGCTGGCAGGCTGCGCGCCGGCGATCCGCGCCATCGCCGAGCAGATCACCGACGATGCGCGAGTGGTCTATCGGCCGCTCGAGGCGATCTTCCTCGACGGCCCGTGGCACAAGGGCCGCATCGCGCTTGTTGGCGATGCAATCCACGCCACCACGCCGCACCTCGGCCAGGGCGGCGGCATGGCGATCGAGGACGCGATCGTGCTGGCCGAGGAACTGGCCCGCGACGACGAACCGGAACGCGCCTTTGCCGCCTATCGCCACCGCCGCTTCGAGCGCTGCCGCTATGTGGTGGAGAAGTCGCTCGAGATCTGCCGCGGCCAGCTCGGCGAGGGCCCGCTGGTCGACAACGCGAGGGCCGGAGCCGAGATGAACGCGCTGCTCGCCGAGCCGATCTAGCCGACCTTCGGCGGCACGAACGCCAGCCCTTCCGCTTCGAGCTGTTTCTGTGCCGCTTGCTCCCGCGCAAGCGCGCGCTGCACCGCGGGCCGCTGCTCCATCGCCCGCGCGTGGGCGGTGAAGTAGGGGAAGCGCGACACATCGTAGCCGGCGCCCTCGACGCGCCAGAACACCCAGTAGAGATAGCCGTCCATCGCCGACCACGCGTCGCCGTACCACCACGGCCCGCCGGCGAGGCGGTTGTCGACGAGGGAGAAATACTCGTCCATCGCCGCTTCGGCGGCCTGCTTCACCGCGAGGGCGTTCTCGGCGCCGGCGAAGAACATCGGCATGCGTATCCTGGTGACCAGCGGGTGAAGCGTGGAGGAGCAGAAGCAAAGGTCGGCGAGGATGTGCGCCCGCTCGGCGGGCGTGTCGGCGGGTGGAAGCAGCCGCGCCTGCGGAAACCGCTCCGCCAGATAGGCCAGGATGGCGACGTTCTCCGTCAGCACCTCGCCGTCGATCTCCAGCGCGGGCACCTTGCCCTTGGGATTGCGCGCCCTGAACTCAGGCGACTTGTGCTCGGAGCGCATGAAGCGGACGAGGCGCGTGTCGAAAGAGGCGCCCGCTTCCTCGAGCGCGATCGCCGTCACCCGCGCGCATGTGTAGGGCGCCATCCAAAGGGTCGTCATGGCTTCCTCCCGGCTGCGGCGTGGCCGCCGCGGCCTTGCGGATACAGCAGAATATTCCTACCACCAAGAATTAGATCCTCGGGGGAGGTTTATGCCCGCCTGGCTGCACAACTGCTGGTATATGGCCGGCTGGTCCGACGAGATCGGCGACGCCGGCCTCGCGCGCACGATCCTCGATCGGCCCGTCTTCATCTACCGGCTCGCCGACGGTGGCATCACGGCGCTGCTCGATCGATGCCCGCACCGCTTCGCCCCCCTTTCGCGCGGCACGCGCGAGGGCGACGCCATCGTTTGCGGCTACCACGGCCTTACCTTCTCGCCCGCGGGAAAGTGCGTGCGCAATCCGTTCGCGGAGCGCATTCCGGCCGGAACCGACGTGCCCACATTCGCCTCTGTCGAGCGCGACGGCATCGTCTGGCTGTGGGGTGGGAACGAGCAAGAGGCCGATCCCGCGCTGATTGCCGATTTCTCGTTCGTGCCCGATACGCCCCACAGCCGAACTGTGCGCGGCTGCACGCTGATGCAGGCCAACTACGAGTACGGGACCGACAACCTGCTCGACCTCAGCCACATCGAGTTCGTCCACAAGGGCACGTTCGCGGGGCAGGGCGTGATCTTCGCCGGGAAGCACTCGGTCCGCGTCGAGGGCGACACGCTGCACTCGAACTGGTTCATGCCCGGCATCGCGCCGCCGTCCGTCGCCTACGGCCGCTACCCGCCCGAGGCGAAGGTCGATCACTGGCTCGACATGCGCTGGAATGCGCCGGCGGTGATGCGCCTCCTGATCGGTGCCTGCCCACATGGCGAGCCGCGTGCGAGCGGCTTCGAGCTGCCGCAGGCGCACATCCTGACGCCGGCGAGCGAGCACGAGACCCACTATTTCTGGTCGTCCACCCGGTACCACGACCTCGACTCCCCCGAGACCGACGCCCTGCTCAAGGAGATGTTCGGCAACGCCTTCGACATGGAAGACAAGCCGATGATCGAGGCCGCCTACGCCAACGTGCGGGGCAAAGATTTCTGGGCCGAAAAGCCGGTCTCGCTCGGCATCGACCAGGGCGGCACGCGCGCGCGGCGAGTGCTCGAGACAATGATCCGTGCCGAACGGGCGCGCGGTTAAGGAGAACGAAGCGCATGAACCCGATTGGCCCCGCCCTCGCCGCCGTTGCGCTCCTCGCTGCCTATCCGGCACAAGGCCAGCAAGCGACGCGCTGGATCACGCTCGGCACGCAAGGCGGGCCGATCCCGCTCAAGACCCGCTCGCAGCCGGCGAACCTGCTGGTGACCCGCGACGGAGACTACGTGATCGACGCCGGCGACGGCGTTTCGGAACAGCTGGCGAAAGCCGGCGTCTCGCTCGCCCAGGTCAAGGCCGTGGTGCTCAGCCACCTGCACTTCGACCACACGGCCGGCCTGTTCGGGATCATCAGCCTGCGCTGGCAGACCAGCATCACCTCGCCGCTCATGATTTACGGCCCGCCGGGCACGAAGCAACTCGTCGATGGCATCCTCTCGTCGATGGGCCCGGCGGTCGCTGCCGGCTATGCCTATCCCGGCGAGGTTCACCGCCCGTTCGAGCCCGGCATCACCGTCGTCGAGATTCGCGACGGCGCAAGCTTCGATCTCGGGACGACGCACGTCACCGCGGTGAAGAACACGCATTACACCTTCCCGCCGGGCAGCACCGACGAAGCGAGGTTCCAGTCGCTGTCGTTCCGGTTTGCGACGCCAGGACGGGTGATCGCGTACACCGGGGATACCGGCGTCAGCCCCGCGGTCGAGAAGCTCGCCAAAGGCGCGGACCTGCTGGTCTCGGAGATGATCGATTATGACGGCGTGGTCGCCGAAATCCGCCGCGAGAGCCCGAATATGCCAACCGCTGCCCTGGACGGCCTCGAACGCCACCTGCGCGATCATCATCTCACCCCGCAACAGGTCGGCGAATTGGCTCGCGTCGCGGGGGTGAAGGAGATCGTAACCACCCACCTCTCGGGTCCCGAGCTCAATGGCAGCCGCGAACTCGAATATCTTCGCGGGATTGCGGAGCGCTATTCTGGCCCTGCCGTGATCGCGCGCGACATGGATGAGTTTTGACCAGCCTCCCGGCGGTTGACAGGCTTTCTATTACTCCTACAAATATAACGCGTCGGGAGCGGGAGGGGAACGACGATGAGATCAGCGATGAATTGCATTGCCTGGGCAGCGAAGGCTTGGCTGACGGCCTTGCTTCTCGCATTCACCGCCGTCGCAGCGAATTCCGTGTCAGCGCAGGTCCAGACCGAGGTTCCGCCGCCTGTCGATGGCGCCGGACAGGCGGTGATCGAGCGGATCAAGGTTCACTCGCCGGCGATCGAAGGGAACCTCGAAGGCAATACACCCGATCGCGATGTTCTGGTGGTGCTGCCGCCGAGCTATCGCGCCAGTCCATCGCGGCGCTATCCCGTGCTGTACGCGCTGCACGGCTATTCGATCGGCGCCGAGCAGTGGATCAAGGAGATCCATGTCCCGCAGGTGGTCGAAGGCGCGTTCGCCAAGGGCGTGCCGGAGATGATCGTGGTACTGCCCGACAGCAAGACGGTCCACAACGGCTCGATGTACTCGACGTCGGTGACGACCGGTGATTTCGAGGACTTCGTCGCGCACGACCTCGTCGCCTACATCGACAGCCATTACCGGACCATTCCGGACCGCAGGAGCCGCGGCCTCGTCGGCCACTCCATGGGCGGCTACGGCGCCACGCGCATCGGCATGAAGCACGCGGACGTGTTCGGGGCGCTCTACATCATGAGCCCCTGCTGCACCTCAGCGCGCCCGGGGGGCGGCACACTGACGCCGCAGATGTTGGCCAGCATCGACGCGCTGAAGCCGAGCGACGACATGTCAAAGCTGCCGTTCCCGGTGCGCGGGCTGCTGGCGATGGCGTCCGCATGGTCGCCGGACCCGGGCAAGCCGCCGCTCTATCTCGACCTCCCCTACGGCAAGGACGGCAAGCCGATTCCCAGCGTGTTCGAACGCTGGACCGCCAATTCGCTGTTCGCGATGTTCGATCAGTGGGTCCCCAACCTCAAGCGCTACAAGGCCATCGCGATGGATGTCGGCGATGAGGACAGCCTGAAGGCCGACACTCAGAACCTTCACGAGAAGCTCCTTGCCTACGGCATTGCGAACGATTTCGAAGTCTACCAGGGCACTCACACGAGCCGGGTCGCCTTCCGCATCCAGGATCACGTGCTGCCGTTCTTCGGCAGGAACCTTACCTTCGAGCCGCAAGGACCGCCGGCGGGGCCGGTCGCGGCGGGAGACCGTGGCGGTGGACCCTATCCGGCCGTGATGCAGGTCGATCCCTCGCTGCCGCGGCACGTGATCTATCGGCCCGGGAACCTCGCCGCGCTCGGGAAGAAGAAGCTGCCGATCTACATCTGGGGCAACGGCGCCTGCACGGACGACGGCGCGAGCGTGAAAGCGCACCTGCTCGAGATCGCCTCGCACGGCTATCTGGTCGTCGCCCCGGGCTACGTCGGCGAGGAACTCAAGCGGGTGCAGGCCGCGCGCGGACCGCGGGTGGACGGGGCGCCGCTGACGGTGCCGACGTCGGTCAAGGACCTGCGCGACGGGCTCGACTGGGCGATCGCCCAGAACACCCGCGCCGGGAGCCCGTATCGCGGGCTGCTCGACACGCACGCCGTCGCCGCGTCGGGCTTCAGCTGCGGCGGCGTGCAGGCGATTGACCTCGCCAGCTCGGACCCACGGGTGACCGCGCTGATCGTGCAAAACAGCGGGCTGTTCCCCGACGGCTCGCAGCGCCTCCCGGGGATGGACACGCCCAAGTCCGCGCTCGCGAAGCTGCGCATGCCCGTGCTCTACATCATGGGCGGGCCGACCGACATCGCCTGGACCAACGGCCGCGACGACTTTGCGCGCATCAGCACCGTGCCGGCGGCGATGGTGGCCCTGCCGACCGGCCACGGAGGCACGTATTTCGACCCTCACGGCGGGGCGGCCGCGGCGATTGCCGTCGACTGGCTCGAATGGCAGCTGCGCGGCGACAAGAGCGCCGCGCGCAGCTTCCTCGGCGCCGATTGCCGCCTGTGCACGGTTCCCGGCTGGACGATCGAGCGCAAGGGCTTCTAGCGCTCCAAGGCAACCATCGCGACTGACTTGGCCGGTAAGTCGATGGTCATGACCCCGCCGGCTACCTTGCCGGCGATGGGCCGCGGAGTGACGGTGTTAGGCCGCTCGAAGGTGTTGACCGAGTTGACGTTGGGCGCGGTCAGGACCTGGCCCGCCGCCTTGCCGAAGCGACCGTCGGGCAGCGTCACCTTCACCGACGCACCCGCCACCGGATCGAGGTTGACGAGCGAGAGGTAAAGCTTGCCGTCGGTCGCCTTCACCGCGACCGCGTCGATCCGCGGCAGCTTGATCTGGCCGTGGCGATATTCGCCCGCGTCGAACGTCACCGGGACGAAAGTCGCGTCCTGGAACGGCACGTACATCTGGTGGACGTAGTAGGTCGGGGTCAGCAGCATCTTCGGCCCGTCGGTGAGGATGAGCGACTGCAGCACGTTCACCATCTGCGCGATGTTGGCCATCCTGACGCGGTCGGCGTGCCGGGCGAAAATGTTGAAGTTGAGCGCCGCGACGATCGCGTCCCTCATCGAGTTCTGCTGCTGCAGGAAGCCTTTCGGGCTGCCCGGATTCTCGGCCAGCCACACGCCCCATTCATCGACCACCAGGGCGACCTTCCTGTCCGGATCATACTTGTCCATGATCGCCGCGTGGCGGGCAATCCGCTGGTCCATCTTGAGCGTGGCCTCGAGGATCGAGGCGTAGTCGTCCTCGCCGAAGCCGACGCTCGGCAGCGACGGCGGCCAGTGCGGCACGGTGTAGCTGTGCAACGACAGGCCCTCTATCGACCAGCTCCAGTCGCGCTTGCTCCAGGCCTCCATCACCCCTTCGGTATAGGAGGTATCGTCGTCGGTCGGGCCGACGGCGATGCGCTGCATCGCGTTCGGGTTGTTGTCTCCCTGCTGCGCGGGGTTGTAGTTGCGCGTGAAGCGCGCGTAGCGCTTCAGGAGGTCGGTGTAATACTGCGGTCGCATGTTGCCGCCGCAGCCCCAGCTCTCGTTGCCGAGGCCGACGTATTTCACCGCGTAAGGCTCGCCATGTCCGTTGGCCGCGCGGTCGGCGCCGGCGGAGCTGCGCTGGTCGGCGGTCATGTAAGCCATCCAGTCGGCCGCTTCCTCGAGCGTGCCGGAGCCGACATTGACCGAGACATAGGCTTCCGCGCCGATCTGGTGGAGGAAATCCATGTACTCGTCGGTCCCGAACGTATCGGGCTCGATCGCGCCGCCCCAGTTGGCGTTGACGGTGCTGCGGCGGTGCGGTCCGACGCCGTTGCGCCAGTGGTACTCGTCGGCAAAGCAGCCGCCCGGCCAGCGCACGTCCGGCACTCTGATCGCCTTCAGCGCCGCGACCACGTCGCTGCGGATGCCGCGGACGTTGGGGATCGGCGAGTCGGGCCCGACCCACACGCCGCCGTAGATGCCGGTGCCGAGATGCTCGGCGAACTGGCCGAAGATGTGACGGTCGATCTTCGCGCCGGGCTGCCCGACCTCGATTTCGACTGTGGTGGCCGGGTCCTCGCGCGCCGCCACGGCGCCCGGCACGAAAGCCGCGAGCAGCGCCAGCGGCGCGATGGCCAACCCCATTTTCCTCATTGCATCGTCTCCCTTGAATTGAGCGCGGCGACCAAGCCGTGTGCCCGTCGCCCGATTTCCGCCGGTTCGATGCCCGGCCGGTAGAGCGCGCCGCCGAGCGCCACGCCTTCAGCGCCGGCGGCGAGCCAGTCGCGGGCATTCGCGGCATCGACGCCGCCGACCGCCCAGATGCCAATGTCGGCCGGCAGCACGTCGCGCACGGCCGTCATGAGGCCCGGTCCCGCCGAAGAGGCCGGAAACAGCTTGAGCCTGCGAGCCCCGGCATCGATTGCGACCAGCGCTTCGCTCGGGGTGAAGAAGCCGGGCATGACGTCGAGGCCCAGCGACACGCCGCGCTTGATCACGCCGGCGTCGGTGTTCGGGGCGACGAGCAGTCCGGCGCCGGTTTCGGCCAGGCGATCGACCGACGCGGCGTCGAGCACGGTCCCGGCGCCGATCAGCGCCTCTTGTCCGAACTGCGCCTGGAGCGTGGCGATGGAGGCGAACGGATCGGGCGAATTGAGCGGGACCTCGATCATTCGCACGCCGGCTCCGACCAACGCCGCGCCGATAGCGGCAGCCTCCGTGGACTTGACGCCGCGCAGGATCGCGATCGCCGGCGGCGCGCCGTGCGCGAGCAGGTGGTCAAGCGTCGGCATCGAGCAACCTCAGTCCGGCGATCGTACAATCCTCGGCGGCGAGGCTCTCCGGCGTCAACCCGCGCCGGCCCAGCGCGAGCGAGTAGCGGGCGGCGAGGGCCGGCTCGGCGATGATCGTCAGGCTTTCGAGGGGCTCCATCGCGGCGATCTCCGCGCCGATCAGCACGCCCGAGACGAAGCCGCTCGCCCAGCCGGCCGACTTGCCGCCGGCGAGTTGCGCGCTGCGGGCCTCGAACAGCAGCGAGCTCATCGCCCCCCGGCGATCGAGGCCGTCGGCAAAGCCCGTCGCGACGTCGGCCTCGCCGGCTTCGCCTCCCGCGGCAAACAGGCTCGAGCGTTGCAGGAGATCGAACAGCTCGCCGGTCATGAAAGTGCGAAACCCCTCGATGCGGCCCTCGGACAGCCGGGCCCACTTGCTGTGCGTGCCGGGCAGGACCACGCAGTGCCGGCCGCGCGCGAGACGCGGAGCGCAAACCATCGCGCCGAAAAGTTGCGTCTCCTCGCCGCGCATCACGTCGCAGCCCCCGTCCTTCGTGACGAGGCCGGGGGCGATGGCGACCGCGCTTTGGCGCCAATCGCACACGGCCGCGCGTGACCTCCAATCCGCCGCCCCGGCGGGGCAGGAAACGTAAGGGGCCTCATGAAAACCGTTGCGCGCACCGGCCATGCCGCACAGCACGATCCTTGTCGCGCTCCAGTCACCGAGCGCCTCGGCGAGCGCCGCCGCCGGATCGCCGGCCCGCGCGATGCCGGGGCCCTCGCGCCGTTCGGCGACCGCTCCGTTCTCCATCCGCCACAACCTGAGCCGCGTATGGCCCCAGTCCCCTATGACATGATCTGCGCTCACGCCGTCACTGTGGCTTCCTCTGGCGGCAGCGCTGAAGTCGGCTTGCTGCCCCACAGGGCGTAGACCAGCACTATCAGCTCGCAGGCGGCGGTGAGGAAGAAGCTCGCCTGGATGCCGTAGAGGTCCGCGAGCCAGCCCTGCACGACGACGAGCGCGCCGCCGGCGATGGCCATGATCAGGAGGCCGGAGCCTTCCTCGGTCAGCGGCCCGAGCCCGCGAATCGCCAGCGCGAAGATCGTCGGGAACATGATCGAGTGGAACAACCCGACCAGGATCAACCCGTACATCGCCGCCTGCCCGTGGGCGAGCGAGGCGACCAGCATGGTGAGGAACGCGCCCAAGGCGAACGCCGCGAGCACCTTCTCCGGCGCGATCCAGCGCATGATGAAGGCACCGGCGAAACGCCCGACCATCATCCCGCCCCACACGAACGTGAGGTAGAACGCGGCCTGCTCGTGGGTGATATTGCCGATGTCGGGCTGCGACACGAAATTGATGAACAGGTTGCCGACGCCGATCTCGGCAATGAGATAGACGAAGATCGCCACCACCCCGAGCACCAGGTTGCGGTGCCGCCAGAGCGAGAGATGCTTGCGCTCCTCGGCATTGGCGCGCCGCGTCGCCTCGCTGAGCGCGGGGAGCTTGGCCCGCGCGATGGCGAAAGCGAGCACCGCGAGGACCCCGGCGACGATGAGGTACGGCAGCTGCGTCGCGTGGGCGTCGGCCATGCGCTCCGCATAGGTCAGCTGGGTGCCTTCGAGCGTGGTTCCGCCGCTGGTGCGGCTGAGGATCAGGTAGCGGCCGAAAACGACGGCCAGCACGTCCCCCGTGGTATTGAACGCCTGCACCAGGGTGAGGCGGGATTCGGCCGACTCGGGTGGCCCGATCACCGCCACGTAGGGGTTGGCCGCCACCTGCAGCAAGGCGATGCCGCAAGCGACGATGAAGAGGGCGAGCAGCGTCACCTCGTAGGACGGAATCCGCGCGGCCGGGACCATCAGCAGCGATCCCACCGTCATTACCGCGAGCCCGACGACCAGCGCCCTTTGATAGCCGATCCGCTCGATCAGCTTGGCCGAGGGGATCGACGCCACCAGGTAGCCGATGAACCACGTCGATTCGATCAATGTGGTCTGAGTATAATTGAGGTCAAACACGCTGCGCAGGTGCGGCAGGAGCGTGTTGTTGATGACCGTTATGAAGCCCCACATGAAGAACAGGCTGGCGAGCAGCGCGAGCGCCCTGCCGTAAGGGGCCGTCGCCCCGTTTCGAGATCCCGCCACCCCAATTTCCTTCCCGCGGTTGCAGATTCATTTGTATGAGTATATGCGGCGCGTAATGGGGTCAACTCCTGACAAGAAGCTTCGCTCGGCCGCCTGGTTCGACAACCCGGCGAACATCGACATGACCGCGCTCTACCTCGAGCGGTACCTGAACTTCGGCATCAGCCTCGAAGAGTTGCGTTCCGGCCGGCCCGTCATCGGCATTGCCCAGACCGGCAGCGACCTGTCCCCGTGCAACCGCCACCACCTGGTGCTCGCGGACCGCTTGCGCGAAGGCATCCGCGAGGCGGGCGGGGTCGTGCTCGAATTCCCGGTCCATCCGATCCAGGAAACGGGCAAGCGGCCGACAGCCGGGCTCGACCGCAACCTCGCGTTCCTCGCCCTGGTCGAGGTGCTCTACGGCTATCCCATCGACGGCGTGGTGCTGACGATCGGCTGCGACAAGACCACGCCCGCGTGCCTGATGGCGGCGGCGGCGGTCAACATTCCCGCGATCGCGCTGTCGGTCGGACCGATGCTCAACGGCTGGAACCGCGGCGAGCGTACCGGTTCGGGCACGATCGTGTGGAAGGCCCGCGAGATGCTCAGCCGCGGGGAGATCGACGATGCCGGCTTCATCCGCCTCGTCGCCTCGTCGGCCCCTTCGACCGGGTACTGCAACACGATGGGCACCGCGACGACGCTCAACAGCCTCACCGAGGCGCTGGGCATGTCGCTTCCCGGCTCGGCGGCGATCCCGGCGCCTTATCGCGACCGCCAGGAGTGCGCCTATCACACGGGCAAGCGGATCGTCGAAATGGTCCGCGAGGACCTCAAGCCGTCGGACATCATGACCCGGGAGGCGTTCCTCAACGCGGTGGTCGTGAACTCGGCGATCGGGGGCTCGACGAACGCGCCGATCCACCTCGCCGCGATCGCGCGGCACATGGGTGTCGAGCTCGACATTCGTGACTGGCAATCGCACGGGCATGCCGTTCCGCTGCTGGTCAACCTGCAGCCCGCGGGGGAGTACCTGGGCGAGGATTACTACCACGCGGGCGGCGTTCCCGCAGTCGTCAACCAGCTGATGACCGAAGGGCTCATCCGCGAGGACGCGCTGACCGTCAACGGCCGCTCGATCGGCGACAATTGCCGCGGGGCGCGGATCGAGAACGAGCGGGTCATCCGCCCGATCTCGAGCCCGCTGCGCGAGAACGCGGGATTCGTGGTCTTGTCGGGCAACCTGTTCGACAGCGCGATCATGAAGACGAGCGTGATTTCCGACGAATTTCGCGCTCGCTATCTGTCGAACCCCGACGACCCGGACGCCTTCGAGGGCCCCGTCGTCGTGTTCGACGGGCCCGAGGACTACCACGCGCGGATCGACGATCCCGCGCTCGGGATCGACGCGTGCACGCTGCTGGTCATGCGGGGCGCCGGACCGATCGGCTATCCCGGCGGCGCGGAGGTCGTCAACATGCGCGCGCCGGCCTACCTCCTGCGCGAAGGCGTGAGCGAACTGCCGTGCCTTGGCGACGGCCGGCAATCGGGCACCTCGGGCAGCCCCTCGATCCTCAATGTCTCGCCGGAAGCCGCCGTCGGCGGCGGACTGGCGCTGCTCGAGACGGGCGACCGGCTGCGGATCGACCTGCGCCAGGGGACCGTCAACGTGCTGCTGACGGACGAGGAACTGTCGCGCAGGCGCCGCGAGCTCGAGGCCCGCGGCGGCTACGGCTATCCTCCAGCACAGACCCCCTGGCAGGCGATCCAGCGGGCGCTCACCGGCCAGCTCGGCACGGGCGCGATCCTCGAAGGGAGCGAGGCCTTCCAGCGGATCGCGCAGACCTTCGGCATCCCGCGCGATAATCACTGAGAGATCGAGTGACCGCCGTCGAAATCGCCTCGCTCGTGCAATTTGACAGCGATGGCTCGCGCGGTGTTGCGGGCATCGGCAGCGACGGCCGGGCCTACCTGCTGGCGGGGGCGGCGAGCACGCTCGACCTTGCCCGGCAGGCGGTGGCGGAGCGCTGCAGCCTCGGCGCACTGGCGGCGAGGCGCGCGGGCGCAAGCATCGACTTGGCGCGCGTGTCCCTCATCACCGCCATCGACCATCCCGATCCGGCGCATCTCACGGTCAGCGGCACCGGCCTCACCCACCTCGGTTCGGCCGAGGGGCGCGACCGGATGCACCAGGCCGCCGCGTCCGGCCGGGCGACGGATTCGATGCGCATGTTCCTCTTGGGTGAAGCGGGCGGCAAACCCGCCAAGGGAACGGTCGGCGCCCAGCCGGAATGGTTCTACAAGGGAGATGGCTCGGCGCTCGTCGCCACCGGAGAGCCCCTGCCGCTTCCGGCCTTCGCGCGGGACGGTGGCGAGGAGCCCGAGATGGCCGGTATCTACCTGATCTCCGACGACGGCACGCCGTTGCGGCTCGGCTTTGCGCTCGGCAACGAGTTTTCCGACCACGTGACCGAGCGGGAGAACTACCTCTGGCTGGCGCACTCCAAGCTGCGCCACGCGGCGCTCGGCCCCGAACTAAGGCTGGGCGACCTTCCCGCCGAGGTTCGCGGGACGAGCCGCATCTTGCGCGCCGGCGCCGTCCTGTGGGAGAAGCCGTTCGCCACGGGCGAAGCGAACATGACCCATTCGATCGCCAACCTCGAGCATCATCATTTCAAGTACGCGCGGTTCCGCCGGCCCGGCGACGTCCATGTCCACTTCTTCGGCACCGCCACCGCCAGCTTCGCCGACCGCGTCGCCACGAAGGAAGGCGACGTGTTCGAGATCGAGGCGCAAGGGTTTCGCCTGCCCTTGCGCAACCCGCTGGTCGGCGAGGCCGACGAGGGGCTCATCGAGGTGCTCGCGTTGTGAGCCGCATCGCGATCGCCCTCGCCGGATACGGCAAGATAGCGCGCGACCAGCACGAGCGGGCGATCGCCGGCAGCGAGGATTTCACGCTCGTCGCCATCGGCGATCCGGCGGCGCGCCACTCCAGCCTGCCTTCGTACGACAGCCTTGCGGCGATGCTCCGGGCGCAGCCGGAGATCGCCGCCGTCTCGCTGTGCATGCCGCCGGCCGGCCGATCCGATGCCGCGATCGCGGCGATCACGACGGGTCGTCATGTGCTGCTCGAGAAGCCGCCGTGCGCCACTTTCGCGCAAGCGGAGCATCTCGTGAGCCTTGCCGGGCGATGCGGCGTGACGCTCCACACCGCATGGCACTCGCAGCACGCGGCGGGGGTCGACGCCGCCCGGGACTGGCTGCGCGGCAAGACGATCCGCTCGGTCCGGGTGAACTGGAAAGAGGACGTGAGGGTCTGGCATCCGGGCCAGGCATGGATCTGGCAGCGGGACGGTTTCGGCGTCTTCGATCCCGGCATCAACGCCCTCTCGATCCTCACCAGGATCCTGCCTGACGGGCTCAGCCTGATCGAGGCCGAGCTCGAGGTCCCGGCCAATTGCGCCATGCCGATCGCCGCCCGACTGGAGCTTGCCGGCGCCGGTTTTCCGGTCTTTGCCGAATTCGACTTCCGGCAGACCGGGCCGCAAAGCTGGGACATCGAGGTGGCAACCGCCGCCGGGCTGCTCGTGCTTTCGCGCGGCGGCAACGAGCTGGTCATCAACGGCGAGCGGCAGGAGGTCGGCGCGGAAGCCGAGTACGGCCGGCTCTATACCCGCTTCGCCGAGCTGATCCGCTCCGGGCGGAGCGAGGCCGATCTCGCGCCGCTGAAGCTCGCCGGCGAGGCACTCGACAAAGGCCGGATCGTCACGACGGACCGCTTCGAAGACGCCGCATGACCCGGCAAGACCATTCGACGACAGGACAGGAGGTTGCGACATGAGGACTTCGATTCTACCGGCCATCGCGCTGATGCTTGCCGCTTCACCCGCCGTCGCTGGCGAGGCCCACAAGGAAGCCTTCGGCAAGCTCGCCGACGGAACACCGGTCGAAGCCGTCCTGCTCAGCAACACCCATGGGATGAAGGTGCGTGTCCTTGCCTGGGGCGCGGCGCTGCAGGAGCTCGTCGTGCCGGGGCGAAAGGGCGCCACCGACGTGATCCTCGGCTACGACGACATGACCGGCTACCTCAAGGCCTCGAACTATTTCGGCGCGACTGTCGGGCGCTACGCCAACCGCATCGCCAAGGGGCGCTTCACGCTCGACGGCAAGGTTTACGAGCTCGCCACCAACGACGGGCCGAACGCATTGCACGGCGGCGCCCGCGGCTTCGACAAGCACCTGTGGACCATCGACCGGGTCGCGTCGGGCGCCAAGAGCGCCTCCGCCACGCTGACCTACACCAGCCCCGACGGGGAAGAGGGCTATCCGGGCACGATGAAGGTCACGGCGACCTTCACCCTCACCGAAACCAACGAACTCGAGGTTACCTATCGCGCCACGAGCGACAAGCCG
>Ga0207657_10000049_pt1 | contig 110963 bp, 97 predicted proteins | sample KBSC33metaG_FD_184316 | JGI IMG/M metagenome (GOLD analysis project Ga0207657, IMG submission 184316) | Corn rhizosphere microbial communities from Kellogg Biological Station, Michigan, USA - KBS C3-3 metaG (SPAdes) (version 2) | ecosystem: Host-associated > Plants > Roots > Rhizosphere > Soil...
TTGAAGGTCGCGCCACGGCCCGCCCGGGCACCGGGCGCATCACCGTTGGTGGTCGCGCCACGGCCCGCCCGGGCACCGGGCGCATCACCGTTGAAGGTCGCGCCACGGCCCGCCCGGGCACCGGGCGCATCACCGTTGAAGGTCGCGCCACGGCCCGCCCGGGCACCGGGCGCATCACCGTTGGTGGTCGCGCCACGGCCCGCCCGGGCACCGGGCGCATCGCCGTCGAAGGTCGCGCCATGAGCGCCCGGCTGCCGGATCCCCTCGTGTCGACGGAGTGGCTCGCCTCCCACCTGGGCGAGCCCGATCTGAAGGTCATCGACGCCACGTTCTACCTGCCCCACTTGCAGCGCGACGCGGCGGCCGAGTTCGCGCAGGCCCACCTGCCCGGCGCGGTGTTCTTCGACATCGAGGCCATCGCCGATCACGCCAACCCGCTGCCGCACATGCTGCCCGACGCCAAGGCCTTCGCCGACGCGGTGGGGGCCCTCGGCATCGCGGCGGGCGACCGGGTGGTGGCCTACGGCGGTCGCGGCCTCATCGCCTCCGCGCGCGCGTGGTGGATGTTCCGCGTGTTCGGGCACGATCGGGTGGCGGTGCTCGACGGCGGATTCGCGCAGTGGAAGCGAGAAGGTCGTGCGCTCGAATCGGGCCGGCCCGCCCCGGTCCCCGACCGCTTCGCGGCGTCGTTCCGCCCGGAGCTGGTCGCGGACCTCGGGCGCGTGCGCGACACCCTGGAGGGCCGCGAGACCCAGGTGGTCGACGCGCGCTCGCGCGGACGCTTCGCGGGCACCGAGCCCGAATTCCGCTCCGGGCTGCGCGGCGGGCACATCCCGGGGAGCGTGGGCCTGCCCTACAACGAGCTGTTCCGTGGTGACGACGACGCGATGCTGCCCGCCGAGCAGGTGGCCGCCGCGTTCGCGGGCGCCGGGCTCGAGCCGACGCGCCCGGTGATCACCACGTGCGGCTCCGGAGTCAGCGCCGCGGTCCTGGCCCTCGGGCTCTACCGGCTGGGCCGGCGTGACGTGGCGGTGTACGACGGATCGTGGACCGAATGGGGCGGACGGACGGACACGCCGGTAGCGACCGGCGACCGCTGAGCCGCCCTCGATCGAATCACCCTCAACCGCAGGAGGACACGCGATGTCGCTGAGACTCGGAGATACCGCTCCCGATTTCACCGCGGAGACCACCCAGGGCCCGGTCAAGTTCCACGACTGGATCGGCGACTCCTGGGCGATCCTGTTCTCGCACCCGCGCGACTACACCCCGGTCTGCACCACCGAGCTGGGCTACGTGGCGCGCCTGAAGGGTGACTTCGACAAGCGCGGCGTCAAGTGCATGGGACTCTCGATCGATCCGGTGGACTCCCACAAGGGCTGGATGAACGACATCAAGGAGACCCAGGGACACCTGCCGACCTTCCCGGTGGTGGCCGACCCGGAGCGCAAGGTCGCGAACCTCTACGGCATGATGCACCCCGCCCACGACGAGGTGTACACGGTACGCACCGTGTTCGTGATCGATCCCAAGAAGAAGATCCGCCTCATGATCACCTATCCCCAGACCACCGGGCGGAACTTCGACGAGATCCTGCGCGTGATCGACTCGCTGCAGCTCACCGACGGGTACCGCGTGGCCACCCCGGTGAACTGGAAGCAGGGCGAGGACGTCATCATCGTGCCCGCGGTGAGCGACGAGGAGGCCAAGAGCAAGTTCCCCAAGGGCTGGAAGACGCTCAAGCCGTACCTGCGCCTCACCCCGCAGCCCAACAAGTAGCCTCCGCGTGACGGGCGCCGACGTCCTCGTCGTTGGAGCGGGGTGCGTCGGCGCCAACGTGGCGTATCGTCTGACCGAGCGGGGAGCCCGGGTCACGGTGCTGGACGCCGGGCTCCCCGGCGCGGGCACCTCCGGCGCCTCCTTCGCCTGGACCAACTCCTTCAACAAGACCCCGCGGGACTACCACGACCTGAACGTGGCGAGCATGGAGGAGCATGCCGCGCTCGCCAAGGAGCTGGGCGGCGGCGGCTGGCTCCACCAGGACGGCGCGCTCGCGTGGGAAGAGACCGCGCCGGGCCACGCCCGGCTGGGCGCGGCGGTGGAGCGCCTCGCCGCCTGGGGCTATCCCGTCGAATGGATCCCGGCCCGCGAGGCCCGCGCCCTCGAGCCCGATCTGCTCATCGCCCCGTCGGTGGAGCGCGTGGTGTGGACACCGGGCGAGGGCTACGTGGAGGCGGTGCCCCTGGTCGCCGCGCTCCTGGCCGAGGCGGTCCGGCGCGGCGCGCGGGTGTGCCCGCACGAGCGGGTGGCCGCGATCGAGCGCGAGGGGCGCCGCGTGCGCGGGGTCCGCACCGAGCGCGGCGAGCGGCTGACCGCGGACTGGGTCGTCGACTGCGCGGGCACCGCGGCGGGGGAGGTGGCCGGGCTCGCCGGCGCGTCCCTGCCCCTCGGCCGCGTGCCGGGCCGCCTGATCTACACCGCGCCGGTCGCCACGACCCTGAGGCGGCCGATCCATGGCCCGAGAGGCCACTTCCGCCCCGACGGCGGCGGACGCATCGTGCTGGCCGAGGGCGGGCACGACCAGACGTGGCGGGAGGGCGGGGAGCCCTGGCCGGCCGAGCGCTCCCTCGCGGCCCTGGCCGCGCACCTGCCCGCGCTGGCCGGCGCGCGCGTGGAGGCCACGCGGATCGGGGTGCGTCCGATGCCGCGGGACGAGCGGCCGGTGGTGGGCGCGCTGCCCGGTCTCGACGGCTTCTACGTGGTCGTCTCCCACAGCGGCGTCACCCTCGGTCCCCTGTGGGGGCGCGTCGCGGCGGCCGAGATCCTCGAGGGCGCGCTCGATCCGCGGCTCGGGCCCTATCGTCCCGACCGCTTCGCGTAGCGCGCCGGTGACGCTCGACGCGCGCGATCCCGGAGCGCGAGATCGCCTGGAGGCGGCGTTCGCGGACGAGGAGCGGCGCGGGCTCATGCTCGCCTCCGCGACCCGCTCCGCCGCGGTGGTGATCATCATCGCCTGGCTGGCCGCGGCCAACCCGCTGCGCGGCTGGGCGCTGGCCTGGGTGCTCGGCACCGCCGCGTTCTTCCTCGTCACCGGCCTCGCCCAGCTCGGGCTCTACGCGCGGCGGCTCGCGCCGCCGATCACCCCGTACGTGTTCATGCTGGTGGACTCGCTCGCCCTCGCCGCGGTCCTCCTGCTCCCGAACCCGTTCGACCCGGATGCGCTGCCGCTGGCCCTGCCGCTCCGCTGGGCGGCGTTCATGTACTTCTTCCTGCTCCTGATGCAGGCCGCGTTCTCCTTCCGCCCGGGCCTGCTCCTGTGGACCGGCCTGTGCGGCGTGGGGGCCTGGACGCTCGGCTTCGTCTGGATCGTGACGCGGCCCGCGACCGTCGTCGACGGGCCCGGCGCGCCCTTGAACCTCGGGCGGTACCTCGACCCGAACTACGTCTCGGTCCTCAAGTACGAGAACGAGGTTATCGCGTTCCTGCTGGTGAGCGCGGGGCTCGCGCTCCTGGTTCGCCGCTCGCGCGCGCTGGTGATGGAGCGGGTCGACGCGGAGCGCACGCGCGGCAACCTCGCGCGCTACTTCTCGCCCAAGGTGGTGGAGACCCTGGCCGAGCGGGACGAGCCCCTGGGCCGGGTTCGCCGGCAATCGGTGGGGGTGCTCTTCGCGGACCTGGTCGGCTTCACCACGATGGCGGAGGAGATGACACCCGAGGAGGTCATGGCGCTCCTGCGCGACTTCCACGGGCGCATGGAGGAGGAGGTCTTCCGCCACGGGGGCTGCCTGGAGAAGTTCATCGGCGACGCGCTGCTCGCGACCTTCGGGGTGCCGGATCCGGGATCGCGCGACGCCAGCGACACCCTCGCCTGCGCGCACGGCATGCGGCGCGCGCTCGAGGGCTGGAACGTCGAGCGTACGCGGGCGGGCCTGCCCCCGTTGCACATGGGCATCGGGGTGCACCACGGCCCGGTGGTCGCCGGCGACATCGGCAGCCGCCGGAGCATGGCCTTCGCCACCGTGGGCGACACCACCAATGTCACCAGCCGGCTTCAGTCCCTCACCCGCGAGCTCGGCACGGGGCTCGTGGCCAGCGCGGCCCTCGTGGCGGCGGTCGAGCGCGAGGCCGCCGAGCCGGGGCTCCTGGCCGGGCTCGTGAGCCGTGGGCCGCACGTGCTGCGCGGGCGCGACACCCCGATCGAGCTGTGGGTCGACGGGGCCGCCCCGCCCACCCACAGCCGAGCCAAGGAGATACCGAGATAGCCTCCGGCCTCGTCCTGGTCAACGGCCACATCCTCACGCTCGACCCGCGTCGGCCCGTCGTCGACGCGCTCGCGGTGGCCGACGGGCGCATCGCCGCCGTCGGCAGCCGCCGGCAGGTGGAGCGCGCGCGCGATCGCCGGGCCCGGGTGATCGACCTGCGCGGCGCCACCGTGATCCCCGGCCTCGTGGACGCCCACGCGCACCTCGACCGCGAGGGCTTGAAGACCCTCTACCCTTCCCTCGCGCGCTGCCGCTCGATCGCCGACATTCAACGACTCGTCCGGGCGCGGGCGGCCAGACAGAAGCCAGGCTCGTGGATCGTCACGATGCCGGTCGGCGCCCCGCCCTTCTACCAGGGGGTGCCGGAGTGCCTGGCCGAGGGACGCTGGCCGACGCGGGCCGACCTCGACGCGGCCGCTCCGGACCATCCGGTCTACATCCGGGGCATCTGGGGCTACTGGAATCGCCCCCCGGTGTACTCGGTGGCCAACAGCCGCGCCCTCGAGCTGGCCGGCATCACCGGCGCGACCGCGCCGCCGCGGGGCGTGGAGATCCTCAAGGAGGAGGATGGCCGTCCGACCGGCGTGTTCGTGGAGCACAACCTGATCCAGGTGATCGAGCTCACGCTGATGCGGGCCGCGCCGCGCTTCACGGCCGAGGACCGGCGGCGCGCCCTGGCCGCCTCGCAGCGGAGCTACGCGGCGCGCGGGGTCACCGCGGTCTACGAGGGCCACGGCATCGCGCCCGAGGTGCTGGCCGCCTACCGCGAGAGCCACGCGCGCGGCGAGATCCGACTGCGGTGCGCCCTCGCGGTCAGCCCGACGTGGAGCGCCTCCGAGGCCGACCGCGCGATCCCCGCGCTCGCGGCGTGGGCGGGCGGGCGCGGGCTCGGCGACGACCGGCTGCGGGTCGGCGGCATCTGCCTGCACCACGGCGGAGACCCGGAGGTCGCCCGCATCCTGCACGAGGCCCAGCCCTACACCGCGTGGGCCGGCTTCGTGGAGAGCGCCAACGATCCCGCCGCCTATGCGGAGCAGGCCGAGCTGGCCGCGCGCCACGGCCTCCGCGTGAACACGCTGGTGACGCGCTGTCTACCCGAGGTCCTCGACGTGTGGGAGGCGATCGCGACGCGGCATCCGATCCGGGCGCTGCGCTGGGTCCTCGTCCACCTGAACGCGGCGACCCCCGCGCAGCTCGCGCGCATCCGCCGCCTGGGCGTGGGCGCCACCACCAATCCCATCTCCTACCTCTACCGGTCGGCCGGCGAGGAGGCCGCCCGGCTCGGGGGCGACGCGGACCAGCTCCTGCCGCACCGCAGCCTGACCCGCCACCGTGTCCCCTACGGCATCGCCACCGACAACAAGCCGGCCGACCCGTGGGCCGCCTTCGCGGCGGTGGTGGCCCGGCGGGACATGCGCACCGGAGCGGTGGTGGGCGAGCGGGAGCGGCTCACGCGCCAGCAAGCCCTCGTGGCCCTCACGCAGGGCGGCGCGTGGATCACGTTCGCGGAGCGCGAGCGCGGCCGCCTCGCCCCGGGCTGGGCCGCGGACCTCGCGGTGCTCGAGCACGACCCGCTGACCGCGCCGCTCGAGACACTGGTCGGCCAGACCGCGCGGCTCACCGTGGTGGGCGGAGAGATCGTGCACCGGGCCTGATGCCGGCGGCTACTTGAGGCGCGGATCCAGGGCGTCGCGCAGGCCGTCCCCGAACAGGTTGAATCCGAGAACCGTCACGAAGATCGCCAGGCCCGGGAAGAGGGAGAGCCACGGGTTCGCCTGGATGAAAGCGACGTTGGCCTTCAGGTCCCAGCCCCAGCTCGGGGTCGGCGGCTGCGTCCCCAGTCCCAGGAAGCTCAGGGTCGCTTCCACGATGATGGCGGTCGCGATCCCCAGCGTGGTGGTGACGATGATCGGGGCCAGGCAGTTCGGCAGCACGTGCCGGAGGACGATCGCCGGATCCCGGGCCCCGAGGGCGCGACAGGCCTCGATGAACTCCTTCTCCTTGATCGAGAGCACGCTGCCGCGGACGAGCCGCGCGTAGATCGGGATGCGCACGATGGCGATCGCCCCGACCACCTTGACGGTCCCGAGGAGTCCCGCGGTGGGAGTGAACATGATCATGATGATGATCGCCAGCAGGTAGACCGGGAACGCGAGGACGAGGTCCATCGCGCGCATCACGAGGCCGTCCACCCGGCCGCCGACGTATCCCGCGATCAAGCCGAGCGGCACCCCGATGCCCAGGGCCAGGATCACCGAGGAGACCCCGACCAGGAGCGACACCCGGCTGCCGTGGATGACCCGGCTCAGCATGTCGCGCCCGAGCTGGTCGGTGCCGAGGGGGTGGTCCGCGCTCGGCCGCGCGAAGGTTTGCGACTGGTCGCTGGCGATCGGGCTCTGCGGGGCGAGCACGTCCGCGCCCAGGGCCACCACGACCAGGGCGACCACGATCGCGGCCCCGACGACCGCGGTCCGGCTGCCGCGCAGCCGCCGGATCGCCTCCCGCACCGGCGACTCCGTCCGCGCCCGGAGGCCGGGCGCGCGCACCTCGAGGGGGAGCCCGGCCTCACCGAGCGCGCCCGTCACCGACTCGCCGCCGTGAGTCATCGTCATCCTCAGGCGTACCGGATCCGCGGATCCAGCAGCGTGTAGGTCAGGTCCACGAGCAGGTTGATGACCACGAAGGCGAGCGCGGTGACGAGGGCGAAGCCCTGCACCTGCTGATAGTCGCGCGCGATGATCGCGTCGATCCCGAAGGTGCCGAGGCCCGGCATCGCGAACAGCGTCTCCACCACGATCGCTCCGCCGATGAGAAAGCCGACCTGGAGCCCCATCACGGTCACGGTGGGGATCAGGGCATTCTTGAAGGCGTGCTTGAGGACGATCGACCGCTCGCCGAGCCCCTTGGCCCGCGCGGTCGTCACGTACTCGGTGCGAATCACCTCCAGCATGCTCGCCCGCAGCAGTCGGGTCAGGATCGCGGCCCGTCCGATCCCGAGGGCGATCGCGGGCATGAGGACGTGCTGCAGGTTGCCCCAGAAGCTGACCCCGCAGACCATGTTGGGACAGGTCCCGGGCAGGTAGATCCAGCCCGAGCTGGGGAGCAGGCCCTGGAGGCCGATGGAGAAGGCGAGCAGGAGCAGGACCCCGACGAAGAATTCCGGGATCGACACCCCGACCATGGCCGCCGAGGTGGCCGCGTAGTCGGCCCAGGTGTTGCGCCGCAGCGCCCCGATGATGCCGGCGGGCACCGCGATGAGCAGCGCCACGGCCATGGACAGGACGATGAGCTCGAGGGTCACCGGCAGGCGGACCAGCACATCCTGGAGGACGGGACGCCCGGTCAGGATCGAGGCGCCCCAGTCACCCCGGACCAGCTTGCCGAGCCAGATCAGGTACTGCACCACCGCGGGCCGGTCGAGGCCGTAGGCCTCCCGCATGCGCTCCGCGTCCTCTTCGGTGTAGGCGTCTCCGAGCAGGGCGACCACTGGATCCCCCGGGATCGACTGCATCATCAGGAACACCACGAACGTGACCATGAGCACGGTCGGCACGATCTGGATGAGTCGCCGCAGGACGTACAGGCGCATCGGCCGGTCTCCGCGGGGTCAGCGGTCCAGCCAGACGCGGTCGTAGTGCACCTCGAACTCCGCGTTGTAGGTGTAGCCCTTCATCCACGGCTGCGCCACCATGTAGAAGGGCGAGCCGGAGATGTTGTTCCAGTACATGTTCTCGACCATGAACTCCTGGAGCTCCCGGGCGATCGCCTTCCGCTTCTCCGGGTCCATCTCCCGCGCGTAGCGGGCGTAGAGCTCGTCCACCCGCTTGTCGTTGTGGCGCGGGTGGCTCCAGGTCGAGGTGCTGTTGGAGAGGTACGCGTTGCTGTCGAGGGTGATGAGCGACAGGAGGTCCTCGACGTACATGTCCCAGGGACCGTCCTGGAGCGTGCTGTTCATCCAGGAGACCTTGTCCACGAGGCGGATGTTCGCGGTCACCCCGAGGCGGGCCATCTGCTCCTTGATCACGGTCGCGATGACGTTGAACACCGACTTCTCGGTGTCGGCCATCACCTCGAAGGTCAGGGGCCGGGCCGGGCCGTAGCCGGCCTCCGCCAGCATCGCCTTCGCGCGGGCCGGATCGTACGGGCACATCGCGTTGACGTCGACGGTGTCGAGCGTGCCGGGGGGATTCATGCCCACCCACGGGGTGGCCTTCCCCTTGAAGGCGATCTTGACGATCTCCGCCCGGTCGATGCCGTAGCAGCCGACGGCCTTGCGCACCCGGAGGTCGCCGAAGATCGGATGCGGCGCCCGCTCCTTGGACATGGGCTTGCCGTCCTTGGGCACCGTCACCTTCATGGCCGCGAGCATCGGGGTCGTCTCCTTCCCGGTCATGACCACCGCGGCCGGACTCTGCGCCGTGAGGGTGTCGACGTGCTCGGGCGAGAAGGACGCGATGAAGTCGATCTCCCCCGCCTTGAAGGCCGCCATCTCGGTCACCGGATCCTTGATGGTGCGGATCACCACGCGGTCGAGATAGGGCAGCCCCGGGACGAAGTACTTGTCGAAGCGCTCCATCACGAGGTGGCCGCCCTTGACCCACTCCACCAGCCGGAACGGGCCGCAGCCCACCACCGCGCCCGGCTTGCCCTGCTTGCGCTCCTCGAGGGAGAACTTCTGGGTCGCGGTCGGGGAGTAGAGGACCAGCCCCGTCCGGTAGGCGGCGAGCATGTGGAGGAAGAAGGCGTAGGGCTGCTTGAGCCGCACCTGCACGGTCAGCGGCCCGAGCACCTCGACGGAGTGCACCGGCTCGTAGAAGCTCCGCATGCCGGACTTGGTGGCGGGGTCCATGAGGCGGTCGATGCTGAACTTGACGGCGGCTGCGTCCACTCGCGTGCCGTCGTGGAAGAGCGCATTGGGCCGGAGCTTGAAGGTGTACGTGAGGTGGTCCGGGGACGCCTGCCACGACTCGGCCACGTCGCCCACGAACTTGCCGTCGGGCGTGATGTTGACGAGCCCGCAGCCCACGTTCATCGCGACCCACATCATTTCGTAGCCGGGCGCGGTGTGAAAATCGAGGTGGGCGATCTCGTTGCCGTAGCTGACGCGGAGCGTGCCCCCGCGCTTCGGCGTCTGGGCCAGCGCCGCGCTGGACACGAGGAGGAGCGAAGCGGTCAGAGCGATCAGGGCGGTCGGGAAGGATCGACGGGTCATCGGTTGACTCCTTCCGGCGACGAGCAGCGCCGCCAAGGCCGGGATCGGTCGTTACATAGGGTCAGGGCTCCTCTTGAGTGAGTCGGGTCGGGTCACGTCGGGACGGGTCGGAACGGATCGCGTCGAGCGTGCTCCCCCTCCGCCCTGCGGCGGACCGAGGGATCGCGACGTTGGGGGAGTGTGCCCACGAACCCGGCCGGTTTGCAACCGGATTCGTCAGCTCGTCCGGGGATCCAGCGCGTCGCGCAGGCGGTCGCCCACCAGGTTGATGGAGAGCACGGTGAGGAGGATTGCCAGGCCCGGGAACGTCGGCAGCCACCAGGCCACCGTCACGAAGTCGCGCCCCAGCGAGATCATCTGGCCCCAGGTCGGGTAGGCGCTCCCGGTTCCCACCCCGAGGAAGGACAGGGCCGCCTCCTGCAGGATCGCCTGGGCGACCTGCAGCGTCGACATCACGATGATCGACGAGAAGGTGTTGGGCAGGAGGTGGCGCAGCAGGGTGCGGGCCGGGCTCGCCCCGATCGCCCGGGCCGCCTCCACGAAATCCTTCTCGCGCAGGGCGAGCACCTCCGCGCGCACCACGCGGGTGTAGCGCTCCCACCCGGTGAGGCCGAGCACCATGATGATCGTGAGCAGGCTCGGACCGAGGGCGGCCACGAAGGCGAGGGCGAGCAGGAGCTGGGGGAACGAGAGCGTGACGTCCACCACCGTCATGATCACGGTGTCCACCCGCCCCCGGAGGAACCCGCTGAGCAGGCCGAGCGTGACCCCGACGACCAGGCTCACCGCCACCGCGGCCACGCCGACCAGCAGCGACACCCGTGCCCCGTGGATCATGCGGCTCAGGATGTCGCGGCCGACCTGATCGGTGCCCAGCACGTAGCCGGGCTTGCCCCCCGCGGTCCAGACCGGCGGGGTGAAGCGGCGGATCAGGCTCTGGCGGGTGGGCTCGTGGGGCGCCACGTAGGGCGCGAAGACGGCGGCCCCCACGATCACGAGCAGCACGAGCGCGCCCGCGATCGCGGCGGGGTTGCGCAGGAGCTTGCGCCAGACCCGGGAGCGCTCCTCCGCGAAAGCGGGCCCGGCCGCCGCATTCATCGGGGGCGCGAGGGTGCCGATGGCCATCGCGCTCAGCGCACGCGGATCTGCGGGTTCAGGTAGAGGTAGAGCATGTCGACCGTGAAGTTCACCAGCACCACGATCAGGGCCAGCACGAACACCCCGGCCTGCACGATCGGGAAGTCGAGCTGCCGGATCGCGCCCACGATGAGGCGACCCAGCCCGGGCACCGCGAACACGGTCTCGGTGATGATCGCCCCGCCCAGGAGCAGGCCGAACTGGAGACCGGCCACCGTGACGAGCGGCAGGGCCGCGTTGGTCAGCGCGTGCCGGCAGATCACGAACCATTCGGACACGCCCTTGGCCCGGGCGGTCCGCACGTAGTCGAGGCCGATGACCTCGAGCATGCTCGATCGCACGATCCGCAGGAGCAACGGCGTCGAGAAGGTGGCGAGGGTGATCGCGGGGAGCACCAGGGCGGCCCAGCTCTCCCAGCCCGAGACCGGGAGCACCCGGAAGTGCACCGCGAACAGCAAGATGAGCATGATCCCGGTCCAGAAGACCGGCATCGAGGTGCCGAGGAAGACCACGAGCGTCGCGGTGTGATCGAAGGCGGTATTGCGCCGGACCGCGCTCATGATGCCGATCGGGATCGCGAGCGCGAGCGACAGCCCCATCGCGAACACGGTGAGCAGCAGGGTGGTCGGCATGCGGGCGAGCACGATCGGCAGCGCGGCCTCGCGGTGGAAGAACGACTGGCCGAAGTCGCCGCGGACGATGTTGCCCACGAAGCGGGCGAACTGCACCGCGAGCGGGTCGTTGAACCCCATCGACTGCCGGAGGGCGGCCCGGTCGGCCTCCGGCGCCTCCGGCATCATGAGCGCGATCGGGTCCCCGCTCACCTGGAGGATCGCGAAGGTGACCAGCGACACGCCCGCGAGCACGACCACCAAACGGGCGAGCCGACGCGCCACGAGACTCAGCACCGCGAGGGCCTCACCGGGTCAGGGACTCGGGCGCCCTCCGGGCTACCGGGCCGCCGGCTTGGCGTCGTAGAGCCAGAGCCACTCGTCGGGTCGGGCCGCGTACTGCACCTTCTTGGAGATGCCCAGCGTGTCGTACTGCGTCCACAGGAAGATGCTCGGCGCCTCCTCCCGGATGATCTGCTGGATCTGGGCGTAGATGCGCTTGCGCTTGGGCTGATCCACCGTCGAGCGCGCCTCGTCGATCAGCTTGTCGAGCCCCTCCACGCGGGTGAACCACTTGCCGATCCAGCCGCCCGGCTCGGTGTGGTAGAGCGGGTGCAGCACCGCGTCGGCGTCGAAGACCGAGTAGTTACCCCAGGTCCCGTACGCGCCCTGGGTGGCCTTGCCCTCGGCCTGGAAGAACTTGTTCCACGCCGGACCCGGATCCCACATGCGCGGGGTCGTGCGGATGCCGACCTCGGTCAGCATCTCGGCCATGGCCTCGAACACCGGGCGGTACGCCACCGACGAGCTGTGGAGCGTGATGTCGACCCCGTTCGGGTAGCCGGCCTGGGCCAGGAGCTCCCGGGCCTTCTTCTGGTCGAACGGATAGGGCTTCACCTCGGGGTCGAAGCCGAAGGCCAGCGGCTGCACGACGGTCGCGACCTGGGTGCCGAGCCCGGCCATCATCTTCTGGATGATCGCGGACTTGTCGATCGCGTAGTTCGCGGCCTGGCGCACCGCCTTCTTGTCGAAGGGCGCGGCGCGCATGTCCAGGTTGACGTAGTGGACGCGCAGGATCGGCGTCGAGGAGATGTAGGCCTGCGGATGGGTCTTGAGCTCGGGGACCAGGTCCGCGGAGACGTCGCGGATGATGTCGACCCCGCCCGTCTTCACCTCCGCGACCTGGGTCGCGGTCTCGGGGATGGCCCGGAAGATCAGGTGCTTGAACGCGGGCTTCCCGCGCCAGTGCTGGTCGAACGCCTCCAGGCGAATGAGCTGGTCCCGCTTCCACTCCACGAACTTCCACGGTCCGGTGCCCACCGGCGACGTCGTGCCGAAGGCCTGGTCGCCCACCGTCTCGATGTGCTTCTTGTTCACGATCGGGAAGAAGACCAGCCGCTCGAGCAGGAGGGGAAACGGCTTGTCGGTGATGATGTGCACCGTCTCCGCGTCGATCACCTTCACTTCCTTGATCGCGCGGATGTTGCCGTACTGGGGCGACTTCTTGGTCTGGTCGATGACGCGGTCGAACGAGTACTTCACGTCCGCCGGGGTCATGACGTCCCCGTTGTGGAAGCGCACGTTCTTCCGGATCTTGAACTCCCACACCGTGTCCGAGATCGCCTTCCACGACGTGGCCAGCGACGGCTCGAACTGCAGCTTGGTGGACCGGTGCAGCAGGGAGTCGAACATGTTGATGTTGACCAGGATCCCCACCCGCTCGAAGTGCATGTGGGGGTCCAGCGTGGGAGCGTGGGACACGAGCGCGACGGTCAAGGTGTCCTTGGCCTGCGCGACAGCCGGCATGGGCGCGACGGCGCACGCGAGCAAAGCCAGGACGACGGCGAGTGGGGCACATCGCTTCATGCGGGTCTCCTCCTCAGGGCACGGTGACCGGGGTGTGGAGGGAGCGGCGGTGGCCTCAGAGCTTGCGGAGCGTATATCACAGAGCGGCCGCCCTGCACAACGGGGTGCAGCGAAGGGGTCGGGGCTTACACTCCGACATTTCCGGGGCGCCCGACGATCTCGCCTCGAGCGGCGAAAATGTCGGAATGTAAGACCTGACCCCCGCCTAGGCGAAGGCTCGGTCGAGGGCCTGGGCGAGGTCGGCGATCAGGTCGTCGGCGTCCTCGATACCGACCGCGAAGCGGATCAGGTTGTCCTTGATCCCGATCTGCTGCCGCTCCTCGCTGGTGAGCTCGTAGAAGCTCATGATCGCGGGCTGCTCGATGAGGCTCTCCACCCCGCCCAGGGAGGCGGCGATGAAGGGGATCGTGCACGCGTCCACCACCCGGGTGGCCGCGTCCAGGTCGCCCGCGACCTCGAAGGAGACCACCCCGCCGAAGCCCCGCATCTGCTTGCGGGCGATCGCATGCTCTGGGTGGCCGGGCAGGCCGGCGTAGTGCACTCGGGCGATGCGCGGATGGCCGGCGAGAAACTCGGCCACCGCCTGGGCGTTCGTGTTCTGCCGCTCCATGCGCAGGGCGAAGGTCTTGAGGCCGCGCACCAGCAGGTAGGCCGCGAAGGGATCGACCACCGCGCCGGTGATGCCCTGCAGCCCCCGGATGCCGCCGATCAGGTCGGCGGAGCCGAGCACCGCGCCGGCCAGCAGGTCGTTGTGGCCGCCCAGGTACTTGGTGGCGGAATGCACCACGAGGTCGACGCCCCACTCCAGCGGGCGCTGGTTGTAGGGGGTGGAGAACGTGGCGTCGATCACCGTCTTCACCCGGTGGCGCCGCCCGATCCCGGCGAAGCGCTCCAGGTCCAGGATGCGGTTGTAGGGATTGGTGGGCGACTCGCTCACCAGCACCCGGGTGGTCGGCTTGATCGCATCCTCCAGCGCCTCGTAGTCCCCCGCCGGCACCGTGGAGACCTCGATGCCGTAGCGCGAGAGGGTCTGGTTGAGGAACTGGCGGGTGCGCCGGTAGCTGTCGTCGGTCACCACCACGTGGGTGCCGCGCGAGAGCATCGCGAACAGCGCGGTGGTCATCGCCCCCATCCCGCTCGCGAAGAGCAGGCAGTCGCCCGCGCCCTCCAGCGCCGCGAGCTTGGCCTCCGCGACGCGCTGGGTCGGGTTGCCGTAGCGGCCGTACTCGACCCGCTCGATCTTGCCGTCGAAGTGGTCCTTCAGCTCCTGGGTGCTGGCGAAGGTGTAGGTGGCGGTCTGCACGATCGGGGTGGCCAGCGCGTGCGCCGGCTTGGGCCGGCTCTCGCCGCCGTGGACCGAGAGCGTGCTGGGCCCGATCGGCTTCCGCGCCGGATCCCCCGCCGCGGGCTCGCGCTCCGCCATCAGGACACCAGCGCGCGCGCCTTCTCCACGTGGCGCGCGATGGTCCGCGCCACGCGCTTGGCGTCGGCGGGGAGCTCGACCGGCTTGTTGCGGTAGGACGGCTTGATGCCCTCGAGTGTGCCCATGTGATAGGCCGCCTTCTGGTCGGCGAACTTGAGGCCGTTCGCGGTCGAGAGGACCACCACGCGCTCCCCGGAGCGGACGACCTTGCGATCGACCAGCTTTCGCAGCGCGGCGAGGGCCACGCCGGTGTGGGGGCAGTTGAACATGCCGGTGCGGTCGGCGCGGGCCGCCTCGTCGGCCAGCTCCTGCTCGGTGGCCTGCTCCACCACCCCGTTGAAGCGCTGGAGCGTGCGGATCGCGCGCTTGACCGACACCGGGTTGCCGATCTGGATCGCCATCGCCAGCGTGGGCTGGGCGGTGATCGGCTCGAAGGTCTTGAAGTCGTTCTGGAACGACCGGTAGAGCGGGTTGGCCCGCTCGGCCTGCGCGAGGCAGATGCGGGGCAGCCGGTTCACGAGCCCCAGCTCCTGCATCATGAGGAAGCCCTGACCGAGCGCGTGCACGTTGCCGAGGTTGCCGCCCGGGATCACGATCCAGTCCGGCACCTCCCAGTCGAACTGCTGCACGATCTCGATCGCCACCGTCTTCTGCCCCTCGATGCGCAGGCTGTTCATCGAGTTGGCGAGGTAGATGCGCTTCTCCTTGGTGATCTCCTGGACCACCGCCATGCAGCCGTCGAAGTCGGTGTCGAGCGAGAGCACCAGCGCCCCGTTGGCGAGCGGCTGCACGAGCTGGGCGATCGACACCTTGTCCTTGGGCAGCAGCACCACCGACGGGATCCCCGCCGCCGCGCAGTAGGCGCCGAGGGCGGCCGAGGTATCGCCGGTCGAGGCGCACGCGACCGCGTCGATCGGGGTGCCGCCCGCCATCATCTCCTTGACCAGGGAGACCAGCACCGTCATGCCGAGATCCTTGAAGGAGCCGGTGTGCGAGTTGCCGCACTGCTTGATCCACAGGTCCTCGACGTGGAGCTTCTTGCCGTAGCGGTCGGCCCAGAGGAGGTTCGAGTTGCCCTCGTACATCGACACGATGTTCTCGTTGTCGATGAAGGGCACCACCCACTCCTTCTTGCCCCACACCCCGGAGCCGTAGGGATAGATGTTGCGGCGGTAGCGGTCGTCGAAGAGCTGGATCCAGGCCGCGGCGGAGCGGGACCGCAGCGCCTCCATGTCGTGCTGGACCTCGAGCAGGTCCCCGCAGGTGGGGCAGCGGTAGATCACCTCCCGGAGGTCGAATTCCCCCGGGCAGCCGTTGATGCACTGGAACCACGCGTTGTACGCCATGTGCCGAACAGTATAGCCCCGCGGCGGCTCAGCCGCGGAAGCGGGGCATGACCTCGCGGGCGAAGAGCTCCATCGAGCGGCGGATCCGGTCCTCGGGCAGGCCGCCGAAGTTCATCCAGCAGAGCACGTGCCCGATGCCCATGTCGCGCATGGTCTGGATGTGCCGGGCCACCGTGTCCGGGGAGCCGAAGGCCACCGTCTCCGCCACCAGGCCCTCCCAGGTCACCTTCTTGAAGCGCTCCGCGGCGGCGCGGAAGCCAGGCTGCAGGCTCGGGTGCGCGTCCTCGATGCGCTCCGGCACCTGGAAGCGGCGCAGCGAATCCTGGTACCACATCTCCGCGTCCTTGGCCTCGGCCAGGGCCTGGGCGTCGGTGTCGGCCACGTAGATCTGGCGGGAGACGCCCCAGTCCCGCATGAGCGTCGCGATCTCGGCTTCGGTACGCCCGTGCTTGCGCAGCGCGGTCAGGTAGCTGTCGCGCCGCTTCACGAGCTGGTCGATGGGCCCGGTGAGCAGGGAGTTCAGCATCGGCCAGCCGCGCGCGGCCGAGCTCTCGATGCCGTCGTCGCTGCCGCACACCTGGTAGATCGGCGGGTGGGGCCGCTGCCACGGCTTGGGGATCACCCGCGCCTCCCCGATGGTGAAGAAGCGCCCCTCGTGCGAGAAGCGCTCCTCGGTCCACGCCTTCAGCAGGACGTCGACCGCCTCGTCGAAGCGCTCCCGGTTCTCCTGCTGGGGCACGTGGTAGCCGCGGAACTCGGCGGGCCGGTTCCCCCGCCCCACCCCCACGTCGAGCCGGCCCTTGGAGATGATGTCGATCAGGGCCAGCTGCTCGGCCAGCCGCAGCGGGTGATGGAAGGGCAGGATCGCGGCGGCCAGCCCGATGCGAACCCGCCGGGTGCGGGCGGCCGCGGTGGCCGCGAGGCTCGCCGGATCGACCGCGAGACCGTAGTCGATGAAGTGGTGCTCGGTCAGCCAGATCTGGTCGAAGCCCAGCTCCTCGGTCCACTCCATCTGCTCGATCTCGCGATGCACGACCTCGGCGTGGGTGAGGCCGGGCGCGGCCTGGAAGAAGAAGAAGGTCCCGAAGCGCATGGGTCCGGTGATTATAGCGCCATCGCGCCGGCCTCCGCCTTGACACCTCCCGGCGGCGCTTGCAGTATGCGAGGCGGAGGTGCCGATGGAGACCCGAGTCGACGAGATCGCGGAGCGCATCTATCGTCTCTCGACCTTCCTGCCCGCGGTGGGCCCGAGCGGCTTGACCTTCAATCAGTTCCTGGTCGACGCGGAGGAGCCGCTCTTGTTCCACTGCGGCCAGCGCGCGCTGTTCCCCGCGGTGTCGAAGGCGGCGGCGCGCGTCATGGATCTCCGCCGGCTGCGCTGGATCACGTTCAGCCACGTGGAGGCCGACGAGTGCGGCGCGCTCGCGGAGTGGCTCGACGCGGCCCCCGCCGCCACCGTGGCTCACGGGGCCATCGGCTGCGCGATCTGGCTCAACGATCAGTCGCCCCGCCCGCCGCGCGCGCTGGCCAACGACGAGGTGCTCGACCTGGGCGGCCGGCGGGTGCGGCGCCTGGACACCCCGCACGTGCCGCACTGCTGGGACGCGGGACTGCTGTACGAGGAGACCACCGGCACCCTCTTCACCAGCGACCTCTTCACCCACGCGGGGGATCCCGCGCCGGTGACCGGCGGCGACATCGCGGGACCGGCGATGGTCGCGGAGGGGCGCTTCGGCTTCACCGCGGTGAGCCCCGCCACCTCCGCCACCATCCGGCGGCTGGCCGGGCTCGAGCCGCGCACGCTGGCGGTGATGCACGGCTCGTCCTACTCGGGGGCGGGGGCGCCGGTGCTCGAGTCGCTGGCCGGCTTCTACGACGACCTCCTGCGGAAGGGCGCCGCCACCGCCCGCGGCTGACCGCGCGCCCGTACCGGCCCGCGCGATTTCCAAGACTCCATGCTGCGCCGGCTGGCCCTGGTCCTCGCCCCGCTGCTGGCCGTCGGCGCGATCGTCGCCGTCCTGACGCGGCGGCCCGACACCGCGATGCGCGTGGCCACCGGGCTGGTGAGCCACGTGCTCTGCTCCGAGACCTTCGTCGCGGGGCTCGATCCCGACCGCACCTTCGTCGAGACGGTGGCCACCACGCCGGGCGTGCGCCTCCTCCGCCCGGGGCTGCGCTACGAGGTGGACCGGAGCCGGCGCACCGTCCGCACCACGCTGCTCGGCCGCTTCGCGATGGAGGCCGCGTACCACGACGGCGTCGGGTGCACGATGGTGCTCCCGGGCGCGACCGCCGCCCCGGCGCCGACACCCGCGCCGGTGGGCCCGGCGCCGACGCCCGTCGCGGAGTCGCCGACGGCGGAGCCGGCGAGCGCCGCGCTCCGGGCCGCCGTCGAGCGCGCCTTCGCCGAGCCGCCGGAGGGACCGCCGCGCGGAACCAAGGCGGTGGTGGTGATGCACCAGGGGCGGATCGTGGCCGAGCGCTACGCGCCGGGCTACGGCCCCGACACGCCGATGCTCTCGTGGTCGGTGGCCAAGTCGGTGGTCAACGCCCTCGTCGGAATCCTGGTCCGCCAGGGGCGGCTGTCGATCGCCGGTCCCGCCCCGGTCCCGGAGTGGCGCGATCCGTCAGATCCCCGGCACCCGATCACCATCGAGCACCTCATGCGCATGGACAGTGGGCTCGCCCTCGACGAGACCAACAACGGCTTCGATCCGGCGTCCCGGATGCTGCTCACCCGGGCCGACATGGCGGGCTTCGCGGCCGCCGCCGCCCGGCGGGCGCCGCTGTTCGAGACACCGTGGGGCGGGACGCGGTGGGGGGCGGGCCGCGGGAGCTGATCGCCTTCGCGGAGCGCGAGCTGTTCCGGCCGGTGGGCATGCGCCGGGTCACCGTCGAGTTCGACGGCGCGGGCACGCCGGTCGGCTCGACCTTCGTGTACGCGACCGCGCGCGACTGGGCGCGGTTCGGCCAGCTCTACGCGGACGACGGCGTGGCGGACGGGCGCCGCATCCTGCCCGAGGGCTGGGTGGACTACTCGGCCGCTCCCACCTCCGGCTCGCGCGAGGGCTACGGGGCCGGCTTCTTCACCGACCGCGGCGACAGCGAGTACGGAGAGCGAAGGGTGAAGGGCGGCATGCCGGCCGACTCGTTCTTCGCCTCCGGCACGCAGGGCCAGCGCATCGTGATCTCACCGGCCCGGCGGCTGGTGGTGGTGCGCCTCGGCCGCTCGCAGGACTGGGACACGTTCGACATCCGCGGCCTGATCCGCCTGGTCGCCGACGTCGACGCCGCTCTCGGCGGAGGCTAGGCGGCCGGGGCGGGCGCGCGCCGCTCCCGCCACCGGCGCGTGAGCTCCTGGCTCACGAGCTGGAAGGCGTTGGTCGACGTCCAGTAGAGAACCATGCCGGCGGGGAACGTGTAGAAGAGCAGGAAGAAGAGCCCGGTCATCGCGGCCAGGTTACGGCGCTGCTTCCGCACCAGCACCGGGGTGAGCACGGGAGAGCGGAAGCGCAGCGTGGTGGCCAGGGATACCCCGCTCATCAGGAACGGCAGCAGGTTCAGCTCGCATCCGAAGAAGGGCACGCACGCGGGCAGCGTCGCGATGGCGTCGGGATGCGACAGGTCCCGGATCCAGAGGAACGGCACCCGGTAGAGGTCCACGTCCTCCGCGAGCATGTCGAAGACCGCGATGAACACCGGGATCTGGATCAGGAAGCCGGCCAGGCTCTTGAGCGTGTAGAGCGGGTGCACGCGCTGCTCGCGGTAGAGGGCGAGCGTGCGGCGGGTGCGCTCCTCCCCGCGGTGGGCCGCGTTGATGGCGTCGAGCCCGGGCTGGAGCCGCGCCTGCGTGGCGTTGACCTGCTCCTGCAGCCGGTCCGCCACCCGGGCGAGCGGGAGCAGGAGCAGCTTCACCGACACCGCGAGCCCGATGATCGCGGGGCCCGGGTGCCCGAGCCACCCGGTCAGCGCGCGCAGCAGCGCGAGCAGGCCGAGCGCGAGCGCGCGGAGCCACCACCAGAGGCCGGAGAGCACGAGCGCGCCCAGCGCGGGGTCGGTGGCACGCAGCGCGGCGCGCTCCACCGGACCCGCGTAGGTGGTGTAGCGCCACTCGATCGGCGCCGAGCCCTCGGTCGGGGGACCGATCAGCGTCACCGCCGGCCGCCCCTCCGCTCGCTGGACGGTGGCGCCGCGGTCGTCGGGGCGGGCCAGCAGGGCCCAGAAGCGGCCGCGGACCCCCGCCCACTCGCCCGCGCGCAGCCGCGGCGCCTCCGGCCCGCCCGGCACCGCGCGCACCGCGCCCATCGCCACCGTGACCGCGTCGACCCGCTCCAGCAGCGCGCCGAAGCCGGACGCGGGCGCGGGGCCGATCTCCCGCCCGGGCGCGAGCTCGAGGGCGGGGGCGATGCGCGCGGCATAGGCGGCCGCGCCGGGACCGACGAGCCGTACCGTGAGCGCGGTCTCGTAGCCGTCGCGCGCGAGCACGAACGACTCCTCCAGGCGCACGCCCTCGATCGGCAGATCGGCCCGGAGCGTCACCCCGCGCGTGCGGGCGTCCTCGGTGGGCTCCGCCACGAAGCGGAGCCGGTCGAGGAGGCTCGGGCCGGGGCGGCCGTCCAGGACGAGACGGACCGTCGATCCGTCGCCGGGGATCACGAAGCGCACCGCGGTGCCGTCGCCGGCGTCGGCCCGGAGGCAGGAGGGACGACAGGCGCGCCAGAGCACCGGGCGCGCGCCGTCGAGGGCGAGGGTCAGCTCGAGGCGCTCGGTGGCGACGCGTACCTCGTCCGCCGGCCCCGCGGCCGCCGGCCGCGCGGGCGCGGCGAGGGCGGCCGCCAGCAGCAGCGCCGCGATCACCGGTAGAACCGGCCCATCTCCTTCTGCGCCTCGAGCAGGGCCTCGCGCGGTGGCGAGGGATGCGGGTTCAGGCGGTAGTCGCGGTCGCGGATCTCGTAGCTGGCCGGGTACACGATGGTCACCCGGTCCGGCTCGAGCAGCGCGAACTCGCTGTAGCTGGCCGCCACCAGCCACGGCCACGGGGCGTCGGTGTAGAGGTCGTGGCCGCTCGAGTAGTCGCTGGGCGGATTGGTGCAGCCGAAGAGCCGGGTCAGCAGGGTCGGCGCCAGGTCGTTGTGCGAGGTGCGCCGCTCGATCACCTCCGGGGCGCGCCCGGGCCAGCGGACGAGCAGCGGGGTGTGCATCTGGTAGCGGCTGTAGGAGGTGCCGTGGCCGTAGAAGCCGAGGCCGTTCTCGTCAAATTCCATGCCGTGGTCGGAGGTGATGATCACCAGCAGGCTGTCCAGGAGCCCGCGCCGGCGCAGGTCGTCGAGCACCTGGCCGACCAGGCCGTCCACGAAGTGCACCGCGGTCTGGTAGCGCGCGTAGAGACGCTGCTGCCTGGTGGCGTGGGGCGGCGGCGGGAACACGGGGGTGTACGCGTCGGGCGGCTCGATCGCCACCACCGCGTTGTAGTAGAGGAAGCCGAAGAACGGCCGTGCCGCATCCCGATCGTCGAGCCAGCGCAGCCACTCCTCGGTCAAGGTGCGGTCGCGGCCGCTGGAGCCGGGATAGGGCGATCCGGTCTCCATGCGCAGGTTCGGGATGCGGGCGAGCACCGTGCGGTCGAGGCCGACGCCGCGATACACCGGCGAGCTCGCGTAGAGCGCGAGCTGGTAGTGGTGCTGGCGGAAGAGATCCATCAGGAGCGGAGGCCGCGCGAAGCCGGCGAAGGCGTCCCAGTAGGTGGCGGGCACCCCGTAGAAGATGGAGAACATGCCGGCGCGCGAGGCGTTGCCCCCGCTGTAGTGGGCGTTGAAGCGGGTGGTCTCGCGGGCGAACTCGCTCATGCGCGGCGCAGACTGCGGGTTGAGCGCGTCGGCCCGCATCGCGTCGATGACGATCAGCAGCACGTTGGGCAGCGGCTGCGCCGGCGAGCACCGCAGCGGGTTCAGGGGGTACTGGAGCTCTCCGGCCGGATGGCGGGCGAGCGCCTCCACCACCCCGCGCTCCCGCGCGGCGGCGCGATCGACGAGCCCCAGGCGCACCTGGACCTTGCTGTCGCGCAGCGGGAAGTAGAGCGGCAGGTAGCGCGTGAACGAGGTCACCGCCACGTCGTAGCGCGCCTCGAACCACGCGTGCATGAGGTGGCCGGCCACGAAGCAGCCGATGAGGCCCCAGGCCAGGAGGCGGGCCGGCCAGCGGGCGGTCGAGACCTCGGTGTGACGCCAGACCAGGCGGGCCAGCATGCCCTCGATGGCGAGTCCGAGCACGAAGTAGATGCCGAGGAACATCCACGTCTGCGGAGCCAGAAGGGTCGCGGTGAGGATGCCCAGGTGGTAGCGGTTCTCCGCGAACACGAGGCTGTCCAGCATGAGGAAGGCCGCCCCCACGCTGGCCACCGCCACCGCGAGCGGCACCACCAGCCGGGCCCACGGCAGCAGCAGCGCGAGGGGCACGATCAGCAGAAGGGTCGGCAGGTAGGCGAGCGCGGCCACGTGGCCGACGAAGGCCACCGGCCCGTAGATCGAGGCCACCGTCGGGGAGAGCCGGAAGTAGAGCCAGAGGTAGCGGAAGCCGATCACGGCCAGCAGGCCGGTGTGGACCGCGGTGAACCAGAAGACCCAGCGGAGCAGCCGCCGGCGCGGGGTCATCGCGGGCGGCCCGCCGCGCCCCGACCCCGGTGCGCCTCGGCGAGGCGTGCGATCTCGCGCGCGCCCACCTCGACGCTGGTGCCGAAGTTGAAGGCCCACTCCTCCCGGAACGCCTGGCTGCGCTTGCGGAAGGGCTCCGCGTCGGCCAGGAGGTCCGCCACGTGGCGCGGCGCCTCGCCCAGGCCGTCGAGCGGGAGCACGCGCCCCAGCTCGCGGCGGATGCGCATCTCCATCGGCTCGAGGCCCAGCTGGGCCCACTCCGGGTTGCGGACCCGCGGCGGCACGTCGACGAAGAGCACCGGCTTGCCGAGGCCTAGCGCGTACTCGATGGCCATCGCGGACCAGTCGCTGATGAGCAGGTCGGAGTCGTGCAGGGAGTCGCTCTCCTCCATGCGGTCGACGTGGCGGAATCCGGGGTCGGCCCCGAAGCGCGCCGCCAGGCGCGCGATCACCCCGGGAGAGAGGCGCGCGGTCTGGTAGTGCGGACGGAGGACCACGCGCACTCCGCCCCCGAGCAGGGCCGCGATGAGCGGCTCGCCGCAGACGTTGAGCGTGGACTCCGGGCCCCAGGTGGGGGCGAGCAGCACGGTGGGCGGCTGGCTCGGGATCGGCGGGCGGGCCGCGGCCACCAGGCGCTCGAGCCGCGGGTACCCGTAGGCCAGGAGCTCCTTGGGCCGGAGCCCGGCTCGCTCCTCGCGCCGCCGGATCTCGGCCACGTGGTGTGGGCCGGCGCAGAGCAGGCTGTCGTAGTGATCGTAGGAGTTCGCGTGATCCACCATGTGGGTGCTGCCCATGCTGTGGAAGACGTAGCAGTAGTGCACCGGGTGGAGCGAGCGCTTGAGGTGGAAGTTGTGCAGGTCGAGCATGGTGAGCACCATCACGTCGGCCCGCAGGGTCTGGAAGAGCCAGGTGCAGAGCGCGCCCGAGCGGATGCGGAAGACGTGCTGGCCGGGCGCGGGAGGCGGCAGGGGCACGCGCGGCTCGGAGGTGACGTGGCAGACGGTGCGCCCGAGCCGCCCCGTGAGGACGTCGATCAGCGGCTGGAGATGGTGCCAGTCCTGGTGGGTCTCGGAGTAGAAGACCAGGTTTCGGTCACGCTCCGGGAGCTTCTGGAAGCGGCGGTAGCTGGTCCAGTCCGGCCAGATGCCCACCGGCCCGACGGGCTACTTGTCCGAGGAAGGAGCGTCCGCCACCCCCGGCCCGGCTCCTCGTGCCTTCCCGCGGAAGAGCCCGATGAGCCGGTACCAGAACATCTTGACCGCGAGCCCGACCGCCGCCGCGACGCCGATCACCGCGGAGAGGAGCATGCTGCCAGTGCCGGGATCGAGGTAGGCGTAGGCGGGGCTGGCGACCGCCAGGAATGCCACGAGCAGGAACGCGATGCGGCCGAGAGCGCACCCTCGAGTAGTCACGGATACTCCGATTAACACAATCGATACCGGGAAGCAATAAAACGCGGCGTCGGACCCGGCCCTCACACTCGAAAGGTATAAGTCCGGCCGGGCTCGCGCTCGATGTCGGGAGGAAAGCTCTTGCGCTTGTCCGCGAAGTAGCGGGCCCGGTGGTCTCCCGCGGAGAGCCGGTTGTAGGTGATGTAGAGGACCCGGCGCCGGTCCGCGGTGAGGTTGGCGCCCGAGGCGTGGGGCGTGTAGGAGTCGAAGAACACCACGTCGCCGGCCCGGGTGGGGACCGCGCGCGCGTTCATCCGGCGCATGTCCTCCTCGCTGAGCGGCTTCCACTCGTCCCCGATGAGTCCGCGGGTGTGGTGGCCGGCGGCCAGCTCGAGGCAGCCGTTCTCGCCCGTGGTGTCGTCGATGCTGACCATCGCGGTGACGAACAGGTCCGCGTAGATGCTCCAGCCCGCCTGCTGGTCCTGGTGGGGCTTGAAGCCGTCGCCCCCCGGCAGCTTGAAGTTGATCTTGTCCTTGAAGAGCACCGCGGGCTCGCCGAGCAGTGCGGAGGTGGTCCCGCAGAGCTTGTCGCCCTCGCACAGGGCCGCGAAGCCGGAGTGGAACGGGCAGAAGTTCTCGATGCGCTGGAGCACGCGCTTGCCCGGCTCCAGCAGGCTCGGCTCGAAGTACATCATGCAGTGGCCGGGTCGCTCGGGCAGCGCCTGAAGCTCGTCGGTCCAGGCCGAGATCCGGTGGACCTCCTCCCGGTCGAAGAGGCCGGGCATCACCACGAAGCCGTCCCGCTGGAACACCCGTGTGGGCGTCTCTGCCGCCGCCGGAGCCGGCCGGCTCGTCGCCTCACTCATCGGTCTCGGTGGAGTCATTGCAAGTGGCCGGCGTCATGTTACACCACGGTATCGGACGCGACGAAATTCGTCCCCTCGAGGGTCCCGGAATCGCACGCAAGCCTTGCATCGCGGGAAGTTTGATAAATACCCGAATCGACATCCTTTCTTGGCCGCCTCGCGAGGTCGGATGCAACATTCGACGCGATCTGGAGTTACTTTTCCCAAAGACGCGAATCCGATACACTCAGCCCTGGCAGTTTCTGCCTTTTAAATCAGACAGTTGCACCATTGACGGCGATTGCTGGTGGCACCTCGCTTGCACAACCAATGACCTCATGCGCTTCGAGAAATCCTCTGTCCCGGGGGCGTGGGTGATCGACCCGACCCCTCACGAGGACGACCGGGGACGCTTCATGCGGGCCTGGTGCCTGCGCGAGTTCAGCGATCACGGGATTCAGTTCACCCCCCTGCAGGCCAACATGGGATTGAGCCTCCGCAAGGGAACGATCCGAGGCTTGCACTATCAGGTGGCCCCCGCCCTGGAGGCCAAGCTCGTCCGGTGCACCGCGGGCGCGGTCTTCGACGTCGTCGTCGACCTGCGACCGGAGTCCCCGACCTACCGCGCCTGGTACGGCACCGAGCTGACCCCCGAGAACGGCCGGATGCTCTACGTGCCGGAGGGGTGCGCGCATGGATGCCAGGCGCTGACGGACAACACCGAGATCCATTACATGGCCTCGGCCTTCTTCTCCCCCGGACACGCGAGGGGTGTCAGGTTCGACGATCCGGCATTCCAGGTCCGCTGGCCCCTTCCCCCCACGATGGTATCCGAGCAGGATCGCAACTGGCCCCTGGTCGACACGACCTACGAACGGAGACCCGCATGAGCGCCGAGCCCCACCTGCCCGCCCCGAACATGGCTGTCTACAACGTCCTGCGGGTCCGCGAGACCGAGCGGCGGCCGATCCGGGTCGGGATCATCGGCGCGGGCGCCACCGGGCGCGCGATCGCGCTCCAGCTCGGCACGCCGGTACCGGGCATCCGGATCGCCGGGATCGCCAACCGGACGCCGAAGCATGCCGAGCGGGCGTTCCAGGAGGCCGGCATCACCGAATGGGCCACGGCGGACACGCCGGGGCGAGCGGAGGAGCGGATCTCCCACGGGCTTCCCGTGCTCACCGAGGACCCGGGCGTGCTGACCGCATGCAACGCGGTCGACATCATCGTCGAGGTCACCGGCACCGTCGACTTCGGCGCCAGCGTCGCCCTCGACGCGTTTTGCCACCGTAAGCCGGTCGTCCTCGTGAACGCGGAGCTCGACTCGCTCATCGGCCCGATGCTCAAGGTCAAGGCCGACGAGGCGGGGGTCGTGCTGACCCACACCGACGGCGACGAGCCCGGCGTGGCGATGACCCTGGTGCGCTACGTGCAGTCGGTCGGCCTCAAGCCGGTCGCGGCGGGGAACATCAAGGGCATGGTCGACTACTACCGCACGCCGGACACGCAGGCCAAGTTCGCGGCGCAGCACGACCAGGACGTCCGCAAGGTGACCTCCTTCGCCGACGCCACGAAGCTCTCGATGGAGACCACCGTGCTCGCGAACGCCACCGGCTTCGGGGTGGCCCGGCGCGGCATGGTCGGGCCCGCGTGCGGCTACGTGCGAGACCTGGCCCGCCTCCTGCCTCCGGACGCGATGCTGGCGGGCGGCATCGTCGACTACTCGGTGGGGGCGTCGCCCCACACCGGCGGGTTCGTGGTGGTCCACGAGGAGAACCCGTACAAGCGCACCCAGCTCGCCTACTACAAGCTGGGCGACGGGCCGTTCTACGTGTTCTACACTCCGTTCCACCTCCCGCACATCCAGCTGCCGTCCACCATCGCGCGGGCGGTCATCCATTCGGATCCCACCGTGGCTCCGCTGGCCGGCCCTTCCTGCGAGGTGGTGACCGTCGCCAAGCGCGATCTCCGCGCGGGCGAGCGCCTCGACGGGGTCGGCGGCTTCTGCGCCTACGGCCTGATCGACGGCCACGCGCCGGCTCGCGCCATGAACGCCCTGCCCATCGCCCTGTCGGACGATTGCGTCCTGCTGCGTGATATCGCCAAGGACGCGGTGGTGTCCTTCGACGACGTCCAGATGCCGCCCACGCGTCTCAGCGACACCCTCTGGCTCGAGCAGCAGCGGCGCTGGCCTCTCCCGGCCGGCGTCGCCCGCCCGGCGGCTCGCACGCCCCAGCTCACGCCCAGCGCGTAGCGCCGGAGCGATCCCAGTGATCAGGAGACCCTAGCCCGTGACGAACTTCGTCGTCCTTGGAACCGGGATGGCCGGCTTCGGCGCCGCCTATCGGCTGCACGCCGAGGGCATCCGGCCGACCCTCTACGACAAGAACTCCTACTACGGCGGCCACACCGCGTCGTTCCGCGATCCGAAGGGCTTCCTGTTCGATCTGGGCCCCCACATCTCGTTCACCAAGGACCCCCGCATCCAGGACCTCTTCGCCGGCTACGTCGACCAGAAGTACGAGGCGGTCCAGGTCAAGCTCGACAACTACTGGCGTGGCCACCGGATCACCCATCCGGTCCAGCTGCACATGAACAAGCTCCCCCACGACCTGATCGTGGAGATCATCACCGACTTCGTGAGCGAGCAGCACGGTCCCGAGCGTCACGTTGGCAACTACGAGGACTGGCTGATCGCGAGCTTCGGCAAGCGCTTCGCCGAGCTGTTCCCCATGACCTACACCCGGAAATACCACACCACCACCGCGGCCAACATGACCACCGACTGGCTCGGGCCGCGCATGTACCGGCCGAGCCTGGCCGAGATGCTGCGCGGGGCGCTCGCGCCCTGGACGCCCGACGTGCACTACATCACCAACTTCCGCTATCCGACCAACGGGGGCTTCCTCTCGTACCTGAGCGAGCTCCCGAAGCTCGCCGATCTCACCCTCGAGCATCGGCTGGTCGCGGTCGATCCCGTGAAGCACGAGGTGCGCTTCGCCAACGGCGCCACCGTCGGCTACGACTCCCTGATCTCCTCGGTGCCCCTGCCGGACCTGATCCCCATGATCGAGGGAGCCCCGCGGGACGTGGTCGAGGCCTCCCAGCGCCTCGCCTGCACCACCTGCGTGCTGGTCAACGTGGGCGTCGACCGGGCGGACCTCTCGGAAGGCCAGATCACCTACTTCTACGACGAGGACGTCGTCTTCACCCGGCTCAGCTTCCCGCACATGCTCTCCGCCACCAACGTCCCCACCGGGTGCGGCAGCATCCAGGCCGAGGTGTACTTCTCCCGGAAGTACCGGCCGCTGACCGGGTCGCCGGACGACCTCATCGACACCGTCATCCGGGACCTGAAGCGCACCGGGACCATCCGCGAGAACGACAAGATCCTCACCCGGCACGCCACCGTGATCCCCCACGCCAACGTGATCTTCGATCTCGACCGACCCGAGGCCATCAAGACCGTTCACGGCTACCTGGACGATCTGGGCATCGCGTACTGCGGGCGATACGGGGACTGGGGCTACATGTGGACCGATGAGAGCTTCATCAGCGGAGAGCGCGCCGCCGAGACCGCCCTCTCGAAGTGCGCGGTCTGAGGAGTACCCCATGAGCGACTCCCCTCTCGTCACGATCGGGTTGCCGGTCTACAACTCCGAGCGGTATCTCCGGCAGTCGCTCAACTCCCTGCTGGCCCAGACCTACCGGGACTTCACGCTGATCATCAACGACAACGCCTCCACCGACGGGACCGCGCGCATCTGCGAGGAGTACGCGGCGGCCGACTCCCGGGTGAAGTGCTTTCGCAACGAGACCAACATCGGCAATCCGCGCAACTTCAACCGGGTCTTCGAGCTGACCACCACCCCCTACCTCAAGTGGTCGACCGCCGACGACTTCTGGGAGCCCACCTTCCTCGAGCGCGCGATGCAGGTGATGGAGAGCGATCCCACCGTCGCCCTCTGCTACCCCAAGACGTACATCGTCGACGCCGACGGCGCCAACCGGAGGCCGGTCGAGGACCGCCTCCACCTCGTGCAGCCGGATCCGGCCGACCGCTTCATCGGCCTGCTCACCAACATCGGGCTCGCCCACCAGCATCTCGGCGTGATCCGCACCGCGCACCTGCGCCAGACCCATCTGCTCGGGGTGCACGTCGCGTCCGACGTGAACCTGCTCGCCGAGCTGGCCCTCTACGGAAAGTTCCACGAGCTGCCCGACCGGCTCTTCTACCGCCGGTTCCACAAGACCTCCGGAAGCTGGAAGCGCGACGACCCCGCGCATCAGGCCAAGCACTATCACGGCACCATCCGGCGGGACACCAAGATGACCAAGTGGCGGTGTCACGCACGGTTCTTCTCGGCGGTGGCCACGTCTCCGCTGCCTCGGCGATCAAAGGCCCGGCTGTGGCGCTACCTGCTGAGACGGATGATCTGGGATCGCCGCGACCTCCTCGGCGAGCTGAGCTACAAGCTGGGAACCCGCTAGCTCCGATCTCCCGCCCGCGCCGCGCGCCCGGCTAGCGCCGAGCGTCCACCGAGAAGCGCCACCCGTTCCGGTCGCTCACGATCCACCCCGCGGTCGGATGGTGGAAGTGAGTGCCGAGCACCGCCACCGGCCGATCGGCATACCGCGCGCAGAACGCCCGCCGCGTCTCCCGCGCCCGGGTCGGGTCCGTGTCGAAGGAGCTCTGCCATCCCGGCTCCGCCACCTGGACCGGGTGGTGCATCAGGTCCCCGGTGATCACCGCCTCCGCGCCGTCGGAGGCGAGGCGGACGCTGACGTGCCCGGGAGTGTGGCCGGGCGTCGGCTCGAGCCAGATCCCGTCCGCCACGCGGTGGTCCATCTCGACCAGATGGGCGAGGCCCGCCTCTAGGACCGGCGCAACGCTGTCGGCCAGGATCCGCTTCGTCCCCTCCTCGTCCTCGCCCGTCCAGTGCTCCCACTCCCGCCGGGCGAATAGGTAGCGGGCGCGCGGAAAGGTCGGCACCCAGCGCCCGTCGGAGAGGCGGGTGTTCCAGCCCACGTGGTCCACGTGCAGGTGGGTGCAGATCACCACGTCGACCGCCTCCGGGGCCACGGAGGCGGCGCGCAGGTCGTCGAGGAAGCCGGTCCGCAGCATGTGAAAGGGGCGCTGCCCGCCGCGGTCCTTGTCGTTGCCGATGCAGGTGTCGACCACCACCGTGAGGTCGGGCGTCCGCACCACGAAGGCATGGACGCTCTGCCGCAGACGCCCCTCCCCGTCGAGGAAGTGCGGGACGAGCCAGTCCCGATGGGGCGCGAGGGCCTCCGGGGTGGCGGCGGGGAGCAGCCAGGTCGGGCGCGTGGGGCCCGCGACCTCGACCACCGCGTCGACGCGAAAGCGGCCGATCTTCTGCGTGTCCATCGCGCGCGATTCTACCGGAGGCGGTGAGCCAGGGCCAGACCGGATCGTGTATGATCGGCCGCGATCATCGCAAGGAGGCGAAACCCATGGGACAGCTCGACGGCAAGGTGGCGATCGTGACCGGCTCCGGGCGAGGTATCGGCCAGCAGGTGGCGCTGCGGCTGGCACGGGACGGGGCCGCGGTGGTGGTGAACGACCTCGACGACGCGCCCGCCAAGGAGACCATCGCGCTCATCGAGAAGGCGGGCGGCCGCGCGGTGGCCTGCAACGGCGACGTGACCGCCAAGGACTTCGGCGAGCGCATCGTGAGCACCGCGGTCGAGCGCCTCGGCGGGCTCCACGTGATCGTGAACAACGCGGGCTACACGTGGGACAACGTCATCCAGAAGATGACCGACGAGCAGTGGTACGCGATCATGGACGTTCACGTGACCGCGCCCTTCCGCATCCTGCGCGCCTTCGCCCCCTACCTGCGCTCCCAGTTCGAGGCCGAGTCGAACCGGGGCGAGCGAATCGTCAGGAAGGTCGTGCAGATCTCCTCGACCTCCGGGGTGCGTGGCAACGCGGGCCAGATCAACTACTCCTCGGCCAAGGCCGCGGTGACCGGCATGACTCGCACGCTGGCCAAGGAGTGGGGCCGCTACGCGGTGACCGTGAACTGCGTGGCCTTCGGCTACGTCCAGACCCGGCTCACCAAGCCGCTCGCGGAGGGCGAGGCGGGCACCATCGAGGTGGCCGGGCGCCAGGTGAAGGTCGGCGTGCAGGGCGCGCGCATCGCGGCCATGAACCAGATGATCCCGCTCGGCCGCGGGGGGCTGCCCGAGGAGGCCGCGGGGGCGATCTACCTCTTCTGCAGCCCGGACAGCGACTTCGTGAGCGGCCAGACCCTCGTGGTCACCGGCGGCGCCTAGCCCGGAGCGCGCCGTGTCCGGACCGCTCAGCGGCGTGCGGATCGTGGACTGCACCACGGTGGTGCTGGGCCCGTGGGCCGCCCAGCAGCTCGGCGACATGGGCGCCGAGGTGATCAAGGTGGAGCCCCCGGAGGGGGACACCACCCGCCAGCTCGGCCCCATGAAGAATCCGAACATGGGCGCCTTCTACCTGGCGTGCAACCGCAACAAGCGCTCGATCGTGCTCGATCTCAAGCAGCCCGCCGCCCGCGACGCGCTGCTGCGCCTCGCCCGGGACGCCAACGTCCTGCTCCACAACTACCGCCCGCAGGCGGCACGGCGGCTCGGGATGTCGTACGAGGCCTTCCGCGCGGTGAACCCGGGCATCGTCTACGTCGGCACCTACGGGTTCCGCGCCACCGGCCCCTACGGGGACAAGCCGGCGTACGACGACATCATCCAGGCCGCCTCCGGGATCGCCTCGCTCCAGGCCTCGATCATGGGCGAGCCCCGCTACGTTCCCACCATCGTGGCCGACAAGACGAGCAGCATGACGGTGCTGGCCGCGGTGCTCGCCGCCCTCTACCACCAGGCGCGCACCGGCGAGGGCCAGGAGGTCGAGGTCCCGATGTTCGAGTCCCTCGCCGCGTGGGTGATGGTGGAGCACCTCTACGGCGAGACGTTCACGCCCCCGGCCGATACCATCGGCTACAAGCGCATCCTGAATCCGAACCGCCGGCCCTTCAAGACGAGGGACGGCTACCTCGCGATCCTCCCCTACACCGACCAGAACTGGCGCGACTTCTTCCAGCTCACCGAGCGCCGCGACCTGGCCGACGATCCGCGCTACAAGACGCTGGGCACACGCCTGCGCCACATCGAGGGTCTCTACGCGGAGGTGGCCAAGGTGGCGGTGACTCGCACCAACGCGGAGTGGCTCACCGCGCTCGACGCGCTCAACATCCCGGCCATGAGCGTCAACACCCTCGAGTCGCTGCTCCACGATCCGCACCTCGAGGCGGTGGGCTTCTGGCAGATGGTCGACCACCCGACCGAGGGCCCGATGCGCCTGCCCGGCCCGCCCGCCACCTACGGCAAGACCCCGGGCGGGATCCGGCGGCTCCCGCCCCGCCTGGGCGAGCACAGCGAGGAGATTCTCCGCGAGGCCGGCTTCAGCCCCGACGAGGTCGCGGCGCTGCTGTCCTCCGGCGCCACCCGCGCCGCGGCTACCCCGCCGGCGACTGCCGGCTGACAACCAGCCACATCCAGCCCGCTTCGGCGCGAGAGGGCTCGCCGCGCTCGAACTGAGCGATACGCGCCCACGCCGCGCGTTCGTTCACCCGGGTGATGCACCTCGGGTCGATCTCGGTGATCGCGTCCGTCTGACCGGCTACCGCAGCACCGCGCGCGTCGCCTCCAGGGCCTCCCGCGCGACGTCCGCGGCGGGGCGCTTCCAGGCCGCGGGATTGGGCGCCTCGTAGCTCGCGTAGCCCTCGTAGCCCTGGCGGGCGAAGGCGTCGAAGAACTCCCGGAACGGCACGCTCCCCTGACCCGGCGGCAGGCGATCGAGGGCCTTCCCCGGCTCGAGCCCGGTGCGCGGCACGTCACTGTACTGCACGTAGGCGATCTCGTCCGGACGCAGGTCGTCGATCTCCCGCGGTGAGGCTCCGGTGCGGCCGAGATGGTAGGTATCGAGCAGCAGCCCCACGCTCGGGTGCCCGGCGCGGCTCATGATCTCCCGCATGGGCGCGAGCGCGTTGAGCTGCTCGGCCTGCGAGTTGAACTCCACCGCGACGCGCACCCCGTGCTCGCGCGCGATGTCGCCGACCTCGCGCACGCTCCGCACCGCCTCCCCCACGTCGCCGCGCCCACGGTTCACCGCGCTCATCACCGTGCCGCAGCCGAGGGCCTTCGCGCGTGCGCACTGCTCGCCGAAGACGCGCAGGAGCCGGGTCCGTTCCTCGCCAGCGGCCCACACCCAGCCGAGCTCCACCCCCACGCACGCCACCGCGAGGCCCGAGGCGCGCACCAGCCTCAGCACCTGCTCCGCGCTCTGCCCGGCCTCGGCGGCGCGCTCCCAGTCGAGCCGGCGCAGCTCCACCGCGTCCCAGCCCGCCTGCTTGATGACGGCCAGGGCCTCCGCGAGGGGGGTGGTGTCGAGCGTCCACGTGTGCAGGGCAAGAGGAAAGGCCATGGCTCTTCTCCCGGGGTCGGGCGCTCGCGCGCGTCAGTCGCCGCGCGCGAGGTCGAAGGCCTCGGCCAGGAGCTCGTAGGAGCGCAGGCGGGCCTTGAAGTCGTGCGTGATCGTCACCACCACCAGCTCGTCGGCCTGGTAATCGGCCGCGAGGGCGAGCAGCCGCTCCTTCGCCTGGTCGGGCGTGCCCACCACGCTGCGCCTCCTCGCGTGCTGGGCGATGGCCAGCTCCTGGGCGTTGTAGGGATAGGCCTCCGCCTCCTCCACCGAGGGATACGGAGCGGGGCGGCCGGTGTAGAGGCGCACGATGAACAGATCGCGGCTGCGCGCGAGTCGTCGCGCCTCCTCCTCGCTCTCCGCGCACACCGCGAAGACGGCCACGCTGCTCCGGGGCGCCGCGAGATCCACCGAGGGCCGGAAGCGCTGGCGGTAGGCGCGCGCCACCTCCGCCCCGCCCTGCTCGTTGATGAAGTGGGCGAACGAGAACGCGGCCCCGACGTGGGCGGCCAGGAGCCCGCTCTCGTCGCTCGAGCCGAGCAGCCAGAGCTCCGGCGTGCCCGGGCCCGCGGGCATCGCGTGGATACCACGCCACGGATGGCCCGCCGGCACCTCGTCGCGCAGGAACGCTCGAAGGTCCTCGAGCTGCCGCGGGTAGTCCTCCACCGTGAGCGCTCCCGTGCCCTGGCGCAGCACGCGCGCGGTGCGCTGGTCGCTGCCCGGCGCGCGGCCCACCCCCAGGTCGATGCGGCCGGGGAAAAGGGTCTCCAGCATCCGGAACTGCTCGGCCACCTTGAGCGCGCTGTAGTGCGGGAGCATCACGCCACCCGAGCCCACCCGGATGTGACTCGTCACCGCGGCCACCTGGGTGATCAGCACCTCGGGGCTGGCCCCGGCCAGGCCGGGCGTGGAGTGATGCTCGGCCAGCCAGTACCGATGGTAGCCCCAGCGCTCCGCCGCGCGGGCGAGCTCGAGCGTCTCGTGGATGGCGTCCGCGGGCGTGCCTCCGCTGCGCACCGGCGACTGGTCGAGGACCCCGATGCGCATCGGTCTAGTTGATCCGCTTCGTCTTGCCCTTCCACTCCCGATCGCGCAGGACGAACTTCTGGATCTTCCCGGTCGAGGTCTTGGGCAGCTCGCCGAACTCCACCGCGGCGGGGGCCTTGAAGCCCGCGATGTGCTGCTTGCAGAAGTCGATGATCTCCCGCTCGCTCGCGCGCTGCCCCGGCTTGAGGGTCACGAAGGCCTTGGGCCGCTCGCCCCATTTCTCGTCCGGGATGGCCACCACCGCGCACTCCATCACCGCCGGATGCCGGGCCACGCACTGCTCGACCTCGATGGTGGAGATGTTCTCGCCTCCCGAGATGATGATGTCCTTCTTGCGATCGCGCAGCTCGATGTAGCCGTCGGGGTGCCACACCCCGATGTCGCCGGAGTGGAACCATCCGCCCCGGAAGGCCTCGCCGGTGGCGTCGGGCTGCTCGTAGTAGCCCTTGGCCACGTTGTTGCCGACCATGATCACCTCGCCGAGGGTCTCGCCGTCCCGGGGCACGTCGTTCATCTCCGCGTCCACCACCCGCACCAGGTCGAAGAGGGCGTAGCCCTGGCCCTGCCGCGCGGCCAGGCGCGCCTGCTCGTCCGCGGGCAGCGCGTCCCACTCCGCGTTCCAGCCGCAGACGGTATGGGGCCCGTAGGTCTCGGTGAGGCCGTAGACGTGAACCGGCTTGAAGCCGAGCTCCTTGAGCTTGCCGAGGAGCGTGGGCGAGGGCGGCGCGCCCGCCACCGTCACCGTCACCGGCCGCGCGAGCTTGTGGGCCCTCGGGTCGTTGACGACTCCGATCTGCACGGTGGGGGCCCCGTTGTAGTGGGTGATGCCCTCCGAGTCGATCAGCTCCCAGATGCGCGCCGGCTCGACTTTTCGGAGGCACACGTGCGTTCCCGCCACCGCGGTGACCGCCCACGTGAAGCACCAGCCGTTGCAGTGAAACATGGGCAGGGTCCAGAGGTACTTGGCGTCGAACGACATCGCGGTCTCGACGACCTCGCCGATCGCGTTCACCCAGACCCCGCGGTGCGAGTACATGACGCCCTTGGGGCGGCCCGTCGTCCCCGAGGTGTAGTTGATCGAGATCGTCTCCTCCTCGTCTTCGAGCCAGCTCTCGACCGGCTCCGGAGAGCCCGAGGCGAGGAAGTCCTCGTAGGGATCGCCCGCCGCGCCGGTGTCGTCGACGCGGACCACGCGCACCCCCTTCAGGTCGAGCGGCTTGATCAGCCCCTCGTACTCGGCGTCGACGAACAGGAAGGTGGCCCCGGAGTGCTGGAGGATGTAGCCGATCTCGTCGGAGGAGAGCCGGGTGTTGATCGCGACGAGGATGCCGCCCGCGGCGGGCACCCCGTAGTGCGCCTCGAGCATCGGCGGGATGTTGGGGCAGATGAAGGCGACGCGGTCGTGCTTGTTCATGCCCGCCCCGCGCAGCGCGGAGGCGAGGCGGTTGACCCGCTCCTCGAGCTGTCGGTAGGTGTACCGCCGCGACCCGTGCACCACCGCCGTCTTGTCGGGGAAGACGTAGGCGCTGCGGACGAGGAAGCTCACGGGCGTGAGCTCGGTGCGGTAGACGCTGTGGTGCTTCATCGCGAACGGCCCTCCGGCGGAGCAGGGATGAATTCGGCTCCCGCAGTGTACCCAAGCGCTCCGGGAATGGCGAGGGGCTGCTACAATGCCCGGCGCCATGGCCTGGGACGAGCGGATGCGCGACTTTCACGCCCGCCGCGCGAAGGCGCGCGGCATGGGCGGACCCGAGCGGCTCGCGCGCCGGCGCGCGGCGGGGGCGCTCAACGCGCGCGAGCGGGTGGAGCGCCTGTTGGACTCGGGTTCATTTCTGGAGGTCGGCACCTTCAACACCTCCGACGTGCCGGGCATGGAGGAGGAGACGCCGGCCGACTCCAAGGTCGGCGGCTTCGGTCGCATCGACGGCCGCCCGGTGGTGGTGTGCTCCAACGACTTCACGGTGCTGGCCGCCACCTCGAGCCGCGTGGCCTCCCACAAGGAGGCGGAGCTGAAGCGCCTGGCCGCCCGGCGCGGGCTGCCGATCGTGTACCTCGCCGAGGCGGGCGGGGCGCGCATGCCCGACATCATGGGCTCGGCCGGCATCGCCTCCTTCGGCAACTCCACCTACTACGGCAGCCGCCGGCGCCGCGTGCCGATGGTGACCGCGGTGCTGGGCCAGGCCTACGGGCTGCCGACCTGGAACGCCTGCCTCTCCGACTTCGTGGTGATGCTGGAGGGCGCGTCGATGGCGGTGTCCGGCCCGCGGGTGCTGGAGCTGGCCACCGGCGAGCGGATCACGCCCGAGGAGCTGGGCGGCGTCAAGATGCACACCGAGGAGACCGGGTTCGCGGACGCGGCGGGCGCGACCGAGGACGAGTGTCTCACCCTGGTCCGCCGCTTCCTCTCCTACCTGCCCTCGCACCACCGGGCCGCCCCGCCGGCCGCGCCGGTGCCCGCGGGCTCCGGAGCGGAGATGGCCACCGTCGCCGAGCTGGTGCCGGAGGCGCGCAACCGCGCCTACGACATGACCCGGGTGCTGCGCCGGCTGGCCGACGGCGGCGAGATCTTCCCGATCAAGGAGCGCTTCGGCAAGAGCCTGATCACCTCGCTCGCCCGCATGGGAGGCCAGGTGGTCGGCTTCGTGGCCAACCAGCCCATCCAGAAGGGCGGCGCCTGCGACGCGGACGGCTGCGACAAGGCGGTGTCGTTCCTGGCCCTGTGCGACTCCTTCAACATCCCGCTCGTCTTCCTGCACGACGTCCCCGGCTTCTTCATCGGGCGCGACGCGGAGCGCAAGCGGGTGGCGGGCAAGATCATCACCTGGATGGAGGCGCTCGGCATGGTCACGGTGCCGCGCGTGTCGATCGTGGTGCGCAAGACCTACGGCCAGGCCTACTTCAACATGGGCGGAGGCGGCTACGCCGATCTGCTGGTGGCGTGGCCCAGCGCGGAGATGTCGTTCATGGATCCCGCCACCGGGGTCAACGTGGTGCACGGTGCGGAGCTGGCGGGGCGGCCTCCGGAAGAGCGTGCCGCGCGCCGCCAGGAGCTGCTCGCCCAGTGGGAGCTCGACACCTTGCCCTACGGCGCCGCGGCCCGCCACCTGGTGCATGACGTGATCGATCCCGCCGACACCCGCGACGTGGTGATCCGCTTCCTGGAGCAGGCGCGCACCCGCACCGCCATCGGCCGCCACCGCCTCGCGGGCTGGCCCACCAAGTTCTAGGCCCGATCGGTGTCGCTCGCGTGGGTGGCCGGCGCGGTCGTGATCGCGGCGGCCTGCTTCGTGCAGGGGCTGGCCGGCTTCGGCATCGGCCTCGTGTCGCTCGCGTTCCTGCCGTGGCTCATGTCCCCGCAGCACGCGGTGGTGCTGATCACACTCTACGCGGCGGTGTTCATCGTGGCGATCTTCGTGCCGCTGCGTCACGACTTCACGTGGGACGGCATGGTGGAGCTGGTGGTGGGCAGCGTGATCGCCACCGCCCCCGGGGTCTGGCTCCTCGCGGTCCTGCCCGGCGACCTGCTCAAGCGCCTGATCGGCCTGGTGCTGATCGGCATCGTGGCCCTCGAGTGGCTCGGCCTCTATCCCGAGCGCCTGACCGGACGCGGCTGGGGCTTCGGGGCGGGGCTCGCCGCGGGACTGCTGGGCGGCGCCATCGGCACGCCGGGGCCGCCGGTGATCCTGTACGCCGCCGCCCGGGGCTGGAGCGCGCGCACCGTGAAGGCCAACATCCAGGCCTTCCTGATGATCAACCAGGCGGTGATCCTCGCCGGCTACTGGTGGGCGGGGCTGCTCGACGCCGAGCTCTGGCGGCTCACCTGGATCTATGGGCTGCCCGCGGTGGCCGGGCTCACCGCGGGCATGCTGCTCTTCTCGCGCCTGGACCGGGCGCGCTTCCGCCGGGTGGTCTTCGCGGTGCTGCTGCTCTCGGGGCTGGTGCTGCTGATCCGCGGCTGAGGCGCCGGGGCGGGTCAGCGCGCGGCGGGGCGGACCGGCGCGGAACGGAGCTCCATCGAGCGGACGAGGCCGTCGTCGATCCGGTAGACGTGCTGAACCATCTCGTCCTTCAGGAGGACGCCGGCGCGATCGCGCACCACCTGACGCACGTCCACCGCGACGCGCCCGTCGGCCTCGGTCGAGAAACCGCGCGGTTCGACGCGCGGATCGATGAGCTCCCACTGCCGTCTCCAGTACTCGCGAACCGCGGCCCGCCCGTGGACGCGGCCGCCCTCGAGGCCATTGGGCCAGTCCACGTCGGGGTGCAGCGCGGCCAGCGCGCGGTCGACGTCGCGCGCGTTGAACGCGGCATAGACCGCGGCGAGCCGGGCCTCGGGCTCACCCGACATCGAGCACGTGGGTGTGATGGCGCCCGTCGCCCGCGCGGCGGAAGCCGAGCCGCTCGTAGAGGCGCGCCGCGGTGGGGTTGGTGACGCGGAGGTGCAGGCGATCGAAGCGGCCCCGCGCGGCCTCCACCACGTCGGCCACGAGCTGCTCGCCGACGCCGCTGCGCCGGTGGGCCACCATCACGTAGAGGTGCCGCACCCGCCCGGTGCGCGGGTCGCCCGCGTAGGGGTCCACGTTGAGCCCGCAGACGCCCACCACCTCGCCGCCGGCGGTGGTCGCCACGAACAGCACCTCCCCCGGGCGGTCGAAGCGGTTGGCCCCGCCGTCCCACTCCTGGACGAGGCGCCGCACGAACCCGAAGCCCTGCCGCTCGCTCTCGACCGCGAGGGCCGCGAGGCGCTCGGTCGGCGTCTCGCTCACCCGCTGGACCACCGCCCGCATCGCGCGGCCGGTCAGTCGAGTCCCCAGGTGCGCACCTGCTGCGGCACGACCCGGAACATCACGCGGTCGGCCGGCATGGCCCGCCCGCCCCAGTACCCCTCGAGATGCGGGTGGTACTTGTCCACGATGCGGCCGACGAGCGCGCGGCGCTCCGGGGTGTCGGCGAGGAACTCGGCGCGCCCGCGAATGGCGACCCCCTTGATCTCGCTCCCGCGCGCGCCGCTCTCCGCCACCAGATGCAGGCGCGGGTCGCGCCGGAGGTTCTTCACCTTCTGCAGGCCGTCCACGCTGATGAGGGTGACCGCGGCCGGGTCGTGGAGGAACCACATCACGGTGATGAGAGGCGCGCCGTCGGGGTTGAGGGTCCCGAGGAGCATGACGTCCTTGGTGGCCAGGAACGACTGCACCCGCGGATCGTCGAAGCGCATCACGGAGCGATCCACACCTTCATGAACGTGTTGTTGTCGTAGGTGGTGAGCCCCGGCTTGTAGTTGCGCAGCTTCTTGTCCTTGAAGAACCAGCCTTCCACCCATCCCACCGCGATCGACGCGTGGTCGCCCTTCGCGAGCAGGTACCGCTGCAGCTCCCAGTAGGCCTGCTTGCGCTTGTCGCGGTTGGTCTCCTTCAGCGCCTTCTCGGTCAGCTCGTCGACCTTGGGGTCGGAGTACTGGCCGTAGTTGCTGCCCGACTCCGTGGTGTAGGCGATGTGGAACACCCCGCTCGGCTCGTTGACGTCCATCGCCCGGTCCTGGGAGGCGATGATGGTGAAGTCACCCTTGCCGAAGGCGGCGTAGCCCGCCGCGCTCTCGTGGGTCTTCATGGTCCCGCGGATGCCGATCTTGCGGAGCTGGGAGATCACGAGCTGGCCGCGGTCCACGTAGTTGCCGACCTGGCGCACCGCCACCTCCACGTCGAGCCCGCCCGGGTAGTGCTTCTCCACCAGCTTCTTCGCTTCCGCCACGTCGGCGTCCTTGGGCTGGCGGCACCCGGGCGCCTTGTTGACCTCGTCGAGCGGCAGCGCGAAGTCGCCCACCAGCTTGGGGTCGAGGATCGCGCACGGCACCCCCGCACCCTCGAGGGCCTTGGCCACCAGCTCCTGTCGGTCGATGACCAGGTTCACCGCCCGGCGCATGTCCGGGTTGTCGAAGGGCGGCTTCTTGGCGTTGAGGTAGACGAAGAACACGGTGTTGATGGGCGCCTGGTAGATGTCGACGTCGGTGCGGGCGCGCCCGAGCTCGTCGGCCTGGGTCTTGCGCATCGGCGGCCACGCGTCCCACAGCATGACCTTCGACGCCTTGGCCGCCGCGAGCTGGGTGGGCCCGCCCACCAGGATGAACTGCTTCACCCCGTCCAGGTACGGCAGGCCGGGGATGAAGTAGCTGGGGTTCTTCTCCCACTCGATCACGCTGCCCCGCTCGTACTTCTTGAACTTGAACGGCCCCGTCCCCACCTGGGCCTCGGCGGCGTTGAGGTCCCCGTACTTGGCCAGGATGTGCTTCGCCGCCACCCGGCACCAGGCCGACGCGACGGATGGCACGAAGGGGGCGGCCGCGAACTTGAGCTTGAACTCCACCGTGTTCGGATCCACCGCCTCCACGCTCGCCACCATGGGCTTGAGCGCGGCTCCGCACTTGGGGCTCTTGAACTCCGGATTCAGCAGGCGGTCGAACGAGGCCTTCACGTCCGCCGAGCTGAACGGCTGCCCGTCGTGCCACTTCACGTTCTTGCGGAGGTGGAAGGTGTAGGTCTTGCCGTCCGGCGACGCGGTCCACTTCTCGGCCAGGTCACCGATGATCTTGCTCGGGTCGTCGGGATCGTACTGCAGGAGCCCGCTGTAGATGCCCGCGGTGGCCTGCTGGACCACGAGCGGCGACTCCGCGTGCACGTCGAGGCGCCCCGGGTCGCCGTAGTCGAACCAGGTCAGGATCCCCCCCGGCCGCGGCTTCTCCTGGGCCGCGGCGGGAACGACCGGCAGGACGAGGGCGAGGGCCACCAAGGCGGCGCGGGCGGTCATGCGGGCCAGTCTCGAGCAGCGCATCGGCATCGTGATCGCTCCTTTGCGAACCGCGGCTAGCCGAGGCCGCCACGGAGGCGCGGATCCGTGAGGTCACGGATCGAATCGCCGAGTAGGTTGAGACCGAACACGGCCAGACTGATGGCCAGTCCCGGGAAGAATACCATCCAGGGAGCGGTTTCCAGCGCCTGGATCCCCTGCGCGAGCATGCCGCCCCATGAGGGCTCGTCGGCGGGCGCGCCCGCCCCGATGAAGCTGAGCGAGGCCTCCACCACGATGGCGTAGGAGATGTTGGTGGTGACCAGCACGATGTAGCTCGCGAGGCAGTTCGGGATCAGGTGGTGCGCGATGACCCGGGCCCGCGAGGCGCCCGCGGCCTCCGCGGCCTCGATGAAAGGCGTGGCCACCACCCCGAGCGCCACCGACCGCAGGGTGCGCGCCGCGGTGGGGGTGAGCAGGATCACGAGGGCCACGATCACGTTGTTGACCGACTGCCCGAGGGCGGCCATCAGCGACAGGGCGAGGATGATCGGGGGCAGGGCCATCAGGCAGTCCACCACCCGCTGGCTGCCGGTGTCGGCCGCGCCGCCCACGTAGGCGGTGACCACGCCCCACAGCGCCCCGAGCGTGATCCCGAAGAGCACCGACGCCAGCCCCACGTAGAGGGAGAGGCGGGCGCCCCAGATCACGCGGCTCAGCACGTCGCGCCCCACCTGGTCGGTCCCCATGGGGAACTCGCGGCTCGGGGCCACGTAGGTGGCGAAGCCGGTCTCCTTGGGCCCGTGGGGGGCCAGCCGCGGGGCGAACAGCGCGACCAGGATGAGGACCAGCACCACCACCGCCCCCGCGGCCCCGAGCGGCTGCGCGCGCACCAGCCGGCCGATCGCGCCGCTCGCCCTTCTCACCGGGGGGCGCTCACGCATAGCGGATGCGCGGATCGAGCCACGCGTAGAGGAGGTCGACCGCGAGGTTCACGGTCAGGAACACCAGCGCCATCACGAACACCATCGCCTGCACCGTCGGGTAGTCGCGCTGGCTCACCGCCTGGATCAGCGCGGCGCCCATGCCCGGCACCACGAAGATGATCTCCATGATCACGAGCCCGCCCAGGAGCCGGCCGCCCCACCACCCGATGAAGGTCACCACCGGCAGGAGCGAGTTGCGGAGGGCGTGCCGGTAGATCACCGCCCCCTCCGCGAGCCCCTTGGCCCGCGCGGTGCGCACGTAGTCCTGCCGCACCACCTCCAGCATCTGGGAGCGGGTGAGCCGGGCGATGGGCGCGCTGATGTAGTAGGCCTGGGCCAGCGCGGGCCAGATCAGCTGCTTCAGGTTCTCCAGCGGATTCTCGGTGAACGCGACGAACTCGAGCGGCGGCAGCCAGTGGAAGAGGCGCACCAGCCCGTACAGGATGAGGGCCCCGGTGAAGAAGAGGGGCAGGCTCAGACCGCTCAGGCTGACGAGCCGCGCGAGGTAGTCGACGATCCCGTTCTGCCGCACCGCGGAGACCACCCCGAGCGGGATCGCCCAGATCACGGCCAGCAGCAGGGTGAGGATCGCGAGCTCCATCGAGCGCGGGAAGCGCTCGCGCAGGATGTCGGCCACCGGCCGGCGCTGCACGTAGGACTGGCCGAAGTCGCCCCGCACCGCGCCCGCCACCCAGTCCCCGTACTGGGCGGCGATGGGCCGGTCGAGGCCGAGCTCGCGGCGGATCTGCTGGATTTGTCGCCGCTGCACCGCGCTCGACTCGGAGCCGGTCTGGTAGACGAGGATCTCCGCGATGTCGCCCGGGACCAGGCGCAGGAGGACGAAGATCAGGATCGAGGCGCCGACCAGCGTGGGCACGAACAGCAGGAGCCGTCGCAGGACGTAGGTCGACACCTCAGAGCCGGTGACGGCGGATGGTCTTGGCCGTCGCCTCCGGGCTGAAGCCGAGCTGGAGGAGCGCGGCCCCGAGGTCGAACGACTCGCGGTAGGCCACGATGCGTCCGTCGCGCTTCTCGAACAGGCTCATGCCGCGGAAGCGGACCGGCCGGCCCGCGCTGCGCGGCACCGCCTCGGTCACGGTGTAGGAGAAGGCCCACTCCGACGCGGCGGCGGCGTCGGTCTCCACGACCGTCTCCATCGTCCAGCGATAGTCGCGCCCCTCGCGGAACATGCGCTCGAACATCGCGCGCAGGCCGGCGGGGCCCGAGTGGCCACCGAAGAAGGTGTCGTGGTACGAGCCGTCCGGGGTGAAGCAGGCGACCAGCGCCTCGACGTCCTGCCGGTTGAAGGCGCGCTCGAACTCTCGCACGACGCTCATGGTCGTTCTCCCCTCTCGGCGCCCGCGCGCCGGGCTCAGCGGATCACGAAGTGCAGGTGGCGGTGCGCCTCGCGCAGGGCCGCCTCGGCCCGCGCGGGGTCGGCGGCGCGGGAGAAGATGAAGCCGAGGTAGCGCGAGCCCTCCGGCAGCGGCACCACGTCCTGTCCCTTGTGGAGCGAGATCGTGACGTCCTCGATGTCCGGCACCGCGCGGGCCTCGTCGAGGCCGCGCACCTCCTCCAGCACGCCGCCGCGCGGGATGGGAATCATCATCACCCCCGCCGCCGCGCGCTCGCGCTCCAGCGACTCCACCGGCCGCCCCAGCGCGCGGCGCAGGATGAGCTCCTCGAGCGACAGCCCGGTGCCGAAGCGGAGGGTGCGACCGCAGAGCCCGCCGATGGAGCGGGCGGCGATCTCCAGCATCACCGGCTCGCGGGCGCCGGCCGGGCCGGGCCGCAGCCGCAGCTCCGCGTGCACCGCGCCGTCGGTGAGGCCGAGCGCGTGCGCGGCCCGCGCGGCCGCCTCCGTCACCGCGGCCTGCACCGCGGCGGGCCAGCGCGACGGCGTCACGTAGATGGTCTCCTCGAAGTACGGCCCGTCGAGCGGATCCGGCTTGTCGAAGAGGGCCAGGGGGCGGAGCCGGCCGGCCTCGAGCAGACCCTCGAGCGCGACCTCCGCGCCGGGCACGAACTCCTCCACCACGAGGCCGTCGATCCCCTCGCCCAGCGCGGCGACCTCCGGCTCGCGCAGGATGGCCCGGATGCGCGCGAAGGCGGCCACGAACGCGGCCGGGTCGTCCGCCCGGATCACCCCCCGGCTCGCGGACAGCACCCGCGGCTTGAGCACGCAGGGATACGGCACGCGGCGGGCCGCGGCGGCGGGATCCTCGTCGATCCGGACCGTGGTGAAGGCGGGCGACGACACGCCGGCCCGTGCGAGCAGCTCGCGCATCACCCGCTTGTCGCGCGTGGCCCGCGCCGCCGCGAGCGGATTCACCCGCAGGCCCAGCGCCTCGCCCACCGCGGAGGCCACCACGGTGGTGGCGTCGTCCACCGGCACCACCGCGTCGAGCGGCCGCCGAGCGGCGTAGGCGCGCACCTCGCGGGCCGCCGCCTCCGGATCGTCGAACGGCAGCGTGAGGAGGTGATCGGGGAACTCGCCCGCCATCACGTTCGGGCGGTCGGAGGCGATCACGAGATCGACGTCGAGCGCCCGTGCGGCCTCGACGAAATCCTCGGTCCGGTACGTCGTGGTGGGAATGAGGAGCAGCAGTCGCTGAGAAGGCGCCATGGCCGCGGCGGAGCAAAGTTTATCACGGGGCACGGGGGCCGCAGTTGCGGTATACATGAGAGCCCGGCTCCTTCCGGGATTCCCATGCACGAGGAGGCCAGGTCATGCAGGTCGGCGTCATGATCGAGGGACAGGAAGGGCTCACCTGGGAGCGGTGGCTGCGGCTCGTGCAGGCCGCCGAGGACATGGGCTACCAGTCGCTCTGCCGGTCGGATCACCTCACCGGTCTGTGGGGCGAGTCCAAGCGCCCGTCGCTCGAGACCTGGACCTCGCTCACGGTGCTGGCGGCCCGCTCGCGGCGCCTCCGCTTCGGGCCCATGGTGTCGCCGATCACCTTCTACCACCCCGCGCAGCTGGCCAAGATGGCGGTGTCCCTCGATCTCCTCTCCGGCGGGCGCCTCGACCTGGGGCTGGGCGGCGGCTGGAACGAGCACGAGCACGCGATGTTCGGGCTGACGCTGCCGCCGATGAAGGAGCGGCTCGACCGGCTGGAGTGTGCCGCGCGCTACATCCGGGCCCTCGGGGTCGGCGAGCCGGTGACCCTCGAGCAGCCCTACTATCCGCTCCACAAGGCGGAGAACTATCCCCTCCCCACCTACGGCCGCCTCCGCATCGTGATCGGAGGCCGTGGGGAGAAGCGCACCCTGCGCATCGCGGCCGAGTTCGCGGACGAGTGGAACGTGACCCGCGTGGATCCGGAGACGTTCCGACAGAAGCGGGAAGTATTGGCCAAGCACTGCGCGGCGGTGCGGCGCGATCCGGAGACGATCACCCGCTCGCTCATGATCCCGCTCGCCATCGGGCGCGATCATCACGACGTGGCCCGGCGCATCGCGGCGGCCCGCGTCACGTTTCCCCAGATGCCGGCCGACGCGGAGGCGTGGCGCGGGGCGAGCTTCCTCGTCGGCACCCCCGACGAGGTGGTGGAGCAGATCCGGGAGTGGGAGGGCGCGGGCGTCCAGCGCGTGCTGCTCCAGATGCTCGACCAGGAAGACCTGGCCGCCATCGAGCTGTTCGCGCGCCAGGTCCTGCCCCGCGTGAGGTAGCGCCCCGAGCAGACGGTAAGGACGAGTCCGACCGTGGCCGCCCTCCTCACCGCCGACGGACTCCTCGCGCTGGCCACGCTCTCCGCCATGGAGATCGTGCTCGGGATCGACAACGTGGTCTTCATCGCGATCCTGGTCGGCCGCCTGCCCGAGGCCCAGCGGGAGTTCGCGCGCCGCCTGGGTCTCGTCCTCGCCCTCGGCATCCGCATCGGCCTGCTCTTCACGATCTCGTGGTTGATGGGCCTCACCGAGCCGCTCCTCACCGTGCTCGGCCGCGGCGTCTCCGGCCGCGACCTGATCCTGCTCGGCGGCGGCCTCTTCCTGATCTTCAAGGCCACCTGGGAGATCTACGCCAAGGTGGAGGGCGACGCGCACGAGTCGGGCGCGGGCGGAGCGCGGGCCGCCTTCGTGTGGGTGCTGGTGCAGATCCTGCTGCTCGATATCGTGTTCTCGCTCGACTCGGTGATCACCGCGGTGGGCATGGCCAACCAGCTCTCGATCATGGTGACCGCGATGGTGATCGCGATGCTGGTGATGCTGGTCTCGGCGGGGCCGGTCAGCGACTTCATCGATCGGCACCCGAGCCTCAAGATCCTGGCCCTGGCCTTCCTGCTGCTGATCGGGGTGATGCTGCTGGCGGAGGGCATGGGCTCCCACATGGAGAAGGGCTACATCTACTTCGCGATGGCCTTCTCGCTGCTGGTGGAGTTCCTGAACATGCGCTACCGGCTCAGGCAGGCGTCCCGGCGCGGGCCGGCCTAGGCGGGGAGCGACTCCTCCGCGAATCGCAGCAGGGCCAGCGTGAGGGCCAGCGCCACCGGGCCCAGCACGAGCCCGATGGGCCCGAACGCGCTCAGCCCTCCCAGGAGGCCGAGGAACACGGGCAGGGTCGAGATCTGGGCGCGGCCGGAGATGAAGAGCGGCCGCACCACGTTGTCCGCGCTGGAGACCACCGCCACGCTCCATCCCAGCAGGAAGAGCGCGGCCACCCAGCGCCCCTGCAGGAAGAGGGCGGCGGCCGCGGGCACCCACACCAGCGCGGTGCCGACGAGCGGGATCAGGGCCGTCACCGCGGCCAGCGCCCCGAACACCACCGGCGAGGGCAGGCCGACGAGCGCGAAGCCGATCGCCACCAGCACCCCCTGCAGCAGCGCGGTGAGGAGCGAGCCGAAGACCACCGCCCGGATGACCGCGCCGATGTGCTCCATCAGGTGGTGCCGGCGCTCGGGGTCCATCGGGATCAGGCGCACGATGGTGGTCATCATGCGGTCGCCGTCGCGCAGGAAGAAGAAGAGCAGGAAGAGCGTGACCGCGAGCCCCACCAGCGCGTTCAGGGCCCCGACCACGAAGGCCCCGCTGAGCCCCACCAGACCTTGCAGGAGAGCGTGCGCGCCGGTCATGAGCCACTGCTGGATCTGCTCCGCGCTCACCGGGGCCATCGCTTCCGCCCACCGGATCGCGCGGCTCACCACCGGCACCTCGAGCACGTCGCCGGCCCCGGAGATGCCGGAGGCGGCCACCATCCGCTGCACGCGGCCGAAGAGCTCGCGGGCCTGGCTCGCGAAGGCCACCGCCAGCAGCGGGCCGGGCGCGATCAGGACCACCGCGGTGAAGAGCGTCAGGAGGATCGCGGCGAGGGCCACCCGGCCGCGCAGCCGCGCGGTCAGCGCCCGCTGGACGGGGTGAAGGAGGAACGCGATCAGCATCGACCAGAGGATCGCGTCCAGGAACGGGCGCACGATCACGAAGAGGGCCGCGGCCAGGAGGGCCGCGGTCACCACCGCGAACGCGCGGGGGTAGAAGCGGTCGCCGCCGCCGTTCACGGGCGCGATCGCAGCTGCCGCAGGGAGGCCGCGTGCAGGGCCCACGCCAGCGGCACGAGCACCGCGGGCAGCCAGATGTACGGCAGGTCCCCGATGAAGGTGGTGGCCGGCTCGGTGGCGAAGACCCGGAACCGGGTGGGAGCGGAGAGCTGGGCGTGCACCACCACATTCAGGAGGACCAGCACGCCGGCCCAGTTCCACCACCACGCCACTCGCGCCGGCCACGTCCGGCGCACGAAGCAGAAGTAGGCCACGATCGGCGCGGTGAGCCCCACCAGGATGTCCACGTTGCGGCCGGTGAAGGTCATGATCCCGGGCGCCACTCCGGCCACCGCGAGGCGCCACAGCACGATCTCCACCGCGATGCGAAACACCTGGACCCCGATCGGCCAGGAGGGCGGCATCGCCGCGAGCAGCCGGTCGAGGCGGCCGGAGGCGATGAGGGCCAGCGCCCCGAGCAGCGGCGGCCCCACCGCCAGCAGCATGTGGGGCGGCAACGCGTAGAAGTCGTCGAAGAACCCGTGATCGGTGAGGGCCGCGGTCAGGGCGAGCCAGCCCCCCGCGGCGACGGCGGCCACCCGCACCCCGCGCAGCGCGCCCGGGCTCACCCGGGCCGCCGCGCGCGAGGCGCCGCCCAGCACCAGCGCCAGCGTCCCGATCACGGTGACGACGAACAGCACGTCGATGGCGAGCGGTGCGGTCGCGAGCATCGCGGCATGGATAGCACATTTGGCGCGCGGACGTACACATCAACACGCGCGTCAGGACCATGACACCGGCGCCGCCGCCCGCTCTCTATCTAGCGGTCATTTCAGGCCGACCCGGGCCGCCGTCCCTGGCATCCCGATTGCTCCTTTCCGTCCTCGCGGAGCCTCTTCCCGACAATGGCAAACCCGTCGTGAGACGGGGACGCAAAGCCGCGGGTCAGGCAGACAACCTGACGGCCGGGCTACCGAAGGAAGGGCGCACTGGAAGGCGCTCGTCGGGATCTGATTGGCGCTCCGCTTACAGGAGGATCCCGATGCGACAGTTCATCTCCCGCTTCATCGTGCGCCGGCTCGCCGCCCTCGCCCTCATCTTCGTCATTCCGGTTCCCGCGGCCGCCGACGACGCCATCATGGCCATCGATCAGTACAAGACTCCCAAGGCGCGCACCTTGGCCACCACCTACCAGCCGGTCCTGCAGCAAGTGCGCGAAGAGATCTACCACTGCATGCCGTGGGTCGGCGTGCAGAAGGCGGGTATCGGCTTCCGCCAGCCCAAGGGCGCGGTGGAAGACGACCGCTACCTCTCGGTGTGGATCGTGATCGATCAGGAGGAGGACGCCCGCTTCGCCGCGCTGCCCGCGGAGCGCCGCGCCTCCGCGATGTTCTCGCGCTACGGCACCGACCTGCTGCGCCGGATGGCGTCGCACCAGGCGCTGGTGGCGGATCCCAACGTACAGGGCTTCTCGGTGGTGCTCTCCTGGCTCAAGCCGGGGACCGGCGGCGCGGTGCAGCCGGTAAACGAGACCCTCGCCTTCTTCGTGGACAAGCAGACCACCATGGGCTACCTGGCCAAGCGGGTCCCGGCCAGCGAGCTGACCCGGCGCGCCAAGTTCTCCCTGTTCGACGGCGTGCAGGACATGGGCCGGCTGCCGCTCGAGGTCTGGGAGGATTCCTTCGTCCGGACCTTCAAGGTGGCCAACTACGAGACTCCCAAGGGCCAGAGGTGCTCGGGCTGAAACCCGACCGCTCCTGACCTCTGACGAACCAGGCCGCTCGGAAGCGCCCGATGCGAGCACCCGCGAAGCGAACGGGCGCTTCCGGGCGGCCGCTAAGTGACTGGCAGCCGGTCGCCGGCCTGGTACCACACCGGGTCGGCGGCCGACCGGAACAGCTTCACCCGCGCGGTCCCGCGCGCGGTGACCACCCCGTCCTCCGCGATCACCCACGCCCCTTCCTCGAGCCCCAGCACCGGATTCTCGTTCACCACGTGGTACTCGCGAATCCGATCATCGCGCGTCTCGCTGAAGGGCGCCATCAGGGGATCGGCTTCCTTGTAGTGGGGGTTGATGTTGAAGCCCACCAGCCCGAGGGCGTCGAAGCGATCGAGTGCGACCACGTTCCAGTCGTTGGTGGTGAGGATGGTGGGACCGGCCACGTTGGACCCCGCGCTCGCTCCCATGTAGGGCATGCCCGCCGCCACGCGGGCCCGGATCGCCTCCAGCAGGCCCGCCGCGCGCAGGCGCTGGAGCAGCGCGTAGGTGTTGCCCCCGCCCATGAAGAGCGCCTCCGCCTCGGCGAGCGTGGCGAGCGGCTCCGCGTTCCAGCGCAGGTGCAGGAGCTCGAGCCCGGCCCCCTCGGGAGGCGGCGGGGCGAGCGCGGCGCGAATGCGCTCGAAGCCGGCCGCCTCGTCGTGCAGGTTCGCCGCGGTCACGAACGCCACCCGGTGGAGCGGCCCCAGGAACTCGGGCAGCGCCGCACGACCGACCGGCCCCAGGGGGCCGCCCGAGTGCAGGAAGACGCGCATCCTGCTCAGCCCAGCAGCCGGCGCAGCTGGGACATGGACTTGACCAGGTAATGCGCCACCCCGTCCGGGCCGCCCTTGGGCGCGAACAGCACCGCGGTCATCCCGACGCGGCGGGCGCCCCGCACGTCCGAGTCCACGCTGTCGCCCACCATCGCGGCCTCGTCGATGGTCAGGCCCATGCGCCGGAGGGCCAGCTCGAAGAGCGGGGGCTCCGGCTTGCCGACCACGATCGGACGCACGCCCGCCGCGGTGGCCACCGCCTCCACGATGGCGCCGCAGCCGGGCAGGAAGTCACCGTCCTCCATCGGCAGCCGGGGATCGATGTTCGGGGTGACGAAGGCGGCTCCCGCCGCCACCGCGCGGGCCGCCGCGGTCAGCCGCTCGTAGCTGAAGTCGAAGTCGTTGCCCACCACCACCACCGTGGCCTCGCGGGCGCGGTCGACCGGCACCAGGCTGTGCCCGGCCTCGGCCAGCACCTCGGCGAGCTCGGGGCCGCCGATGGCGAGCACGCGGGAGGCGCCCCAGCGCTGCGCCACCACCTCGCCCAGGATCTCGAGCGGCGTGAGCACCTCGGATTCCTTGGCCTCGACGCCCAGACGCACCAGCTTGGCCTGCATGGTCCGGGCGCGGGCGCGCGAGTTGTTGGTGAGGAAGCAGAGCGCCCGGCCCCGCTCGCGGATGAGGGCCAGGAGCTGGGCGGCCCCGGGGGTGAGGACGTCTCCGGTCCACACGCAGCCGTCGAGGTCGAAGACGAAGCCGCGCATGTCGCGCAGCGTGCGGCGGGTGGGGCTCATGGTCGCGGTCGGATACTATCACGCGGGCGCCTGGCCCGGGGGGCGGCCACCGGCGCCGACCCTCTCAAAACTTGGGGCGCGGAGACCGGCGCGCTAGAATTCGAGGAGCCATGAGTCGAGGCCGGACCTATACCCTCCGGAATGCGGCCTCCATCGTGTTCGCGCTGACGGCCGTGATCCCCCTCCTGCTGTTCACGTACACACTCTACTCGCTCAACCAGCTGAAGCTGACCGAGGCCCAGATGGGGCTCGGGGTGGCGCTCACCTGCGCGCTGGTGGGACTGTTCATCTTCTCGAACCTCATGGGGCGTCTCTCCGAGGTGCTGCGCTATCTGGAAGAGCAGCACGATGCCGGCGCGCGTCCGGCCGCGGCCGTGCCCGGGCCCGCGGACACCGCCGCGCGCAGCGCGGAGCCGGCGTCGCCCCACGCCGTGCCGGCCCCGGTGCATCCCGGCGGGCTCGTGATTCCCGGCCTCGGCACCATCACCGCCGCGAGCCGGGCCGCCTCCGCGGCTCGCCAGGCCGCGGGCATCTTCGACGAGGTCCAGAAGACGATGTGGCAGGCCGAGGCCCAGCGTCACCTCGGCCGGCGGGTGCTGATCTCGGTGAAGAACTCCACCGAGCCGATCGAGGGCAGCCTGGCCCAGATCGCGGAGGACGGCGTCCTGCTCGAGCAGGGCGACGAGCGGGTGGCGATCAGCTACCTGCGTATCACCAACATCGAGATCGATCCCGCCCAGTCCTAGGCGCGCGGCCGCCGCAGCACCGCGCCGAGCGCCACCCGCGAGCGGGCGTCGCCGGGGTCGAGCCGCAGCGCCTCCCGGATGGCGGCCTCCGCCTCCCGCCAGCGTCCCTGCCGCGCGAGCAGCTGTCCGAGCCGCGCGTGCGCCTGCGCCAGGTCCGGGAAGAGCGCGATCGCCTCCCGCACCGCTTCCTCCGCCTCCGCGAGCTTGCCCTGCCGCTCGAGCGCGCTCCACAGCCCGAGCTGGCTCTGGGCGTCCACGGGGCGCAGGGCGATCGCGTCGCGGAACGCGGCCTCCGCCAGGTCGGGCCGGCTCCGGAGCAGTTGCACCGCGCCCAGCCCGCGATGCGATGCGACCCGGCTCGGCTTCACCGCGATGGCCTCGTGGAAGGCCTCCACCGCCTCCTCGTGGCGCCCGGTCTCGGTGAACAGCTCGCCCAGGTCGCCCCACGCCCGCGCGTAGGTCGGCTTGAGGCGCACCGCCTCGCGGAACGCGGCCTCCGCGTCCGCGTGCTTGCCCTGCGAGTAGAGGGCCGTGCCGAGCCCGCGGTGCAGCGGCGCGCCCTCGGCCTTGAGCGCGAGCGCCTGCCGGTACGCGGCCTCCGACTCCGCGTGCCGGCCCTGGCGGCCCAGGCCGAGGGCGAGGTTCGAGCGCGCCACCACGTCCTGGGGATTGAGACGCACCGCCTCGCGCAGGGCCGCCTCCGCTTCCGCGTGCCGACCCTGCCGGCCCATGGCGATGCCCAGCTCGACGTGCAGATCCGCGTTCTCGGGGGCGAGGGTCACCGCCCGTCGGAACTGCCCCTCCGCGGCGCCGAGCAGCCCCTGCGCTTCCAGCGCCAGCCCCAGGTCGGCGTGCAGGTGGGCGTCGCCGGGCTTGAGCTGGATCGCGCGCTCGTACACGCGCGCCTCCTCCGCCCACTTGGCCTGGCGGCGATAGATGGTGGCGAGGCCGAGGTGCGCGTCCAGGCGGTCCGGCTCGCGGCGGAGCGCCTCGAGCAGCGCCGCCTCCGCGTCCGCATAGCGGCCCTGCCGCTCGAGCACGCCACCCAGCCGGGCCCGCCAGCGCGCGCCGGTGCCGTCGAGCCGCGCCGCGCGGGTGTAGGCGGCCACCGCGTCCCGGTAGCGCCGCTGCCGCTCGAGCATGAGGCCGAGGCGACCGTGCAGCACCGCCACCGCGGGGCGGAGCGCGAGCGCGGCCCGGTACGCCTCCGCGGCCTCGCCCCACCGGCGCTGGCGGCGGTGGGCCTCGGCGTGCTGCACGTGCACGCGGGCCGAGCCGGGATCGAGGTGGGCGGCGCGGCCGAACGCGGCGGCCGCGTCGCCGTGGCGGCCCAGCACGGTGAGGGCGGTCCCGAGCCCCCGGTGCGCGACCGCGTTGGAGGGCGCCAGGCGCAGGGTGGCCTCGAACGCGGCCACCGCCTCCTCGGGCTGGCCATTCCGCGCGAGGGTCACCGCGAGGGCGTGGTGCGCCTCCCCACTGCGAGGGGCCAGGCGCACCGCCTCGCGCGCGGCGACCTCCTCCTCGCGCACCTTGCCGAGCCGCCGGCAGACCGCGACCAGGCGGAGCCACGCGGTGGGGTGATCGCGCTTGCCGCGGATGGCGGCCTGGAACGCGCGCTCGGCGGGGGCCCACTTGCCTTGCCGCTCCAGGGTGAGCCCCAGCTTGAACTGGGCCTTCACGCTGCGCGGGTCGAGGGCGAGGGCCGCGGTCAGGGCCTGCTCGGCGTCCGTGTAACGGCCCTCGCGGAGGGCGCGATCGCCACTGTCGAGACACAGCGTGAACTGCGACACGTCATCGCCTCCCGCCGCGCGTGGTGATCTGGCCCAGCACCAGCTCCACGATGTGCGCGGCGGCGTCCGGACGCCGCAGGCGGCGCAGCGAGGCCTGCATGCGCTCGGTCGGCTCGGGATCGGCGAGGGCCCGCCCGAGCAGGCGGCGCAGCTCGCCGCGGGAGCGCGCGACCAGCGCGATGCCGGACCGCGAGGCGAAGCGCTCGTTGCCCGCCTCCTGGCCCGGCAGCGAGCCGTAGAGCAGGAGCGGCACCTCCGCCGCGGTCGCCTCGGCCAGGGTCATGCCGCCGGCCTTGGTGACCAGGAGGTCCGCGGCGGCCAGCAGCGTGCGCACGTTCTCCACGTAGCCCACCACTCGCACCGGGCTGCCCGCGGCGAGCCGGGTGAGGTGCGCGCGGAGCCGCTCGTCGCGGCCGGCCACCACCACCGCCTGGAAGGGCCGCTCCACGGTGAGCAGGGCCCGCACCACGTCCGGCAGCCGGCCGAGCGAGCCCTGCGTGCCCGCCATCGCGACCACAGTGGGCCGATCGGAGGCGAGCTCCCACGCCCGCTGCGCCGCGGTGGCGTCGACCGCGCGAGAGAACTCGGGGCGCACCGGCACCCCGGTCACCACCACCCGGTCGGGTGGAATGCCGCGGGCCACGAACTCGTTCCGGACCTCCTCCGCGGCCACGCAGTAGCGGTCCACCGGGCGCGGCATCCACTGGCTGTGCGCCACGAAGTCGGTCACCGCGGTGGTGTGCGGCGGCACCGCGCGCCCGGAGGCGGCGAGCGCGGCCATCGCGGCGGCGGGCGTGGCGTGCACGGTCACCACCGCGTCGGGCCGCATCGCATCGAGCAGCCCGCCGAGGCGCTCCACCCCGAGGCGCGGGACCCCGAACGCCAGCGGCGACTCCGGCCCCATCCGGTCACCCAGGCGGTAGGCGAAGGCCCACACCGCGGGGACGTGCCGCAGCAGCCAGTAGTAGACCGCGCCGCTCACCCGCGCGAAGGCCGGGTGCACGAGGGCATGGAAGTGGTCCACCACCACCGGCTCCGCCCCGCGCACCGCAAAGGCGCCCGCGAGGCTGCGCGCGGCCTCCGCGTGTCCGGAGCCGTAGCTGGCGGTGAGGATCAGGACGCGCATGTCAGAGGGCGATGGGCTCGTCGACGTACACGGTGTAGCGGCGCGGGCGCCCGCCGGCCGCGGCGGCGGGGTCCACGTAGAGGATCGAGGACTGGCCGCGAATCGCGGCGGGCAGGATGGAGAATCGGATGAAGCTCGTCTCGGCCCGGGGAGCCGCCACGGCCAGCACCGGCTCGCGCCCGCTCTCGAACCACGCCTCGCCGGGAGCCACCGCGCGCGGCGCGCCCTCGCCCACCGTGACCTCCAGGCGGCCCTGCAGGAGGCAGCGGATGCCCCCGCCCCGGTGCCGGTGCCACGGGGCCACGCCGCCCGGATCGAAGTCGACGCGGTCGCAGCGCATCAGCCAGCCTGCGCCGCCCGCGAGGTCGATCGGATGCTCGAGCAACACTCGGCCGCCCGCGGGCGGCGGCGGCTGGCGCACCAGCTCCACGCGATAGACCCACGCCTCACCGTCGGCCGCGCGCGCCCGCAGGGCGCCGGGGCCGAGCGCGGCCGCCCGCTCTCCGCCGCCCTCGGCCACCAGTGCGCCCTCGCGCGCATACAGCACGCACGGGCCCGGAGCGGTCGGCGCGACCGCGCCCGCGGCGAGCCGGTCTTCGATCAGCCGGAGGGAGTGGGCCATGGACGGGTCGGATCTCCATAGTAATCGCTTGGCGCCGTGGGGGGAAACCCCTACCCTGACCCGGTGACCGCCGCCGTCTCCTTCCCGCCCGCGGCCCGCGCGCGATGATCGGGCCAACGCCGGAAGGCACGCGCGACCGGCGGCGCGGCCGGCTGCTGGTGGCCGCCGCCGCCGTGTTCTGGAGCCTGGGCGGCCTGCTCGCGCGCAGCGCGGACACGGATCCGTGGACCACCGTGTTCTGGCGCGGGATCTTCTGCGCCGCGTTCCTGCTCGCGGTCACCGCCCTGCGCGAGGGGCGCGGCACCCCGGCGGTGTTCGCGGGCATCGGCGCCACCGGGGTCGGCATGGCGATCTGCTTCGCGACCGCCTCCACCTGCTTCATCATGGCCCTCCACCGCACCTCGGTGGCGAACGTGCTCATCATCCAGAGCCTGAGCCCGTTCATGGCCGGCCTGCTGGGCTGGCTCTGGATGGGCGAGCGGGTGGCCGCGCGCACCTGGCTCGCGATGACGGTGGCGCTGGTGGGCAGCGGCATCATGGTCTCGCGCTACCTCTACGCCGCGCCGGCCCAGGGCTCGCTGGCCGGCGACGGCCTCGCGCTGACGGTGGCGCTGTCCTTCGCGCTCGCCACCGTGCTGCTCCGCCGCCGACGTCAGGTGCAGATGCTGCCCGCCGCGGCCCTGGCCGCGGCCCTCACCAGCGCGGTGGCCTCCTTCTCGGCCGTGCCGGGATCCGCGGACGCGGGCGACCTGCTGCTGCTGGCCCTGTTCGGCGCGGGTCAGCTGGGCGTCGGCATGATCCTGTTCACCGCGGGCGCGCGCCGGATCCCGGTGGCGGAGGCGTCGCTGATCGCGGTGCTGGAGAGCGTGCTGGGCCCGGTGTGGGTGTGGCTGGCCCTCGGCGAGAACCCCGGGGCCCCGTCGCTGGCCGGCGGCGTCGTGGTGCTGGCCGCGCTGGCCGGGCACACGGTGGCGGACCTGCGCCTCGAGCGCGCCGCGGCCGCGGCGGCCGCTCAGTCCGGGTCGGGGTCGCGGAACCGCTCGTCCACCGGCACCTGATAGGCGTTGGCGAGCGAGTTGGTCTCGCACGCCATCCCCACCACCGCCAGCAGCTCGCCCCGCATCGCCTCGCTCATCCCCGCGCGCCGCGCTCCCGCGGTGTGGGACGCGATGCAGTAGTCGCAGCCATTGGCCGCGCTGACCGCGAGGTAGACCATCTCCTTGGTGAGTGGATCGAGCACGCCGGGGACCATGACCTGCTTGACGCTCTCCCAGGTGCGCCGCAGGGTCGGGGGATGGTTGGCGAGCGCCTTCCAGAAGTTGTTGATCCAGTCCGTCTCGCGGGTGGCCATGATGTCGTCGTAGACCGCGCGCACCTCGGGGCTGGCGTCCTCGTAGTCGATCAGTCGGGTCACGGGCATGAACGGATCCTCTCTCGGCCTACTCGCCTCTCAACGTGGGGTCCAGCAGGTCGCGCAGCCAGTCGCCGGTGCGGCTCACCACGATCGAGGTGATCATGAGCACCAGCCCGGGACAGGTGGAGATCCACCACGCGGAGTCGAGGTACTCGCGCCCCTCCTGCACCATGCCGCCCCACGACGGCGTCGGGGGCTGGATGCCGAGCCCCAGGAACGACAGCGTGGCCTCCAGCACGATGGCGCGGGCCAGCTCGAGGGTGGCGATGACCACGATGGTGGAGAGCACGTTGGGCAGGACGTGGCGCAGGATCACGCGGAGGAGCGAGCCGCCCAGCGCGTGGATGGACTCCACGAACTCGCGCGAGCGCAGGACCAGCACCTGCGAGCGCAGGATGCGCGCGTAGGAGACCCAGCCCGACAGCCCGATCACCACCACCAGCGTGGGGAAGCTCGGGCCCAGCACCGCGATGATGCCGATGGCGAGCAGGATGAACGGGAACGCGAGCTGGGCGTCGGCCAGGGTCATGATGATGGCGTCGGCGCGCCCGCGGCTGAAGCCCGCCGCGATGCCGGCCGCGGAGCCGAGCACCCCGCCCACCAGCACCGCCGCGAATCCGATCAGCAGCGACACCCGCGAGCCCCAGATGACCCGCGAGAGGACGTCGCGCCCCAGGTGATCGGTGCCGAGCAGGTGCGCGTGCCCGTCGGTCCCGTTCCAGGTGGGCGCGGCGAGGCGCCCGCGCAGGCTCTGGCGGATGGGATCGAGCGGGGCCAGGATCGGAGCCGCGGCCGCGATCACCAGGAGCGCGGCCACGAAGCCCGCCCCGAGCCACACCAGGCGCGCCGAACGCCGACGACGGGTCTTCACCCGCGCCGGGGCCGGGACCAGGACCACCTCAGCCGGCGCGGACGCGGGGATCGAGGACGCCATACACGAGGTCCACCATGAAGTTGATGACCACGAACATGAGCGCGGCGAGGAACACGGTGCATTGCACCACCGCGTAGTCCCGGTTGTAGATCGACTGCACCGCGAGCCGGCCGATGCCCGGCCAGGAGAACACGGTCTCGGTGACCACCGCGCCCCCCAGCAGGGTGCCGAACTGGAGCCCGGTGATGGTCACGATGGGGATCGCCGCGTTCTTGAGGGTGTGCTTGGCCACCACCCACACCTCGGCCACCCCCTTGGCACGCGCGGTGCGGATGTAGTCGGCGCGCAGCACTTCCAGCACCGCGGAGCGGGTCAGGCGGGCGATCGAGGCCATGGTGAAGGCGCCCAGGGTGAGCGCGGGCAGCACCAGGTTGTGCCAGTCGCCCCGCCCGGAGGTGGGAAAGAGATCGGCCTTGAGCGACAGGAGCAGGATGAACAGGATGCCCAGGAAGAAGGTCGGCGCCGATTGCCCCACCAGGGCCAGGCCCATCGCCGCGTGATCGACGAGGGTGTTGCGCCGCATCGCGGAGAACAGACCGATCGGCACCGCGACCACCGCGGCCAGCACGAAGGCGGTCAGCCCCAGCTCGACGGTGGCGGCCAGGTAGCCGCGGACCACGTCGAGCGCGGGCTCACGGAAGTGGATCGAGCGCCCGAAGTCGCCGTGGGCCAGGTTCGAGAGGAAGATCAGGTACTGCACCGGCAACGGCTTGTCGAGGCCGAGCTCGCGGCGCACCCGCAGGATCTCGCTGGTGGGCGCGTCCGGCGGCAGCAGCAGCGGCACCGGATCGCCGGACAGGCGCATGACCACGAAGACCACCGTGGAGACCAGCCAGAGCGCGATGAGGGCGCGGAAGAGACGCTGGCCGAGGAACGGGACGAATCCGCGCATGTCGAGCCCTCCCCATCACCCTCTCCCCCGCGGCCGGGGGAGAGGGCAGGGTGAGGGGGCCGTTCGGATCTAGGCCCGGCGGAACTTGAAGTTGAAGCGCCGGATCTCGAACTGCTGGTTGGGGTTCGGCGTGAACTCGACGTACTTCTGGATGCCGTAGTCCTCGTAGGGCTGGATGACCGGCAGCCACGGCAGGTGCTCGAGGAAGATCTTGGTCATCTCCTTGTAGGCCTGCCCGCGGAACTTCTCGTCCACGCTGAAGCGCGCCGCGTTGCCCAGCTCGTCGAACTTGGCCTCCCGCCAGTAGTCTTGCGGGCCGCCCGGGCCGAGCAGGCGCCACATCATGCCGTCCGGATCGCTGAGGGTCGAGGTCGGGTCGGACCAGAACACGCCCTTGAAGCTCTTCTCGCGGTTCTTCTGGGCCCGCACCGAGTACTCGATGACCTCGACCTTCACGTTGACCCCGACGTCCTTCCACATGGCCGCGATGGCCTCCGCCATCGCCTTGTCCTGCGCCACGTAGGCCACCGTGGTCTCGATGAAGACCTCCTCGCCCTTGTAGCCCGCCTTCTTGAGCCGCTCCTTCGCCTCGGAGGGGTTGTAGGCCAGCGGGGGCAGGCTCGTGTCGAAGTGGTTGTCGCCCTTCGCGATGGGCCCGTTCGGGACGATGCCGCGCCCGCGCCACAGCTCCTTCACGATCGCCTCACGGTCGATGGCGAGGGACAGGGCCTGCTTGACGAGCGGGTTGTCGAGCGGGGGGCGCTTGCTGTTGACCGCCAGCACGTAGAGGCCGGCGTAGAGCGCGCCGGCCACCCGGGTGGCGGCGTTGGCCGCGACCCGGTCTTCCTGGTCGGGCGGGAGCTGGGTGATCGCGTCGACCTCACCCTTGAGCAGGGCCGCGATACGCGGCGCGGTCTCCGGGATCGGCCGCATGATCCAGCGATCCATGTCGATCTTGCCGCCCCAGTAGTCGGGGCTCGCGTCGAGCACCGCGCGGTCGTCCTTCACCCAGGAGGTGAAGCGGACCGGACCGGTGCCCACCGGCTTGGCGTTGAACGCGTCGTTGCCCACCGACTCCACGTACTTCTTGGGAATGATCTGCCCGCCATAGAACGCGAGCCGCGCCGGGAGCAGCGGATCCGGCTTCTTGGTGGTGATCACGAGGGTGGAGGGATCCGGCGCCTCGACCCTCTCGATCGTCGCGAGCACGGTGGCCACCATGGTCTTGGCCCCCGGGTCGTAGGTCCGCTCGATGCTGTACTTGGCGTCCGCGGAGGTGAACGGATCGCCGTTGTGGAACTTCACCCCCTGCCGCAGCTTGAACCGCCACGTGGTCTGCCCCTCGAGCTTCCACTCGGTGGCCAGCGAGGGATAGAGCTTGCCGTCCGGGTGGCGCGAGACGAGGTTGTCGAAGATGTTGAACGACACCCGCACGTCGTTGGACGACGTGCTGAAGTGCGGGTCGAACTTCGACACGTCGCCGCTCTGGGCGGTGACCAGCTCCTTCTTCTGGGTGGTCTGGGCCAGGGCCGGGCTCCCCGCGGTCAGCGGGACCGCGGCGGCGGCGCCCAGGGCGGCCGCCCCCTTGAGCAGGTCGCGTCGGGTCATCTCCATTGATGTTGGCTCCTCTCGGATTCGATGGACTGCTGGGATCCTTCGGGACTACCCGCGCCCGGACGTCGGGGGCCGATCGCGGTGCGCCATTCTAGCGAGCCTTCGCGGGCCCGTCAAGCGGCGACCCGGTGGCGAAGGCACGCCGGACGTGCCAGAATCCGGGCCCATGGACACCACCGCGGACATCGTCATCGTCGGAGGCGGCGCCAACGGCACCAGCACCGCGTTCCAGCTCGCGAGCCTGGGGGCCCGGAAGGTCCGGCTCCTCGAGCGGCGCCACCTCGGGGCCGGGGCCACCGGCAAGTCGGGCGCGCTGGTGCGCATGCACTACACCAACGAGCACGAGTCGCGGCTGGCCATCGAGAGCCTGAAGATCTTCCGGGACTTCAAGAACGTGGTGGGGGGCGAGTGCGGCTTCGAGGCCCCGGGATTCCTCCAGCTGGTCCCGGCCGGCTACGAGGCGGCCCTGCGCCGGAACCTGGCCCGTCAACAGCGACTCGGCGTCGACACTCGAGAAGTCTCCCGGGACGAGGCGCGCGCGATCTTTCCGGAGCTGCGCACCGACGACATCGGGGCCGCCGCCTACGAGCCCGGCTCGGGCTACGCCGATCCCAACGCCACCGCCTTCGCCTTCGCGGCCGCCGCCCAGCGCCTCGGGGTGACCGTGGAGACCGGGTGCGAGGTCACCCGCATCCTGACCGAGCGCGGCCGGGTCACCGGGGTGGAGACGGCGCGCGGCCGCGTGCAGGCTCCGGTGGTCGTGGTGGTGCCGGGGGCGTGGGGCCAGCCGCTGCTCGACCCTCTCGGGCTCGACTTCGGGCTGCAGCCCTTCCGCGTCCAGGTCTCGCTCTTCCGCTGGCCGCCCGCGCTGACCCGCAAGCACCCGGTGGTGATCGACGCCGGCCAGAGGGCGTGGATCCGCCCGGTGGACGGCGCCCTGACCCTGATCGGGGTGGAGCTGGGCGCGGCCCACGCGGGCGAGCCCGACAAGCTGCACGAGGGGGTCGACGAGGGCTACGTGGGCCTCTGCCGCGAGCGGCTCGGCCACCGGCTCCCGCTGTTCGCCGACTCCACCATGCGCGGCGGCTGGGCGGGCATGATCATGATGAGCCCCGACGGACGACCGATCATCGACCGCATCCCGTCGGTCGAGGGGCTGTTCGTGATGCTGGGCGACTCCGGCACCTCGTTCAAGACCTCGCCCGCCATCGGCAAGTGCCTCGCGGAGTGGATCCTGCAGGGCAAGCCGCGCACCGTGGACCTCACCCCGTTCCGGGCCAGCCGCTTTGCCGAGGGCAAGCCCTGGATCGACGAGGACCATTACGGTCGGGAGCGTCTGACGATCTCGCGCTAGGCGCCCGCGCCGGCGCCTCACGGCGGGCGCCCGCCGCCCGGCCACGGCAGCCACTCGACCGTCACCGACACGACCCCCCGGGGGGTCACGGTGGCCAGCAGGAGCCCCCGCGCACCCGGCGTCAAGCCCTCCTGGTACTTGACCGCCAGCGGCGGCGCCACGAGCGTCTTCCGCTGGACGCAGCGCGCACCCGTGGGGGCCAGCTCGGCCGTCCCGGACGTCCTGCCGTAGTACTTCCGCTCCGCCGCGTGGAAGTGTCCGGCGACGATCGCGAGCACGTCCGGGCGACACGCGAGCCCGAGCCAGCTCGCGCGCTGCGGGGCATCCAGGGCGTGCCAGGCCGAGGCCCGGAGCGACGGATCCTCGGCCTTCGCCTGCGGGTCCACCAGGTCCGGCACGTGGGTGATGAGCACCAGCGGCCGCGGGCCGGCCGCGAGCGCGTCCAGCTGCGGCGCGGGGCAGGCCGGGTGCGGGCGGGCCCCGGCGCAGACGTCGGACCCGCCCGCGTCCAGGTAGTTGCGCGCGCTCTTGAAGCTCGCGCTGTCGAGCCCCGCGAAGCGTATCCCCTTCACCGACACACCCGTCGGGTCCAGCGCCACGACCTCGAGCGCCGAGCCGCCCGCCGCGAGCGCGCTCCGGAGGCGCTCCACGAAGCAGCCGTAGCGGCCGAGGTCCACCGCCCGCTCGTCGGCCAGGTCGTTGTTGCCGGGCAGCATCAGCAGGCGCCGGTCGTGGAGTCCCGCGAGGGCGGCCGCCACCTCGCCGACCGCGGCCTTCCAGGGAAACGGCTGCAGCCGGTCGTCCCGGACGGCGACGGGGTGGGCGTCGCAGCCGCTTCCGGCGAAGTCGACGTTCTCGAGCCCCCAGTCCCCCGCGTAGACCACGAAGTCGAGCGCGGGCTGCCGGTCGATGGTGGCGACCGCCCAGCGCAGGGCGTCCCGGTCCTGGGCCGAGTGGCGCAGGATCTCGGCCACGTCTCTCGCCTTCTCGTCGAAGACGTGGGCGTCGGTGAACACCGCGAAGCGCACCGCGTCCGGATCGGGCGACCGGCAGGCGGCGGCCGACAGGGCCAGGAGCAGGGGGCCGAGGAGCGCGCGGACGCTCCGCCACGAGGCGGCGGGGGCGACGGTCACGCGGCCGGGCCCGCGCCCAGCCGGTAGAGGCGCATGGGCGCCTCCACGTTCTTCAGCTCCCGCACGCCCAGATCCTCCACCGGCAGGTCCCCGTCCAGGCGGGCGCGGGTCGCCTCGCTGAGCACGATCTCGCCGTCACCGGCCTGGGCGGCGAGCCGCGCCGCGATGTTGGTGGTCATGCCGGAGGCGGTGTAGGTCCAGCGCGTGCCCGCGCGGCCCTCGATCTTGGTGGCGCCGAGGAGCGCGGGTCCGGTGTTGACGCCCACGTGCATCGCCAGGGGGTCGAAGCGGGCGGCCAGCTCCGCGCCGATCTCCGCGGCCCGGCGGTGGATGGCGCGGGCGGCGTCCACCGCCGCGCGCGCGTGGTCGGTCTCGTGGAAGATCACCATGAGCCCGTCGCCCGCGGTCTCGTTGACGTCGCCGCCGTGCTTGACGATCTCGTCGAGGAAGGCGCCGAAGTAGCGCTCCACCAGCGCGGCGAGGTCGTCGGGAGCCAGGCGGGCGGAGAGGCGCGTGTAGCCGCTGATGTCGGCGAAGAGCACGCTCACGTCGGTCTCTCGCTTGTCGAGCGACGGCGCCTCCGGCGACTCCTCGATGAGCTGGCGCACCCGACGCGGCACGAACTTGGCCAGGCTGCCCCGGATGAGCAGGCTGCGCTCGAGCTGCTGGGCGTAGTCGAGGACCTGGCGGTGGGCCTCCGCGTTGGCCACCGCGACCGCGGCCTGGTCCGCCAGCGCCTCCAGCATCTCCAGATCCTCGCCGGTGTAGGCGCCCTCGGAGCGCTTGCCGCCCAGCACCAGGAGACCGCGGAGGCGCGCCTGGAAGCGGAGCGGGACCACGACCTCGGCCCCGAGGGCGTGGTAGGCCTCGAGCGCGACGGCGCCGGCGGGTTCGAAGCGCGGGTCGGCCGCGAGCTGGTAGCGCGAGAGCGCGCCCGGGACCACCTCGAGCGCGCCCAGCACCGCGCTGGGCAGGCCGTCCACCAGCAGGCGCGCGGAGCGCACGTGCATCGAGGACTCGATGGTGGTGGTGAGCCGCCGGGTGATCTCGTCCAGGTCGAGCAGGCTCGACATCGAGCGGGCCAGCGCGCGCATGGCCTGGACGTAGTCGGACCGCTCGCGGAAGAACGTGCGGTCCACCGCCCGGCGCACCCGCTCGCGGAGCGGATTGAACAGCAGCGCGACCAGGAACATGAAGCCGGCCGAGAACCACGGCGAGCGCGTGAGGTCGGCCTGGGCCAGGAGCGCGTTCGCCCCCGCGAGCAGGAGCGCGTAGGCCCCGGTGATCAGCCCGGCGAGCCCGGTGTAGATGACGGAGCGACGGATCACCACCGTGGCGTCGAAGAGGCGATAGCGCACGGTGGCGTAGGCGATGGCGGCCGGGTAGAGCAGCACCAGCGCCGAGCCCACCTGCGGGTCCACCGGCCCCTCGTAGAGGAACGACAGCGGCCCGAGCATGAGGGTCAGCCAGCAGCCGAGGCCGAGCCCGATGCCGAGCAGCAGCACGCCGGTCTGCTGGTTGACGAGCGGGGACACCGCGCGGCGCCGGGTGTCGAGCAGCGCCGCGATCTTGATCGGGAACGAGACCGCGGCCAGCGTGAGCTGCAGCGCGAGCGCGCCCGGATAGAGCCAGCCGCTGACGAGCCGCTCCGGGGCGAGCACGTAGACCGTGCCGAACAGCACCGAGAGCGCGACCCCCACCGCGATGGCGCCGCGGTAGAGCGCGGGAATGATGCGGTGGCGGTCGAGCCAGGCCTCGCGGGCCGGGTTCACCGGATAGGTCAGGAACAGGACCCAGCCGTGCACCGAGAGGAGGGTGGGGATGAAGCCCACGAGCCCCGCGCCGTACTTGTCCGGGCTCAGGGTGGCGTCGGGCACCGCGACGTTCGACACCGCCCAGAGACACATGTAGAGGAGGAAGCGGCGGTTCGGCGCGGCGAGCGGGTTCTGGACGTACACCGCGGCGCCCACCGCGAGCATCAGGACCGACACCAGGAAGTAGCCGCCGAAGTGTCCCAGCAGCGTGGCCCACGTGAACGGCGCCGGGGCCAGGTCGATCGCCACGCGGCGGCCCTCGCGCTCGATTTCGTAGTGGAGCGGGTAGTGGAGCCCGCCGGCGGCGGAACGCACGCGCGCCATCAGGCCGGCCGGCGAGCCGCCGTCGACCGACACGATCCGGTCGCCCCAGCGCAGCCCCGCCGCGCGCGCGGCGGGCTCCGCCGGAGCCACGTGGTAGTCGATGGCGAAGAAGAACCCGGGGTAGGGCCGGCCGACCTCGGTCGCGAGTCCCGCCGCGAGGCCGATCACGACCGCGAGGCTCAGCGCGACGACGAGCGCGTATCGCCGATCCCAGCGCGCCATGCTCGCGCTCGATGATACACGCTATACTTTCGCTCCGTGAGCGGGCTCAGCGCGGTGTTCCGGCCTCGCGCCATCGCGGTGGTGGGCGCTTCCGATGACCCGGTGAAGATCGGCGGGCGGCCGCTCGCCTTCCTGCTCCGTCACGGCTACGCAGGGCGCGTCTACCCGGTGAACCCCGCGCGCGCCACCGTGCAGGGCCTGCCCGCGTTCCCATCCCTGAGCGCGATCCCGGACGCGGTCGACCTCGCGGTGGTGGTGGTGCCGGCCGAGCGCGTGGAGGAGTCGCTGGAGGCCGCGGCGGCCAAGGGCGTGCAGGCCGCCATCGTGTTCAGCAGCGGCTTCGCCGAGGTGGGCGAGGCCGGGCGGGCGGCGCAGGCGCGTCTGCGCGCCCTCGCCACGCGCACCGGGCTACGCATCGTCGGCCCCAACTGCCAGGGCTTCGCCCACCTGCCCTCGCGCCTGGTGGCGACGTTCGCCTCGCCCTTCCTCGACCCCGGGCTCGCGGTGGGCCCCATCGCCATGGTGAGCCAGAGCGGGGCGATGGCGGGCATGCTCTACGAGATGGCGCGCGCGGCGGGCCTCGGTCTCAACTACTGGGTGAGCACCGGCAACGAGGCCGACGTGCAGGCCGCCGAGATCCTCGGCGAGGTGGTGGAGGACCCGGAGACCCGCGTGGCCTGCACCTACCTCGAGGACGTGAAGGACGCAGGGCGGCTGCGCGAGGCGCTCGCGCGTGCCCATCGCCGCGGCGTGCCGGTGTTCGTGCTGAAGTCGGGGCGCAGCGCGGCGGGCCGCCGCGCCGCCTCCTCGCACACCGGCGCCCTCGCCGGCGAGGACGCGGTCTACGACGCGGTGTTCGCGGACTGGGGCGCGATCCGCTGCGCCGATCCCGCTGAATTGCTCGCCCTGCCCCAGGCCTTCCTCCACTACCGGGCCGCGGGCTCGCGGGTGGCGATCCTGTCCAACTCGGGCGGGCTCGGCGTGCTGTCGGTCGACCTGTGCGCGGACCTGGGGCTGGTGCCGGCCGAGTTCACCGCCCAGACCACCGCGATCCTGCGCGCCGCACTGCCCGACTTCGCGGCGGCCGCGAACCCGGTCGACCTCACCGCCCAGATGCTCACCGACCCCGGCATGCTGACCCGCGTGCTGCCCGCGCTGGAGGCCGATCCCGGCGTCGACGCGATCGTGTTCCAGATCGCGCTGCTGGGCGCCGCGACCGACCTGGGGCGTCTGGTCGGCGACGTGGCCTCGGTGGCCCGGGCAACCGCCAAGGTGGTGGCGGTGAGCTGCCCGCAGCGGCCGGTGGTGGACGCCTTCCGCGCCGGAGGCGTGCTCGCCTTCGAGGATCCGAGCGTGGCGCTGCGCTCACTCGCGTGCCTGGCCCGGGTGACCGCCCGGCGGCCGCGCTGGCTGTCGCGCGTCACCGCCGCGCCGCCTCCGGCTCCCGCGCCGTCGCGCCCGGCGGGGCGCGCCTCCGGCTCGTTCCTCAACGAGTGGGAGAGCCAGCAGCTCCTCGCACCCTACGGGCTGCCGCTGGTCGACACCGTGTTCGTCAGCGCGGCGGCCGCGGCGCCGGACGCGGCGGACCAGGTGGGCTATCCGGTGGTGCTCAAGGTCTGCGCCGCCGGGCTGCCCCACAAGTCCGACGTGGGCGGCGTGGCCCTCGGCCTGCCCGATCGCGCCGCGGTGGCGGAGGCGTGCCGCCGGGTCGAGGGCGCGGTGTCGGCGCGCGCGCCGGGCGTGCCCATCGAGGGATTCGTGATCCAGCGGCAGGCCCGCGGCGCCCTCGAGCTGGCCCTCGGGGTGAAGGTCGATCCCGTGTTCGGCCCGGTGGTGATGGTGGGCTCGGGCGGCGTGCTCATCGAGGTGCTGCGGGACTTCCGGCTGCTGCTGCCCCCGATCGACGCCGTCGCGGCGCAGGAGGCCCTGCGCGCGCTGCGCATCGGCGCGCTCTGGGACGGTCTCCGCGGCAGCGCGCCGCTCGATCTACCCGCCGCGGTCGCGCTGCTCACGCGGCTCGGCGAGGCCGCGCGCGCCCTCGCCTCCGTGGCGCGCGAGATCGACCTGAACCCGGTGCTGGTGGGCCGGCTCGGCGAGGGCGTGACGATCCTCGACGCGCTGGTGACGCTCTAGCTCAGGCCAGAGCCGCGGCGCCCGCGGCGGCGCACTCCTGGTCCTGCTCGCCGGTCCCGCCGCCGCAGCCGATCGCGCCGATCACGCGACCGCCGACCACGATCGGCACCGCGCCGTGACTCGGCAGGAGCTGGCCCGGGATCGCGCTACCGACGTGGGTCCAGAAGGGCCCGCCCTTCTGGACGCGCTCCGCCAGGTCCGCGGTCGACATGCGGAAGGCGGCCGCCGCCATGGCCTTGGCCCGCGACGTCTCGGGCGTGAAGAAGCCGGTCCCGTCTCCGCGCGCGCACAGCACCAGCCGTCCGGCCTCGTCGACCACCGTCACCGTCATGGGGGTGCCGAGGGCGCGGGCCTTCTCCCGCGCCACGCGCACCGCCCGCTCGGCCATGTCCAGCGTCATCTCGATCATCTGCGCCGCCTTTCTCGCATCGATCCGCCGGGATCCTGCGACCGCGCCCGCATTGAATCCCGCCGCCCGACCCCTGTCAACGACCTCGGAACGAGGGCAATTGGGGGGGCCGCCCGACCCGCGGCGACGGCTATAGGTGGGGGAGTGGCGAGGCGGCCTGTCGAAGGGAAAGTGCTTGAAAGAATGTTACTCAATACCCTATGCTCGGGCGAGATGCGTACTGGCACCCGGCGTTGTCCCGTTGGTGCCCCGGCCGCGTCGGTCTCGTTCGGCGGGCTGGTGAGCCACACCAATCGGATTCTTGGAGGGAGAACGACGGTGCGCTTCGGATTCGGCTTGCGTCAGGCAGCTTTGCTGATGGCGGCCCTCGGCCTGGCCCTCGGAGGCTGCGGCACCCTCTCCGGCGGCGGGGTCACGAGCCAGTCGCTGCTCGCGGCCACCAGCGGCTCCGTCGATACCACCGATCCCGCCAATCCCGTCTCCACCGCACTGTCCCCGGATCGCCAGGAGACGGGCGCGGTGGTCGAGCCGCACGCGGGCGAGCAGGTGATGACCGCCAGTGTCGCGTTCTCGCCCGCCTCGTTCGAGCCCATCGTTCCCGGTCGGCAGCCCTCGTTCATGGTCGCCTCGCTGGGGCCGCTGATGGTGAGCCAGGCGGTGAGCCTGCCCGCCGGCCCCCTGCTCGCCCAGACGCGCAGCGGCGGCAGCCAGTCCGACGCCTCCGAAGGGATCCTCGAGGAGTACGACCCCTGGGAGCCGTTCAACGAGAAGATGTTCACGTTCAACTACAACATGGACAGGTACGTGCTGAAGCCGGTGGCGAAGGGCTACAACTTCGTGATGCCCGACCGGCTGCAGCAGATGATCGACAGCGGCTTCGACAACCTCCTGGTCGTCCAGCGGGTCGTCAACAACCTGCTGCAGTGGCGGCCCAAGGGCGCGGGCGCCGAGGTCGGACGGTTCCTGATCAACAGCACGCTCGGCATCGGCGGCCTCTTCGACATCGCGAAGCAGGAGTTCGGTCTGCAGAAGACGCGGGTCGACTTCGGACAGACCCTCGGTATCTGGGGAATCAGCCCGGGCCCCTTCCTTGTGCTCCCGTTCATGCCGCCGCTCACGGTGCGCGACGGCATCGGCACCGCGGTCGACGGGGCGATGGACCCGCTGAGCTACGTGCTGCCGTTCATCTGGACCCGCCTCGGGATGAAGATCGGCAACACGATCAACGACCGCTCGCTCAACCTGGACCTCTACCAGGGCTTCGAGGAGACCACGGTCGACCTCTACAGCGCGGTGCGGAACGGCTACCTGCAGCGCCGCGACAACATGATCAAGGGGCCGGCGCCCTATTAGGTCGGAGGGGGCCTCGGGGCCCCCTCCGAGGCCTCCCCCTCGGATTTTCGGATTGCGCGGGCTGAGCCCGTGCTCGAAGTGATTCACCCCACCCGTAGTTCCTGCCAGAATCCCCTGCTCGACTGAATCTTCGCTAAATTCGCTTCGCGCTCTCCACTGCTGTGCGGGGCTTCTTTCGTGGGGTTTTGGGCTGACGCGATGCGTGCAGGTTGTGCGGGTCTTTTTTAGTTGACAGGGATTCGAGGTGCGCAATATGTTGGGGTCCGTTTCCGAGGACACACTAGATATATGAACAGTCGTTCACACCGTCCAGTTCCAAGCCAAGACGCGTCCGCGTCGCGCAGACCCGCGTTTCCCGTCTGAGGCCGTTCGCAGTCGTCAATCGAGCACAGGTCGAGGTTTGGCCCGCGTTCCTTAGGAGGAGAGCATGAGAGTCGCCCGTCGGTTCACCAAGGAAGGCCAGAGTCCGTACGCGGGGATCCAGTTCGAGCAGCGGGTCTCCGAGATCAAGAACCCCGACGGGTCGACGGTGTTCCGCCAGGAGGGGATCGCGGTGCCGGCCCCGTGGTCGGGGGTCGCGACCGACATCCTGGCCCAGAAGTACTTTCGCAAGTCCGGGGTGCCGCAGTACGCGCCGGACGGCAAGCCGCTGCTCGACCGCGAGGGCCGGCCGGTCCTGGGGGGTGAGCGGGACGCGCGACAGGTCTTCCACCGCCTGGCGGGCTGCTGGATGCACTGGGGCGAGAAGTACGGCTACTTCGATACGCCCTCGGATGCCCGGGCCTTCTACGACGAGCTCTGCCACATGCTGGCGGCCCAGGTCGCGGCCCCCAACTCGCCGCAGTGGTTCAACACCGGCCTCCACTACGCCTACGGGCTCAGCGGACCCGCGCAGGGGCACTTCTACGTCGATCCCGACACCGGGATCCTCACCCGTGCCTCCTCCGCCTACGAGCGGCCGCAGCCGCACGCCTGCCAGCCCTACCACGCCCTGATCTCGACCCCCGAGGGCCCGATGCCGATCGGTGAGATCGTGACCAGGGCCCTGATCGGTCTCGAGGTCTACGACGGGCGCGAGGAGGGTGCGGCCACCACCCGCGTGGTGGCGGTCAGGGACAACGGCGACAAGGCGGTCTTCCGGCTCGAGCTGCGCAGCGGGGTCGCGATCGAGGCCACCGGCGACCACCTGGTGTGGGCGATCGTGAACGGGGTCGGCTCCTGGCGCCGGGTCGACGAGGTGGAGCCGGGGGCGGCGCTCTGCCTCTGCACCCGCACCGAGGTGCGCCGCCCGTCCGAGGACGCCCGGGTGGACGAGGCGGCCCTGGTGGGGTGGCTGCAGGCGGATGGGTTCGTGGGCCAGGACGGCCACGACCCCGACAGCCTGGCGCTCGAGCTCACCACCATCGACAAGGACGAGCTCGACTACATCCTGGAGCGGGTGCACCGGGTCTTCGAGGGCGTGCACTACCACATCCGGTCGCTGGAGACGCGCACCCCCGGCCTCGACATCCACCGCATCCGTCTCTACGGTGAGCGTCTGCAGCCCTTCGTGGACGCCTACGGGTTGCTGCGCTCGAGCGCCGATCACGCGGTGCCGGCGGGGGTGCTCCGGGCCGGCCGCGAGGCGCAGGCGGCCTACCTGCGCGCCCTCTTCCAGGCGCAGGGCGCGGTCGAGCTGCGCTCCTACTGGGCGCGGCTCGCCGAGATCACGCTCAGCACGACCTCGGCCGCCCTCGCCCACGGGGTCCAGGCGCTCCTGCTCAACCTCGGCATCTACGCCCGGGTGGGCCGGGGGTCCGAGACCCGCGAGAGCCGGCGCACCCCGTTCGTGATCTCGATCGTGCACGCGGAGTCGCGCGCCCTCTTCCGTGACCTGATCGGCTTCGTCTCCGACGACAAGCGGCAGCGCCTCGACGTCGCCTGCTCCGACCAGTTCGCGGGCACGCGGGTGGGCGCGGTGCGCGAGGAGACGGTGGTGCGGGTGGAGTGCGTGGGGGTGCAGCCGGTCTACGACATCCAGACCGAGAGCGGCCAGTACCTCTCCAACAACGTGATCGTCCACAACTGCTTCATCCAGTCGGTGGCCGACGACCTCGTCAACGAGGGCGGCATCATGGACCTCTGGACCCGCGAGGCCCGCATCTTCAAGTACGGCTCGGGCAGCGGGACCAACTTCTCGAGCCTCCGCGGCGAGAACGAGCCCCTGTCGGGCGGCGGCAAGTCCTCGGGCCTGATGTCGTTCCTCCGGATCGGCGACCGGGCCGCCGGGGCCATCAAGTCGGGCGGCACCACCCGCCGCGCGGCCAAGATGGTGATCCTCGACCTCGACCACCCCGACATCCTCAACTTCATCCGCTGGAAGGTGGTGGAGGAGCAGAAGGTGGCCGCGCTGGTGACGGGCTCCCGGCTGACCAAGCGCCGGCTGCAGGCGGTGCTGGGCGCCTCCCGCACCCCGACCGGCCTCGAGGCCGACCCGCGCAAGAACCCCGCCCTCCGCGCCGCGGTGCGGGAGGCGCGCGCGGCCATGGTGCCGGAGGGCTACATCCAGCGCGTGCTGCAGCTGGCCGGCCAGGGGGTGCGCGAGCTGGACTTCCCCGAGTACGACACCGACTGGGACAGCGACGCCTACTACACGGTCTCGGGCCAGAACTCCAACAACAGCGTGCGGGTGCCCAACGCGTTCTACGACGTGCTCGCCCGCCGCGGCCAGTGGGAGCTCCGGCGCCGCACGGACGGCAAGAGCGCGGGCTTCGTCCCCGCCGAGCAGCTCTGGGACGAGATCGCGCACGCCGCGTGGGCCTGCGCGGACCCCGGCGTCCAGTACGACACCACCATCAACGAGTGGCACACCTGCCCCGAGGACGGGCGGATCAACGCCAGCAACCCGTGCTCGGAGTACATGTTCCTCGACGACACCGCGTGCAATCTGGCGTCGATCAACCTCGTGAAGTTCCTGCGCGAGGACGGCTCGTTCGACGTCGAGGGCTTCCGCCACGCCTGCCGGCTCTGGACCGCGGTGCTGGAGATCAGCGTGCTGATGGCGGCCTATCCGAGCCCGGCCATCGCCCAGCGGAGCTGGGACTACCGGACGCTGGGGCTCGGCTACGCCAACATGGGCACCGTGCTCATGCGCAAGGGCATCCCCTACGACTCCCCGGAGGCCACCGCGATCTGCGGCGCGATCACCGCGGTGATGTGCGGCGAGGCCTACGCGACCTCGGCCGAGATGGCGCGCGACCTGGGCCCCTTCCCGGGCTACGCGCGCAACCAGGCCGCCATGCTCCGGGTCATGCGCAACCATCGGCGCGCCGCCTACCGCACGCCCGCCGCGGAGTACGAGGGGCTCAGCATCGCGCCCCACGGGATCGACGGCACCCACTGCCCCGCCCCGCTCCTGCAGGCGGCGCGCGAGGCCTGGGATCGCGCGGTGGGCCTCGGGGAGCAGTTCGGCTTCCGCAACGCCCAGGTCACGGTGCTCGCGCCCACCGGCACCATCGGCCTGGTGATGGACTGCGACACCACCGGAATCGAGCCCGACTTCGCGCTCGTGAAGTTCAAGAAGCTGGCCGGGGGCGGCTACTTCAAGATCATCAACCAGAGCCTGCCGCTGGCCCTGGAGACGGTGGGCTACACCCCGGCCCAGATCGAGGACATCGTGGCCTACTGCGTGGGGCGCAAGACGCTGCGCGGCGCCCCCGGCGTGAATCACGACACGCTCCGGGCCAAGGGCTTCGACGACGAGGGGCTGCGACGGATGGAGGCCGCGCTCGAGACCGCCTTCGACATCTCCTTCGCGCTCAACGCGTGGACCCTGGGCGACGGCTACATCGCCTCGCACCTGGGGCTGAACGAGGCCCAGCTCGCGGAGTGGAACGGCAACCTGCTGCGGGCCCTGGGCTTCAGCGCGGCGGAGATCGAGGCCGCCAACGACTACTGCTGCGGCACCATGACCGTGGAGGGCGCCCCGCACCTCCGGGCCGAGCACCTCGCGATCTTCGACTGCGCCAATCGCTGCGGCAAGAAGGGCACCCGCTTCATCGCCACCGAGGCCCACATCCGGATGATGGCCGCCGCGCAGCCCTTCATCTCGGGGGCCATCAGCAAGACCATCAACATGCCGCAGGACGCCACCATCGAGGACGTGAAGTGGGCCTACGACCTCGCGTGGCGCGGCATGGTCAAGGCGGTGGCCCTCTATCGCGACGGCTCCAAGCTCTCCCAGCCGCTCAACTCCACCACCGACGAGGACGACGAGCGCGCGGTGGCCGCGGACGTGGAGGCGGTGGCGGAGAAGATGACGGAGCGGGTGGTGACCCAGTACCTGCGCGAGCGCCACCGGCTGCCGGACCGGCGCAAGGGCTACACCCAGAAGGCGGTGGTGGGCGGCCACAAGGTCTATCTCCGCACCGGCGAGTACGAGGACGGATCGGTGGGCGAGATCTTCCTCGACATGCACAAGGAGGGGGCGGCCTTCCGCTCCCTGATGAACTGCTTCGCGATCGCGATCTCGCTCGGGCTCCAGCACGGGGTGCCGCTCGAGGAGTTCGTGGACGCGTTCGTCTTCACCCGCTTCGAGCCGAACGGCATGGTGAAGGGCAACGACCGCATCAAGATGTCGACCTCGGTGATCGACTACGTCTTCCGCGAGCTGGCCATCACCTACCTCGGGCGCACCGATCTCTCTCACGTACCCGACGAGGACCTGCGCGCGGACGCCATCGGCAGCAAGCCCGGAGAGGGCCCGGTGGCGGCGCCCCCGCTCGGCACCGTTCCGGCCGCATCCGCGACGGCCCGGGTGGAGCCCCCGGCGGTGTCGCCGGTCTCGGTCGTCCGGCCCGTCGCGCCCATCGGCGGCGGCAGCGGCGCGGTGGTCACGCCGGTTCCGGTGCCGGTGGGTCAGGCCGCCAAGAGCCTCACCGCATCCGAGATGGCCCGGCTCAAGGGCTACGAGGGTGATCCGTGTGGTGAGTGCGGCCAGTTCACGATGGTGCGCAACGGCACCTGTCTCAAGTGCATCACGTGCGGCACGACGACGGGCTGCTCGTAGGCCACCCGTAACCTGATCGGCGGTCTCGCGGGCGTCGGACCCGGAGGCGACTCCGGAGCCGGCGCCCGCCGAGTCTCCGCTACCCTCGCACCACCAGCTCCGCGTCACCCTGCCGGTCCAGCACCTCGACCGCGGCGCCCTCGCGCCCCCGCGTCACGTGCACGTCGAAGCGCGAGTGGCCCAGGCGCAGCCCGCGGACCTCGAGCCACGGCAGCCACCGCGGCAGCACCGGCCGGGTGAGGGTGAGGCGGTTCTCGGCCGCGTCGGGCTCGAGCCCGAGCAGATTGGCGAGGAGCTGCGAGGCCACCCCCGCCGCCCACGCCTGGGGCGAGCAGGCCACCGGGTAGGGCGTGGCGCCGAAGCCCGGCACCCGCGGGAAGCCGCAGAAGAGCTCGGGCAAACGGCGGTCCTCGCAGCGCTGGGCCGCGTCGAAGAGCGCGGTGGCCAGGGTGAGGAACTGGTCGGTGAAGCCGTGGCGCCGGATGCCCGCGGCCGCGATCGCGGTGTCGTGGGGCCACACCGAGCCGTTGTGATAGCTCATCGGGTTGTAGCGCCGCTCGCCGGTGCCGAGGGTGCGCACCCCCCAGCCCGAGAAGAGCTCGGGGCTCAGCAGGCGCTCCACGACCGGCGCCGCGTGGTCGAAGGGGACGATGCCGGTCCAGAGCGCGTGGCCCGGATTCGACGAGACCACCTCGCACGGCGCGCCGTCGCCGTCGAGGGCGAGGGCGCAGAAGCGCTTGTCCGGCATCCAGAAGTCGGCCATGAACCGACGGCGCAGCGACTCGGCCGCCGCGCGCCGCGCCGCCGCCGCCTCGGGCCGGCCCCGCGCCTGCTCGATGGCCGCGACCCCGCAGAGGGCGGCGTACTTGTAGCCCTGCACCTCGACCAGGGCGATGGGGCCGGCCGCGCCCTCTCCGTCCGCGTGCATGATCGCATCGTGGGAGTCCTTCCAGCCCTGGTTCACGAGGCCGCGGGTGGAGCGCGAGGCGTAGGTCAGGTACTCGGAGCGATCCATCCAGCCCACCGCGGCCTCGATGGCGGGGGCCAGCTCCGCGAGCAGGGCGCGGTCGTCGGTCCAGCGCAGGTACTCGGCGGCCAGCATCAGGAACAGCGGAGTCGAGTCGACCGAGCCGTAGTACGGGATGAACACGATCTCCCGGCACGCCGCCATCTCCCCGCGGCGGTACTCGTGCAGGATCTTGCCCGGGCTCTGATCGGTGAACTCGTCATCCTCTCGCCCCTGGTAGGCGGCGAGGAATCGCAGCGTGCCGCGCGCGAGCCCCGGATCGAACGGCAGGTGCTGGAGCGCGGCGATCACCGAATCGCGGCCGAACGGCGCCACGAACCACGGGATGCCCGCGTAGGCCATCCGGCCGTGCACCGTCGTGGTGGTGAGCATGCGCAGATCCGCCCAGGACCGGGCGAGCCAGCCGTCGAATCCCGCGTTGCCGCTCGCCACCTGCACCGTCGGCTCGAGCGGGGTGGCGTCCGGTACCCACGCGGGGGCCGGACGCGGACGGTCCGGCTCCGGCTCCTCGTCGGCGGTGATGCGCAGGCGCAGCTCGATGATCTGGCCGGGAGGCACGGTGAGGCGGTGGCGCGCGAAGCCGGGCGTCACCTTCTCCGGCGCGGGCGTGAAGGCCAGCGTGGTGACGCGCATCGTTCCGTCGAGGCCACGATAGGACAGGCGCGCGAGCGACTTGTCGAGCTGGGGCGGGTAGAGCTCCCCGCGCCGCTCGCGGATCATGCCCCGCACCTCGAACACGTCCGCGAAGTCGGCGGTGTAGTGCCAGGTCACCACCAGCTCGTGCGGCGCGGGGTTGAAGCTCTCCACCGTGAGCACCTGGTCGAGCCCGCGCGGGGTCAGCTCGAGCCGCCGCGCCAGCCGCAGGGTGCGGCCGCGCATCACCACGATCTCGCCGTGGCAGAGGTCGGGATTGGTGAGATCCGCCGCGATGTGGCGGCCGTCGGCCGAGACCGCCGCGCTCAGGCTCAGGGGACGCTGGCCGTGCACCGCCAGCTCCAGGCTGCGCAGGAAGCGGGTGCCGTCCACGTAGAGGCCGAACTCGCTCTCCGGCAGGTCCGGGAAGTCGCCGTGCTGGTCCGCGACCAGGAACGCCTCGTCGCACTTGGCCACCAGCCGCCGCAGGTCCGCGCCGGTGGGGGAAGCGCGAATGTAGTAAGGGTCTCGCGCGCCTTCCTCGTCGTCCCGATCCAGCATCGCGAGGACCTCCTCAGGCCAGCTGCGCCCCGGCCTCCAGGCGCTCGTACACCGCCTCGTAGCCGTCCGCCATGCGCTCCGCGCTGAAGCGGGCCTCCGCCTCGCGCCGGCAGGCCGCGCGGTCGATCCGATCGACGCTCCGCGCCGCGAGGGCCAGCTCGTCGACGGTGTCGGCGATGAGGCCGCTGCGGCCGGGCACGATCAGCTCCGTCACCGAGCCACACGCGCGCGCGATCACCGGCGTCCCGCACGCGAGGGCCTCGATCATCACCAGCCCGAACGGCTCCGGCCAGTCGATGGGAAAGATGAGGGCGGCCGCCTCGCCCAGGAACGCGGGCTTCTCCGCGTCCCCGATCTCGCCCATGAAGTCGATGAGCGGGTCGGCGAGCAGCGGCTCGATCTCCTGCTCGAAGTAGACGCGGTCCACCGCGTCCACCTTGGCCGCGATGCGCAGCGGAATGCCCGCCCGCCGCGCCGCCCGGATGGCGAGATCGGGACGCTTCTCGGGGGAGATCCGACCGAGGAACGCGAGGTAGCCGCCGCTCCCGCGCCCGAGCGGATAGTCCTCGAGGGGCAGGCCGTGATGCACGGTGCCGGCCCACGCGAGCGAGAGGTCCTCCACCGGGCGGCGCTGCGCGTCGCTGATCGACGCGAGCGGCACGTCGTCGAAGTGGGCCAGCAGCGGCCGCAGATGGGGCAGGTCGAGCCGGCCGTGGAGGGTGTGCAAGGTCGGCGTCGCCACCAGGCGCGAGAACGGGAACGCGAGGTAGTCCACGTGGCAGTGGATGAGGTCGAACTCCTCGGCCCGGTCGAACACCTGCGACAGCTCCACCATGTGGGGCGCGAGCGGATCGCCGACTCCGTCGTCGAGCCGGAGCGCACGCGGCACCGGGCAGACCAGCGACGCCGCGGTGCGCGAGTCGCCGCTCGCGAAGAGTGTGACCTCGTGGCCGCGCCGCACCTGCTCCTCGACCAGGTACGAGACCACCCGCTCGGTGCCCCCGTAGAGCGCGGGCGGCACGCGCTCGTAGAGCGGGGCGACGTGAGCGATGCGCATGCTCGTGCAATGTGCAAACGAATTGCCAGCCGGCTCGCGCGACGAAGCGAGGGCTCCGACGGCCCATGGGCGCTTTCCCGCGGCGACGAGCGGCAATTCTTACCGGACCCTCCCTACCCTCCGCGACGCCGTGTATGATGCCGGTGCTCATGACCGCCACCCGCTTCCCCGAGGCGCGCGCGCCGCGCGGCATGGTCGCCACCCCGCACCTGCTCGCCACGCAATCCGGGGTCGCCGCCCTGCGGGCGGGCGGCAACGCGCTCGACGCGGCGATCGCGGCCGCCGCGACCATCGCGGTGGTGTACCCGCACATGAACGGGGTGGGCGGCGACAACGTGTGGCTGATCTACGACGCGCGCGCTCAGCGCCTCCGGGCCCTGGCCGGGATCGGGCGTGCGGCCCGCGCGGCCACCATCGACTGGTACGCGGCCCGCGGCCTCAGCGGCGCCATCCCGGCGCGGGGCGGGCCGGCGGCGCTGACCGTGCCCGCGGTGGTGGACGGCTGGTGGCAGGCCCACGAGTACAGCCGCGCGTCGATGGGCTCGCCGATCGGCTGGCCTGCCCTCCTGGCCGACGCGATCCTCTACGCGCGCGAGGGCTTCGTGGCCTGCGAGGGGCAGTGCGTCCCGCCCCCGCGGGAGCCCGACCTCTTCGGGGAGCAGGCGCCCGACGGCATCCGCCGCGGGCTCTGGCCGCTCTACCATCCCGAAGCGCTGCGCGGGCGGCCCCTCGTGCAGCGTGACCTCGCCCGGACGCTCGAGGCGGTGCGCGACGGCGGCGCGGAGGCTTTCTACCGCGGCGAGATCGCCCGGCACCTGGTCGCGGCGGCCGCGGCGGCGGGCAGCCCGCTCGCGCACGAAGACCTGGCCGAGCACCGCGCGGAGTGGATGGAGCCGCTCCGCATCCCGTACGCGGAGGGCCACGCGGCGAGCTTCCCGCCGCCCACGCAGGGTTTCGCCGCCCTCGCGGTACTCGGCATGACCGAGCGGCTCGAGATGGCGACCCTGCCCGAGGCCGACTACGTCCACGTGCTGGTGGAGGCCACCAAGCTCGCCTTCGACGACCGCGATCGCTACCTGACCGACCCGGCCGACATGCGCGTGTCACCCGCAGAGCTGCTCGCGCCCGAGCGTCTGCAGGCGCGCGCCCGCCTGATCTCGCGCGCGCAGGCGCGGCCGCCCCGGCCCGCCGCGGCGGCGGGCGGCGACACCGTCGCCCTGGTGACGGCCGACGCGGCGGGCAACGCCGTGTCCCTGATCCAGTCGCTCTACTTCACATTCGGGGCGGGGCTGATGGCGGGCGACACCGGCGTGGTGCTGCAGAACCGCGGCTCGTTCTTCTCGCTCGACCCGGGGCACGTCAACGCGCTCGCCCCCGGCAAGCGCACCATGCACACCCTGATCCCCTCCATGTACCTCGAGGGCGGCCGCCCGCGCTTCGTCTACGGCACCATGGGCGGCGAGGGCCAGCCGCAGACCCAGGCCGCGATCCTCACCCGGCGGTTGTTCCGGCGGCTCGGCCCGCAGGCCGCGGTGGAGGCCCCGCGCTGGCTCTACGGACGCACCTGGGGCACCGCCTCGCGGGCCCTGAGCCTCGAGGGACGGTACCCGCCCGAGCTGGCCCGCGACCTCGCCCGGCGCGGTCACGAGGTCGCGATCGGCCAGGAGTGGGACGATCTCTTCGGCCACGCGCATTGCATCTGGCTCGATCCGGAAGGCGGGCTGGTGGGCGGATCGGATCCGCGCGCGGACGGTGGAGCGCTGGGCTTCTAGCGGAGGGAGACCGCGGCGCGGCTAGACGTTGCCGCCGGCCAGCGCCTTGTAGAGCTCGACGCCGACCTGCGAGAGATCCGAGCGCGTGTCGATGGGCAGCCCCGCGTTGGTCCAGGCGCCGAGGCCCCCTTTCAAGATCTTGACGTCCTTGAATCCCATCTTCCGCAGGTCGCGCGCCACCCGGGCGCTGGTGACCTCGTCGGGTCAGGTACAGTAGGCGACCACCGGGCGCGCCTTGTCGAGATCGAGCCCGGTCAGGCTCCCGGTCAGGTCCTCGGGGGCCAGGCGGACCGAGCCCCGGATCGTGAGGGGCAGCTGCTCGTACGAATCGGCCCGCCGGGCGTCGACGATGATCGGCGCCTTGCCGTCCTCGATCATCCGCACCACCTCGGAGGGGTGCACCCGGTAGCGGTTCTTGCTCCAGCGATGCAGCCACTGCCCGCCGAAGCCACCCGCGCTCACGAGCGTCACGCCGAGGGCGACCCAGAACCACGGAAACGGCTTCGGCTTCGGATTCTTGACCGCGTCCCGGGCCTCGGCCAGCATCCGCCGCGTGTACGGCAGATTCGGATGCAGCCGATCGGCCTCCTCGAAGTAGCGCAGCGCGGTCTTGCCGTCGTCGGTGAAGAGCGCCCGGAGACCGGCGTACCACGCGTCATTGAACTTGCTGCCGGCGTTCACCTTGACCGGGGTGTCCTTGACGAAGTCGGTGACCGCGGCCGACGGGATGACGAAGTTGAAGCCCTGGACGATGCCGCCTTCGGGCCCCGGCGCGAGCGAGACGAACGTCAGCAGCCCCACCACGTTGCCGCGGTCGTCCACCACCGGCCCGCCCGAGTTGCCCCACGCGGCGGAGGCGTCGGTCTGGATCACGGTGTTGTTGTTCCGGTCCTCCTTGAACCCGGAGATCGCCCCGTTCGTGATCGACGCCTCGACCATGGACGACTGGTTCAGGAGCTCGTGGGAGAGGACGACCCCCGGGAATCCGATGATGTGCACCGGATCGCCGATCTGCACCGTCTTCGAGTCAGCCAGCCTGAGCACCGGATAGTTCTCCCCCGGCACCTTGAGCAGCGCCAGGTCGCGGCCCGACATCTCGTTGACCGGCGGACTGTACTTCTTCACCTCCGCCTTGAACCGGCCCTTCGCGGTGACCACGAACACCTCGGGCTTCAGGTTCACCTTGGCGGAGGGCAGCACGCTGTCGAGCAGCTTGCGCTTGGCCGCCTCCTCCGCGTCCGGCCGATCCCCCGGCTGCAGTCCCATCTTCTTCAGGACCTGGGGCAGGCAGGCACTGGTGACCGCGCGCTGGGCCTGCTGGTTCGCGAGCCACCGCGGCGGCTCGTACGCGGGCTGGACGACGTGGCCGTTCGTCATGAGCCAGCCGTCGGCGTCAATGAACCAGCCTGTGCCGGTCTCGCGGAAGACCGGCGGCGTGACCTTGACCGGGCCGCTGCCACAGTCGAGCGTGACCTCGGAGGCCACCTCGGCGACCACGAGGACGGTGGCGGGCGCGGCCCGGAGGAGCGCCTCCTGGACCGAGATGTGCCGCTGGGCCAGGGCGGCGGCGGGCAGCCCGGCAGCCGTCGTGAGGACCGCCGCGACGAACAGCGCCAGACGCAGTATCATAGGCCCACTGCGGGCCATTCTACACTGAAGCCGGGAGTTCATGAGCCGCCAGATCGGTGAAGTGCCCACCAGGACGTTCGAGCCCGGCACGGTCATCTTCCGCGAGGGAGACGACGCCAAGGGCGAGGCCTTCATGGTCCACCAGGGGCGAGTGGAGATCCGCAAGCAGATCGGCGGAGAGGAGCGCCTGCTGGGGACCCTCGCCAAGGGCGAGCTGCTCGGGCACATCGCCCTGTTCCGCAACGCCCCTCGCTCGGCCAGCGCGATCGCCGCCGATGCGGTCACCCTCATGGTCATCCCCGCCAACCGCCTCGAGACCCTCGTGCGGGCGAACCCCGCGCTCGCGGTCGCGCTGATCCGCGATCTGGCCGCGATGATGCTCCGCGCGGAGGATCGGCTGCGCGAGGTGGAGGACCGGCAGGCGAAGCAGTAGGTCAGGCCGGGGTCAGCCCGAACATCTCGGCGGCGACACCGGCCACGTGCCGCCCGATGGCGAGCGAGGCGGTCGCGGCGGGCGACGGCGCATTGACCACGTGCACCGCGCCCGGGGTCACGCTGATCTTGAAGTCGTCCACGAGGCTGCCGTCCGGAGCCACCGCCTGCGCCCGCACCCCGGCCCCCCCCGGCTCGAGATCGCCCGCCTGGATGTCGGGCACCAGCTTCTGCAGCGAGCGCACGAACGCGGCCTTGCTGGCCGAGCGGTACATCTCGTAGGCGCCCACGCGCCAGTACTTGCGCGCCATGTGCCAGAACCCCGCGTAGCCGAGGGTGCCGGCCAGGTCTGCGCGCCGCACCGTGCCGAGCGTGTAGCCTTCGCGCGCGAAGGCGAGCACCGCGTTCGGCCCCGCCTCCACGTCGCCGTGGATGGTGCGAGTGAAGTGCACGCCGAGGAACGGAAACTCGGGATCCGGCACCGGGTAGATGAGGCCGCGCACGATCGAGCGGCGCTCGGCGCGGATCATGTAGTACTCCCCGCGGAACGGAATGATGCGCACCTCGGGCGTCACCCCGGTGAGGCCCGCCACCCGATCCGAGTGGAGCCCGCCGCAGTTCACCAGGAAGCGCGTCTCGATGGGCCCCTGCGCGGTCTCCAGCACGAGGTCCGCGCCCTGCCGGCGGATCGCGTGCACACCGGCGCCGGTGAGGATGCGCCCGCCGCGCTGCTGGATCAGCTCCGCCATCTTGCCCGCCACCTGCACGTAGTCCACGATGCCGGTCTCCGGCACGTGGATGGCGCGCACCGCGCGGCAGTTCGGCTCGAGCTCGCGCAGCTCCTCGGCGGAGAGCATCTTGAGGCCGGCGAGGCCGTTGGCCTGCCCGCGCTCGTAGATCGTCTGGAGCCGCGGTAGCTCGGCCTCGTCGGTGGCCACGATGACCTTGCCGCAGCCCTCCCACTTGATGCCGTGCGTGTCGCAGAACTGCTTCATGCGGCGCGCGCCGTCCACGCAGGTGCGTGCCTTGAGCGAGCCCGGCTTGTAGTAGATGCCGGAGTGGATGACCCCGCTGTTGTGCCCGGTCTGGTGGGTCGCGATCCGGTCTTCCTTCTCCAGCAGCAGCAGGCGCAGGCGCGGATGGGCCTCGCCGAGGGCCAGCGCGGTGGCGAGGCCGACGATGCCGCCGCCCACGATGGCGAGATCGGTGCTCTGGGTCACAACCAAAAGAATATCATCCCCGCACGCCGTGCGGGGAGGCCTTCACCGGTGGTCCTCGGCCCGGTCCTCGGGGACGAAGCCCACCACCGACCGTGCGTGCGCGATGTCGCGGTAACTCCACGCATTGTCCGAGCACACGAAGAACACGTCGAAGCGCACGTCGTCCGGCGCGTCCAGGCAGCGCTCGACCATCTGGGCCACGTCGCGCTGGCTGCACCAGACCGAGAACTCCCGCGGGCTCGCGGGCCGGTCCGCCGCGGTCACCCGTCCGATGCGGAGGCAGATCATCGACATGCCCGCGGTGTCCGCGAAGTGGCGGGCCAGCGCCTCGCCCCACACCTTGCTGCAGCCGTAGAGGCCGTGGGGACGGGTCGGCGACTCGTGGGTCAGCACCGGCCAGTCGGCGACCTCCTCGTAGCGGCCAGCGACCAGCGCCGCGTAGGGCTCCTCCCGCTCCCACTCGCTCACGATGGCGCCGCTGCTCGCGTAGATCACCCGCCGCACCCCCGCGCGGCGGGCGGCCTCGAACACGTTGTAGGTGCCGACCACGTTGTCGCGCACGATGATCTCGATCGCGGGGTTGGTCTCCACGTTCGCGGCCAGATGCACCACCGTATCCACGTCGCGGAAGGCGGGCCCGATCGCCTCCAGGTCCGCGATGTCGGCCCGGTGCGTCTCCACGCCTTCGACGATCCGACGGTTCAGCGCGCGCAAGGCGACGCGCCCCTCGAGCCGCCGGCGCACCGCGCCGCCGATGAGCCCGCTCATCCCGGTGACCAGGACCCGGCGCATGGTCCGGGACCATACCATGGGCACACACGCGCGCGCCGAGCCTTGACCCGGGCGGGGCGCACGCTTAGTATCCGCGCCCGGGAGGACACGCCATGCTCGATCTCGGTCTCACCGGCAAGGTCGCCATCGTCACCGGCGGCAGCGAGGGACTCGGCCGCGCCACCGCGATGCGCTTCGCGGCGGAAGGCTGTCACGTGGTGATCTGCGCGCGCCGGAAGGACGTGCTGGAGCAGGCCGCGGAGACGATCCGGAAGCGGACCGGGGTCCAGGTGCTCGCCCAGGCCGCCGACGTCACGCGGCCGGCCGACGTGGAGGCGGTGGTCGCCGCGACCCTCGCCGCGCACGGCGGCGTCGACATCCTGGTCAACAACGCGGGCACCTCGTCCGCGGGTCCCTTCGAGAAGGTCGACGACGCCACCTGGGTGGCCGACATCGACGTCAAGCTGATGGCCGCCATCCGCCTCTGTCGCCTGGTCATCCCCCAGATGAAGAAGCGCGGCGGCGGGCGCATCGTCAACGTGACCACGGTGGGCGGCAAGGTGCCGGTGGCCCGGGCGCTGCCCACCAGCGTGACGCGCGCGGCGGGCATCAACCTCACCAAGTCGCTCGCCAACGAGTACGCGTCCGACCACATCCTGGTCAACACGGTGTGCCTCGGCCTCGTGAAGAGCGCCCAGTGGGAGCGCCGGGCCAAGGGAGACCTCGAGGGCTACTACCGGGAGGTGGCCAAGCGCGTGCCGGTGGGCCGGGTGGGCGAGGCCGAGGAGTTCGCGGACCTGGTGGCCTTCCTCTGCTCGGCCCGCGCCGCCTACATCACCGGGACCGCGATCAACTTCGACGGGGGCATGTCGGCCGCCTTCTAGCCGGGGGCGACCCGGCCGGCGGCCGACACGCGCGCCCGCGATCAGCCCTGCTGGATCGCGCTCAGGCGGAAGGGGCCGGGGCCGACCGGCCGGGTGAAGGTCCAGTACTCCTCGAACTTCACCGGCTCGGTCCGGCTGCCCTCGAGCACCTGCACCCCGCTCTCGTCGGTCGTGTAGTCGAGCAGGCTCGCCAGGAAGTGGACGGTGACGAAGTCCTGGCCGCTCTCCTGCCACGCCTCGGTGATCTCGGCCGAGCGCACCGCGATGTTCTCCAGGCGGTTGATCCTCCGCTCCGCGCGCAGCCGATCGCAGTCGCGCTGCAGCGCGGTCGCCATCTCGGGCGTGAGCAGCGGGGCCACCGACGTCATGGTCCGCGCCGTCCACGCGCCCTGCACCTTGAAGAAGACATCGGAGGCCGTCTCCGCGAGCGCGCGGGGGTCGAAGCCGCCGTCCATCGCCCGGATGTGGCCGACGCCGCGCTCCAGATCCGACGGCCCGGCCGGCGCCTCCGGCCGCTCGAGCGTCGCGGTGCCGCCGCCGGTCGGCTCGTAGCGTGAGGACGGCATCGATCCGTAACCGCCGGGGCTGGCGTAGCCGGACGGCACGCCGGCCTGCTGCCGTCGCATGTACGAGAACGCGAGCCAGGCGAGGCCGGCGATGATGACGATCTCGAAGAGGCCGATCCCTCCGCCCATCCCGTGGCCGAACAGCAGCCCGCCGATCAGGCCGCCCACCAGCAGGCCGCCCAGCATCCCGCCGAAGCCGCCGCCCCAGCCCGGCCGCGCCGGGGCCGGCTGCTGGTAGGAGGGCGAGGCGGGCTGGCTCGGCGACGCCGGGCTCGTCGAGGGAGACCGCGACGGGGACGAGTAGCTGCGCGAGCCTCGGCTGCCGCTCGAGCCGCCCCCGCCCGCCCTGGCCCAGGCGTCGGTGGCGAGCAGCAGCGGGGAAAAGGTCAAGGCCAGCAGGATCATCGTCGCCAGGATCGACTTCATCGCGTCGCTCCGTCGGGTAGCGGCGGGGAGCCGACCGGGGCCAGCCAGATCGATCGTCGCCAGCGTTGGATTCATCGCGTCGCTCCTCGGGTGCACGGGGGGCGTCATGGGAGTCGGTGCTCGGTGGCGGTCAGTATACGCGACGCGGGAACTTTCCGTTCCGGGTCCGGTCTAAGCGGGCACATTCCCCCGCTCCACGCGGGCACGGAGGACGTCATGAACCCAATGCGACGCTCGTTTCTTCGACTCCTCGGCGCGGTCGGCGCCGTCACCGCGGTGCCCGGCCTGGCCCTGGCCGACCGCATCCGCGTGCTTCCCGATCGCGGCGCCCCCGTGGATCCCGGCACGTCAGGGGTGACGAGCCCCGAGCTCGGGCACGCGCTCGGATCCTTGACCCCGGGCGCGGTGCTGGCCCAGGGGGCCCTCGCGGTGATCTGGCTGCACCGCGCGGCGAAGGGCGGCGCGGCATCGACGCCCGCGCCGATCGAGGTCCTCACGCTCGACGAGGGCCGCGCTCGTGGCGTCCTGACCGTGGTGGAGCGGGCCCAGGCCAGCGTCCCCGAGCTCATCGCGGAGAACCGGGGGAAGATCCCGGCGCTGCTGCTGGCGGGCGAGATCCTCATCGGCGGCAAGCAGAACCGCGTGCTGCGCGAGGACCTGCTGTTGCCGCCGCTGAGCGGTCCGCGCAACATCGCGGTGTACTGCGTGGAGCAGGGACGCTGGAACGAGGTCCGCAAGGACTTCGAGAGCCGCAGCTCGGTGGTGCAGCCGAGCGTGCGCTCCGAGGTGCTGGGCAAGGCGGACCAGGGTCGCATCTGGTCCGGGGTGGCCGCCGCCACGCGGGCCGCGCGGGCGGCCGCGCCGACCGGCAGCTACCAGGCGGTGTACGAGTCCTCCGAGGTGCGCGGCCACCTCGACCGCACGACGCGCCCGCTCGAGATACCGGTCGCCGGCGCCCTGGGCGCAGCGGTGTTCGTGGGGCAGAGCCTGGCCGGAGTGGATGCCTTCCACGCCGACACGCTCTTCGCGCGCGAGTGGCCGAAGCTCCTGCGTGCCTACGCGCTGGACGCCTACGGTGCCACGCCCGGTGGCTGGGACGAGGCCGCCGCGCGGACGCGCGTCGACGGGCTGCTGCGGGGTGCCGCGCGCGCGGTGGGCACGATTCGCGCCAGCGCGGGCGCGGGGCGCCTCTTCGAGTTCGCCATCGACAACCGCCGCGGCGCCGCGCTGCTCGTCGAGGGACAGGCGCTCCACCTCGCGATCCTGTGATCGGGTGCGCCTTGACCGCTCCCGGGCCGCACGCCATCATGCGCCCACGCGTCGAGCCGCGCGCGGGCCCGGTCCCGCCGCTTTCCCCGGCGCGCAGGAGACGACAGCGATGGCGTCGAGACTTCCCTATCTGGACCGCGGGCAGGTGCCGCCCGAGGTGCAGGCGGTCTACGACGCGCTCGAGGGCAGCGGCGGGCGCGTGCTCAACATCTTCCGGCTGATGGCCCACCACGCGCGCTCGCTGGCGCCCTTCGTGGCCTGGTACCCGCGCCTGCGCGAGGGACCGCTCGATCTGCGGCTGCGCTACCTGGCTTACGTGCGCGCCTCCCAGCTCAACCGCTGCCGCTACTGCGTGACCCACAACGGCGCGGCGGGCCGCCGGGCCGGTATCCCCAGGGAGCAGCTCGAGGCGCTGGCCGACTACCGCACCAGCGCGCTCTTCTCCGAGCTGGAGCGTCGGGTGATCGCCTACGCGGAGGCGATGACCACTGCGGTCCAGGTCGATCCTGCCCAGGTGGAGGCGCTGCGCAAGGACCTGGGAGCGGAGGCGCTCGTGCAGCTGACCCTCACGGTGGCGGCGGCGAACTTCACCAACCGCTTCAACGAAGCGCTCGGCACCGAGCTCGAGACCGCGCGCTGACCCACGCCAGGACCAGAACGCCACGTTGCGATGCGCCGGCGCGGGCCGGACCGCCACCACGAGGCCCGTGATCACCGCGGCCAGGCCGAGCGTGGACTCGAGGCAGAGTCTCACCTCGTCCGGGTGGCGGTCCGGCGTGGTGGCCGCCGGGCGTGCCTCGAGGGCCAGGCGCGCGAGGTCGCGGACGAGCCCGCCCGCCAGCAGCGTCACGCCGCCCGCCACGAGCAGCATCGGGCGTGTGATCGCCACGCGCACGGACGGCGCCGCGAGCCAGCAGCCCAGACCCGCGACGATGCCGAGCCCGATGCCGCTTCGCTCACCCCACGCGATGTGCCGCTCCGACGTCTTGCGCCCGACCTCCCCGGCGCGTCCGCCTCATGGGCCCGCGACCTGCTCTCATCGTGGCATGACGGCCTTGCACGATGGCCCGCCAACGTCCGTGTTCTGACGGGCGCGGCACGACGCGTCGTCGCGTTGACGAGCGGGCGCCCGAGCGATCCATAAATTTCTCCACCATATCGGGCAGTTGCCTCGCGGCATGGCTGGCATGGCCTATGCGCGATCGGGCTCTCGCCGGCGGGCCCGAGCCCGCCAGAGCGCCCAAAGGAGCGAGCCATGATGCAGACCGAGGATGTGCTGGCCGAATACGTGGAGCGGCTGTTCGCGAAGGCGAGCCTGCTGAGTCTCGCGGTGCTCGGGCACGGCCGCCTGCTGGAAGATGGCTGCACCCGTCCGGACGGCAACCGTCTCGATCAGCTCCAGTCGCTGGCCACCGAGCTCGAGTTCGGGCTCGGCATGCTGCACGACCGGCTGACCGAGCGCCACGAGCTGGCGTAGGGCGCGGCGGGCGACGATGCGCGGGATCGTACGCGTCGGCCTGTTCCTGGGCGCGCTCACCGCGGTGTGCGCCGCCTGCGCCCATTCCGGGCAGACGCCGCCGAACACGGTGGCGGCCACCGCCGCGCCCACCGCTACCCCCGCTCCTCCCCCGCCTGCGTGGCCGGACGCCGCTCCCGCTCCGGAGGCCCCGGCGCCGGACGCGGCCGGCCCGGTGCCCGCGCCCGGCCCCACCGACGGGTTCGCGGTCAACGAGCACCTGCCGGACGTACACTTCGGGTCGGGCCGGATCCAGGTGCAGGCCGCCGAGCGCAAGACCCTCGACGCGGCGGCGGCCTGGCTCAAGGCCAACCCGACCCAGATCGTGATCGTCGAAGGCCACACCGACGCGGCCGGGCCGCAAGCGGCGAACCGGACCCTGGCCCAGCAGCGCGCGGCGTGGGTGATGGCCTACCTGGTCGGGCGCGGGGTCGCGGCGAGCCGGATCACCGTCGTCTCCCGCGGGGAGACGGGCGCGCTCTGCGCCGATCGCGGCGCGGCCTGCCAGGGCCAGAACCGCCGCGTCCGTTTCCTGGTCCGCGACACCGGCTCGCCGCAGGTCAGCGCGTCGCCCAACCCCTGAGGCACGCCGCGGCGTCAGCGCGCCCGCGCTCGAGCGCCCGCGCGATGCCGTCGGGATCGAAGTCGAGTGGCCGAAGCGAGAGCGCCGCGGACGGAGTCCAGAGCTGCACCTCCACCGCGGGATATTTGAACCGGGCCAGCTCGACGTCCCGCCGGATCTGATGGATCATTCCCATCTCGAACGCCTCCTCCAGAGCCCGGCGCATGGTCGTCGGAGCGCGGCCCTGCTCTCCCGGCGCGTAGCTCATCACCACCAGCGCGCGTGACAGCGGCTCCCCGGCGGCGAGCGCCTCCAGCACCGGCGCCCGGCCGGTGAGCCCTCCGTCCACCAGCAGCGTGCCGTCGACCTCCACCGCTGGGAACGCGCCCGGCACCGCGGCGGCGGCGAGGAGCACGTCGCGGGTGACGGTCCGGTTGTCGAACACGCGGGCCTCGCGCCGGGCGAGGTCGCTGGTCACCACCAGCAGGTGCACCGGCGCCACGCGGACGCGGTCGAGATCGAGGGTGGCGTCGATCAGCTTTCGGAGCGGAGCGGGATCGAAGAGGGAGCCGGCGTGGTCGAGCGCCAGCAGCGTCAGCCAGCCGGGCAGCAGGCCCGCGAAGAGCACGCGCGTGCGCAGCGCGTAGACGCGGTCGCGGCGAAGGCCGCGCCAGAGCGCTTCGAGCCGCTCGGTCTGGCCGGCCGCGATCATCGCCGCGTTGAGGGCACCCGCCGAGGAGCCCGCCACCAGGCGGATCGCGACCCCGCGCTCGACCAGGGTTGCGGCCACCCCGGCCTCGTAGGCGCCCTTGGCCCCGCCGCCGGAGAGGACGAGCGCGGTCGGCGCGTCGAGGGATCGGGAAGATGGTTCGCACTCGGCGGCGGCGGGCCGCGACTCGCACGCGAGGGCCCCGACCGCCAACGCGCAGGCCGCGACCGTGAAGGCTCGGGCGAGAGGGAGGAGCGTCATGGCCCGGCTCTTACAACGAGCCGGGCCGCGCGTCAATGCGGATGCCCGGCGGGCCGGGGGATCTTCAGCCGCGGTCGATCTGCGAGAGCACCCGGTGCGTGAACCGGGCTTCCTTCGCCGGGTCCCCGATCTCCCGGGCGATGGCCTCCACCAGCCGGGCGACCTCCTGCGAGCCGAGGCCGGTGCGACCCGCCAGATGCTCATCGCAGATCAAGGGGGCCATGGGGCCCAGGAACTCGGCCAGCTCACGCTCGATCAGGGGCCGGAGTCGGCCGAATGCTTCCGCGTCGAGGCTCGGCCCGCCGCTGGCCGCCGGCCGGGCGCCAGACGGCGGCTCGGCCCCGCCCGTCGGGTGGTCGGTCGGCGGCGGCGATTGCCGCCCCACCGCGACCGAGACGGACCCGGGACTCAGGAGCGCGAGGATCTCGGCGGTCGGGGGCAGGCGCGGGTCCGCCGACTGCACCGACTCTTGCTGGAATCGATACCGCGCGGCGCCGAAGACTTTGAGCGGGGCCAGGGCGTCCGGCCCTCGGGTGAGGCGGTAGCTCAGGCCGACGATCTCTCCATCGCGCAGGACGAACTGGGCGGGGTGGTTCTCGAGAGTGATGATGAACAGGGTGCCCGTGCGCTTCGCCGCGCACAGCGAGCGGAGCTCGGCGATCAGCTGGTCGCGCGGCCGCAGGTCGGCGTCGTTGTCACGTTCGGCGGCCATGCTGGCGAATGACCCGGGCGCGGCGCTCAGCCGGTCGAGCTACGGTCGACCAGGCCGGAATTGGGACGCTTCCAGCCCGTGCCACCCGATCCGGCCGCCTCGGCCCTGGCCGGCGCCAGCCGGGCCATGGCCGCCTTGACGCTCGAGCCCAGTCGATCGACGGCTCGCGCGAGCGCCCCGATCTCGTCCGAGCGAGCGGCCTCCGGGATCGAAGCCTTGAGGTTTCCGCGGCTGATCTCGTCGGCGATCCGGGTGAGGCTGCGGATCGGGCGGGTCAACCGCTGGGCCAGGAGATAGGACACCACGGCCACGAGCACCAGGGTCAAGGCGAGGAGCACGAGGGCGTTGCGGTTGGCCGCGGCTATGGGAGCGTAGGCCTCGTCGGTGTCCTGCTGTACCACCAGCGTCCAGTCCTGCTTGGTCTTGCGCGCGTAGGCGAGCACCGACCGGCCGCGCTCGTCGGTGTAGACGATGCGCTTCTTGGTGAGATCCGAGGCCCCGAGGAACGCCGGATGCTGGCTCAGGTCCTTGAGAGATTCGACGTACTCCTTCCGCGGGTGCGCGATCACCTTGCCGGCGCTGTCCAGCAGGAAGGCGTGGCCCGATCGGCCGATCTGGACGCTGGCGATGCTACTGGACACGTCGTTGATGGTCATGCCGATGGCCAGCACGCCGGCCAGCTTCTGCTCGGCGGTGATGGGCACGGACAGGATGAGCGCGGGCTGCCCGTTGGTCCGGCTGATCACGACCTGCTGACCCAGCGGAGCCCCGCGGAGGACTTGCTGGACGTAGAGCCGGTCGCCGTAGTTCTTCGGGGTGTCCTGATCGCTGCGCCCGATGTTGTTCCCGTCCGGCGCGATGGTGAAGGCGAGATAGACCGCCTTGTACTCGTTGGCCATCGAAAGCAGGATTCGCCGCTGGCGCTTGGAATCCATGGACGCGATGTCATCGAGCGCCGCGTTCTGCCGCAGCATCTTGACGTTCATGTCGACCCAGGCGTCGACGTAGCCGCCGACCGCCTCGGCGCGGTCGCCCAGCTGCTGGTCGACGCTGCTCTCGATCCGCTCCACCGCCGACCGCTGGTTGACGTACCAGATCGCGCCGAGCGGGATCACCCCCACCGCGATCATCGTCAAGAGCACCTTGGGGAAGATACCGAAGGTTGGCCGCTTAGCCATCGCTTGCTCCTCGCCCCCCGGGCCGGGGGTCTGCCGGCTCGCCCTAGGACTCGGGCCGAGCAATTTCAGGCAATCGGCATGCCAGCGCCCTGGAGGCGAACTGGGCGTTCAACCGGCAGAAAAGCGGGGAAAAGCGTCCGGCACCGGGCCGCCGGTCGGCCGGGGGTGACAGGGCTCGGCACGCGCGGTGCCCTTCACCGACCGGCGGTCCCGGGCGCGGATCGCGGCTAAGCTGCGTCTAGCGGGCGCGCGCGATGGGACGCGGTGAGGCCGCCGACGGCGCACGCTGGTCGCCCAGGACCATCTGCACCCGCCGGGACAGGTACTCCACCGTGAACGGCTTGGTGATGACCGGACCGCACGGCTGAAGGCCGCGCGCGACCAGGAAGTCGCGGTCGTAGGCGGACATGAACATGACCTTGAGGCTCGGCATCAGGGTGGTGAGCCCGGTGGCCAGCTCGCAGCCGTTCATGCCCGGCATCATGACGTCGGTGAGCAGCAGGTGAATCGGCCCCGGGTGCTCCGCCGCGACGCGGATCGCGTCCTGCCCGTCCGCGGCCTCCAGCACGCGATGGCCCTCGCCGGCCAGCAGGTCTCGCGCAAGCCCGCGGACCCACACATCGTCGTCGACCACCAGGATCGTTCGCACGTTCGTCCGCCTCCTCAGAAGTGGGATCAGCCGGCGCGCCGCTGCAGGGCGACTGGCTCCCGCGCTTCCGCGGGGACCGGGCCCATCGGGGCATCGCCCTGCGCACGGCGCGAGACCAGGCGCTCCACCCACACCGGGCGGGCGAGCGACGGGATCGCCTCGATCCACTCTTCTCGACGGCCGGACCGCCCGCGCGCGGAGCGATCCCTGTTCAGCCAGGACTCGAGCGGATAGGACTCGACGCTACCGCAGGTGGGGCAGTGGCGGTGCCGGACCGAGTCGAAGATGGTGTTGCAGTCGAGCTCCATGCAGAGCTTCGCGGAGCGCAGGTCGATGCGAAACGTGTCCAGCTCGGGCGTCATCAGCATCCTCCCGTGGCCGCGCGCGGGCGCCGCCACCGTCGATGTGACCAGGCAGGTCGAGGGCCGGATGCTCGGTCCGACGCGTCGGTGGAGAAGGGACCGAAACCCCGTCCCGCTCACCCGCCCCGAACCTGCCTGATCCGTACGCCCTCCCGGGGGCAAGTCCTGTACCAGTGCCCGTTACCTCGTAGAATCACGCCCTTGGCGCGCGGCGCCCAAAACCGTCGCGCCGCGCGAGTTCCGAGGGTGGGCAACGCAGTACCCTCAAGAATGGAAACGGAATCCGCCGCAGTTTCTGCGGCGCAGTTCCTACGCCGGGCGCGGATGTCGCGGCCTTGACACCCGAGCCACGCGCCCCGCATGATCCTTCGCCATGGGCGGAGCCGATCTCGCCGCGCTCTCGGTCTCCGACGCCGCCGGGCGCATCGCGGAGGGCGCGCTCCGGCCATCGGAGCTGCTGGAGGCTTGTCTCGCGCGCATCGCGGCGCGCGACGAGGCGGTGCGCGCGTGGGCCTCGGTCGACGAGGCGGGCGCCCGCGCCACCGCGCGCGCGCGTGACGAGGAGCTGCGCGCGGGGCGCACGCGCGGGCCGCTCCACGGGATCCCCGTCGCGATCAAGGACGTCTTCCACGTGGCGGGTCTGACCACCACCTGCGGGGCGGCGCCCGCGTTCCACGTGCGGCCCACCGAGGACGCCGCCGCGGTGGCGCGGCTGCGCGCGGCGGGCGCGGTGGTGGTCGGCAAGGCGCACACCACCGAGTTCGCCTACTTCGAGCCGGGGCCCACGCGCAATCCGTGGAACCGCGCCCACACCCCGGGTGGCTCCTCGTCCGGCTCCGCGGCGGCGGTGGCCGCGGGCATGGTCCCCCTCGCGCTCGGCACCCAGACGGTGGGCTCGGTGCTGCGTCCGGCCGCCTACTGCGGGGTGGTGGGCTTCAAGGGCACGTACGGCCTGATCCCGACCGACGGAGTCGTGCCCTTGGCGTGGAGCTTCGATCACGTGGGCGTGTTCGCCCGGCGCGTGGCCGACGTCGCGCTCGCGCTGGACGTGCTGGCGCCGCCCGCGCAAGCGCGGACGGCGCCGCGGCCGCCGCGCCTCGCCCTGGCGCCCGAGCTGCTGGAGCGGGCGAGCCCGGAGGTGGCGGCGCTCATCCGCGAGACCGCGGCACGGTTCGCGCGCGCCGGCGCGACGGTCGAGGAGGTCGCGCTGCCGCCGTCCTTCGCGGGCCTCCACGCGGCCGGGCGCGCGGTGCTGGAGGTCGAGGCGGCCGCGTATCACGAGGAGCTCTATCGCGCCCACGCCGCGCACTACCGCCCGCGCACCCGCGAGCTCATCGCGGGCGGCCTCACCCGTCCCGCCGTCGCGTACGCGCGGGCGCAGCGCGCGCGGCTCGGGTTCCGTCGTGAGGTGATGCCGCGACTGGCGGCGTGCGACGCGCTGCTGTCGCCGACCGCGCCCACCCCCGCACCGGAGGGACTGGGCGCGACGGGCGATCCGTGGTTCTGCGCGCCGTGGAGCTTCGCGGGCGTTCCCGCGATCTCGCTGCCGATCGGCGTGTCGTCGCTCGGGCTCCCGCACGCGATCCAGCTCGTGGGCGCCGCGGATCGTGACGCGGAAATTCTCGCGGTGGCCGCATGGTGCGAGCGCGTGGTAGGATTTGAAAACGCGCCATCGTCGTGATGGGGCGGTCACGACGACGATGAAAACACCGGGCGCCCGCAGCCGTCGGATCAGCATGTCGAATGTTCCCGGTGTTCACGACGCAACCATTGCATAGAGGAACGTCCGGCTCGAACGGACGGTTGATCAGGCGGTGGGCCACTCCAGCAGTCGTTCTCCATTGAAGCGATTCCTGTCGGTCTCCCGCTCCACGCCGCGCTCCGGCCTCGCCTCGCGCCGACCCGCCCTCGCCACTGCCCTCGGGGCGGAGGTGCTTCGTGACACCGCCCCCGCGGCCCGCCCGTGGGTGCGCCTGCGGGAGCTGGTGCTGCGCCGCTCGCTCTTCCTCTCGGTGGTGGCCCTGGCCCTGGTGCTGCTGGCGCTGGTGGAGATGCGCACCTCGGCCGTCCAGGCCCTGGTGCTGTCGCAGGCGGCCCGGCTCCTGACCTATCGGCTGGGGCCGGGACCGAGCGCGTCGGTGCCCTATCCGCGGACCGGCCCCTACGACACCCGGCTCGGCTACACGCGGCTGCCCGACTTCGTGGACCGCCTGGAGGCCGGCGGCTACCGTGTCGACCAGCAAGCTCGGCCGTCGGCGGGGCTGAGCCAGCTCGCGGCCTGGGGCTTCTACCCGCCCTACCGGGAGAAGACCCGCGCCGGGCTCGAAGTGCTCGACCGAGAGGGGCACCCGCTCTACGTCACCCGCTATCCCGAGCTGGTCTACGACCGCTTCGACGCGGTGCCGCCGCTGCTCATCAACACCCTGCTCTTCATCGAGAACCGGGAGCTGCTCGACACCGGCCAGCCCTATCGCAACCCGGTGGTCGACTGGCGGCGCCTCGCCAAGGCGCTGGGGGTGGAGACCATCGGGCGCCTCCGCCGCGAGCGGCACTCGATCGGCGCGAGCACGCTGCCGACCCAGCTCGAGAAGCTGCGGCACGCACCGGACGGCCGCACCCGCGCGCCCGGGGACAAGCTGCGCCAGATGATCTCGGCGAGCCTCCGTACCTATCAGGGCGGCGCGAGCACGCGGGCGGTGCGACGGCAGATCGTGGTCGACTACCTCGACTCGCTCCCGCTCGCGGCCGCACCCGGCCACGGCGAGGTGCACGGCCTCGGCGACGGCCTGCGCATCTGGTACGGCGCCGACTTCCTGCAGGCCAACGCGGTGCTCTCCACCAAGCCCGCCGTGGTGGACGCGGCGCGGGCGCGCATGTTCAAGCGGGCGCTGAGCCTGATCCTGGCCGCCCGCCGCCCGTACTTCTACCTGGTGGAGAACCCGCGCGCGCTGGAGGAGTTCACCGACGGCTACCTCCGCGTGCTGGCCCGCGCCGGCGTCATCGATACGCGCCTGCGCGACGCCGCGCTCGCCGAGCGGCTCGGCCTGCAGCGCGGCGGGAGCGCGGCCCCGGTGCCGTACGTGGAGCGCAAGGGCGCGAACCTGGTGCGCGCCCGCCTCACCGGCATGCTGGGCGTGCCCGCCCTCTACGATCTCGACCGGCTCGACCTGACCGCGCGCAGCACGCTCGACGCGCCGGCCCAGGACGCGGTGGCCCGGCTGCTCCGTTCGCTCGGCGACGCGGCCACCGTGGAGCGGCTCGGGCTGGTGGGCGAGAAGATGCTGGGCGGCGGCGACCCGGCCCGCGTGCTCTACAGCGTCACGCTCTACGAGCGGGGCCCGGGGCAGAACCGGGTCCGCGTCCAGACCGACAACCTCGATCAGCCGCTCGACATCAACGGCGGGGCGCGGATCGACCTCGGTTCCACCGCCAAGCTGCGCACGCTGATCTCCTACCTGGAGGCGATCGCCGCGCTCCACGACCGCTACGCGCGGCTCGAGCCGGCGGCGCTGGCCAAGGTCCCCGTGCATCCCCGCGATCGGCTCGGCGAGTGGGCGCTGGCCTACCTGGCGACCTCGCGGGGCACCGACCGCACGCTCCAGGCGATGCTGGAGGCCTCGCTCGAGCGGCGCTACTCCGCGAGCCCGGGGGAGGCCTTCTTCACCGGCGGCGGGCTGCACACCTTCGTGAACTTCGATCGCGAGGACGACTCGAAGATCCTCACCATCCGCGCCGCGTTCCAGAACTCGGTGAACCTGCCCTTCATCCGGCTGATGCGCGACCTCGTCACGCATCACCTCTACGGCTCGTCCGACTCGCTGGCCCTGGTGCTGGAGAATCCGGGCGACCCGCGCCGCGACCGGTACCTGACCCGCTTCGCCGACCGCGAGGGCAGCGAGTTCGTCCGGCGCTTCTACCGCAAGCATCACGGCCTTCCGGTGGAGGAGGCGCTGGAGCTCGTGCTGAGCGCGGCGAAGCCGACCCCCACCGGCCTTGCCATCGCGCTGCGCTCGGTGTACCCGGAGGCGAGCCCGGAGGTCTTCCGGGACCTGCTCGCCTCCCGCGTCCCGGGCCGGGCGCTGTCCGACAAGGCGGTGGCCGAGCTCTACGACCAGGCCGCGCCCGAGCTCATGCCACTGGTCGACCGCGGCTACGTGGCGGGCGTGCATCCGCTCGAGCTGTGGGTGGCCGGCTATCTGCGCCGGCATCCCGGCGCGGGAATGGGCCAGGTGGTGCGCGCGAGCGCGGCGGAGCGCCAGGCGGTCTATAGCTGGCTCTTCTTCACCCGCCATCGCAACGCGCAGGACAACCGCATCGCGAGCCTGCTGGAGCTGGAGGCGTTCCTCGACCTGCACCGGAGCTGGGAGCGCATGGGGTATCCGTTCGCGTCACTGACCCCGTCGCTCGCCACCGCCATCGGCAGCTCGGGCGACCGGCCCGCCGCGCTGGCCGACCTCATGGGCATCATCCTCAACAACGGGGTGCGGCAGCCGACCGTGCTGCTGGACGGCCTCGACTTCGCGACCGGCACGCCCTACGAGACGCGGATGGGACGCGCGGAGATCCCGCCCTCGCAGGTCATCGCCCCCGAGATCGCGACGGTGGTGCGCGGGGCGCTCACCCAGGTGGTGGAGGGCGGCACCGCGCGCGGCCTGCGTCCGGCCCTCGCCGCGCCGGGCGGCAGCGTGCACGCCGCGGGAGGCAAGACCGGTACCGGCGACCATCGCTACTTCGTCTACGGCAAGAACGGCTCGGTGGTGGAGTCGCGGGTGGTGAGCCGGGCGGCCACCTTCGTGTTCATGATCGACGAGCGCTACTTCGGGGTCGTGACCGCCTACGTGCCCGGACCGGAAGCGGCACGCTTCCACTTCACGAGCGCGCTGCCGGTACGGATCGTGGCCCTGCTGATGCCCACCCTCGAGCAGCTCGCCCGCCCGCCGGCGGCCGATCGCGCCCGCACCGCCGCCGCGCGCTGAGCCGGCCCCCGGCCGCGACTAGAACACGTCGTCGCGCTCGCCGAACTCGAACTGGTAGGTGGTCTCGTCGAGCTCGGGCCCGGTGACGAGCCCGCGGCCGGCCAGCAGGTCCTCGAAGGTCTGGAGCCAGATCTCGTAGTAGACGAACGGCCCCGGGCCCGCCTCCGCGGCCGCGATGCGAGCGATGAGGGCCTGGCGGAACTCCTCCCACTCGAAGAGCCCGCGCTCGTGGAGCGCGACCGCCATCCCGAACACGCGGCCCTGCCACGGCTCCTCGAACACCAGCTCGCCGTTCTTGCGCGGCAAGGCGGCCTGTCCCTCCATGACCGCCACCACCCGGTCCACCGAGAGCGCGCGGCCGTCTGCGGAGACGCCGGAGTCGGGCGCCGCACACGCGTGCGCGCCCCGGGGGGGCCACCGGCGGACGTCGTCCACCGGCTGGCCGTCCGGCCGCGGCTGCCACGTCGACGCGGTGAAGTGATAGGGGGCGAGCGCGGCGGGAGGCGGCAGGCAGCGATCGGCCTCCAGCATGCGCTCCACGTGGTCGTAGAGCGCGACCGCCTGCGCCTCCGAGTCCATCGAGTGGAACCACTGCGTCTGGCCGTCGAAGAGGAGCATCGCCACGTTGGCGAGCGCGCAGGGGCCGAGGCAGCCGCCGATGGTGAGGTGGACGACGTTGCGGAGACGGCGCCGCTCCCATTCCCGGTGGAAGGTCTCGGTGGGCACCGCCGCGAAGCCGTCCTCGGTGCGTCCGCAGCAGCACCCGGTGGCGCACACGAAGAGCTGGCCGCGGAAGCGCGCCACGTTGACCGGGCGGCCGTCGCGGCGCACCACGATGTTGCGGCGCCGCTGGTACACGGGGGCCGCCCTCAGCGGATCGCGGGTGCGGGGGGCCGCACCTCGGCCACCCCGATCAGCGCGTCGCGCGTGATCAGCGGGACCAGCGCGTCCTCGCCCATGCCCTCGGTGCCGGACGGCCGCTGCGGCAGCACCATGTAGCGCATCTCCGCGCTCGAGTCCCAGACCCGGATCTCGCGCCGCGGATCCACCGCGAGGCCCATCTCCCCGAGCAGCGCGCGCGGCTCGCTGACCGCGCGCGAGCGATAGGCCGGCATCTTGTACCAGGTGGGCGGCAGCCCCAGCACCGGCCACGGGTAGCAGGAGCAGAGCGTGCACACCACGAGGTTGTGCACCGGCTCCGTGTTCTCCACCACCATCAGCATCGCGTAGTCGAGCTCGAAGCGCTTGAGCGCGGTCCGCGGATCGTCGAGCAGCAGGCGCTTGTAGTCCGGATCGGTCCACGCCCGGGCCACCGCGCGCGCGCCCACCATGGGGCCGGTGTCGGCCTCGTAGCGCTGGATCACGCGGTCCACCGCGTCGGGGGCCAGGATCCCCTTCTCGAGCAGGAGCGACTCGAGGGCCCGCACCCGGGAGACCACGTAGGGATCGACGTTGGGGTGGTTCTTGCCCATTGGGCGATCAGCTCCCGGGGAGGAGATAGCTCTCCCACAGATCGATGTGCACCGCGTGGTTTCCCTCCGCCGACTCGCCCCACAGCTCGCGGGCGTCGAAGCGCACGCTGTAGAGCGGCTGCGGCTGCTCGCCCTCGCCGTGGGCGTGGGTGTCGGGAAAGACGTGCACGCCGTGGCAGCGGTGGATCACCCCGCGCTTGCCGCGCGCGTAGCGCGGCAGGCGGGTGTGCCCGCGCGGATGCACGTCGCGGGTGAGGACGGGGTCGCCGGCCGCGAAGCGCTGCGGCCCGCCGGCGCGGATGACATCCTGGGCCCACTTCGGGTTGGCCGGCGCGCGGGGGGGCAGCGGCGCGGTCAGGGGCGCGCTCGCCGGCGCGTCGGGCCGCTCGGCGAAGAAGGCGAGGCGCTCGGCCAGCTCCGCCGCGCCCACCACGCCCTTCTCCAGCAGCACGCGGGTGATGCCGTCGAGCCACTTCTCGTAGTAGGTCGCCCCGAGGTAGTGCGCGGGGGCCATGCGCTCGATGCCGTGGCGGAACTCGTCGATGTTGAACAGGCCGCGGGTGCCGCCCGCCTGCTGGATCGCGACCACCGCCGCCTCCCACGCGGCGTGGAAGACGGGCTCGTTCTCCTCGCGCTCGACCGGCCCGAAGCCCTGCATGCCCCCCAGGTCGTGGACCCCGTTCATGCCGGCGATTCTACGCCATTTCAGTGGGTGCGCGGAGGAGTCGCGTCGGCGGGGGGCGGCTCGGCGGGAACGCCCGCGTGGCGGGCGCGCAGGTCCATCCAGAGGCGCAGACGCGCCCAGTCGGGCGTGTCGACGTAGCGCCCCTCGCGCGGGTCGATCCACGGATTGGGCAGGAACACGGTGAGCATCTGCTCGTCGCGCCCGTTCCAGAGGCGGAAGCCCCACGCGCTCGGCCGGCCGGCGCGATCGCGGTTCTGGAAGAACGCGGCGCGCCGACAGCGGCGCCACTCCGCCAGCGCGGGGGGCGTGAGCAGGCCGGGAGAGCCCCGGTGGGGCCCGATGCAGAGATGGAAGTGCCACGACTCGCTGCCCTGCAGCTGCACGGTCACGTAGCCGTCGAGCAGGCTCACGCGCGGCCGCGCCCCGAAGCGGCCCTCGAACACCGCGCCCTCGATGCAGGGGCCGAAGATCACCTCGGCCCAGTGCTCCTCGAACACCTCGCGCAGCAGGGCGAGCAGGGCCGGCTCTGTGCACGGCAGGGGGAAGTACTCGACGCGGCTGCCGTCGAGGTGATCCTCCACGGTCATCGGTCCCGGAGGCATCGGCGCCTCACGGCTCACGATAGCCCACCAGGCCGGCGGCCAGCGCGCGCCGGTCCACCCGTGAGAGGGCGCGGATCATCGCGGGGCTCAGCAAGCGCGTGTGGCGAATCTCGAGCAGGTGCTCGGGAATCCACCAGAGATCGCCGTCCGCCACCGCCCAGCCCGGACGGGTGCGGTCGAAGCGAGCCAGGTTCACCGGCCGCGAGAAGGCGCGGAGGGTCCGCTCCCCGCGCAGGTTGATGTAGCCGTCGAAGTAGCTCATGACCAGCTCCCGCAGGCTCCGGTGCACCGGCTCGCGGTAGCGCAGGCCGGAAAAGTTCGACTTGGCGATCGCGCCCCAGTGTCCGCGCACCCGGAACACCGCGATCACGTGATCGGTGTCCTGCACCGCCTCCAGGTCGAGCAGGAGCGGCGGGAAGCCGAGCACCCGCAGCGCCGCCGCCGCGAAGATCGCGCCCTCCAGGCAGTGCGCGGTGCGCTCGCGCAGCACCCGCCGCGGCGACCACGCGGTGCCGGCCAGGTGGTAGGGCATCGCGTCGAGCGCGCGCTGGATGCCCGCGGGGTCGCCCAGCCCGCGCAGGGCGCGCAGCTCGCGCGGGGTGAACCCGGTGACGCGATCGGGCCGGGCGGCGGGCACGCCGGAGCGGAGACGCCGCCCTACCAGTCGAGCCGCGACTCGAGCACCACGCCGCGGCGGAGGTTCTGCCAGCGCCGGAGCCGCACCACCTGGTGGAAGAACCAGAGCGAGGCGTAGAGATGCTTCGGCAGCAGCCCGAACGAGGCGCCCGCCAGCACTCCGGTCACCGCGGCGATGGTCCCGAGGACATTCTTGGGCCGCATGAATACGTCGAGAAAAGCCCGGTCGTAGTACGACTCGATGAAGCGCTCGAAGGGCTTGGTGCCGCGGCGCACCGCCCGCTCGTAGCCACGAAAGCGGCGGGCCTCGAAGCGTCCGCGGCGGAACGCGCGCGTGACCGCACCGGCGGCCATCTCGCCGGTCTGCATGGCCAGGAAGACCCCGGGCGAGAAGATCGGGTCCACGAAGGACACCGCGTCGCCCACGCAGAGGAACCGGTCGCCGGTGATCGGCTCGATGGTGTAGGCGAAGTTCGAGGTGGTGTAGAGCTCGGTGACCCGCTCCGCCCCGGCGAGGTTCTCCGCGATCCGCTCGCAGCGCTGCACCATCTCGTCGAAGAGCTCCTGCAGACTGCCGCGCCGGGCCTTGACCACTCGCTGGTGCAGGACACACCCCACGCTGGTCTCGTCCCGCGCGAGCGGGATGTACCAGAACCAGCCCTCCGGGAAGATGTACAGGCGCACGTTGCCCTCGGACCGGCCCGGGAACCGGCGCGCTCCGCGGAAGTACGCGAAGATCGCGACCTTGCCGAGACCGGGGCGCGGCTTGCGCTGGCCCTGGCGCGCGGCCAGGAACGCGTCGCGGCCGCTCGCGTCGACCAGGAAGGAAGCGCGCAGCTCGCGCTCCCCCGCGTGGTCGGAGAGCCGGGCGGTCACGCCCTCGCCGTCGAAGACCACCTTCTCCACCGTGGCCGGCTGGTGCACCGTCACCCCGGGCTGGCTCGCCGCGTGCTCGAGCAGGATCTGGTCGAACTCGGCCCGGTGCACGTCGAGGGTGAACGAGGGCCACGGTCGCCCCGGACGGAAGTCGAACGTGGTCTCGAGACCCAGCTCCTGGTCGTGGAAGGTCGCCCCGTACTTGACCTGGAAGCCGTGGGCCAGCACCCGGTCGAGCACGCCCATTCGCTTGCAGATGTCCATGCAGGTCGGGATGAGAGACTCCCCGACCTTGAAGCGAGGGAAGGCCTCGCGCTCGACCAGGGCTACGCGCAGGCCCTGCTTCGCCAGGAAGGTGGTGGCGGTGGTCCCGCCGGGCCCGGCCCCGATGACCACGACGTCGGCGTCACGGGCGGAGGTCGTCACCGAGGCATCTTACCCGAATCGGGCGCGGCCCCGCGAGTCCCGAACCCCCGTGATTGCCGGCCCCCCGCCCCCGTGCTAGCCTGCGCCGGCCGATCCGGCCCGGAGGAGGTCGTCATGAGCGAGATCCGCATCGAGTCCGATCCCCACGCGTCGGAGAGCCTCAAGCAGGCGGTCATCGACCATCTCGACACCTACAACGTCGGGGTGACCGGGCTGACCGAGTTCTCCCCCGTCAACTTCTTCCTCCGCGACGGGGGCCGGGAAGTGCTCGGCGGGCTCCTGGGCGGCATCTGGGGTGGCGTGCTCTACGTGCGCATCCTCTGGGTGGCCCAGGCCTTGCGGGGACAGGGTCACGGCCAGCGGCTGCTCGAGGCCGCGGAGCGTCGGGCCGTCGAGCGGGGCTGCCGCCACGTGTTCCTGGATACGTTCAGCTTCCAGGCGCCCGGCTTCTATGCCAAGCAGGGCTACGAGATCTACGCGCGAGCGGAGGACTGGCCGGTCGGCCACGCGCATCTCTTCCTGCGCAAGGCGCTGCCGGCTCGGGGTCAGGCCCTACGTTCCGACAATGTCGGAACGTAAGACCTGACCCCGCCTACTTGGGGTAGCCGAGGGCCTTCAGGGATTCGCCGATCTCGCCGAGGACCGCGGGATCTTCGATGGTGGCGGGCACACCGGCCTCGACCCCGTCGGCGATCTTCTTCATGGTGCCGCGGAGGATCTTGCCCGAGCGGGTCTTGGGGAGACGCTTCACCACCGCGACCGTCTTGAAAGCGGCCACCGGCCCGATCTTCTCCCGCACCAGCTCCACCAGCTCCCGGCAGAGATCCGCCTCCGTGCGCGAGACGCCGGCCTTGGTGACCACGAGGCCCACCGGCACCTCGCCCTTGATCTCGTCGGCCACCCCCATCACCGCGCATTCCGCGACGTCCGGGTGCGAGGCGAGCACCTCCTCCATGGCTCCGGTGGAGAGCCGGTGCCCGGCCACGTTGATGATGTCGTCCACGCGACTCATGATGTAGATGTAGTCGTCCTCGTCCTTGTAGCCCGCGTCCCCGGTGAGGTAGAAGCCGGGATGCCGCGTGAGGTACGAGCGCTCGTAGCCCGCGTCGTTGTTCCAGAGGGTGGGCAGGCTGCCGGGCGGCATCGGCAGCTTGACCGCGATCGAGCCGATCTGGCCCGCGGGCAGCTCGCGGTTGTCCTCGCCCAGCACGCGGATGTCGTAGCCCGGCACGACCTTGGTCGGCGACCCCGGCTTCACCGGCAGCATGCCGAGTCCCACGCAGTTCGCCGCCATCGGCCAGCCGGTCTCGGTCTGCCACCAGTGGTCCACCACCGGCACCTGCAGCCGCTCGCGCGCCCAGATGAGCGTGTCCGGATCGCACCGCTCGCCGGCCAGGAACAGGGTGCGAAAGCGCGAGAGATCGTGACGGGCCAGGTGCTCGCCGTGCGGGTCCTCCTTCTTGATGGCCCGGAACGCGGTCGGCGCGGTGAAGAGCGCGTTCACCCCGTGCTGCGCCGAGACACGCCAGAACGCGCCCGGATCCGGCGTGCCGACCGGCTTGCCCTCGTAGAGGATCGTGGTGCAGCCCTTGAGCAGCGGGGCGTAGACGATGTAGGAGTGCCCCACCACCCAGCCGATGTCGGACGCGGCCCAGAACACCTCGCCCGCGCCCATCCCGTAGACCGCGCCCATGCTCCACTTGAGCGCCACCGCGTGCCCGCCGTTGTCTCGCACCACGCCCTTGGGGATGCCGGTGGTACCCGAGGTGTAGAGGATGTAGAGCGGATCGGTCGCCGCCACCGGCACGCACTCGACCGGCTCGCCCCCCGCCTCCGCCTCGCGCCAGTCGACGTCTCGCCCGGGCACCATGGACGCGGTCTCCATGGGACGCTGCAGGATCACGCAGCGTCGCGGCTGGTGCGAGGCCATGGCGATGGCCTGGTCGAGCAGCGGCTTGTAGGGAATCACGCGGCTGCCCTCGACGCCGCAGGAGGCGGAGAGCATCACGGTGGGCCGGGCGTCGTCGATGCGGGTGGCGAGCTCCTTGGGCGCGAACCCTCCGAACACCACCGAATGGATGGCCCCCAGGCGCGCGCACGCCAGCATCGCGATCACCGCCTCCGGCACCATCGGCATGTAGATGATCACGCGATCGCCCTTCTCCACCCCCTGCCGCCGCAGGGTGCCCGCGAAGCGCGCCACCCGGTCGCGCAGCTCGAAGTAGGTGAAGGCGCGCACCGACCGGGTCACCGGCGAGTCGTGGATCAGCGCGAGCTGCTTGCCGCGCCCGCGGTCGATGTGCCCGTCGAGCGCGTTGTAGCAGGTGTTGAGCCTCCCGCCCGCGAACCAGCGATAGTAGGGCGGCCGGCGCGCGTCGAGCACGCGGTCCCAGCGTCGCTCCCAGTAGACGTCCTCCGCCGCCGCGGCCCAGAAGCCCTCGGGGTCCCGCTCCGCGCGCGCGTACACCTCGTCGTAGAGACTCCTCATGATGGGGGACTCTACACCGGAGCCGCGATGTCTTGCCACTGCAACCGGCCGCGCCGTATGATCGACCGGAGATGGAAGCCTCCCGGATGACGCCCCGCCGGCGCGCCGCGCTGGGGCTCGCGCTGCTCTTGACCTTCGCCCTCCCGGCCTCCGCCGCATCGCTCGGCGAGGACGTCCGCACTGTTCCGACGCGCCAGGGCGTCACCGAGTCCTTCCTCCTCCTGCGGCCGGACGGCCCTCCGGTGGCGAGCGTGATCATCTTCGCGGGCGGCGACGGCAACCTGGCCCTGACCCCGTCGGGCCTGAGGCAGCTGCAGGGCAACTTCCTGGTCCGCACCCGCGGGCGGTGGGTGCAGGAGGGCTTCCTGGTCGCCATCCTCGACACGCCGTCCGATCATCCGCGCGGGCTGTGGAACTTCCGCACCACCAAGGAGCACGCCGCGGACGTGAAGCAGGCCATCGCGGCGGTGCGCGACGTGGCCCGCGCTCCGGTCTGGCTGGTGGGCACCAGCATGGGCACGCTCTCCGCGGCCAACGCGGCGGCGCGCATCGGCGACGGCGGGCCCGACGGCATCGTGCTCACCTCCTCGGTGACCGGCACCTCCAAGGCGAGCTACGAGACCGTGATGCACGCCGGGCTCGAGGACATCCGGGTGCCGGTGCTGGTCGTGAACCACAAGGACGACACCTGCCAGGCCTCGCCCCCCTCCGGCGGCGAGGCGATCGTGAAGGCCCTCAAGAACGCGCCGGCCAAGGAGCTCCTGACCTTCGAGGGTGGGAGCCCCGCGATCTCCGCTCCCTGCGAGGCCAAGGCCCCGCACGGCTACCTCGGGATCGAGCCGAAGGTCGTCTCCACGATCGCGGCCTGGATCCGCGCCCACTGACGCGGGCGGCGCGGGCGCCCGGCCCGCGCGCTCAGGCGCCCGCGGCCTGCGCCCGGGTGCGACGGATGCGCGCCTGGATGTCGCGCACCCGCTCCCCCTCGAAGTCGATCTGCACCTCCTGCTGCTCCACGTCCCAGTGGCTGACGGTGGAGAACCAGCCGAAGCGACGCCCGTGGTGCGGCACCAGGCGCTGGCCGCGGTAGATCACGGCCCGGATCTCGCCGGTGGGCAGGCGCTGCTCCTCCTCCGGCTCGCTGCCGACCATCCGCACCACGTCGTCGTAGGTCGCCTCGCCGGTGCGGATGCGGGCGAGCGCCTCGGCCGACGGGACCTGGCCGGTGGCCTTCCGGGAGGCCTCGCCCCGCCCCACGTGCACGCGCTCGCGCAGCGTGCGCGCGGCCCGGCGGAGCAGGTTGCCCACGATGGGCCCGGTGAGATTGCCCAGGCCCAGGAGTAGCGCGGACAACAAAATGGGCCGCCACGGCAGGCGGCCGCGGAAGTAGACGAACTGGATCTTCAGCACCTGCGGCACGATGCCGTCGGCGGCCAGCAGCGGGATCGAGAACGTCTCGGTGTTCTCGCGGGTCTCGCTCATCCGCCGGCTCGCGGTCATCGGCACCAGCTCGTCGATCTTCAGGTGGTTGGCCTGCGCGAAGTTGACCGCGAGGCGCGAGAAGTCGGGCGCGAGCGGGATGACCCGGTCGCGGTTGCCGAAGTAGAACGGGTACAGCGACGAGTAGCCCACGTCGCCGAAGCTCAGGGTGATGATGTTGCGGCGGCCCCAGAACGCCTCCTCGAGCCAGCTCACGCGGCGATCGGTGATCTGACCCTTCGCGGCCAGCTCCAGGCGGGGGACCCAGTCGAGGCTCGCCATCTCCGGCTTCCACGGGATCCGGATGAACGACACCGGCTTGGCCCCGCGGGCCAGCCCCTCGGGGCGCGCGAACGTGACGAACGGCGCCTGGCCCAGGTCGCGCCGGCCCGCCGCGCCCGCCCCGGTGCCCATCGAGGCGCGGCTGCGGGCGGAGAACGCGACGTGCCCGTGCACGAGCACCTTGAAGCCCGCACTCTCCACCTGGTGCTTCAGCGCGGGGTCCGCCCCGTCGGCCCCGTCGGTGCCGACCAGCTGACCGGGCCACAGCAGGAAGATGTCCTGGGCGATCTCGGCGGGATCTCGGGCCGGCGGCGGCGCGATGCTGAACGACACCTGCAGCATGAGCGCGCCCGGATGCCCGGAGACGTCCTTCGGCTCCACGTTCGCGGTGATGAGCAGGGGCGCGATCCAGAAGTCGGGGTGCGGCTTGGAGGCGATGAAGACCTGGGCCGAGGCCGCCGCCGGCCCGAGGCCCAGCAGGAGCAGGCCGAGCGCGACCGCGCGCCCGAGGAGCGCCGCGGCGGCCGCGCACCCGGGCCGGCTCATCGGGTCGGATCCTCCCCCACCCGCACCAGCAGCTTGCCGAAGTTCTGGCCCTGCAGCAGCCCGATGAAGGCCTCCGGCGCCCGCTCCAGGCCCTCGACGATGTCCTCACGGTACTTGAGCTGCCCCTCGCGCAGCCAGCCCCCGCAGTCCCGCACGAAGTCGCCCATGCGGGCCAGGTGATCCGAGACGATGAAGCCCTGCAGCAGGACGCGGTTGAAGAGCAGCGGGCGCAGGTTCGGCCCCGGCGTCGAGGTGGTCGCGTTGTACTCCGAGATCAACCCGCAGAGCGGGATGCGCGCGCCCTGGTTCAGGAGCGGCATCACCGCCTCGAGGACCACGCCGCCGACGTTCTCGAAGTAGACGTCGATGCCCTGCGGGCACGCCGCGGCGAGGTCGCCGGCCAGGTCCGCCGCGCGGTGGCTCACGCACTGGTCGAACCCGAGCTCGCGGACCACGTACTCGCACTTGTCGCGGGCCCCCGCGATGCCGACCACCCGCGCGCCCTTGATCCTGGCGATCTGCCCCACCGCGGAGCCGACCGCCCCCGAAGCGGCCGACACCACCACCGTCTCGCCCGACTTCGGCCGGCCGATGTCGAGCAGGCCCACGTACGCGGTGAGACCCGGCATCCCCAGCACGCCGAGCGCGGTGGAGATCGGGGCCTGCGCGGGATCGAGGGGGCGCAGGCTCGCGCCCTTGGCCACCGCGTGCGACTGCCAGCCGGCCTGCCCCTGCACGAACGCCCCGGGCGCGAGGCCCGCGAAGCGCGACTCGACCACCTGGCCCACCGTCCCGCCCACGATCACCTGCCCCGGCTCGACCGATTGCGCGTACGAGCGCGCGCCGCTGATGCGCCCGCGCATGTAGGGATCGAGCGAGAGGTAGATGGTGCGGACCAGCACCTCGCCGTCGCCCGGCGCGGGCGCGGACGACTCGACCAGCTCGAAATCGTCGGGCCGGGGCAGCCCGACCGGTCGGCGCTTCAGCACGATCTGGCGGTTCATGGTGGTGGGCATGCGGGGGCCTCCGGGCGGATCCTGCTCAGCGGGGGTCGTCGCCCCAGCGGTACTCGACGGTGAGCTCGTCGAGCCGGGCCTTGAGCGCGGCGTCGAGCGGCTTCTCCACCGCGGCGATGGCGTCATCGAGCTGCTCCGGACGGCTCGCCCCCACGATCGGCGCGGTGATCGCGGGCTCGGCCAGCGTCCAGGCCAGGGCCAGCTGCGTAGGAGACAGCCCGGCCTCGGCCGCGAGCGGCCGCAGCGCCTCCACGGTGGCGAACTCGCGCTCGTGCCAGTAGCGATCCTGGTAGCGGCCCGCCGCGTTGCCGAGCGTGAAGCGGGTGCCGGGCGTGGGCCCCGTCTCACGGCGGTGCTTGCCGGACAGGAGCCCGCCCGCGAGCGGGTTGTACGGGATCACCGCGAGGGCCTCCTCGCGGCAGAGCGGAAGCAGGTCGCGCTCGATCTGGCGGAAGAGCAAGTTGTAGCGCGGCTGGACCGTGTCGAAGCGGCCCACCCCCAGCAGCTCGCTCCGGCCGAGGGCGCGGGCCAGCTGGTAGGCGGGAAAGTTCGAGCAGCCCACGTAGCGGGCCTTGCCGGCCCGCACCACGTCGTCCAGTGCGCGGAGCGACTCGTCGATCGGCGTCTCCGGGTCGGGATGGTGGAGCTGGTAGAGATCGACGTAGTCGGTGCGCAGCCGCCGGAGGGAGGCGTCGATGGCATCGAGCACGTGCTTTCGAGAAGTCCCGCGGTCCCACGGCCGCTCGCTCATCGCCCCGCCGCACTTGGTGGCCACGATGAACTCGTGGCGGCGGCCCTCGAGCCAGCGCCCCACGATCTCCTCGGTGCGACCCGCGGTCTGGAAGCCGCCGCCCACCGGGTAGACGTCGGCGGCGTCGAGGAACGTGATGCCGCCCGCCGCGGCGCGATCGAGGATCGCGCGGGACGTCGCCTCGTCGCACTGCAGGCCGAAGGTCATGGTGCCGAGACAGAGGCGCGAGACGGTGAGGCCGGTGCGGCCGAGGCGGACGTGGCGCATGCGGTAGGAGAGTACCGAAGGGCCGCGGCGGGAGCAAGGGAGCGGGCCACCCGTCCGGGAAGTGGCATCGCGGAAGTGGTATAAGAGTCGGCCATGGAATACCGCGTGCTGGGACGGACGGGTCTCGAGGTGTCGGCGCTGGGGTTCGGCTGTGGCGACGTGGGCGGGCTCATGGTGCGCGGCGCGCCCGCGGACCGCGAGCGCGGGGTGGCGCGCGCGCTCGAGCTGGGGATCAACTACCTCGACACCGCGCCCGCCTACGGCTCGGGCGAGTCGGAGAAGAACCTGGGCCAGGTGCTGCGCGCGCTGAAGCCGCGGGCGATCGTGGGGACGAAGTGGCGGCTCCAGGCCGCGGACCTGGCCGACGTGGCCGGCGCGGTGAGCCGCTCGGTCGAGACGAGCCTCGCGCGGCTCGGGCTCGAGCGGGTGGATCTGCTGCACCTGCACAACCTGATCGGGCGCGTGGGCGAGGAGCGCCCGCTCGGGGTCGCGCGGGTGCTGGAGGCGGTGGTGCCGGCGGTGCGGCGGCTGCAGGAGCAGGGCAAGGTGCGCTTCTTCGGGGTCACCGCCTCCGGCGAGACCGGCGCGCTCCATCGTGCGATCGCCAGCGGGGCGGTCGACACCGCCCAGGCGGTCTTCAACCTGCTGAACCCCACCGGGGCCTACGCGGTGCCGGTGGGCTTTCCCGCGCAGGACTACGACCGGTTGCTCACGCTGGCGCAGGAGCAGCGGGTGGGCACCATCGGGATCCGGGTGCTGGCCGGCGGCGCGCTCAGCGGCCAGATCGCGCGCCACCCGACCGCGATCCCGACGGTGGCCCCGATCGCCTCGGGCCCGGACTATGCCACCGACGCGAGCCGGGCGGGCGTCCTCGAGCCCCTGGTGGCCCAGGGCCACGCGGGCAGCGTGGTGGAGGCAGCGCTGCGCTTCGCCATCACCGGGCCCGCGCTCTCTACCGTGCTGATCGGCTGCTCCGACCTCGCCCAGCTCGAGTTCGCGGCCACCGCGGTCAACAAGGGCCCCCTCTCCCCCGCCGCCCTCGTCACCCTGCAGAATTGCTGGTCGCGCCTCTGACGGGGTCAGGTCTTACATTCCGACATTTCCGCTCGGCCTAGTCAGTGCCACGGGAGTGAAAATGTCGGAATGTAAGACCTGACCCCAGCCCTAGCGGTTGGGGCCGCGGCCCATCGGGTAGGGCTGCCAGCGGATCAGGGAGGTCTTCGGCAGGACGCCGGGGTTGACGGCGGAGCGCGGCCACTTGCCCTGCAGGACGGTGGCGAGCTCGCGGCCAAGTCGGCGGCGAGTTTCGGGCGCCATTCGAGCGGTCGCGGAGGCGATGTGCGGGCTCACCAGCACGTTGTCCATGTGCAGGAGCGCGTTGTTGGGATCGACCGGCTCCACCTCGAACACGTCGAGCGCGGCGCCCGCGATCCAGCCCTGGCGCAGGGCCTCGATCAGGGCCGCCTCGTCCACCGTCGGGCCGCGCCCGTTGTTGATGAAGATCGCGCTCTTCTTCATGGCCCGGAACTCGCGCTCGCCCATCATGTGGCGCGTCTCCGAGTTGAGCGGGGCGTGCATGGACAGGAAGTCGGCGCGCTGGCAGAGCTCGATCAGGCTCGTCACCGGCTCCACCCCCACCGCGGTCATCTCGAGCTCGGCCAGGAACGGATCGTAGGCGATCACCCGCAGCCCGAAGGCGTGGCAGCGCCGCGCCACCGCCTTGGCCACGTTGCCGAAGGAGATCAGGGCCATGGTCTGGCCGTAGAGTCGCGGGATGTTCGAGAAGTAGGGCCGCCCCTCCGTCCACTTGCTGTCCACGGTGAGCTGGTGCATCAGCCGCAGCCGACGGTGCGCGGCCAGGAACATGGCCATGGTGTGGTCGGCCACCTCGTCGATGAACACGTCCGGCACGTTGGTGACCACGATGCCGGCCTCGGTGGCCGCGTCCACGTCGACGGTGTCCGCCCCCACGCTGCCGAGCCCGATGACCTTGCAATTCTTCAAGCCCTTGATGATATTGGCGGTGATACGCCGGTTGCGGGCGATGACCGCGTCGGCATCCTGGGCCGCGGCGATGAACTCCTCCTCGGTCTTGGCCGGGACCTCCACGATCTCGGCGCCGATGACGTCGAGGGCCTCGCGCTCGATCTTGTAGGCGCCGTCGGCGAGATCGAAGCTGCTCCCGCCCGAAGGCTTCTGGACGACGACCTTGAACTTCTTGCTTGCGGCCATTCCGGCGACCTCCTGAGTTCTGGGCTGGATGTCTCTGGGTGTGGGTGCGCGCTGCGGCCACCAAGCATACGCTTCGGGCCGACCCCAAGTCGAGGCCCTCCTGTGCTAGGGTTTCCCTTGCCATGCTCGTCGGGGCCTTCGCGGTCGCGCACACTCCCCAGCTCCTCATCCGCCCGGAGACCGAGGACCGCGCGCTGGTCCTCCGCGTGCACGAGGCGATGGGCCGGGTGAAGCGGCGGCTCGAGGAAATGCGGCCGGACGCGCTCGCGGTGATCGCGGGCGA